>Ga0196971_1001025_pt1 | contig 14381 bp, 14 predicted proteins | sample S1v_1013CmetaG_FD_148660 | JGI IMG/M metagenome (GOLD analysis project Ga0196971, IMG submission 148660) | Soil microbial communities from Anza Borrego desert, Southern California, United States - S1+v_10-13C | ecosystem: Environmental > Terrestrial > Soil > Desert | place: USA: California... | reverse complement strand
TGATCAAGGACAAGGAAGTTCAGTTCGTCGACCTCCGCTTCAACGATCTGCGGGGCAAGATGCAGCACGTCACCTTCGACGTCAGCATGATCGACAAGGACATCTTCACCGAAGGCACTATGTTCGACGGCTCTTCCATCGCCGGCTGGAAAGCGATCAACGAGAGCGACATGGTCATGCGCCCTGACCCGATGGGCGCGCACATCGATCCATTCTATCAGCAAACGACGCTCGCGCTCTTCTGCGATATTCTCGAGCCCGGCACGCTGCAGCCCTATTCCCGGGATCCCCGCTCGATCGCGAAGAAGGCTGAGGCGTATGTGAAGTCGTCCGGCGCCGGCGATGTCTGCTATTTCGGGCCAGAAGCCGAGTTCTTCGTGTTCGACGACGTGCGCTGGTCCACCGATCCGCACAATACCGGCTATTCGTTCGATTCAACCGAACTGCCGTTCAACTCGAACCGTCCGTACGAAGGCGGCAATTCCGGTTTCCGTCCCGGCCCGAAGGGCGGCTACTTCCCGGTGCCGCCGATCGACTCGCTGCAGGACATGCGCGGCGAGATGCTGGAGATCATGGGCCAGCTTGGGCTCAATCCGGAAAAGCATCACCACGAAGTCGCGCCCGCGCAGCACGAACTTGGCCTCAAGTTCAACACGCTGACGCGCATGGCCGACAACATGAACTTGTACAAGTACATCATCCATCAGGTGGCGGCGTCGTACGGCAAATCGGCGACGTTCATGCCGAAGCCCTATTTCAAGGACAACGGCTCGGGCATGCACGTGCACATGTCGATCTGGAAGGGCAATAACAATACGTTCGCCGGCGACCGCTACGCCGATCTCTCCGAGACGTGCCTCTACTATATCGGCGGCGTCATCAAACACGCGAAGGCCATCAACGCGTTCGCGAACTCTACGACCAATTCGTATAAGCGTCTGGTGCCCGGGTACGAAGCGCCGGTGCTGCTGGCATACTCGGCGCGCAATCGCTCCGCCTCGTGCCGTATTCCGCACGGCACCGGCGCGAAGGCCAAGCGCGTGGAAGTCCGCTTCCCCGATCCGGCCGGTAATATGTATCTGACGTACGTCGCGTTGCTGATGGCGGGCCTCGACGGCATCGAAAAGAAAATCCATCCGGGCGAACCGCTCGACAAGAACCTCTACGATCTGCCGCCGGAAGAACTGAAGGATGTGCCGACCGTCGCTGGCAGCTTGCGCGAAGCGCTGACCGCGCTCGACCGCGACCGTGACTTCCTGATGAAGGGCGGCGTCATGACTGACGACGTTATCGACGCCTATATCGACCTCAAGAAGGAAGAACTCGACCGCTTCGAAACCCACCCGCACCCGGTGGAGTTCGATATGTACTACAAGGCGTGACGCACACGCTCTCGACGCAGAACGCTTACGGGCCGGAGATTCCTCTCCGGCCCGTTTCGCGTTCTGCGAAGTGATCCGTTCGACCGGATCAGAAATTGAGCACGCCGCCGATCGACATCGCGTCGGCTTCGCCTTCATCGCCTTCCAGGCGCGTATAGTCGGCGCGGATGCCGAACCCCGGCGTCACGTTATAGGTGGCGCCGACGCCGTACCCGACGCCGTCATCGCTGAATTCGCCGAGCGGTGTGCCGACCTCGGTGGTCTGATAACCAAGCCGGCCATGCAGATCCAAATTCGAGGTCACCGGCAGAATCGCCACGCCATAAAGCCCGGCATTGTGGTTCAATTCGACATCGCCATCGTCGAGACCGGTCGAGGCCTCGCCTTCGATGGCGAAGTTTGGGTTGAGCTTGTAGCCGAGCCGGCCGGTGACCGCGTCGACTGAGCTTGTAGCCGAGCCGGCCAGTGACCGCGTCGACATCGCCGCCGTCATACTCGAAATTGGTGTACGCTGCGCCCGCGTACCATTCTGCGTGCGCCGCCGGCGCCGCCATCAGCGCTGTAGCCGCGACCGCGGCGATAATTGCGAACTTCTTCATGCTTGCTGCTCCTAAATTCTTTCAGAGCGGCCCCCGCATGCCGTTGACCGGGGCGAACGGGTTGAGGCGCATGATGTTTCGCCGGGAACTGAGATTCGCGGTTTCGTAACCTCCGGCGTGGCGCCGAGGACACTTAAATTCCCGCGGCGCGCGCATTTACTGAACAGATACCCGAAGCGCTGTTCCGTTTCGCCGCACCCAAACCATTGCTGAAAGCGCGCAAAGCGCCTTAAGGGACGTTCATGGCGCAAGCGCAGAAGAAATCTTCGATGCCCAAAGACGGCGACGACAATCTCTGGGACGGCAACCTGTTCGGCGACAGCGATCCCCCGCCCGCCGCCGCCAAAGACGCCTATACGGCGAAGGACATCGAGGTCCTCGAAGGACTCGAACCGGTTCGGAAACGACCGGGAATGTATATTGGCGGCGTCGATGAGCGCGCGCTGCATCACCTGTTCGCCGAAGTGCTCGACAATTCGATGGACGAAGCCGTCGCCGGCTACGCGGACCGCATCGAGGTCGAACTCGAAGCCGACGGAACATTGCGCGTGACCGACAACGGCCGCGGCATGCCGGTCGATCCGCATCCGAAATTTCCAAAAAAGTCCGCGCTCGAAATCATCATGACGGTGCTGCACGCGGGCGGGAAGTTCTCGGGCAAGGTGTATCACACCAGCGGCGGTCTGCACGGCGTCGGCGTCAGCGTCGTCAACGCGCTTTCCGACAAGGTCGAAGTCGAAGTCGCGCGCGACCGCAAACTCTATCGCCAAACCTTTTCCCGCGGCACACCCACGTCGAAACTCGTCGAGGTCGGCCCCGCCCACAATCGCCGCGGCACCACCGTGCGCTTCCACCCGGACGCGGACATCTTCGGCAAGGGCGCGGCGTTCAAGCCCGGCCGCCTCTTCCAGATGGCGCGCTCGAAAGCCTATCTGCAACGCGGCACGCAAATCCGCTGGAAGTGCGCGCCCGAGCTGATCAAGGACGACACGCCGGCCGAAGCCATCCTCCATTTCCCGAACGGCCTAGCCGACTTTCTCGGCGAACTGACCAAGTCGAAGCGCGCCGTCGTCAACGAACCATTTTCGGGCAAAACCGATAAGGACAGTCCGCACGGGCGAGTCGAATGGGCGATCACCTGGGTGAGCGATGGCTTCGGTGAAGCTGACGGCTTCCTCCGCTCGTATTGCAACACCGTCTACACCCCCGACGGCGGCTTCCACGAAGCCGGCTTCCGGGCCGCCATCTCCAAGGGACTTCGCGCCTACGCCGACCTGCGCAACAACAAAAAGGCTTCCGTCATCACGCAGGAAGACGTGATGAACACGGGCGCCGGCCTCGTCTCCGTCTTCATCCGCGAACCGCAATTCGAGGGCCAGACCAAAGGCCGTCTTGTCTCCACTGAGGCCGCCAAGATCGTCGAGCAAGCGGTGCGCGATCCGTTCGATCACTGGCTGGCGGCGAACACGAACGAAGCCAACCGTTTGCTCGAATGGGCGATCCAGCAGGCCGAAGACCGGGTCCGCCGGCGCAAGGAGAAAGAAGTCTCCCGCCAGAGCGCGACGCGGAAACTGCGCCTCCCGGGCAAGCTCGCCGATTGCTCGCGCGCCGGCGAGAAGGACACCGAAATCTTCCTGGTCGAAGGCGACAGCGCCGGCGGCTCAGCCAAGCAAGCGCGCAACCGCGAAACCCAAGCGATCCTGCCGCTGCGCGGCAAAATCCTGAACGTCGCCAGCGCCGGCGCCGAGAAGATGAGCGGCAATCAGGAGCTCGCCGATCTCGCTTTGGCGCTCGGCGTGCAGATGGGCTCGAAGTTCAAAGTCGATGATCTCCGCTACGAGCGCGTGATCATCATGACCGACGCCGACGTCGACGGCGCCCACATCGCTTCGCTGCTGATCACCTACTTCCACAAGCAGATGCCGCAGCTGATCCGCGCCGGCCGCTTGTATCTCGCCATGCCGCCGCTCTACCGCGTCACCGCCGGCAAGGAGAGCATCTACGCCCGCGACGACGCCCACAAAGAAGCGCTGCTGAACGGCGAATTCAAAGGCCGTAAAGTCGATATCTCCCGCTTCAAAGGCCTCGGCGAAATGATGCCGGCGGACTTGAAGGACACGACCATGAACCCGGCGACGCGCACGCTCGCGCGCGTGGTGCTGGACGAAGAAGGCCTGCCGGCGTTCGAGGGCCTGGTCGAAACGCTGATGGGCAAGAAAGCGGAGCTAAGGTTCAACTACATCCAAGCGAACGCGAAGTTCGTGGAGGATGTGGACGTCTAGACGTGCAGGGCAGAACGCGCGAAAATGGGGCCAGGAGAGCAATCATGGACGCCCGCCGCAGCGAAGCCCTGTTCGACAAGATCAAGACGCTGACGCAGGAACGCCTTGCCGAAGTCGAGGACTTCGTCGATTTCATCCGGCAGCGGGATCAGGACCGCGCGCTGACGCGCGCCGCATCGGCCGCCTCAGAGCCCGCTTTTGCACAGGTTTGGAGCAATCCCGAAGACGACGCTTACGATGTCCTCTGAGACGAAGCCGACGTTCGCCTTCGGCGATGTCGTGCTCGTGCCGTTTCCGTTCACTAATCAGGCCGCGAGCAAGAAGCGTCCGGCCGTCGTCGTCTCCAGCAGAACCTACAACGGCGAGCGGCCAGACGTCGTTCTGATGGCGATCACCAGTCAGATGCGCCCGTCACCGTCCTTTGGCGAGGTGTGGCTGCGGGACTGGAAAGAAAGCGGCTTGTTGAAGCCATCCGCGGTCAAGCCGGTATTGGCGACGTTTGAACGAGCTCTGATCATTCGCAAGCTTGGCGCTATAGCCGGAGATGACCAGCGAAACGTCATCGAGACGTTGAAGCAAATAATTGGCGGACAGGACTCGCCACCAGTGGCGGGCGCTTAATGCGCGCGAACACGTACCGGCTCAGCATCCTATCAAGGCGTTCCGAAACACGGCGATCATTGACTTTTAGCCAAAATCCCCCCACATGCGCGCTGTCCGTTGTGCGCGCCTGAGGGCGTGCTCGCCCTTGCTGGACGCCTTTTCGCCTCAATCCGGAGGCGTAAGGCGAAGAGCGCCAACCAAGCGGCCCGCTAGCCCTTCGCGTCCGAGGCGAAGCACGCGCGCCCCAAGTGAGATTGAATGACCTCTGAAATACCCGCGTCCCCCGAAACCATTTCGGGCGCCGACGCCGCTGCACAAGCCCAAACCAAGACCTTCGACGATCTCGGCCTCTCCGAACCGACGCTGCGCGCGGTGAAAGAGACCGGCTACAATACGCCGACGCCGATCCAGGCGGCGGCGATCCCCGAAGTGCTGAAGGGCCGAGACATTCTCGGCATCGCCCAGACCGGCACCGGCAAGACCGCCAGTTTCACGCTGCCGATGATCGACATCCTCGCCGCTGGCCGCGCCCGCGCACGCATGCCGCGCACGCTGATCCTCGAGCCGACACGCGAACTCGCCGCGCAGGTCGCCGAGAATTTCGACAAATACGGCAAGTACCAGAAGCTGACCAAAGCGCTGCTGATCGGCGGCGTCTCGTTCGGCGACCAGGACGCCCTGCTCGCACGCGGCGTTGATGTGCTGATCGCGACGCCCGGCCGCCTGCTCGATCACTTCGAGCGTGGCAAGCTCCTGCTCACCGGCGTGCAAGTCATGGTCGTCGATGAAGCCGACCGCATGCTCGACATGGGCTTCATCCCGGACATCGAGCGCATCTTCAAACTGACGCCGTTCACGCGCCAGACCCTCTTCTTCTCCGCCACCATGCCGCCGGAGATCACCCGCCTCACGCAAGCCTTCTTGCACAACCCGCTGCGCGTCGAAGTTTCCAAGCCCGCCTCCACGGCGAGCACGATCACGCAGCGCGTGGTGATGCTGCCGGGCGGCGATCCGCGCACGCGCCGCGCCGCTCTGCGCGCGGTGATGAGCAGCGTGAACGTCCGCAACGGCATCATTTTCTGTAATCGCAAGACTGACGTTGACGTTGTCGCGCTTTCGCTGAAACGCCACGGCTTCAACGCGTCGCCCATTCACGGCGATCTCGATCAATCTTTGCGCACCAAGACGTTGGATCGCTTCCGCTCCGGCGAGCTGCAATTCCTGATCGCGTCCGACGTCGCAGCCCGCGGCCTCGACGTGCCGGACGTCAGCCACGTCTTCAATTACGAACCGCCGCGCACGCCGGACGACTACGTCCACCGCATCGGCCGCACCGGACGCGCCGGCCGCGAAGGCGCCTCGTTCACGCTGGTCGGCCCGCAGGACAAAAAGAGCCTCGACGCCATCGAAAAGCTGATCGGCAAGCCGATCGAGAAAGCCGAGATCGAAGGCCTGCCCGAAGCCGCGATCGGCGATCCGCGCGATTCCGGCGGCCGCGGCCGCCGCGCCGAGGAGCTTAAGAGGGAGCACTCCAAGCGCGTCTCGGAAAAGAAGCAGCGTTTCGTGAAGCGCGACGCAGATCGTCCGACCGCTTCGATGGAGCCGGTCGAGCAACGCGAGGCGCCGCCGCGCGCCGAGCATGAAGCGAAGCCGCGTGACGAGCGGCCGCGCGCGCCGCGCCGCGAGCGCGGCAATGACGCACCACGCCAAGAGAAGCGCTCTGAGCAGCCGCGCCGCGACGAAGAACGCCGTCCGCCCCGCCGCGATAACGATAACGGGCCGAGCGTGCAGGGTTTCGGCGACAACGCGCCGGCGTTCTTGCGCAAGAAATAGTGAGCCTAGCTGTGGTGACGTCGCGCTTCGACAAGCTCGGCGTGACGCTGAGCTGGTTTGCGCGCGAGTGTCCCAGTAACGTCAGCCCATCTTTGTCGAAGGCCAGCGCGGGCCGCTACGGCTTCAGCCGCGCGTTCACCTGCTTCTTGAACGCCTCGCCATAAGGCGGGCGCATCATCGCCAGCAACTCGCCGCTGATCTGGCGATAGATCGCTTTCTCGTGGCTGAACTCGAAGAAGCCGCGGTGGCCATGATAAGCGCCCATGCCTGACGGACCGACACCGCCGAACGGCAAATCGTCCTGCGTCACGTGGAAGATCACGTCATTGATCGTCACGCCGCCGGAATGCGTCTTCGACAGCAGCGCTTCGCTCTCGGCGCTATCGTCGCCAAAATAGTAGAGGGCGAGCGGCCGGGGGCGCGCGTTGATTTCACCGATCGTATCTTCGATCGCCGTGTAAGTGCGGATTGGCAGCACCGGCCCGAAGATTTCTTCCTGCATCACGCTCATGTCGTCCGTCGCGCCGACGATCAGAGTCGGCGGGATTTTGCGATGCTCTTGCTGGCTAAAGTCCTCGTTCGCTGGGTTGATCTCGACGATCTCGGCGCCCTTCTGCTTCGCATCGCTGATCAAACCGCGGATGCGTTCGTAGTGCCGCTGGTTGATGATCGACGTATAATCCGCGTTGTCTTTGATGGTCGGATACATCTTCGCGACAGCGTTCTTGGCTTCGTTGATGAAGCCATCGACGCCCTCTTTCGGCGCCAGCACGTAATCCGGCGCCAAGCAGATTTGACCAGCGTTCATGGTCTTGCCCGTCATCACCCGCGCGGCCGTTTTCGCCATGTCGGCGCTACGGCCGATCACGACCGGCGACTTGCCGCCGAGTTCGAGCGTCACCGGCGTCAGATTCTCTGCCGCCGCGCGCATCACGTGCCGCGCGACATTGGTGGCGCCGGTGAAGATGAGATGATCAAACGGCAGGCCAGCGAACGCGGCGCCCACTTCCGGGCCGCCGAGAATGACGGCGATCTCGTCTTCGTCGAAATAGAGATCTAGCGTCTGCGCCATCAGCGCCGACGTCGCGGGCGTGAACTCCGACGGCTTCAGCATCACCCGATTGCCCGCGGCCACAGCGCCGGCGATGGCGTCGAACGAAAGCTGCACCGGGAAATTCCACGGCGAGATGACGCCGACCACGCCCTTCGGCTGGTAGCGCACCTCCGCCCGCGCGCCGAACACGCCGAGCGCCGCCGGCGTCACCTTGCGCTTTTGCGGCTTCATCCAGTTTTCCAGATTTGCGCGGGCGCTCTTCAGCGGATTGATCGCGCCGGCAATGTCCGTCAGCATCGTCATGTCGCGCGAACGGACGCCGAAATCGGCGCTCATTGCCTCGACGAAATCATCCTTGTGCGTCAGCAGCAATTCGATGCATCGCGTGAGCCTGTCACGGCGCAGGCGCGCGCTCGGCGGGCCCTTGGCGATGTTGGCGCGTTTTTGAGCGTCGAGGAGCAGCCCCATTCGGGCCTTTGACTCCTCGATACTGGGATCGACCGGCTTATTCATGGACTGCCTCCCTAAGGCTTTGGGGCAGCATAATCCCTGACGCCCACGTAAGGGCAATTACCAAATTATTTCGAACCCGGCAGCCGCATTTACCACTCGTCCATACCCTCGCTCGTAGCGTCCGATGCTCAGGCCTCAAACGGAATCGCGGCGCGTGACCGATCAAGACACATTGATGAAGGGCCCTGGCGGCGAAGCGGTCGCGCAGGAAACCTTGGACTTGATGCGGCTGCATGGCGTGCCGCCCACCAGCGACAATTACGAAGTCTGGCTCGCCTATCGTCTGGGCCGCACGGCGACATTGCGCGAGGCGATCGACGCCCGTATCGCCGCTGGCGATAGCTTCACCGCCGAATTCAACGCCCAGCTACACGAGCGCTTCTTCACCGGGCTCGGCTCCTCGGCGCAAATTCTGATGGCCGGCGAGCAGATCGCGCGCGACCTCGGCCAAGTGCTGTCGTTGCTGAAGCAGACGGAAGAAAAGAGCGGCAGCTATGGCCGCACGCTCGAGAGCGCGGCCACTAATCTCAGCACCGGCATCGGTCCCGAGCAAATTCGTCAGGTCGTCGCCAGTCTCGCCGCAGCCACGCTCGACATGGCCAATCACAATAAGCAGCTAAACCAGCAGCTGCAGACCTCGTCGCGCGAAATCGAAACGCTGCGCACGAGCCTTGAATCCGTGCGCCTGGAATCGCTGACCGACAGCCTGACCGGGCTCGCAAACCGCCGCATGTTCGATGAGACGCTGCGCATGCGCTTGGACGAAGCGCGCGCCCAACGCTCGGAGCTTTGCCTGCTGCTTTGCGATATCGATCATTTCAAGCGCTTCAACGACACCTGGGGCCATCACACCGGCGACCAGATCCTGCGCTTCCTGGCCAGCGCGCTGCAGGCGCATGCGCGGCCGGACTTCCTCGTCGCGCGCTATGGCGGCGAAGAGTTCGGCGTGATCATGCCGCGCGTCAACGCCCGCATTGCCGCGCAAACGGCGGAAGCTCTGCGCGCCGCCATTCAGGCTAAGCGCCTGCGCCGCCGCTCGACCAACGAGGATTTAGGGCAAGTGACCGTCTCGCTCGGGATTGCGCGCCTTCAGCCGGGCGACACCACGGCGGGCTTGGTCGAGCGGGCCGACGCCTGTCTCTACGCCTCCAAGCGGAACGGCCGCAATCAAGTCACCACGGACGCCACGCCCGTGCTTTACGTGGCGTAGCGCTTCCCTACCGGAAATCTATCCCACAGCGCTCAAGCCCTGTTAGGCTCCGCCGATAGTGAGGACGGAGACCGGCGATGGCGTACGCCAAGATCAAGTACGAAGTCGAAAACAGCGTTGCGCTGATCACCCTCGCCGATCCGGCGACGCTCAACGCCATTTCGGTGCCGATGACCGAAGAGCTTACCGACGCCTTCACGCGCGCTAGCGCGGAGGCTCGGTGCATCGTGCTGACGGGCGAAGGCCGCGGCTTCTCCTCCGGCGCCAATCTCGCCAGCGGGGCCCCGCCACTGGACGCCGAGGGCCAGCCCGACCTCGGCATGCGGCTGGAGCAGACCTTCAACCCGTTCGTCACCCTACTGCGCGATCTGCCGATCCCCTACGTCACCGCCGTCAACGGCGTCGCCGCCGGCATCGGCTGCTCGTTCGCACTGCTCGGCGATCTCATCGTCGCGGGCGAAAGCGCCTACTTCCTGCAAGCCTTCCGCCGCATTGGCCTCGTGCCGGACGGCAGCGCCACCTATCACCTGCCCCGCATGATTGGCCGCGCCCGGGCGATGGAAATGATGCTGCTCGGCGAAAAGATTCCCGCGAAGACAGCGCTCGATTGGGGGCTCGTGAACCGTTGCGTGCCGGATGCGGATTTGCTGGCGACAGCTAAAGCGCTCGCGACTGAACTGGCGAACGGACCGAAAGCGCTCGGCCTGATCCGCCGGCTTGGCTGGGCCTCGCTCGACAATACCTGGGATGAACAGGTGCACGCCGAACGCCAAGCGCAACGCGAAGCCGGCCGCACGGAGGATTTCCGCGAAGGCGTGCAAGCGTTCTTCGCCAAGCGTCCGGCGAATTTCAAAGGGACTTAGGCGCCGGCTTTGCGATTGCGCTTCGGCTTGGCGGAAGCTTTCGCCTGCGCGACCGCGAGCGCTTTGCGGCCCCATGCAGCGGCTTCGTCCGGATCGTCGAGCGCGCTGTCAGGCAAACGCCAATAGCCCATCTCGACCTTCTCGCCGGCGCGCGGGCCGTTCTCCGGCGTCCAGATGAACGGGCCGCTTCCCGCTTCGCGCAGTTCGGCCTTCAGCGCGTCATCTGTTTTGAGATAAACGGAATCATCCGCCAGGAGCAGAAACATCACGCCATCGGCATAGCCGCCCGCGCCGCCGAACATGCGTTTGATCTGAACGGGTCCGAGACCTTCAAACAGCTCGCGCACGAAATCGTGGAAGCTGTTCTCGGCCATGCTCAGCCCTCGAGCTTCGCCGGTTCGATGGTGACACTCTCGCCGCACCCGCACGCATCGGTTTGGTTTGGGTTGCGGAAGACAAAGCGCGAAGCAAGCCGCGTCGTCTCGTAGTCGATCTCCGAGCCGAGCAGAAACATCACCGCGTCCGCCTTCACCAGGATACGCACGCCCTTATCCTCGACCAGTTCGTCGAACGCCTCCGGCGCCTCGGCATAGTCCAGCTTATATTCCATGCCCGCGCAGCCGCCGTTGACCACGCCGACGCGCAGATAGGGCTTGTCGCCCTTGGCGATGATCTCCTGCACGCGCGTTGCTGCCGCGTCGCTCAGAGTCACAATCTTCGGTCTCGGACGTCGGCTCATCGGGATCACAACATATTCAGTTCGAGCTTGGCTTCGTCGCTCATGCGGGCTGGCGTCCACGGCGGATCGAACACCAAGTTCGCCTTGGCGCCGGTGACGCCCTTCACGCGCCTCGCGGCCGCTTCAACCCAACCCGGCATCTCGCCGGCGACGGGACAGCCAGGCGCGGTCAGCGTCATCTCGATATCGACGAAGCCATCATCGTTGATATCGACTTTGTAGATGAGGCCCAGTTCGTAGATATCAACCGGGATTTCCGGATCGAACACGGTTTTGAACTGCATCACCAGATCATCGGTGATGCGGTCGAGCTCGGCCTGCGGCAGAGCGGTTTGCGGAGGAGAAACAGCGCCGTCCATGATCCCTAGCTCAGAAGCTTCCGGGCCTTGTGCAAGCCCTCGATAAACACATCGACTTCATCCAGCCGATTATAGCAGCCGAAACTCGCCCGCGCGGTGGCGGTAACGCCAAGGCGCTTCATCAACGGCTGCGCGCAATGGTGCCCAGCCCGCACGGCGACGCCCTGGCGATCCAAGATCTGCGCCACATCATGCGGATGCGCGCCTTGCAGCGAGAACGCGATGATCGCGCCTTTATCCGACGCTTGGCCGTGGAGCTGCACCCAGTTGAGGCCACGCAATGCGTCCATGGCGTAATCACGCAGCGCCGCCTCGTGCGCCTCGATCGCGGCGCGATCCTGCGCTTCATACCAGTCGATCGCGGCTTTGAGGCCAATCGCCTCAATGATGGGCGGCGTGCCGGCTTCGAAGCGGTGCGGCGGCTCGTTATAAAGCACCCGCTCCTGTTCCACGATGTCGATCATCTCACCGCCGCCCTCGAATGGCGGCAATGCCTCCAGCCGTTCGGTTTTGCCGTAGAGCACGCCGATCCCGGTGGGGCCATAAAGCTTGTGGCCAGTGAAAGCGTAGAAATCGACGTCGAGCGCCGCAACGTCGACGCGCATGTGTACGGCAGCTTGGCAACCATCGAGCAGCACCGGCACGCCCTTGGCGTGAGCGATACGAACGATCTCCGCCGCCGGCGCCTTCGCCGCCAGCACGTTTGACATATGCGTGAGCGCGACCATCTTCGTGCGCGCACCGATCAGCGCATTGAGCGCGGCGAGATCAATATTGCCGTCATCGTCGATATCAAGCCAGCGCAGCACGGCGCCCTTGCGTTCGCGCAGCATGTGCCACGGCACGATGTTGGCGTGGTGCTCCATCACCGAGACGACGATCTCATCTCCCGGCTGCACATCGAGGCCGGCCGCAACGATATTGATCGCCTGCGTACCACCCTTGGTGAAAACGATATTGTCCGGGCTCGGCGCGCCGATATAGCGGGCTACGGTTTGCCGGGCCGCTTCGAACGCATCGGTGGTTTCGTTCGCCAGCGCGTGCAGGCCACGGTGGACGTTGGCATAGCTGCCGCGCATGGCGGCGGACATCGCTTCGATCACGGCTTCCGGCTTCTGAGCGCTGGCGGCGTTGTCGAAATAAACCAGCGGGCGCCCATGCACGCTGCGCGACAGGATCGGGAAATCAGCGCGGATCGCCTCAACATCGAACGGGCGCTTGATCAGAGGCGCGTTCATGCAGCGCCCCCGCTCAGCCAAGCGCGGATGCGCTGTGTCAGCTCCGCGTGAAGATCTTCCGGTAGGCCCTCCGGGATCGCTTCGACCAGGAAGCTCTCGATCAGCAGCGCACGGGCCTGCGCCTCGGGCACGCCGCGCGCGCGCATGTAGAAGAGCGCGCGTTCATCCAAGCCGCCCGCCGTGTTGCCGTGTGCGCACTGGACGTCATCGGCGTGGATCATCAGTTCGGGCTTGGCGAAGATTTCGGCGCCCTCTTCGAGCAGCATGCCGTGATGATACTGACGCGCATCAGTCTTCTGCGCCCCGCGCTCAACCACGATCTTCCCCTGAAACACGCCGCGCCCGCGCTTGCGGGCAACGCCCTTTATCAGTTGGCGCGTCTGACCCGCTGCCTCGCGATGATCGATGACCGATGTGAGGTCGGCATGGCGACCGCTATTGCAGAGATAGACGCCGTTCAGTTCCACGTGTGCGCTGGCCCCAGCGACGTCCACGTGAGTCTCGATCCGGGCAAGCTTACCGCCCTCGGCCAGAACGAACTGACGAAAACGCGCACGCGGCGCCAGATGCACTCGGCACATCGATAGGGTAACCGCGTCCGCGCTCTGCATCACAATGCGGGTAAGCGATCCGCCCTCAGCGACGCTCCATTCGCTTGCTCGCGCATGGATCGGCTCAGCCGCATCCAGCCGCTCGACCACGATGCGCTGCTCGCCCGCCTGAACGGCCGAGCGGTCCGTAGCCGGCGCCAAACGTTCGATGATGTCGCGGCCGTCGCGCAGTACAGGCGCTTCATCGTCCAGCGCAGCGCGCAAGTCGGAATACTTCCACGCCTCGGTACGGCGGGTGGGGAGGAGCGCGAGATCGTTCACGCTGCCCTCAGATAGCGGTCATAGCCTTCACGCTCGAGTTCGAGCGCGAGGTCGGCGCCGCCGCTGGCGACGATGCGGCCCTTGGCCAGCACGTGGACGCGATCGGGTTTGATGTAGTCCAGCAGCCGCTGGTAGTGCGTGATCACCAGCATGGCGCGGTCTGGCGCACGCAGCGCGTTGACGTTTTCGGCGACGATACGGAGCGCGTCGATATCCAGCCCCGAATCCGTTTCATCAAGAACGGCAAAGCGCGGCTGCAACACGGCCATTTGCAGCGCTTCAAAGCGCTTCTTCTCGCCGCCGGAGAAGCCGACATTGAGCGGGCGCTTCAGCATCTCTTGGTCGATCTTCAGCGCTTCGGCCTTGCTGCGCAGCAACTTCAGCAGCTCGGGCGCCGGCATTGGCGGCTCCCCATGCGCGGCGCGCTGTGCGTTGATCGCCGCCTTCAGAAACGCGATGGCCGAAAGGCCGGGAATCTCGACCGGATATTGAAACGAGAGAAAAAGGCCCGCCGCTGCACGCTGCTCCGGCTGCAAACTCAGCAGATCAACGCCCGCGAGCGTCGCAGAGCCGCTCGTCACCTCATAGCCGTCGCGGCCGCTCAACGCATAGGCAAGCGTCGATTTGCCGGCGCCGTTCGGCCCCATGATGGCGTGCGTTTCGCCGGCGGGCACATTTAGCGTCAGCCCCTTGATAATCTCGGCGTCGCCGACGGTGACGTGCAGGTCTTTTACTTCAAACACGCTCATTTGCTTTCTTGTAGTCGGCGACGGTGCGCGTCTTGTCGCCTTTTGCATTCGCCACCGTGATGAACCAGCCCGCAGAGACGGGCGC
>Ga0196971_1001024_pt1 | contig 14386 bp, 16 predicted proteins | sample S1v_1013CmetaG_FD_148660 | JGI IMG/M metagenome (GOLD analysis project Ga0196971, IMG submission 148660) | Soil microbial communities from Anza Borrego desert, Southern California, United States - S1+v_10-13C | ecosystem: Environmental > Terrestrial > Soil > Desert | place: USA: California... | reverse complement strand
GGCGGCGCTCCTTGTGCTGCAGCACCAGCACGCCGCGCACCTTGCCGCCGCGCAGGATCGGCACGCCGGCCAGCGACTGGAACGGGTCCTCGCCGGTTTCCGGGCGGTAGGCGAAGTTGGGGTGCGAGGGCGCGTCGTCCAGCGCGATGGGCCGGGCGTGCGCCGCGATGTCGCCGACGATGCCCTCGCCGACGCGCAGGCGCGTGCGGTGCACGGCGGTCTGGTTGAGGCCCCAGGTGGCGAACAGCTCCAGAACCTCGCCGGCGCGCATGACGTAGCAGGAGCAGACGTCCGCGCCCATCTCGCCGGCGATCAGCCGGACGATCTCGTTGAGGCGGTCCTGCCCCGAGCCGGCACCGGCCATGACGTCGCGCATACACGCCAGCAGGCGGCGCGGGTCGGCGCCTTCGAACGCTGCAGTCGTCTCTCGCTCGGTCGTGTCCATGATCCGCTCAATTCCGCGCGGCGGCTTCTGTTGCAAGAATCGTATGGATGGTGTGCGGAATGCAAGCCTTCCGGGCCACCGGTACGCGAAGTTTCCGAGTATTTTGGTAAGTTACTTTGGGAAACCGGCCGTTTACCCGACCCCGACCGGCACCGGCCGCGGGATTTCGGGGGTGCGCTGGGTGATCGCGGTTTCCGCCTGGGCGATCAGTTCGGCGATGATTTCGGTGGTGGGCTGCTCGCGGGTGACCATGCCGACGCTCTGGCCGGCCATCAGCGAACCGTTCTCCACGTCGCCGTCCACCACGGCGCGGCGCAGCGCGCCGGCCCAGTAGTGCTCGATCTCCAGCTGGGCGGCCTCGCGGGTGATCTCGCCGCTGTCGACCCGGTCGATCAGCGCGCGCTGGGTCTCCATGAAGCGCTTGGTGCCGGCGTTGGCGATGGCGCGCACCGGGATCACCGGGAAGCGCGGGTCGATCTGCACCGACGGCTGGGCGTCGCGGGCGGACGCCCGGATGAACGCCTGCTTGAAGTTGGGGTGCGCGATGGACTCGCTGGCGCAGACGAAGCGGGTGCCGAGCTGCACGCCCGCCGCCCCGGCCTCCAGGCACGAGACGATGGCCTCGCCGCGGCCGATGCCGCCGGCGACGAACACCGGAACCTCGCGCACCTCCGGCAGGATCTCCTGCGCCAGCACCGAGGTGGCGACCGGGCCGATGTGGCCGCCGGCCTCCGAGCCTTCGATGATCAGCGCGTCGATGCCGTGGCGGACCAGCCGCTTGGCGGCGACCAGCGCCGGGGCGAAGGCGGTGGCCTTGGCGCCGCCGTCCTTGATGCGCCTGATGATCGGGCCCGACGGCAGGCCGCCGGCGATCACCACGTGCTCCACCCCCTGCTCGCGGCAGGCGTCGACCAGCTGCTCGAGTTCGGGGTGCATGTTGATGAGGTTGACGCCGAAGGGCCGGTCGGTCAGCGCCCGGGTCGCCGCGATCTCCTCGGCCAGCCGGTCCGGCCCCATGGAGCCGCAGGCCAGCACGCCGAAACCCCCGGCGTTGGAGATGGCGGAGACGAGGTGGCGCTCCGACACCCAGGTCATCGCGCCACCCATGATGGCCGTCGGCGAACCGAGGAAGGCGCAGCCGCGCCTCCACAGATGGTCGAGCCGTGCCCGTGCCGGCGAAACGGTCATGGACGGCTCTCCCTATCTTCAGGCCGCGTCGAGGCCGTAGACGGTGTGCAGAGCGCGCAGCGCAAGCTCCGCATACTCCTCGGCGATCAGCACCGAGATCTTGATTTCCGAGGTGGAAATGACCTGGATGTTGATGCCCTTGTCGGCAAGGGCGCTGAACATGCGCTGCGCCACGCCGGCGTGGCTGCGCATGCCGACGCCGATCACCGACACCTTCACCACGTTGGCGTCCGACACCAGGCGCTGGTAGTTCAGCGTGCCCTTGGCGTCTTCCAGCACCTTGGCGGCGCGGGCCAGGTCGGCCTTGCCGACGGTGAAGGTGAGGTCGGTCGACTTGCCGTCCTCGGACACGTTCTGGACGATCATGTCCACGTTGACGGCGGCATCGGTCAGCGGACCGAAGATGGAGGCCGCCACGCCCGGCCGGTCGGCCACGCCGATCAGGGTGATCTTCGCCTCGTCGCGGCTGTAGGCGATGCCGCTCACAACTTCCTTTTCCACGATCTCATCCTCGTCAACAACAAGGGTTCCGGGCAGCGCGCTGCCGGGCGCTTCCTCGAAGCTCGAAAGCACCTGCACGCGCACGCGATGGTTCATCGCCATCTCGACCGAGCGGGTCTGAAGGACCTTGGCGCCCTGCGAGGCCAGCTCCAGCATCTCCTCGTAGGTGATCTTGGAGAGCTTCCTGGCCTTCGACACGATGCGCGGGTCGGTGGTGTAGACGCCGTCCACGTCGGTGTAGATGTCGCAGCGATCCGCCTTCAGCGCCGCCGCCAGCGCCACCGCCGAGGTGTCCGAGCCGCCGCGGCCCAGCGTGGTGACGCGCCCGCCGGCCGTCACGCCCTGGAAGCCGGCGACGACCGCGACCTCGCCCTCGGCCATGCGCTTCTCGATCTCGGTGGTCTCGATCGAGACGATGCGCGCCTTGGAGTGCGTGTCGTCGGTGCGGATGGGGAGCTGCCAGCCGTGCCAGGAGCGGGCCGGGATGCCGAGGGACTGCAGCGCGATGGCAAGGAGACCGGTGGTCACCTGCTCGCCGGTCGCGACGACGGCGTCGTACTCGCGCGCATCGTGCAGCTTGTCGATGTCGTTGCAGTACTTGACGAGCTGGTTGGTCACGCCGGACATTGCCGACACGACGACGGCCACCTGGTGGCCCGCCTTGACCTCCTGCTCGACCTTGCGAGCCACGTTCTTGATCCGGTCGATATCGCCGACCGACGTGCCGCCGAACTTCAGGACGATCCGCGCCATAACGTTCACACCATCTTGACGCCGGCGCTTTCGCCCGGCATGCCGATCCTCCCGCTCCACCGTTGCCGGCGCGGGGCGGCGTATCCATACTCCGTTCGGGCGAGGCGAGCAAGGTTGCCCCGCACTTGTTTTGGCTTGAGAGCGCAAAGGACACAGCCCATGACCCCCACCGCCGGCACCGTTGATTCCGACGAGGTCGCCCGCTTCTCGGCCATGGCCGCCGAATGGTGGGACCCTGCGGGCAAGTTCCGGCCGCTGCACGCCTTCAACCCGGTGCGCCTCGGCTACATCCGCGACACCGTCTGCCAGCGCCTGGGCCGCAACCCGGAAACCGCGCGCCCGCTGGAGGGGGTGAGCGTGCTCGACATCGGCTGCGGCGGCGGCCTGCTGGCCGAACCGATCGCCCGCATGGGCGCCGAGGTCCTGGGCATCGACGCCTCGGAGCGCAACGTGAAGACCGCCGCCGCCCACGCCGCCGAGACCGGCACCGGGGTGGACTACCGCTTCGCCACCGCCGAGGAGCTGGCGGCCGAGGGGCGGACCTTCGACGTGGTGCTGGCGATGGAGGTGCTGGAGCACGTCGCCGACGTGGACCTGTTCCTCAAGTCCTGCGCCGCGCTGATGAGGCCCGACGGCGTGCTGTTCTTCGCCACGCTGAACCGTACGGCCAAGGCGTACGCCATGGCCATCGTCGGCGCCGAGTACATCCTGCGCTGGCTGCCGCGCGGCACGCACGACTGGCGCAAGTTCCTGCGCCCGTCGGAGATCGCCAACGGCGTACGCGCCCACGGCTTGGCGGTGAAGGGGCTGACGGGGCTGACGTACAACCCCATCGCCGACGAGTTCCGCCTGAACGCGCGCGACCTGGACGTCAACTACATGGGCTGGGCCGAGCGGGTGGTCATCTAACCGGGACCGCCGGAGCCTCCGGGTGGTTGGCCTTCAGCCAGTCGCCGAAGGCCTTGTCCGACGACATGATGTGGGTGAGCAGCCACGTCTTCAGGAAGGACGCTAGGAACCCGTACAGTTCCGGCCCGTCCGCGTCGCGGATCAGCATGTCGTGGATCTTGGCCGCCGCTGCGTCGTGCGCTTTCATGTGCTCGGCCAGTTCGGGATAGCCGGCGCGGCGCATCAGGTCCTCCTCGTCGATGAAGTGGATCTCCGCGTAGGAGACCACGTCGGCGAGGATGCTGCGCATGGCCTCGTTGCTGGCGCCGCTGCGGTTCAGCGCGCTGAACCGGTTCACCAGCCCCACGAAGGCGCAATGCTGATCGTCGATGGCGTCCACGCCGATCGACAACTCGTCCGACCACTCGATCATGACCCCGACCCTGAAGCCCTACCGTTCAATACGGCGGTATGCTTCACAGGCACTCGCCCCGGAACATTGAGCTTGATCAAGTCGGGCCGCGGATATTCTAGGCGTAGATCTCATCCATCGGGATGGGGACGCCCACCGTCTCCAGCGCCACCGCCCCCTCGGTGACGATGACGTGCTCCCAACTGCCGGGCGTGCGCCGGTAGACCTCGACGCGGACCTTCACGTCGCCGATACGCTTCGCAGCCACGCTGGCGCGCTGCCGTCCGCAGGAGCGTATGGAAGCTCCCGGCAATCATGTCGTGCCGGCGGCTGGCGCCACCCATGGCGAACACCTCGCCGTCCACGTACTCGTGACGTACGTCGGACGTACGCTCGTACGTCAGGTACTCTTCCGGTGAGGTGCGCGGCTTGAGCAAGGCGGTCTGTATGCGGTGGAGTCTACCGCAACACAAATTGTAATCGCCACGGTGCGTTTGACACGCCCCGGCGGGGCGAAAGGTCCGGGAGGGCGCGCGGGGCGCACCCTCCCGAAGCGGTCATGCGGCGTGGCTGGCTTCCTGTTGGGTCAGGAGCGCATAGATCGCGTCGGCGCTTTCCGAACCGCGCAGCTTTTCACACATGGACTGGTCGCGCAGCAGGCGCGACACGCGGGCCAGTGCCTTCAGGTGGTCCGCTCCGGCTTGATCCGGGGCGAGCAGCAGGAAGATGAGATCCACCGGCTGCTCGTCGATGGCATCGAAGTCGATCGGCCGTTCGAGACGGGCGAAGACGCCGTGGACGCGGTCGAGGTTGGGCAGCTTGCCGTGGGGGATGGCGATGCCATGCCCCACGCCGGTGGTGCCCAGACGCTCGCGCTCCAGCAGGACGTCGAAGATCGCCCGCTCATGCTGGCCGGTCAACTCCGCGGCCTTGCGCGCCAATTCCTGAAGGGCCTGCTTCTTCGAGCCGGCCTTCAGGTTGGCGAGGATGGCCTGCGGCGTGATGAGGTCGTGCATGACCTGGAACCGTCGATGACCGGGGCCTGGGGATCAGGCGCCGGTCGTCTCCAGGGCCGGGTCGACCCAGCCCACGTTGCCGTCGGCGCGGCGGTAGACCATGTTCAGGCCACCGGTGCCACGGTTGCGGAACATGAGCGCCGGCGCCTCGGCCAGCTCCATGCGCATCACCGCCTCGCTGACGGTCAGCGTGTCGATGTGCATCTGCATGTCGGCGACGACGATCGGGTGCGCCTTGGCGTCGACCGGGGCCTCGGTCTCCTCGTGGTCGTCGGCCGGGGCCTCGATGACCTGATAGCGGGCCGGGATCAGCTCGACGGTGTCGTGCTCGCCGTTGTGGTGGCCGCGCAGGCGGTCCTTGTAGCGGCGCAGGCGCTTGGACAGCCGCTCGCACGCGGTGTCGAAGGCGGGGTAGGGTTCGGTGGCTTCCGACACGCTCTGCAGGACGATGCCGCGGCCGACCTTCACCTGGATGTCGGCCTTGAAGAGGTGGGCATCGCGCGAGAAGACGACGTTCGCCTCCATCGGCTTGGCGAAGTACTTGCCGACGAGGGTGTTCAGGTTCTCAGCGACGTGCGTGCGCAGGGCATCGCCAACGTCAAGCTGCTTGCCTTTGACGGTCAGTTGCATCTTGGAAGTTTCCGAAATTGACCCTTAAAGGGACCAAGGTTGTTGGCACGCCGCGTGCGGAGCGGGACCATAGGCGCGACGATCCGGGCTGTCAACGAAACCCGGTTCTCCGCATTCGAGCTACATGCGTGACATCTTGGCACGGCGGCGCTGCACCGACGACGGGATCCGCATCGCCTCACGATACTTCGCGACGGTCCGCCGCGCAATGTCGATCCCTTCCTTCTGGAGGATATCGACGATCTTATCGTCCGAAAGCACGTCGTCCGCCGGTTCGGCGTCGATCATCTGCTTGATGCGGTGGCGCACCGCCTCGGCCGAGTGGCTGGCCTGGCCATCGGCGCCGGCGATGGCCGAGGTGAAGAAGTACTTCAGCTCGAACACGCCGCGCGGGGTGGACATGAACTTGTTGGTGGTGACGCGGCTGACCGTGCTTTCGTGCATGCCGATGGCCTCGGCGATGTCGCGCAGGATCAGCGGGCGCAGGTGCGAGACGCCGTGGATGAAGAAGGCATCCTGCTGGCGCACGATCTCCGTCGCCACCTTGAGGATGGTGGTGGCACGCTGGTGCAGCGACTTCACCAGCCAGTTGGCCGAGTTGAAGCGCTCGGTGATGTATTCCTTGTCCGCCTTGTTCTTCGCCACGCCGGAAACGCGCGAGAAGTAGCGGTGGTTGACCAGCACGCGCGGCAGCGTGTCGGGGTTCAGGTCGATCAGCCAGCCGCCGCCCGGGTTGGCGCGCATCAGGATGTCGGGGGTGACCAGCTGTGCCGGGGTGTGGTCGAAGGTCAGTGCAGGCTTGGGGTTCAGCTTGCGGATCTCGCCGACCATGTCGGCGACGTCCTCGGCGTCGACGCCGCACACCTTCATCAGCGCCGGCAGGTTGCGCGCGGCGAGCAGTTCCAGGTTGTCGAGCAGCGCCGCCATGGCCGGGTCCAGGCGGTTCTTCTCGCGCAGCTGGATCGCCAGGCATTCCTTGAGCGAACGGGCGAAGATGCCCGAGGGGTCGAAGCGCTGCACGGTGGCCAGCACCCGCTCCACGTGCGCCAGGTCGGTGCCCAGCTGTTCGGCCAGCCCCTCCAGGTCGGCGGACAGCCAGCCGGCCTCGTCGAGCTGGTCGATCAGCGCCAGCCCGATCAGCCGGTCGGCGGGGGCGGGCAGGTCGATGTTGAGCTGCTCGATCAGGTGGTCGCGCAGGCTCTTGGAGTCCGACAGCCGCGCCTCGAAGTTGGAATCGTCCTCGTCGAAGCCGCGCCCGCCGCGCTCGTTCCAGGCGCCGTACACCTCCGACGAGCCATCGCTGCCGTCTGAGAAGCGGTCGTCGGCGTAGACGTTCTCGAAATCGGTGTCGAGCGGGGCGTCGGCGGCGGACCCCATGGTGCCGCCGCTGGTCAGCTCCACCGTATCGCGGGTCCGGCCATCGGCCGGGGGCGGGGCGGCGTCCGGGCCGTCGCCGGGGCCGTCCAGGCCGAACTCGCCGGCCGGGCGCTCGGCCCCGTCGCGTTCGCCCGCATCGCGCTCGCTGTCATCGCGTTCCAGCAGCGGGTTCTGCTCGATCTCGCGGTCAACGAAGTCGGACAGCTCGACGTTGGACAGTTGCAGCAGCTTGATCGCTTGCTGCAGCTGCGGCGTCATCACCAGGGTTTGAGCCTGACGGAGATCGAGACGTTGGGTGAGCGCCATGGTTGATTTGATTAGAGGCTGAACCGATCGCCGAGGTAGACCCGACGCACATCCTCGTGCGCCACGATCTCCGCCGGCTCGCCCTCCATCAATACCACACCATCGTGCAAGATGTATGCCCGATCGACCAGGTCCAAAGTTTCTCTCACGTTGTGATCCGTGATCAACACTCCGATCCCGCGGTCGCGCAGATGGCCGACCAGCTCGCGGATGTCGTTGACCGCGATCGGGTCGATGCCGGCCAGCGGCTCGTCGAGCAGGATGAAGTGCGGCTGCGAGGCGAGCGCCCTGGCGATCTCCACGCGGCGCCGCTCGCCGCCCGACAGCGCCAGCGCCGGCGCGCGGCGCAGGTGGGTGATCGAGAACTCGGCCAGCAGCTCGTCCAGCATGGCCTCGCGGGTGTCGTGGTCCGGCTCGATCACCTCCAGCACGGCGCGGATGTTGTTCTCGACCGACAGGCCGCGGAAGATCGACGCCTCCTGCGGCAGGTAGCCGATGCCGAGGCGCGCGCGCCGGTACATGGGCAGCGTGGTGATGTCCTGGCCGTCCAGCAGGATGGTGCCGACGTCGGCGGCGATCAGGCCGGTGATCATGTAGAAGCAGGTGGTCTTGCCCGCCCCGTTGGGGCCGAGCAGCCCGACCGCCTCGCCGCGCTGGACGTGGATGGAGACGTCGCGCACCACCGGGCGCTTCTTGAAGCTCTTGCCCAGGTTGCGCGCCACCAGCCCGTCCTTCGGGATCTCGGGCTCGCTCTGGGCGCCGGGGCTGTGCGCTTCGGTCCGGGCGTCCACGTCCATCACCATGCCAGCATGATCCGTCGGCTTACCGGCGCGGCCCGGCGGTCGCCGGGGCTGGGGTCATGCCGGCCTGCTGCCCGCCGGGGACGAGCAGGCCGCGCACCCGGCCGTCGCCGGACGGGTTGGCGATCACGCGGTTGACCTTGGTGTTCATGTTCATCTCGGCCGCATCGCCGTTGAGCTGGTTGTCGCCGCGGGTGATGCGCACGCCGTTCAGCAGCACCGCCACGTTGTCGGCGACCGAATAGATCAGCTTCTGCGCCTGGGCGACGTCGGTCGGCGTGGTGATGACCACGTTGCCGGAACCGTCGATGCGCGTGAGCTGCGTGCTGCCGTCGGCGCCCTTGGCGAACTGGCCGATCAGCACGTCGGCGCGCATGCGCTGGTCGCCGCGCACCGCCACCGCGTCGCCGCGCGCCACCGCCAGGCCCTGGGCGTCGTAGTATTCCAGCGAATCGCGGGCGGTGACCACGTCGCGCGGGGTCACCAGCCGCAGCGACCGCCCGGTGGCCACCGCCACCTGCTTGTCCATGTCGTAGACCATGCGGTCGCCGTGGATCTGCTGGTTCGGCGCGATGACGCGGACGTTGCCGTCGGCGACCATCTGGAACACCTCGTTGCCCTTGCCGGGGACCTCGCGGTAGTAGGCGGTCAGCACGTCGGCGTGCACCGTGGTCTCGCCGCGCTTGGCCGAGGCGTTGCCGCGCGCCACGTAGGCGCGCACGTCCTGGTGCCACTCGATGGCCTGATCGGCGTTGATGTCGGTCGTCTGCCCGCCCGGCCCGCGCGGCAGCGTCTGCGCCGCCAGCGGCGAGGCCGCCAGCAGCAGTCCGGCGGCGAGCAGCAGGGCGGCGTGTGGGCGGCGGGCCCGGGAATGCTGGGTCGTCACCGCTTCTTCCCCGCCGTTTCGGCCGACTGCATGGAAGCCTTGGAGTTGAGGAAGACGATGTTGCGGCCGCGCTCGGCCATGCGGAAGCCCTCTCCCAGCACCACGCCCTGCGGGCCCTGGCCCTCGACGTGCGCTTCGCCCCAGGCGGTGCCCCGGCGGACGTCGGAGTAGGCCTCCTCGGTGGTGAATTCCGTGCCGTCGTCGCGCAGGACGTGGACCGAGCCGCGCATCTTCAGGATGCCGGTGTTCTGATCGTACCAGCCCCACTGCGAGCGCATGGTCACCCAGGTGCCGTCCTTCTCCGTCATCTCGGCCTCGGGCTGTTCGAGGACGACGATGCCCGGCTGGTCGGTGGACTGCTCGGCGCGCGCGGCGACGACGGAATAGGGCTGGTTCTTCTCGTCCGCGCTGAAGTAGTGCGGCCGGATCATCTCGAGCTGGCCCTTGTCGGCGCTGAGCCGCGGGCGCGGCAGCTCGGTCAGCGTCGGCCACGCCGCGACCAGCGCCACCAGCATCAGCGCCAGCGTCGGCAGGGCGACCTTCATCAGGTTGACAAGGCGGCTGTAGGTGCGGCTGACCGGGCGCACGGTGCGGCGGCGGTGCACGTCGGGCAGTGCCTTGGCGGGCAGCGCCTCGGCGGGCGCCGGCTCCGTGCCGCCGGGCGGCGGGGCGCCGGCTCGGACTTGGCGGACGAGGTCGTCTGCGTGCATGGCGCGCTCCCGTCGTCAGGCCGCGCCGACGCGCAGGCAGTCGTGGATGTGCACGACGCCGAGCGGCCGGCCCGGGGTGTTGTCTGGATCGACGACGAACAGGGTGGTGATCGCCTTCTCGTTCATGATGCGCAAGGCCTCGGCGACCAGCGCCTTGGGGCGGATCGTCTTCGGGCCGGGCGACATGACCACGCCCGCCCGCTGGCCCAGCAGGCCGGGGTCGAGGTGGCGGCGCAGGTCGCCGTCGGTGATGATGCCGGCCAGCCGCCCCGAATCGTCGAGCACGCCGACGCAGCCCAGGCGCTTGGCGGTCATCTCCAGGATGACCTCGCTGAAGGGGGTGTCCAGGCGGCAGACCGGCATGGCGTCGCCCTGGTGCATGATGTCCGACACCTTCAGCAGCGCCCGCCCGAGCTGGCCGCCGGGGTGCAGCTCGCGGAAGTCCGACGCCGAGAAGCCGCGCCGCTCCAGCAGCGCCACGGCGATGGCGTCGCCCAGCGCCAGCATCATGGTGGTCGAGGTGGTCGGCGCCAGCCCCAGCGGGCACGCCTCGGGCGCGGCCGGCAGCACCAGCGCAACGTCCGACTGCTCGGCCAGCGGTGAGGCGGCGCGGCTGGTCACGCCGATCAGCGGGATGCCGAAGCGCCGGGTGTAGGCGACGATGTCGCTCAGCTCGCTGGTCTCGCCGGAGTTCGACAGGGCGACGACCGCGTCGCTGCGGGTGATCATGCCAAGGTCGCCGTGGCTGGCCTCGCCCGGATGGACGAACAGCGCCGGCGTTCCGGTGGAGGCCATGGTCGCGGCGATCTTGCGCGCCACATGGCCGCTCTTGCCCATCCCGGTGACGACCACGCGGCCGGTCACGCCGGAGAGCAGCCCGAGCGCGGCGCTGAACGCGCCGTCCAGGCTGTCGGCCAGCGTCACCAGCGCATCCGCCTCCATGCGCAGGACGCGTACGGCGCTGGCGCAGTCGCGGCCGGTCAGCGCCGACGCTTCGGACGGCGCCGCGGCCTCAACGGTGGTCCGGCAATCGATCGGTTTGTTCAAGGCTGCAGACGCCCTTGCTTCTCAGTCCCGTACCCGGGGGCCGGCGACGCGGCCCGGTAGTATGCCTACCACCGGGCCGCCGGTCAAACCTATGGCGGGTTGATTACCCCTTCAGTGCGCCAAAATGTCCGGTTCCGCCCAGCCACCGAGGTCGAGCGCGCCGCGGGCGGGGAGGAAGCGGAAGCACGCCTCGGCCAGGTGCGTGCGCTCCTCGCGCGCCAGCATGGCGTCGAGCTTGGCCTTCAGGTCGTGCAGGTGCAGCACGTCGGACGCCGCGTACTTCATCTGCTCCGGCGTCAGTTCCTCCGCACCCCAGTCGGACGACTGCTGCTGCTTCGACAGCTCGACGCCCAGCAGGTCCTTGCACAGGTCCTTCAGGCCGTGCCGGTCGGTGAAGGTGCGCACCAGCTTGGAAGCCACCTTCGTGCAGTAGATGGGTTGGCAGACGACGCCCAGGTAGGCCTGCATGACAGCCACGTCGAAGCGGGCGAAGTGGAACAGCTTGGTCACCCCGGGGTCGGTCAGCAGCCGCTTCAGGTTGGGCGCGTCGTAGGCGCCGCGGCGGAACTGCACCAGATGCACCGCACCGTCGCCGGCCGACAGCTGGACCAGGCACAGCCGGTCGCGGGCCGGGTTGAGGCCCATGGTCTCGGTGTCGATGGCAATGGCGCCGTCGCGCGCGCTCGCCTTCAGGTCGAGGCTGTCCGGCAGGTCGCCGTCATGCAGGTCGATGGGCACGCAGGTCTCCGCAGATCGTGGCCCCGTGACGGGGCCCAAAAACGACAAACGCCGCGGTGCAAGAAGCACGCGGCGTAGCCGTCAGAATTGGTGCCCAGGAGAAGACTCGAACTTCCACGACATTTCTGCCACAGGTACCTGAAACCTGCGCGTCTACCAATTCCGCCACCTGGGCTCGGTGTGGGTCGGTTATGTATCGCTGTGGCGGGCGGCCGTCAACACGATTTTTCGTCTTGCGGCGGAAAAATCGCGTATTCGCGAGAACCGCCACCGGCGCCGCACAAAACGCCCCGTCCGCACGCGCCGGAGGTCTAGCCCTGCGCGTGCGCTTTCTATATAAGCATCGCCGGTCGGCGTAATAGCCCACCTCCCTTCGGGGATTTCCACGCGCGGCCAGCGGAACGGCACGGGAGAAGGTCGATGTCCTATCGCTATCGGATTGCCACGGTGTTCGGCGGGTCCGGCTTCATCGGCCGGCACCTGATTCGGCGTCTCGCCAAGACCGGCACCATCGTTCGGGTCGCCTCGCGCCACCCGGCGCAGGCCAACTTCCTGAAGACCGCCGGTTCGGTCGGCCAGATCATCCCGTGGGCGGTGGACGTGCGCGACGACGCTTCGGTGGCGCGCGCGGTGAAGGACGCCGACATCGTCATCAACCTGGTCGGCGCGCTGTACGAGACCGGCCCCTGGTCGTTCGAGACCGTGCACGTGAACACGCCGGCCCGCATCGCCCGCCTCGCCAAGGAGGCCGGCGCGTCACGCCTGGTGCACGTCTCGGCGCTGGGCGCGGACGAGCGCTCGCCGTCGCTGTACGCCAAGTCCAAGGCGGCCGGCGAGCAGGCGCTGCTGGCGGCCTTCCCGGGGGCGACGGTGGTGCGCCCGAGCATCGTCTTCGGCCCCGAGGACCGCTTCTTCAACAAGTTCGCGGCGATGGCGCAGATCTCGCCGGTGCTGCCGCTGGTCGGCGGCGGCAAGACCCGCTTCCAGCCGGTGTACGTCGGCGATCTGGCCGACGCCGTCGTCGCCGTGCTGAACACCGACGAGTCGAAGGGCCGCACCTACGAGCTGGGCGGGCCGAACACCTACACCTTCAAGGAGCTGATGCAGCTCATGCTGAAGGAGATCTGCCGCAAGCGCGTGCTGCTGCTGCCGATCCCGTGGAAGGCGTCGGAGACGCTGGGCGGCATCCTGGAGAAGGTGCCCTTCGTCGCCCCGCTGCTGACCCGCGACCAGGTGGAGCTGCTGAAGAAGGACAACGTCTGCTCGGGCGAACTGCCGGGCTTCGAGCAGCTGGGCGTCACCCCGACCACGCCGGAGGTGATGCTGCCCACCTACCTGCACCGCTTCATCGTCGGTGGCCGCAGCAACGCCGCGACCCGCGACGTCGGCGTGCACGAGAAGTACCCGACCTGACGCCGGGCGCGCCGCCGCTCCCCGTGCGAAGCCCCGGCCTCACGGTCGGGGCTTTTTCGTTGGGGCGCCTTGTTCCGGGTACGGCTTCGCCGTATATTGTGCCATGCGGTACGAATGGGACGATGCCAAGAACGAGGCCAATCGCCGAAAGCACGGCATCGCTTTCCGGGATGCGATCCCGGCTCTGATCGATCCGGCGCGCGTCGAGTGGATCGACAACCGGTTCGATTATGGCGAGGAGCGGGTCTGCGCGCTCGGCTTGGCGACCGGCAACGTCCTGTTCGTTGTCCACGTGCTGCGTGACGAGGAGACTTGCCGCATCATTTCGGCGCGAAGGGCCTTGAAGCATGAACAGGAAAGGTATTTCCGGGGTGACCCTTGAGCCGGGCGAGTCGCCGCCTGCCGGTGATACCGATTGGACGCGGGTCGAGAACATGGCCGAGGAGGAGGTGCTGGCGGCGGCGCTGTCCGACCCCGATGCCCAGCCGTTGACGCCGGAGCAATTGGCGCAGATGCGGCACCCAGTCGACGTCAAGGCGCTGCGCACACGCCTTGGTATGACCCAGGAGCGGTTTTCGGCGGCATTCCGCATTCCGCTTGGCACCCTGCGCGACTGGGAGCAGCGCCGGAAGATGCCGGATGCCCCGGCGCGCGCCTATCTCATGGTGATTGAGCGCGATCCGGCGGCGGTAGAGGCGGCCCTGAAAGCCGCGTAGAGGCTACGGCCGCTCCGCCGAGAAGGTGTCGCAGGCGTCCAGGCGGCCGGTCTCCAGGCCCTGGCGGAACCAGCGCGTGCGCTGGGCCGAGCTGCCGTGGGTGAAGCTGTCCGGCGTCACCCGGCCGCGCGACTGCTGCTGCAGGCGGTCGTCGCCGATGGCGCTGGCGGCGTTCAGCGCCTCGTCCACATCGCCGGGCTCCAGCAGGCCGCGGCGCTGCGCGGCGTTGGCCCACAGGCCGGCGAAGCAGTCGGCCTGAAGCTCCAGGCGCACGGACAGCGTGTTGGCCTCGGCCTTGGGCAGGCTGCGCTGCGCCTCGGTGACCTTCTGCGAGATGCCCAGCAGCGTCTGCACGTGGTGGCCGACCTCGTGCGCGATGACGTAGGCCTGGGCGAAGTCGCCGGGGGCGCGGAAGCGGTCGCGCAGGTCGCGGTAGAAGCTCAGGTCGATGTAGACCTTGCGGTCCAGCGGGCAGTAGAACGGGCCGACCGCCGATTGCGCCGTGCCGCACGCCGACTCGACCACGCCGGTGAACAGCACCAGGCGCGGCTCCTGGTAGG
>Ga0196971_1001023_pt1 | contig 14393 bp, 14 predicted proteins | sample S1v_1013CmetaG_FD_148660 | JGI IMG/M metagenome (GOLD analysis project Ga0196971, IMG submission 148660) | Soil microbial communities from Anza Borrego desert, Southern California, United States - S1+v_10-13C | ecosystem: Environmental > Terrestrial > Soil > Desert | place: USA: California... | reverse complement strand
ACCACCTGGAACCCCTCGCAGTAAGCGTCTTGCTCCATACACTTCCGAAGGCGGATACACACCAGGAACATGCGATCAATGTACTTGCAAACCAAGTGATAACCCGGATCCCGCCGACGTTAAATAAAGCAAGAACCAAAGCGATGACCCCAACGGCGATCATGACCAAACGGCTGTAATCCAGCTTCTGCTTATCGCTCTTGAAGTCGATCTTGATGATATCGCTGGTTACACTGAAGCCTACAACGGAAAGGAAAGTTGTTGCGGAAGATAATCCCGCAGCCATGATCCCTGTCAGTATCAGCATACCCAGCACCTTAGGCACGGCGTTATAGGCAGCCCAGATCAGTACTCTCTGTGAATCCTCCATATTCGGATTCAGGTTGATTACCGAGATGGCCATCAGATAAGTCAGGGTGCAGAATACTGTGGTTAAGATACATGCAAGAGATGCTGAACGTAATCCAACATGTTCATTTTTAGCCATCATAATACGGCCCGCCTGCCATGGGCTGATACCCACCGTGATGAGCCAAACAATTCCAAATGCTATGGCATACATAACCGTATTGAATATACTTGTTCCTTCTCCGTATGTGCCCGCAGGGCTGCCATGGTAATCTAACAGTCCTGCAGGTGCGTCAGGATTGTTCATCAGATTCGTCAGAAGCTGGCCAAGCCCTCCCTGTTCATAGAAGAGGAACGGCGCGGCCAGGATCGACGCTCCCACAAAGATCAGAAACATTACGGTATCCGTCAGGATTACCCCCTTGGAACCGGAATAGAAGGTGAATGATGTAAAGGTGACCCACGCGATGACGAGGCAGGCCGTTCTAGAAAGGCCGGTGAGTTCCTCGAGAAGGATCCCGGTGCCTGTCATAACAGCAAGTAAATAAGCTGTTAAAGCCATTACTAGAATGATTGCTGACATACGTCTGTTTTTCATGTCGTTGAATCTTGTTCCGAAATATTCCGGCATTGTGTTGCATTCTGATCTTCTTAAGTATCTTGAGAAGAACAAAAGACCGATTACATACCCACTGCCGCATAATGCATTTAGAAGTACCGCAGATGTTATATTTCCGGTATAGCACCATCCCGTATCGCCCATGAAGGCGTTTGTACTGAGCATGGAAGCGAACAGGGTTCCGGTGATCAGGATAGTCGGCGCGTTTCTTCCAGCCACATAATAATCAGTCGTGTTTTTAACCTTTCTACCGGCATAGAAACCGAGGAACAAATATAATGCAAAGCTACCTAATACACCCCAAAGAAATATATCCATTGTCATAATTTAGCGACCTCCTTCCAAAACATTTTGTTCATCTGTGTTTTTGTTTCTTTTTTCTTCTCTGGACATCCAATAAATCACTAAGACTCCGGTCAGAACCATCCAACCGCCTACAAAAAATGAAAATATAATCTCTCCCATAATAATTTTACCCCCTATTGAAATAGTGTATATTGGTTGATTGGGTCAAAAAGATTTTCCTGTCTGCTTTTTGAATAACTCCACGCTCGGGATTTTAATATCCAACAATTCTGCGATTTTGATCTTAGCTGCCATACCGTTGCTCCCATGTGGTCTTAATACGACGGTGCCGATATCCAGAGATTCCCTGATCTCTTTCATTTTGGCGCTGTCTGACAGATCAAACACAGAGCAGCCTAATTTATTTGCTACATATTCCTTGGCGGCATCGATCTTCATACCCTTCATGACCATACGCGCCACCAGATCTCCGGCGGTACGTATTCCCCCCATTCCTGCGGCCATTTCATGCATGAGAGCCATGCCATAAGTATCACCATGCCCTACCTACAATCCGTCGGCTTTGCCGATTTCGAGCATTGCCTTTGCAACTCTCGTGGTAGCATCTGTTGGAGATGTCGTTGTCAGTGGAATTCCGCCGACTCCCATTCCTACATTTGGAAGGACCGGAATTGTCGCCGCTCTTGTCGCTTCCTGGACATGGGTAAGAGACCGGGATAAATTCCAAGCGAAGGATTTGCTGCTGTTTGTATTGATTACCGGACCATAACTATGTACACCGGCATCCGCTGCTGTTTTCACTTGCTTGGCCGGATACTGGCCTGCGAGTTTTTCTCCTTCAAATTTCAGACGTCCGTGCATTCCCAAGGTAAATTCATTGGCCATTCCCATCGTGATACTCAGATCAGGATATTTTTGCGATAAAATTTTTGATGCTTGCAAAGCCGCCAGCATATCGGCATCTCCGCTGGCTCCTGCTGTGTCAAACTGAATTCCGCACGCTCCGGCTTCCGCCAGGATAGACCCGATATAAACCATATCATTAGTGCAAAGCTCTGCTGCCTTTTCCTGCGCCTCCAAAGCTTCCAAAACTTTGCCCTGCGGTAGAAGCTCAGACCAATTTTCAACGGGGCCATCCGGTTTTGTATATAATCCCATATTCGGCATGGCTCCATAGAAGATTGGCATGATGCAGTTCATTTGTGCCCGCTCCATTGCCATTGCTTCTTCGTACACGATGTTTTTTATCTGTTTATAGCTATAATCCGTATTGCAGATTTCCATTGTATCCGAGCATAAAGCTCTTTCATGTATTAAAAGCGCTGTGGAACTGTCTATGGGCAATCCTGATCTCACAGCCATTTTTAAAGTACCGGCATCGAAGGTAGTAATCCCTTCATGTCCTCTTTCCACGCTGACATTCTTTTCCGGCATGGTCAGTATCTCAACAAGGTAATCAACATCACCACCCGTCATTGGCTGCGCTTTTCCTTTCACGATTGCATCTTCCATGCCTGCCAGGACCTCTTCACGGATTTGCTCTTTTGACATCCAGATACCTTCTCCGTCACCCATTCTAGTAAAGCATTTATCGCTCAAAAAATTCACACTCCTTTCTTGCTGAATATCTTACTTTTTCTCCTCTATGTATTGTTTTGCTCTGGTACAGCACTCTGAAGCATCCTCTGTATAAGCGTCTGCTCCGATTCGGTCAGCCCACCTTTGCGTGATCGGAGCTCCGCCTATCATGGTTATAAACCGATCCCTGAGTCCTCTTTCCCTTAACTTATCTTCTAGTTCCTGCTGATAGATCATGGTTGTTGTCAGAAGTGCACTTGTTCCGATAATGTCAACCTCCAATTCAACGGCTTTATCGATGATCGTATCAGCCTTAACCTCTCTTCCCAGATCAAAAACCTCGAAACCGGAGGTTTTCAATAATGAGCAGCAAATCCCCTTGCCGATATCGTGCACATCACCTTCAACGGTTGCCATGATCATCTTTCCTTTTTTTTCTACTTGCCTGCCGCTGATCGCCATTTCCTCTTCCACTCGGTTTGTTACTGTTCTCATTACTTCTGTTGCAAAGATTAATTCGGGCAGAAACAGTTCTCCCTTTCCAAATTTTTCTCCCAGCTCGGTGATCCCTGCAGTAAATCCTTCCTTTAACAATTCAATCGAATCCAGTCCGATTTCTGCACCTTTGTCCATCGCTTCCAAGGCCATATCCTGATCGGCGTCTAAAATAGAATCAAATGCCATTTTGATAACTTCCTGTTTGTTCATTGCTTACTTCCTTTCTACTCAATATCTGAAATTTCGATACGCAGCGAATCATAGGAATGCTTCGTTCGCGGATCGATTTTCGTAGTATAACGATATAATTAGCAATAAACATGCCACCGGCAAATATATATCCATTATTTAAACCATTCGCTCATTTTCAAAGCTTTTATAATAAATTTCGCAGGATTGGTTTGTAAAATTCTTAAGCAGACAAATAAAAAACAATGAAAATATTCATCACAGTGATGAAAATTTTCATTGCTATTTCGGGGTAATATCCTCACAATACACAATTATGTTTATGTAATAATTTGACGACGGTTGACTGATCAACATGGAGCACCTCCGCCACTTTATATGTGGAATGATACATTTGATAGGCCTTGCTCACGAGCTGCTTCTCCAACTCCCATTTTGCTTCTTTTAGAGGCCGTATACTGATGTTCGTAACATTGGGAATACTTGAAGTATCACAATTCTCTTCTATGACACAGATTAAATTTTCTCGCTTTATTGTGTCGTCTTCCGACAGAACAAACAATCTTTCAATCACATTTTCCAGTTCTCTGACATTTCCTGGCCAATTATATTGATTCAGGATTTCCAGCAGCCCGTTTCCCATCTTTTTATGGCACCGATACCTTGAATTGTAACGTGACACAAAATACTTAGCAAGCACATCGATATCTTTGACGCGGTCGCGGAGGGGCGGAATGTTGATCGGAATCACATTCAATCGATAATACAGATCTTTACGGAACTTACCTTCCTCGCACATCTTTTTCAAATCACGGTTGGTTGCCGCAATTACCCTTGCATTTACCTTCCGTCTTTCCGTTCCTCCTATCCTCGTAAATGACCCGTCCTGAAGAAAGTCGAGCAGCTTGACTTGAAGTGCGAGCGGCAATTCACCGATTTCATCCAAAAAAAGAGTACCCATATGGGCCATTTCAACCTTACCTTTTTTCCCTCCCACGCTAGCACCGGTGAACGCTCCCTGTTCGTAGCCAAAAAGCTCCGATTCGATCAGCTGTTCCGGTATCGTTCCACAATTTATTTTAATATATGGTTCGTTGCCTCGATTGCTGAATCGGTGCAATGACCTGGCGACAACCTCTTTACCAACTCCCGTTTCTCCTTGAATTAAAACGGAAATCGCCAGCGGGGCAACCCTTATCAAAGTGTCTTTCAATTCATTCATGATCGGATCACCGGAAATAAAGCCTTCCGCTTCAAACATAGATTCCCTTAGATTATTTATTTCCGCTTTGTTCTTCTCAATTTCCACCGCTTGCTTTTCAACCGTATGCAATAGTTCATTTACGGCATCCACGTCTTTGGATGTGCTGATGATCATTATGATCTCTTCCTGTTCCTTATCGAAGATCGGAACACTTGTAGCAAGCACGGTCCTACCATCCTTCAGTTTCTGCAATACATTGACGGTTCTCCGAAGACGAACGACCTCCATGGTGCTGCTCACAGAAAAGTATCCTTCCCTTTCCAGATCTTCCGCACTGCGGCCGACGATTCTGTCTGCCGGCAGACCGATCATCCTGACGGAAGCCGGATTGACAAACAAAATCTTACCCGTTCCATCGGACACAAATATTTCTTCTCCCAGGTATTCGACCATAATCTTATAAAATTCGCTGTCATATTCCCCGGATACAATGTTTTTAAAGTCTTTCTGCTTTAAAACGTCCATATCTCAACCTCGTTTTCCAATCTTCCCAACGATAGCTGTCGCCGATTTTTTAACAATAAAACAGCTAAAAAAAACGATGAGGGGTAACCTCATCGCAAATAGGACTAACCTTAGTCGCTATATTATCATTGTTATTTTTCAGATGCAATACGTTCGACATGAATAGTCAAATTCGTCTAATATATCTCAGGCATTTCAACTGGTTCGGGTTGAGGATGGCATTCTCCGCAGTATAGCGTATTCGTGACAACGATTGCCTTGGGCACCTGTTTCTCACCCACATAAACTGAAATAATCGAAGGCATCTGAGACACATGTTCTTTGCAAACTGCACGTCCACAGAATTTACAGATTCCATTGGCAGGTTTACCGCATTTCCAACACTCCAAAATTGATTCTCCCTTCGCTTTTGAATAAGGCAGCCTGGCAAAAGATCACCGGTTTCCTTCTGCTCGGCTGCCTATACATGTCCGTTAACCGACTGTGATATTGCTTACGATACTGAAAAGACCTTTTGACTCTCTGGAACCGGCTTCCTCTGCATTTGCAGCGTTAAGCTTGATACTTTCAGCCTGCTCCGAAGATAGGGTTACACCGATGGAAGCTGCTGCTTTCACAGGATCTTTTTCGAGTTCGGCGCGAAAACCGTCATCCTCCAACGCTTTTTGTGCAATTTTTTTTAAATCATCATTTGTTGCCATTTTGTTTTCCTCCTTTCTTCCGTTTTTATAAGTTCAATGATGGGCCGATTAATCGAAACGCATCAAAAACTACATTTTCCTATAGCAGTCCACTCATTATTTTTTCAACGCGATCCTGCTTCCAATTTTCTGCTGCTCCGGGAGCGATCTCCTTAAATGCGGGATGAGTAAACACTGCCAAGCAAAGGTCACAAGTACCCACAAATTTTTCTTTCTCCAGAACAAAACCCGCCTTCTCAAGATCACCTGCAAGGCATGCCGGCCCCTTTTCTCGTAAAATGCTTAAAATTGGATTCCTTTTCATCTTATAAAAAAGTTTCTCGATGGATTCCCCGTTGGCATTACCCAAGCTTAACGCAGAGCTCCAGCCGGCTCCGCAGCAAGGATATACCGTGCCGTCCGGCAGTATGGTCAGCATGAATCCTGCTGCACACGGTTCGAGCGGAAGCCCTTCCGAATAAATGATATCCTCTGGCGGTATGACAGCAGCGGCTCTTCCTTCCGGATAACAAGGAATTTCCTGAACAACAACGGTTCGGTTGAGCAGCAGATCCCCTAAGTCACCAACCACATGCGCCAGCCGACGTGTCTTTTTTGTAACAACGCATTTGATATCGAATGCAATATGGTGTTCATTTAACAGCTTCAGGACCGTCTGGACACTGGAAAAGGGAACATATTCCTGATGAAAATCATCCATACTGACACAGATGGAATCAAGGCCCGCATCTTTAAGCGCAAGGACGGTTTGCTTTGCTTTCGCCTCGTTCGCTCCCCAAAATCCATTCGTCATACTCGATATTTTTTGAGCTCCCCTTGCACGAGCATATTTACAGATTTCAAGCAACTGAGGCAAACGCAGGATCGGTTCCCCTCCGGAAAAGCTCACCGTAAAAACACCTTTTTCTTGCGCAGATATATCGGCCATTTGATCGATATATGATTTCATAGACTCAACCGACATGTCCCGGCTGTTGTTCATGAATTCCTGCTCACCAAAAAGACAGTGTTTGCATTGAATGTTACATTTTTCGGTTATCATCAATACAAGATTAAAATTCATTCGCTCAACCCCTCGTTTTCCATTGCAAGATGCTTCTCTAATATTTTGCCGATCCTAATTTTCTTACGAAGCAGCCCATATTTTACAATGCTTATGACCAGAATAATCATGATCAAAACAGAGAGAATTTCCACAAGCATAAACGGCCGTGCAATCGCTGCATAAACGATATGCTGTACTGTAAATATCCATAAATGAATGCCGGCATAAATCATGTAGACAATGCCAACGACGGCGATCAATCCATAGACCAAATATCCGAATTCCTGCCTATGCCATCTTTCTCTTTTTATAAGTTTTTTCCACATATCAGACCGGACAAAGGCAAGGGATTCTTGCCGCAAATGCGGATGTTCAAACCAGTCCTGTATGATGTAATGACCATCGGTCTCAATAATCGGTATCAGGTTGGCAATAAAAAACAAACTATTTAGCAACCCTGCATGAATCAGGAGATTTTCGTGAATGCTTTCGGGAACCGCTATGGAGGCAATCAGAAAAATCCCTCCTATCACTCCGTTGATGTATGGACCGGCGAAAGATACCGCGATCCGTGGATTCCTGCTTTTCATCAGAATGTCCGTCGTGTCCACATAGGGCACAGGATTCCCATAGACGATCAGGAAGCCGCCCTTCAAAACTTGCCGGCCAAAATGCTTGACGGTTAATCCATGGGCATTTTCGTGTATAAATATGCTGACATACGAAATCAGCATAAAGGCGATCACATCATGGGAGCCTGCAGAAGGCAATAAGAGCAGGGTCTCATGTTTGATAAAAAGATAATAGGATGATAATAATAGATCGATTACAACAATATTAAAGCATATAACCAATGCGGGTTTTTTGTAGAGTAGATAACCGAACTTTTGATAGAGCCAAGAGAAATACTGGCTTGCTTTTGTGGTATTAAAGTGTGAATGGGTAAAAAAGGTAAGTGTTTGCTTCAATTTGGAGGACGGTTTATTTTGGAGTAACCGGCCCTGTAGGATTTCATAAATCGGTATTGATTTGCCTGTCAAAAAACCTGCATTTGTCAATACGTTTATAAATCTTGATACTAAATTTTGGCCGAACTTCGCGAATTCATTGATATATTCCATGTTCAAATCTTTGATCGTTCTCTGTCCGTCCATCCGCTGCCAAAGAAAAAATTCTTCTTCTCCTACAGAAATATACTTACTGTTGAGGGGATTATGAAGCATGTAAATAGTTTTGCCACCGTGAGTGTCAATGACCGCCGTTTCGGCTTCCCGAATGCGCAGCGGACGATAATTAGCGAAACTTGAACGTTCCTGCACTAAGCCCCAAATATTCGTACGATTCGCATCGTCTCTCGTTGATTCCTCCATCTATGACCCCCTACAATAATTAGATTAATCACTATGCAGAAAAACTTTTTATTGGTATAATAGAAATGTTGCGAATTAATGACCGCATTCACTGACTGTGGTCATTATATAACATATTTCTACAAAATGCAACAAAGGAGATAAAAATCGTGAAAATAAAAGAAACAAGCAGCAGAAAAGAAAAAGCGGCCGAAACGAGAAACAAAATATATAAATGCGCAGAGCAATTGTTCACAAAATATGGGTTTGATGACGTCAGCGTGGATGCGATTGTTGAAATGGCAGGAGTATCCAAAGGATCCTTCTATGTACACTTTGAATCGAAGGATTCTCTGATTGCCTTTTTGATTGCCGACTATGTAAAAAAAATTGATATGGACTATCAATCTTACTTTGATTCTTTTCCTGCCAATGCACCGGCAGCAGATATCCTCCTTGCCCTGATCGAAAAAATTGTTGATGTAATCACCGATACGATCGGATATGATCATATGAAAACCGTCTATAAAGTACATTTAACAAAAGCTCTCAATACGGATTCCGTCCTGAGCTACAACAGGGATCTCTATAAAATGTTCCAAGCGGTCATCGACAGGGGAATACAGCAAGGAGAGTTCAAGAGTGACTTACCGATCGATATCCTTACGAAGCACTTTGTTATGGCCATCAGAGGTCTTACCTATGAATGGTGCATACGATATCCGGACTTCGATTATAAGACGCAAGCCCTGATACACTTTGAAATGTTGCTGACAGGGATAAAGACACGGTGATACGTTTTCACACAAAAAGAATAAACAGACGAGGTTTAACCTCGTCTGTTGTTTTTATATCTTGGTATTCCGGGATTATTTAAAATCTCCTTTTTGACGCCTTGCTCCAAGCACCATTTGATTTCTCCATTTTAAATATTGCTCGTGGTCCATACCCTTCAGAACCGGTTGGAATCCTTCCACGGCCTTATCAATAAAGTCTTGTTCGTAATCTTCGACCTTTCCAAGCTCGCTGAACCCTTCGATAAAGTAATCCTTATACTTGCTGAGTCCCTCTACAAGAGTAGCTGAGTTTAATTCTTCAACACCATAAGGTCCTGTGAAAGCCCATCGTAGGCCAAGTCCGTCCGTTATGGCTCGTTCGACCGCTTCAACCGTGCAAATGTTCTCTTTCACTAAATAAAAGGCTTCCTGTATCAATGCAAGCTGAACTCGGTTCAGCACATATCCATATACTTCTTTGCATTGGATTGGCTTTTGTCCAAGATGCTCCATAAAAGCATAGGCTGCGTCCTTCGCTTCCTGACTTGCCCCATCTCCTGATATCTCCATGAAAGGGATCAGGTGTGGAGGATTCGTCGGATGAGCAACCATACACCGTTCCGGATGATGTTTTACTTTATTTACGATATCCGCCCTTTTGAGTCCTGAACAGCTTGAGCCTATGATTACATCCCCACCGGTCAATCCTGCCACCTCAGCGAAGATATTTTGTTTTAATTCCAAATCTTCAGGCATTGCTTCCTGTACATAATCGGCATCTTTTACCGCTTCCGCAAGATCATCAAAGGTATGTATCCTGGCCATTGAGACCTCAATCAGTTCTGCATCAACAATACCCTCATCTCTTAAAAATTCGTATTGCTCTCTGATTCGATCTATAACCGTATCCAAGCTTTGGGATTTCCGATTGTACAGATTTACTTCCAGCCCTTTTCTGCTGAATACGATTGCAAAACTAAATCCGATAAAACCACAACCTAAAACAGCAACTTTTTTTATTTCTTCCGGTTTCTTCATTTGCTTTCACTTCCATTTCTTAAAAAATCAGGTCTTTCAATCGATAATTCCCGCTAAAGGCTGATAAGGATTTACATAGGTATTGTAAATGCTTACCGCATAGTGCAAGTGAGCACCTGTTGAAAATCCTGTAGAGCCGACGGTTCCAATGACATCACCCTTGTTAACTGATTGTCCGACGGTGACATTCATCGTATTTAAATGATAATAGGAAGTAAATAATCCCATACCATGGTCGATAACGATCGTATTTCCTGTTGAAAGCAGACCAGGTGCAACCAAAGTTACTTTTCCGTTGTTTGGAGCTTGCACCGGGGTCCCCGTAGGTGCTGCTAAATCAATACCGGAATGCCGTGATGAGGAAAGTTCGTTGTTGACATACCTTATTTGTGCAAATTCCGTTGTGAGTCTGCCGGATACCGGTAAAACAAACTCACCTTCCCAAAGCTTTTCAGGCTCTGACATTGTCCTTGCAGGCTTTACGACTTTGACAAATTCTATATTTGCTTGATCATTACGATTTGATTGATTCAGCGATTCCGAGACGACAAGATACTGTGTTTTAAATGTCTTGCTTTTTATACTGAAGGTTCTTGTGATTTTATATTCATCGTCCTCTCCTTGATTGAAAGTAACCGATAGGTCGTGGTCTCCTGTCGCCGCATATAGATCAATCGGCAAAACCGCAACGAAACGATCGCCGTATTGAATCACTTCTGCTTTTGCTTTAACCGCATCGGTGTAAATGCTTATCGTAGCATCATCCGTAAATTTTTCTATTTTCAGCGCTAAAATATTACCCGGATAGTTTTCCGTGGTCGTTATTGTAAAATCTCCTGGATGGTCCTTTTGGCATACCGCAACTGGTGGTGTTTTTCCGTCGTTACCGTAAAAAGATCGGCCGTCAATGGTTACCGTCTGAGTTTCACTTTGCCACTCTACCTCTGTGCCAAACGCCTCCAGCACTGCTCTGATTGGGATATAGGTTCTGTCGCCTCTTATGATTGCAGTTGTATCATGAGAGATTTGCTGTCCATTTTTTATGAGATAGGATTTTCCGATTGGCACCTCGACTTTAACATCATCTTTTTCAACAACAACGGTCTGCGTATCCTGGCTCCAATCAACTTCGGCTCCTAACGATTCCATTGTAATGCGCAGCGGCACTTGCGTCCTGTTATTCGAATCAACAAAAGGAAATCCCGTATGCCCACAAAATTCAAGGTTTGAATCATCGATGCGAATCTCTGCCGCATAAGCATTCGTTGACAACATTAATGTAAAAGCAACAGCAAAAGCAACAATTTTTCTTCTCATTTTGTCATACCCCATTTTTCATACGTCATTCCCACAATATCCGTATCATAAGTATATCATATTTATCTGCTGTTTCGACATCAATTAATGCTGCCAAAGCCATGAATTATTTTACTTCTCAAATACCTTATCTGCGTGATAGGAACTTCGTACTAAAGGAGCAGAGGCAACAAACTGAAAGCCCATCTCCAAACCGATCCTTTTATATTCCTCAAATAAATCGGGGTGTATGTATTCCACTACGGGGTGATGCTCTTTTGATGGGGCAAGATACTGCCCGACGGTCAATAGATTGCAACCGGACGATCTTAAATCTTCAAATACTTTAATAACCTCTTCTTTCTTTTCACCAAGCCCAACCATAATTCCCGATTTAGTCAAGATACTATCATTCATTTGCCTTACATTTTTCAATAATTCCAACGATCTGGAATAGGATGCCATCGGCCTTACCTCTGGGTATAGCCTTTCGACTGTTTCTATATTATGATTGATGATATGAGGTTCCGCTTCCACAATTTTGCGCAAAGCAGCTGTATCTCCATTGAAATCAGGGATGAGCACTTCAATCGTCACCGTTGAATCAATCTTTTTTATCTCCTCGATTACCCTTACGAAATGTCCGGCGCCGCCATCGGGAAGGTCATCTCTGGTTACCGAGGTAACGACAACATGGTTCAATTCAAGTTCTTTTACAGCCTCAGCAACATGCAAAGGCTCTTCAGGGTCTACATTCTCAGTATTCCCCTTGATCACATTACAGAACGTACAGTTTCTTGTACATACTTTTCCAAGGATCATGAAGGTAGCGGTCTTTCTGCAAAAGCACTCCATCAGATTTGGACAGTTTGCTTCTTTACAAACGGTATTCAGGGAAAGCCGTTCCAATATTTCTTTCACTTGTCCTCTGCCCTGACCGCTGCGGATATTTACTTTTAACCAATCCGGTTTGCCATTTCCCATAAGTCCCTCCCGTCCATTGTTACAGGTTCAAAATCAAATATCTCGCAAAAATATTTCATTGTGATTTCAATTAATTTATCAAAATCCTGGGGATGACCCAGCAGTTTTTCCAGTGATGTAACTCCCTTATCAGATATTCCGCAGGGATTGATCCATTTGTAATGCTCTAGATCTGTATTTACATTAAATGCAAAGCCATGCATTGTCACCCAATGCTTTACGGCAATACCGATTGCCGTTATCTTTTCATCTCCAACCCAGACCCCGGTGTATTTCTTTTCTTCACGGTGAGCCGTTATACCATATTCGTTTTTCAATAAACGAATAAAGACCTCTTCTATCGTCCAGACAAAGTCTTTTACGCCCTTGCTTAAATCTTTCAGGTCGATGATTGGATAACCTACGATCTGCCCAGGCCCATGGTAGGTTACATCCCCTCCTCTTGCAACTTCATAGATGCTGATTCGATTTGCATCTAATTCCACTCTGGGAACAATAATATTGGAGTACACACCTCTCTTGCCAAGCGTTAGGACGGGAGGATGCTCAAGAAGCAGCAGAGTATTGTCTATTTCCCCCTGCTGCCTCTTTACTAAAAGCTTCTCCTGAAGAGCAAGCGCCTCCATATAATCAACTCTACCTAAAGATACAACGTTTAATTTCATAGTAAATAACTCCTCTGAATAGGATCCTCAGGATTAATTTCTTCTGTCCGGCTTTTTCGGCAGCAGATGGATCGCCTTGTTTTCGATCCCCAATGCAGCTTCCATAAAAGCCTCCGATAGGGTTGGATGGGCATGCACAATTCCGGAAATATCTGCTGCAGTCATTTTGTGTCCGACCGCCAGAGCCGCTTCATGGATCAAATCGCTTGCATGAGGTCCCATAATATGAACTCCGATTATCCTTTTTGTTTCTGCCTCTGCCAATACCTTGACAAAGCCTTCCTCCTCGCCGATCGTCAAAGCTTTCCCATTGGCACCGAACAAGAATTTGCTTGAAGTATAATCGATCCCCTTTTCTTTCGCATCTTCTTCCGACAAACCAACCGTTGCAATTTCAGGGAAGGAGAAAACGCAGCCGGGTACCGCGTCATAATTCAAATGGCCTTTTAATCCCATAATATTATCAACCGCGGCGATCCCTTCTTCGCTGGCTATGTGTGCCAGCATCTTTCCGCCGGTAACATCTCCTATTGCATAAATCCCAGGTATATTGGTTTGATAGGTTTCATCAACTTTAATGCCACTTCTGCCATACTCAACTCCCAGCAATTCCAATTCCAAGCCTTCAACATTCGGTGCTCTTCCGACAGAGATGAGCACTGCTTCGGCGTTTATTTCGTTCTCGCCCTTTTTCCCTTCGGTCAGAAGACGAAAAGCTTCTTGCTCCATAGAAATTTGCATTACCTTTGTCTCGGTTTCGATGCAGATCCCTTTTTTCTTCAAGGCGAGTACTGATTTCTTGGAAATCTCACTGTCCATGTTTGCCAGGATTCTAGGCAGAAATTCGACTACCGTTACCTGTGATCCAAGGGCATTGAAGATACCGGCAAACTCTATTCCAATCACGCCTCCGCCTATGATCACCAGAGATTTCGGAATATCATCGCGGAACAATATTTCATCGCTGGTCATTACCCCGGGAAGGTTTATTCCGGTTATTGGTGGTTTTACGGGAACCGAACCGGTTGCAATTATGATATTCTTTGTACTTATCATGGTCTCGTTTCCTTGGGAATCGATTACTTTAACCTTTTCCTTTGAAGCCAGACTTGCCTTCCCATATACCATTTCAATGGAATTTGCTTTTATGAGCTGCGCAATACCTTCTTTCAGCCGATCAACAATTCTTTGCTTTCTTTGCATGATTTCATTCATGTCGATCGTATAGCCATCCAACTTTATGCCAAATTCCGCTGCCGTATTTAATTCATT
>Ga0196971_1001022_pt1 | contig 14414 bp, 13 predicted proteins | sample S1v_1013CmetaG_FD_148660 | JGI IMG/M metagenome (GOLD analysis project Ga0196971, IMG submission 148660) | Soil microbial communities from Anza Borrego desert, Southern California, United States - S1+v_10-13C | ecosystem: Environmental > Terrestrial > Soil > Desert | place: USA: California... | reverse complement strand
GATGCAACAAAGCTTGATGAGGCTTCCCTGGAGAAGTTCGACAGGGTGCTTTTGGATGCACCATGCAGCGGCCTTGGGGTGATACGAAGAAAGCCGGATCTCAGATGGAAAAAGGAGCCTGATAATTTCAGGGAACTGGCAAAGCTTCAGGGTGAGATGCTGGATGCGGCCTCAAGGTACGTGAAACCTGAAGGCACATTGATATACAGCACCTGCACAATAAATAAAACTGAGAATATTGCAGTGGTCAGGGATTTTCTATCCAGGAACAGCCAATTCCGGCTTGAGAGCCTGATTGGAAGGATACCTGAAAACCTGGAATGTGAAAGTGCCAGTGAGGGTTATCTGGAGCTTTTTCCGAATACTCACGGAACTGACGGATTTTTTATTGCCAGAATAGAAAAGAGGTAATATACAATATGCAAAGCAGAAGGAATATCAAGGATTTAAGCTATGATGAGCTTTTGGCGTATGTAGAAGAAAACGGACTGCCAAAGTTCAGAGCAGGACAGATTTTTGAATGGATTTACAAGGATGCAGGCACTTTTGGGGAAATGACTAATTTGCCCAAAGGTCTGATTGAGGTGCTGGAGAGGGATTTTTATATTGGCAGGGTACGGATAGAGGCAATGCAGCACTCAAAAATAGACAATACAAGGAAATACCTGCTTTGTTTTGAGGATGGGAATGCAGTGGAGTGTGTACTTATGGAATACAGCTACGGTAAAACGATATGCATATCCACACAGATAGGCTGCAGGATGTCCTGTGAATTTTGTGCTTCAACAGTCGGGGGGCTTATCAGGTCCATGAGCAGCGGTGAAATGCTTGAAGAGGTAATGGCCGTTTCCAGGGATATAGGTGAGAGGATAGGCAATATAGTACTTATGGGTACGGGAGAGCCTTTTGACAACTATGATCAGGTTTTGAAGTTCATAAGGGTGATCAATCACGAAAAAGGCTTGAATATCGGACAAAGGCATATTACACTCTCAACCTCGGGGATTGTGCCCAGGATATATGATTTCGCAGATGAAAAGCTTCAATGCACCCTTGCCATATCGCTTCATGCGGCGGAGGATGAAGCACGGAGTAAAATAATGCCTGTAAACAGAAAGTATAATATTGAGAAGCTCATGGAAGCCTGCCGTTATTATATAAAATTGACCAATAAGCGGGTGACCTTCGAATACGCTTTGATGAAAGATGTGAATGACAGTAGTAAAGATGCCCACAAATTGGGAACACTGCTAAAAGGGATGCTTTGCCATGTAAACCTTATTCCTGTAAATAAAGTTGAGGGAAAAGAGTTTGTTAAAGCATCTAAAGACAGGATAGATTCCTTCAAGGAAACACTGGAGGGCTTTGGAATAGAAACGACAGTAAGACGTGAGCTGGGCAGTGAAATTGATGCCGCCTGCGGCCAGCTCCGGCAGAAGTATATGAAATAGGCTGCGAGGTTTCGGGGTTATGGGGTTTCGAGGAGTAGGGGCGATTCATGAATCGCCCGTACAGGCTTCAGAGTATTTTTTATACCACTCGTATCTCGAGTCTCGAATCTCGTATCTGTTTTGGCGTCAGCCAAAAATTAATATTTTCTTAAAGGGTTTTTTCATATTATGTCGAAATATTTTTCAGTATGGATTGGATAAGTGTTATATGTTTAGAGGTGATTTGATGAGGTCGGTCGGCAAGACAGATATTGGTCTGGTCAGAAAAGTAAACGAAGACAGCTTTTTGTGTGAGAAGCTTGATGGCATTGAGGATACATATTTATACATAGTCGCAGATGGAATGGGAGGTCATAATGCCGGTGAAGTGGCAAGCTCAATGGCAGTAGAGGAGATAGCCTCCTATATAAAAGAGAATATCGGAGAGCTTATGCTTGGGGACAGGGAAATCCAGGATTTGATCAGGAATGCCATTACACATGCCAATGATAAGGTCTACAAGACATCAATATTAAAAAGCAACTGTCTGGGTATGGGTACCACGCTTTCAATGGTGCTGGTGAAAGGCACCGTCATTTATATAGGACATGTAGGCGACAGCCGGATATACCTTATCAGGGAAAACAGAATAGAAAGACTTACAGAGGATCATTCTCTGGTTGCAGAGCTCATAAAGGCAGGGACAATAAAGCCGGAGGAAGCTGCTAATCACCCGCAGAAGAATGTCATTACAAAGGCACTGGGAACTGAATATACTTTGGAGCCGGATGTAAGCCGATGTGATATGCAGAATGGTGATATTATTTTGATTTGTACTGATGGGTTGTCAAATACAGTATATGAAGAGGATATAGTTGATTTGGTAGTTAACACCTCTGATCTGAATGAGGCATGCGAGCTTCTGGTCAATAAGGCCAAGGAGAAGGGCGGCTTTGACAACATAACAGCAGTAGTTATCCAGATGTGTAAAGGTGGTGACTATAGTGGTAGGTAAGGTATTGGGAGACAGGTATGAGATAATGGAGAAAATCGGCGGTGGTGGAATGGCCTTGGTATATAAGGCCAAATGCAGGCTGCTGAATAGATTTGTTGCAGTAAAGGTTCTGAGACCTGAGTTCACAGAGGATGAGGAATTTGTAAAGAAGTTCAAAAGAGAGGCACAGTCGGCGGCCAGTCTTTCTCATCCGAATATAGTGGGAATATATGATGTCGGGACCGAGAATAACAACTACTATATAGTCATGGAGTATATTAAAGGGCAGACACTCAAGGAGCTTATCAAAAGCAAGGGAACTCTCGGAGTTGAATATGCTACCAATATAGCAATTCAGATTTGTTATGCACTGGATCATGCCCATAAAAACCATATAGTCCACAGGGATATTAAATCACATAATATACTGATCCGTGAAGATAACTCGGTAAAGGTTACAGACTTTGGGATCGCCAGGGCTGTATCATCAAGCACAATCACAAATACCGGCAATGTAATAGGCTCTGTTCATTATTTTTCCCCGGAACAGGCAAGAGGCGGCTATACTGATGAGAAGTCCGACATGTACTCTCTTGGAGTTGTGATGTATGAAATGCTCACAGGGAGATTGCCTTTTGAAGGTGAATCTCCTATTGCCGTTGCATTGAAGCACATACAGGAAGAGCCTTTACCCCCTTCAAAGGTCCATTCAAGGATACCGAAGGCTATTGAATCAATAATACTTAAGTGTATGGAAAAGGAAGTATCAAAGAGATATAACAGTGCTTCCGAGATAATAAACGATCTGAGGCAGTCATTGGTAATGCCGAATGGGGATTTTGTAAAGAAAAACAGGTTTGTTGATGAGAATACAAGAGTACTGGAGCCTATCAAGATTATTGACGCAGATGTTGCGGATGTTGTGGCTGTGGATTCAGGCGTTACGGAAGTGAAAGAAGGAAAGCTTGTTATTGATGATTATACAATAGATGCAATACCAACAATTCCGGGAGGAAACGAACATTCCGTCAAAAAGAAAAAGAGGAATATTGGTTTTATTATTGCTGCAATTGTGGGAGGACTTCTGCTGGCACTGCTGGTAGGCGGCGGTATACTGTTTGTAAACAGCCTCTTTGTGGTGAAGGAGGTTGAAGTGCCGGATATTATGAACATTAGTGAGAACGAGGCACGGGAGAAGCTGGGAGCCTCCAGCCTTATACTTGAAGTGACTGAAAGGGTTTTCAACAAGGATATTCCGGAAGGTAATGTAATCAGCCAGAATCCCAAGCCTAACGAGAAAAACAAGATAACTAACCCTGTAAGGGCAGTTGTGAGTAAGGGCCCAAGAAAGGTTGTAGTGCCGAATTTAGTTGGGGAAAGCTATGATAAGGTCAAGATGATACTGGAAATGGAAGGCCTTGAAGAAGGTAAATTCGAACAGGAATACAGTAATTATCCGAATGGATTTGTTATAAGACAGAGTATCACTGCAGGAATCAGTGTAGATGAGGGCACTACGATAGACTATGTCATAAGCATAGGGCCTGAAAAGTTCATAATGCCTACGTACGTTGGAGCAGATATTGAAGAGGTCAAAACAGATTTGATTGTAAAAGATCTTATTTTAGGAAATATTACTCCTGAAAGCAGCAGTGAACATCCTGCCGATACTGTTCTGAGCCAGAGCATAAAGCCAGGTACTGAAGTAACAAGAAAAAGCGTGGTGGACTTTGTAGTAAACATTCCGGAGCAGGAACCAGCCAGGACAAATTCCAAGCTTTCAATCCCGCTGCCCCTGGATCTTGCAAGTATGAAGGTAACGGTATATAAGGTGCAGAACGAGATCAGCAGCAGGATTTATGAGAGTATTCACAAACCGGAGGATAGTCCTCTGGAGGTTCCGGTAAGCGGAGAGGGCAGTGTTAATTTTGAGATTTATATCAATGATAGCTTGTATAAGAGTGTACCACACAGCTTCTAGTTTCATAAATAAAAAAGGCTTCTATTGAAGCATTTTAACGACTAAGGAAGCCTTTTTTGAAACTCGCTTACGGGGCATGACAAATTAAGGTGGAATTGTTGCCCCTGCTCGTTATAAAACAGGAGGATATATATGCTGAAAGGTGTTATAGTGAAAGGCATCGGAGGCTTCTACTATGTTGACACTTCGGAAGGGATATATGAGTGCCGTGCCAGAGGTAAATTCAGAATAAAGAATATAACACCTTTAATTGGGGACCATGTTGAAATTGAAGGTGATCCATGGAGCCTCCAGGGTTATATAATAAACATCCTGGAGAGGAAGAATCAGTTGATAAGACCGACAGTTGCCAACATAGACCAGGTCATAATAGTTTTTGCGGCGAAAAGACCTGATATAAACATGGAGCTCATGCAGAAGTTTCTCGTGTATTCAGAATATAAGAAGCTGGACATTGTGATTTGCATTAATAAAATAGACCTGGATGAAGAAAAAGACTACCTGGAAGCGGAAAGAATGCTTGAAAGCGTTCCGTATAAGGTAATTAAGACAAGTGTGAAGGCTGATATCGGAATTGAGCAGCTGGAAGAACTGCTAAGGGATAAGATATCTGTTTTTGCAGGCCCATCCGGTGCGGGAAAGTCATCACTGCTTAATCGTATTCAGCCAGGGCTGCAGCTTAAAACCGGCGATTTAAGCAAAAAGATAGATAGGGGGACGCATACCACCAGGCACGCGGAGTTAATAGAGCTTGAAAAAGGTGGTATGGTAGCAGACACACCCGGCTTTACGTCTTTTGACATTAGCGAACTGGAGCTTTCCAAGCTGGAAAGCTGCTTCCCTGAATTTGAGAAATTCAGGAACTGCTACTTCCAGAACTGTGTACACGATAAAGAGCCTGAGTGCGGAATAAAGGAAGCAGTAGAACATGGTGAAATAAGTAGAACTAGGTATGATTTCTATATATCGCTGTTAAACAGTTTAAAAAGTATCAGACGTTATTAATACGACGTTATCAATTGGAGGTAAAATATGATTAAGATAGCACCATCCATTTTATCAGCAGACTTTGCTAATTTGGAAAAGGACGTCAGGATAGTGGAGGAAGCCGGGGCAGATTGGCTTCACGTGGATGTTATGGACGGGCATTTCGTCCCTAACATTACGATAGGTCCTGCTGTGGTAAAAAGCTTAAGAGGCAGGAGCGGCCTTATATTTGACGTGCATTTGATGATAGCTGAGCCTGAGCTGTACATAAAGGAATTTGCGGCCAGCGGTGCAGATATTATCACTGTGCATGCAGAGGCGACCAATCACCTGCACAGATTGATACAGATGATAAAGGGAGAAGGAAAAAAGGCAGGTGTCGCATTGAATCCTGCAACCCCTATCAATATACTGGAGCATGTGATCGAAGATCTGGATATGGTATTGATAATGAGTGTAAATCCTGGTTTTGGCGGGCAGAAGTTTATAAACTCCGCTTATGAAAAGCTTTCTAAAGTAAGGGCTATGATAAAAAGCCGGGGACTTGACATAGATCTTCAGGTCGATGGAGGAGTAGGGCCCGACAATATCGGCAGGGTGGTTGAAAGCGGTGCAAATGTAATAGTTGCAGGATCGGCAATTTTTAATTCCAGGGATATACCTGCAGTGATAAAATTAATGAAGGAAGCAGGCAGTAGGTAAACATGAAGACTGTTATAATCGGCAGCGGAGAAATATATGATTACAGCTTCTGTTATGACATCGTGCAGAATGCAGACCGCATAATCTGTGCGGATGGCGGCACAAGGCATGCTATAAACATGAAGCTTGTTCCTGATGTGATAATAGGAGACATGGACTCCTCTGCAGTGCAGTATATAGATTATTTCAGCAAAAAAGGCGTTGAGGTCATTCAGTATCCACCGGAGAAGGATAAAACAGATACGCAGATATGTGTGGAATTCGCCCTTGCCTTCTCAAGAGAAATAATACTTCTGGGTGCGACGGGAAGCCGGATAGATCATATGCTGGCGAATATTTCACTGCTGAAGCTTGGTATGGAGAAAAACATACCGATAAGCATCATTGATAACAAGAATAATATCCGGATGATAAAGGATGCTATTGCCCTTAAAGGCAATAAGGGTGATTACTTCTCACTTATACCCTTTACTGAAAAAGTGGAGGGTATAAGCACCAAAGGAGCTCATTACGGGCTTCATGATGCAGAAATGGTTCTGGGAGACCCCTATGGGGTAAGCAACTATTTTGAAGAAGAAACAGTAGAAATAAATATAAGCAAAGGATATTTGCTTGTGATCAAGTCAGAGGATTAAAACAGTCTCTAGTAGGGGCGATTCATGAATCGCCCCTACAGGCTTCGAAGCTATTCTTAAAACGCGAAACGCGCAACCAGACTTCAGAGCAAAAGCCAAAATATATATTAATTTTCTGTATCATTTACAGCTCTGCATTAGTATTATATAGTGTAGAGTTTTATTCGTTTTTGGACTGCTTTGCTTAATGCTTTAATAAATAAAGCAAGGATGGTATATGATGAGATATACATACAGGAGATATGCCGGCTGCCTGTGTATTATTCTTTCAATATTCCTGATATCCAGGTTCATACCTGCATTTCTGTGGTATTTTATTGTTGCTGCAGTTATCGCAGTGATTGGATATCTTTTATACAATTGTTTCTTTTTGTAGACTGAGAGGGGGAGAAGCATGAGCATTTTCAGAAAGAAAAGACTGATAGGATTCCTGACCTTCTGCATAGGTTTGGGAATAATCTTTGCAGTTACGGTTCCTGCTATAGGTTGGCTGATGTTCTCAGCGATATGCCTCATATGTATCGGAATATTTCTTATACGTTTTTAGTATAACTAACAAAAAAGATAAAAAGCGCGTTTCCGCGCTTTTATTACATTATATTGCTCTCTGTACTTTACCTGATCTTAAGCATCTAGTGCATACATGTAATCTCTGTGGAGTGCCGTTAACAATAGCTTTTACAGTCCTGATGTTGGGCAGCCAGGTCCTGCGGCTACGTCTGTTAGAGTGGCTTACCTTGTTTCCAGAAATCATACCTTTTCCGCAAACTTCGCAATTTCTTGCCATGAAATACACCTCCTTCGGTAATGAGCCTCAAATTACACATACAATTGCAATTCTAAGTATAATTCGCTCTGTCATTTATTACAAGCATTTTTAAAAATCTGGGCTTTATCAAAACAAATATATTTTAACATAATGTATTATAAATGGCAACAATATATTTATCGAAAAGCATCAATTGGAAACTGACGCTGCGGGGAAAGCGGATAAGCATATACAAAACAATGATTTGTCCATAATACTTTACTTCATTGCACAATTTATAGTATTATTTAATATGATTGAACTAAATATACATATAATATAAAATAGAAATAAAAAGCGGGAGGAGATCACATGTCAGCCAGATACAGAACTCAGTACGGTGAGATTAACATATCGGATGATGTCCTTGCTACTATCTCAGGACTTGCAACCACCGAATGCTATGGCTTGGTTGGAATGGCCAGCAAGAATGCAAAAGACGGCCTGGTTGAGCTTCTTAAAAGGGAAAACCTTGCTAAAGGTGTAAAGGTTACTGCAGAAGGTGAAGAGATAAATATCGATTTATATATTGTTGTCGAATTTGGTACAAAAATATCAACTGTTGCAGATAACATAATCAGTAAGGTAAAATATACCTTGGAAAACCTGACGGGACTAAAGGTAAAGAAAGTCAATATCAATGTACAGGGCGTTAGAGTATAGTTTTTGTAAGGAGGTTCAAATCTTGTCGACACATAATATTGATGGTATGCAACTTAAGAATATGATTATATCCGGGGCAAACAATCTTGAAAACAATAAAGGACCTATAAACTCACTTAATGTATTTCCTGTACCAGATGGAGACACAGGTACCAATATGTCTCTGACAATGCAGTCAGCCGTGAGGGAAATAGAGGCAGCCAGGGACAATGAAGTACATACTGTGGCTGATGCTGCTTCCAATGGTTCCTTAATGGGAGCAAGAGGGAATTCCGGCGTCATACTTTCACAGATATGGAGAGGCTTTGCCAAGGCATTGAAAAATCAAAGCAGTGTGGATTCAAAGGCACTTGCAAATGCACTTATGGAGGGCTCCAATACTGCATATAAAGCAATAATGAAGCCCACGGAAGGCACCATACTGACTGTCATACGCGAAACGGGAGAACACGCAGTCAAGGTTTCCGGAAATTTCGATGATATAGTATTATTTATGGAAGAAATAATTGAAAAGGCTAATGCAGTACTTCAGAAAACACCCGAAATGCTGCCTGTGCTTAAAAATGCAGGAGTGGTTGATGCAGGTGGCAAAGGACTTATCTGCATATTTGAAGGAATGTATCAGACGCTGAAGACAGGGAGAGTGCTGGAGCTTAAGCAGGCGCTTGATTTGGAGAATGATGACAGGGAAAAGGTGAAACAGATATTTAAGGCTGAAGAGATAACCTTCGGTTATTGCACGGAGTTTTTTATTAAAGGCAGGCAGGTAAACCTTGAAAAGTATAGAAATGAGATTTCGGAATTAGGAGATTCACTGGTAGTAGTAGGAGATGAAAATCTCCTGAAAGTGCATATTCATACCAATAATCCGGGTAAGGTATTGGAGCTGGCAATTGCTTACGGTGAGCTTTCAAAGGTTAAGATCGACAATATGAGGGAGCAGCATAGGGAGCTGCTGTTTGAGGAAAAGGAATATAAAGCTACCAGAGAAGCAGATGCTGAAGCAAATAAGCCTGTGGAGAAATATGGGGCGGTCGCAGTTGCGATGGGAGAAGGCATATCGGATATATTCACTGACCTGGGTGTAAGTGAGATAATCGAGGGTGGACAAACCATGAATCCCAGCACTGAAGATATTTTAAACAGTGTGAGAAAAGTAAATGCAGAAACTGTATTCATATTCCCGAATAACAGTAATATCATACTTGCCGCCAACCAAGCCAGGACTCTGGCAGAAAAAAATGTGGTAGTCGTACCCACAAAAACAATCCCCCAGGGGATTTCGGCGGTTATGGTTCTTGATAATGATAAAAGTATAGAAGAAAACACAAAAAAGATGGAAAAGGCCATAGCAAGTGTAAAGTCTGCACAGCTCACCTATGCAGTCAGAAACTCCACTTATGATGGAATAAACATAGAAGAGGGAAATATACTTGGAATGGTTGAAGGGAAAATAAAGGGAGTAGGCAAGGATATCCTGGAAGTGAGCCGTAAGGTATTGGAAGACATGATTGATGATGAGGCCTCGCTTATATCCATATACTATGGCAGCGATGTGACTGAGGAGGAAGCTCAGGAGCTGGCAGAAGAGATTGGCAATATGTATAATGACTGTGAAATAGAGCTGCATTTCGGCGGACAGCCGATATACTATTATATAATCTCAGTTGAGTAAGCATATTGAGGTGTTCAAATGAATTATCTGGGCATATCCATACAGAGTTTAAAGGGAATAGGACCGGCGAAGGCCAAGCTTTTCAGTAAGCTTGGCCTGAACACTATAGAGGATTTGTTGGAGTATTACCCAAGAGGCTACAAGGATAAGAGTGAGATAACAAAAATAAAGGATCTCAGGCCTGAAGAAAGCTTTACAGTCAAAGTGCTGACTTCCGGAAAAGCACAGGAAGGCAGAACGAAAAACAGGCTGATTATCACAAAGCTTCAGGTTTATGATGACACAGGAAAACTGAATGTGGTATGGTTCAACAACAGGTTTATAAAAAACACCTTTAAGGAAGATGACGAGATCCTGCTGCACGGAAAAGTAAAGCGCATCGGCAGGGATCTTGTCATGGATGCACCGGAATATGAGAGGTCCGCCTCCGGCAACAGCGTGAATCTGATGAGGATCGCGCCATATTATTCGCTTACTGAGGGGTTGTCCCAGAAGGATTTCAGAAAGGCATTGTATTCGGCACTGCTGCATATAAATGAAAAGCTTGCAGATGTATTCCCGGAAGAGCTGAGGAAGCAATATGGTCTTGCTGAAATAAACTTCTGCATTAACAACATACATTTCCCGGACTCCCTGGATAAGCTTGAGCTGGCAAGGAAAAGACTTATATTTGAAGAGTTTTTCATGCTGCAGTCAGGTTTGATACATATAAAGAAAATAAACAACGAAGGTAAAAAAGGCATATCCTTTGATAAGGTTGGTGAAATACACAAGTTTATAGCATCACTGCCTTTTAAGCTTACTCCGGCACAAGCAAGGGTTTTTGAGGAAATATGCAGGGATATGGAAAGCACAAATATAATGAACAGGCTGGTACAGGGGGATGTAGGCTCAGGCAAGACGGCTGTCGCAGCCCTTGCGCTGTTTAAGTGTGTCAGAAGCGGATATCAGGGTGTTATGATGGCGCCTACTGAAATTCTTGCTGAACAGCACATGCAGACTCTGGCTCAGCTATTCGCGAATACCGGGATCAGGACCGGACTGCTTAAGGGAAGTATGACGGCCAGGGAAAAAGAAAAGATATTGGCGGAAATACAAGCAGGTGAGATCGATGTGGTAGTTGGTACTCATGCGCTTATTCAAAACAGTGTGGGCTTCAACAGACTTGGACTTGTAATAACTGACGAGCAGCACAGGTTCGGTGTAAGGCAGAGGGCGCTGCTTTCAACGAAGGGAGACAATCCTGATATGCTTGTGATGACGGCTACACCGATACCAAGGACTCTTTCGCTTATTGTATATGGGGACCTTGATGTGTCAATTATAGACGAAATGCCTCCAGGCAGGAAAAAGATAGATACTTTTTTTATCGATACTTCAAAGAAGGACCGACTGATGAATTTTGTCAGGAAAGAGCTGGATGCAGGAAGACAGGCATATTTTGTCTGCCCCCTTGTGGAGGAATCTGAAAAGCTGGAGCTTACCTCGGCGGTTGAGTACAGCGGAGAGCTGAAGGAGAAGTATTTTAAGGGCTATAAGGTAGGTCTCCTGCACGGCAGGATGAAGGCGGATGAAAAGAATGAAGTGATGGAGAGCTTCAGGAGAAAGGAGATCCAGATACTTGTATCCACTACGGTAATAGAAGTAGGGGTAAACATCCCTAACGCCACTATAATGGTCATAGAGGACGCTGACAGGTTCGGTATGGCTCAGCTTCACCAGCTGCGGGGAAGAGTAGGCAGAGGTGAGTATCAATCATACTGCATACTCATATCTGACACCAGAAGTGAGACTGCGCAGGAAAGGCTGAAATATATGACTAAGACGGAAAATGGTTTTGAAGTTGCTGAGAAGGATCTGGAGTTCAGGGGCAGTGGGGAGATATTAGGACAAAGGCAGCATGGGCTTCCGGGCTTCAAGCTTGCGGATATATTCCGTGATGTGAAGCTGCTTAAGCTTTCCAAGGAAGCAGTTGAGTACATATATGAGAATGACAAGCTTTCAGAGGCTGAGTACATGAGGATGAAAACAATATTAGACAGCAGATTCCAGAGGATACTGGATGAAATTACACTGAATTAGGTTTCGGGGCTGCGAGGTAGGGGCGATTCATGAATCGCCCGTACAAGGCTTCGAAGGCCGGATTAAAGCGCGGGGCACGAGGCACGTAGCACGTGGCATAATATTTCTATATATTTTCCTTTGTTAACATAAATTACTGAGTTTAAAAAAGTACAAATGGAGTATATTAATATTAGCAAAACAAACAGGAGGTGCTACATATGCCAAGAAATGCTGGTACATCAAATACAACTCTGGTACCAGAAGCAAAAGCCGCTTTAAGGACTTTCAGGGATCAGATTGCAACTGAGCTTGGGACAGATCTTACAGGTTATAATGGAGATAAGACATCCTGGGAGTGCGGTAAGGTAGGCGGAGAAATGGTAAGAAGAATGATTGAGCAAGCAGAAAGAGGCATGTCAGGAAGAAGATAAAGTAGTGAATGGCGTTGGCCGGAAAGGTCAACACCATTTTTTTAGTTAAAAAATACTGGTGACACTACTTTGAGCATTTGCCAGAGTAGTTGACACCAGTATCGGGAGAGGAGAAATTGAAGGAAGAGCTCTATGGGGAAATATAGTTACAGAACGATCCTGACATACGGATCAATTCTGCAGGGTGAATGTGAGATAAAATCTCAAATTCACAATCAACTAACATCCCTGATATATAGGATGAACAACTTAAGTTTTTTTTATTCAAATATTGTATCAAACTTATTTTTGAGCATACTTCAGTAATACTTCAAAATACGATAATATGTAAATAAATTTTTTGTATAATAATAGTATTTATGTTAAAATGTAATTGTTTATAAGCCTGTCTGCGATAAAGCTCCGCTTTATCGGCTGGACAAATTTATAGAAACATTTTCGCATAATACATAGGAGGGTAAATTTTTTGCGAGTTATTGCAGGTGAATATAGAGGAAGAAGACTTGACCGCATTGAAGGTACGGATATCAGGCCTACCTCTGACATGGTCAAGGAATCTTTGTTCAATATACTTGGAGATGCTGTAATTGACAGTAATTTTCTGGATCTCTTCGGTGGAACGGGTGGTATAGGTATCGAAGCGTTGAGCCGCGGAGCAAAGCATGTGGTTTTTATTGATTCCAACATAAAGAGTATAAAGGTGTTGAAGGAAAACCTGAAGCACCTGAATATAGAGAATAATATTGAAGTTTTCCATACGGATTATTCTACAGCAATAAGCAAGCTGTATAAGTATAATAAACAATTTGATATCATATTCATTGATCCTCCATACAGTGTGGGAATAGCTCAGTCGGCCCTCGGGGAACTGGATAGGAACCCTATCATTGCACAAGCGGGCTTGGTTATTGTGGAGCATGATTCAAGAGATGAAATGCCGGAGAGCACGGGAAAATTGTATATGTACAGAAATAAGCAGTATGGCAACACTACTTTATCATTTTATACTTTGAACAAACAAATGCAGCAAAAGGAGGAGTAAGCTTGAAAATAGCAGTTTGTCCGGGAAGCTTTGACCCTGCTACCAATGGACATATTGATATAATTAAAAGGTCAGGGGAGCTTTTTGACAAGGTTATAGTGGCAGTATTGAACAATCCTAGTAAACAGCCGCTTTTTTCTGTGGAGGAAAGGGTGGAGTTATTGAAAAAGACATGCTGCTCTATGGAAAACGTAGAAATAGACAGTTTTTCAGGACTACTGATAGAATATGCCAAGAGCAGGAATGCCAGTGTAATAGTAAAGGGCTTAAGAGCTGTTTCGGATTTTGAATATGAATTGCAGATGGCTCTTATGAATAAAAAATTGAATCCCGGGATCGAAACAGTATTCATGATGACCAGCAGCAAATACTCATATTTAAGCTCCAGTCTGGTAAAGGAAGTAGCAAAGCTTGGCGGTTGTATCAAAGGCTTGGTACCGGAGACCATAGAAGGCGAAATATATAAGAGATTTAGATAGTGCCCCTCCAGGCATCGCCTGTCGGCATTGTGAAGCATAGCTTCACTATAAGGCAATATTAAGGAATGTTTTAATAAATTAAAACTAGGAGGTCAAAATTATGGAGGTTATGTTGCTACTTGATGCTCTCGAGGATATTCTGGAAAAGGCTCCGAATCTGCCTTTGTCCAGCAAATCGGTAATTAATAAGGATGAGTTGCAGGAAATAATAAAGGATATAAGAATAAAGCTTCCTGATGAGATAAAACAGGCTCAGTGGATTAAGGAAGAGAGACAGAAGATTCTTATAGAAGCAAAAAAAGAGGCGGAAGCACTGAGAAAAGAATGTGAAGAAAAGATGCATAAGATCAAGGAGGAACGTCAGAGAGTCCTCGCGGAAGCTGAGAAGGAGGCGGAAATCCTTAAGAAGGAAGCAGATAAGAGGATTCAGGAGCTTATAGATGAAAGCGATATTATGAAGAAGGCAAATGAACAGGCAAAGGAAGTAATAATAGCCGCTCAGATTGATGCGAAGAAAATAAGG
>Ga0196971_1001021_pt1 | contig 14428 bp, 14 predicted proteins | sample S1v_1013CmetaG_FD_148660 | JGI IMG/M metagenome (GOLD analysis project Ga0196971, IMG submission 148660) | Soil microbial communities from Anza Borrego desert, Southern California, United States - S1+v_10-13C | ecosystem: Environmental > Terrestrial > Soil > Desert | place: USA: California... | reverse complement strand
GTTCCGCGCCGCCGAAGCAGGCACCGCGGACTTCGGCGTGGTGCCGATTGAAAATTCCTCGGAAGGCGCGATCAACCGCACGCTCGACCTGCTGCTGCAGACCGCGCTGTCGATCAGCGGCGAGGTGTCGATCCCGGTGCACCATAGCCTGATGACCAAGAGCGGCACGATGGACGGCATCACCCGCATCTGCGCCCATTCGCAGGCGCTGGCGCAATGCCAGACGTGGCTGAACCAGCACTATCCGAACATCGAACGCCAGGCGGTCGCATCGAACGGCGAGGCGGCGCGCATCGCCAGCGAAGACCCCGCCGCGGCAGCGATTGCCGGCGAGATCGCGGGGCAGCGCTACAACCTCGGCGTCGTGAAGGCGCACGTGCAGGACGATCCGCACAACCGCACGCGCTTTGCCGTGGTCGGCCGCCTGCAGCCCGGCCCCAGCGGCAAGGACCAGACCTCGCTGGTGCTGGCGGTGCCGAACAAGGCGGGCGCGGTCTACAACATGCTGGCGCCGCTGGCAAAGCACGGCGTGTCGATGACGCGCTTCGAGTCGCGTCCGGCGCGCATGGGCACCTGGGAGTACTACTTTTACGTTGACGTCCAGGGCCATGCGCAGGATGAGAAGGTGGCCAAGGCGCTGGCGGAGCTGAAGCATAACGCGCCGTTCTTCAAGGTGCTGGGCTCGTATCCTTTTACTTTGTAATTTAGTCCCGTCGCCCCGAACGGGGCGGGGAGCGCCGGCATCTGCTGCGTCTTCCCCGTCGTGCCTGTGGCGACCCTACTTTGGAAACCGTCATGTCTATCCAATTCGGTCCCGATTATGTTCGCGCCATCGCCCCCTACCAGGGCGGCAAGCCCATCGCCGAAGTCGCACGCGAGTTCGGCCTCGACGAAGCAAAGATCATCAAGCTCGCTTCCAATGAAAACCCGCTCGGCATGCCGCAATCGGCGAAGCAGGCGATGCTCGCGGCGGTGGCCGACATCGGCCGCTATCCCGATTCCAACGGCTTCGAGCTGAAGCAGGCGATCAGCGCAAAGTACGGCATCCCGCTCGACTGGATCACGCTGGGCAACGGCAGCAACGACATCCTGGAACTGGCCGCGCATGCCTTCGTGCAGCCGGCGCAGGCGGTGGTGTATTCCGAGTACTCGTTCGCCGTTTATGCGCTCGCCACCCAGGCCGTCGGCGGGCGCGCAATCGTGGTCGCCGCAAAGGACCACGGGCACGACCTGCAAGCGATGGCGAAGGCGATCACCGCGGAAACCAGGCTGGTGTTCATCGCCAATCCGAACAATCCGACCGGCACTTTCCTGCCCGCGGCAGAAATCGAGGCCTTCCTCAGGCTCGTGCCGCAGCACGTGGTGGTGGTGCTGGACGAAGCCTACAACGAATACCTCGCGCCCGAGTTCCAGTACGACTCGGTCGCCTGGGTGAAGCAGTATCCGAACCTGCTGGTATCGCGCACCATGTCCAAGGCTTACGGCCTGGCCGGTCTGCGCGTCGGCTTCGGCATTGCGCAGCCGGCGATCACCGACTTGCTCAACCGTATCCGCCAGCCGTTCAACGTCAATTCGATGGCGCAGGCGGCAGCGGTCGCGGCATTGACCGACAGCGCGTTCCTGCAGAAGAGCGCGCAGCTGAATGCAGACGGTTACCGCCAGCTGACGCAAGCGTTCGACGCAATGGATCTCGAGTACGTGCCCTCGTTCGGCAACTTCGTGCTGTTCCGGGTCGGGGCGGACGACGGCGCAGGCGCGCGCGTCAACCTGGCGCTGCTCAAGCGCGGCATCATCGTGCGTCCGGTCGCCAATTACGGCTTGCCGCAATGGATCCGCGTCTCGATCGGCTTGCCGGAAGAAAACGAAGCCTTCATCAGCGCATTGAAGCAAGTGCTGTCCGGATCCTGATACCAGCCCGGGCGGCCTCCGTGTTCAAGAAAATCTCCATATTCGGCGTCGGCCTGATCGGCGGTTCGTTCGCGCTGGCGCTGAAGAAGGCCGGCGCGGTCGACCGCGTATTCGGCGTCGGCCGCAGCGCCGCGCCGCTGGCGCGGGCAAAGGAGCTGGGCATCATCGATGTCGCCAGCGCTTCCGTCGGGGAAGCAGTCGCCGCCGCCGATCTCATCCTGGTCGCGGCGCCTGTTGCGCAGACCGAGGCGATCCTGGCGTCGATTGCGCCGCACCTGCAGCAGGGCACCGTGGTCACCGATGCCGGCAGTACCAAATCGGATGTGGTGGAAGCCGCGCGCAAGGCGCTCGGCGGCAAGATCGCGCAGTTCGTGCCCGGGCATCCGATAGCAGGACGGGAGCAGAACGGGCCGGATGCGGCGATTGTCGACTTGTACGTTGGCAAGAAGACCGTGATCACGCAGTTGCCGGAAAACAGCGAACACGATGTCGCGCGGGTGGCGCAGGCATGGCAGCAATGCGGCGCGATCATCCACAAACTCAGCCCGGCGGAGCACGATCGCGTCTTCGCGGCGGTCAGCCACCTTCCGCACCTGCTGGCTTACGCGCTGGTCGACGACATCGCCAGGAAACCGCACGCCGATCTGCTGTTCCAATACGCGGCAAGCGGCTTTCGCGATTTCACCCGCATCGCCGGCTCTTCTCCGGAAATGTGGCGCGATATTTCCCTGGCCAACCATGTGGCGCTGCTGGCGGAACTGGACGCCTACATGGCGCAGCTGGCGCAGCTGCGCGGCCTGCTGGCCGAGCGCAATGGCGCGGGGATCGAAGCGGTCTATGCGAATGCGCAGCGCGCACGGCAGAACTGGATCCGCACGATCGAGGCTGCGGAACAACAAAGTAACCAAGGCGGCGACTGATGAAGCATTACCCTTCCCATATCGACCTGCGGCCCGCGATGCATGCGCAAGGCACGGTGCGGCTGCCCGGTTCGAAGAGCATTTCCAACCGCACCTTGCTGCTGGCCGCATTGGCGCAAGGCAGCACGCATATCTTCGACCTGCTGGCATCGGATGACACCCATGTGATGCTGATGGCGCTGCAAAAGCTAGGCGTGCGCTGGGAGCAGGATGGCGAAACGCAGAACTACATCGTGCACGGCGTCGGCGGCGTGCTCCCGGTGCATCAGGCTGACTTGTTCATGGGGAATGCCGGCACCGCGATTCGCCCGCTGACCGCGGCACTCGCGGTGATCGGAGGCGATTACACGCTGCACGGCGTGTCGCGCATGCATGAGCGGCCGATCGGCGACCTGGTGGACGCATTGAATGCGGTCGGCACCCGGATCGAATACACGGGGCAGCCGGGCTATCCGCCGCTGCACATCCGGCGCGGTCACATCCACGCGCAGCGCATGCAGGTAAAGGGAAATGTTTCGAGCCAGTTCCTGACGGCGCTGCTGATGGCCGCGCCGCTGATGGCGCGTGACCACGCGGTCACCATCGATGTGATCGGCGAGCTGATTTCCAAGCCCTACATTGAAATCACGCTGAACCTGATGCGCCGCTTCGGCGTCACGGTGGAGCGCCACGGCTGGCAGTCGTTCACCATCGCCCCAGGGCAGAAATACGTCAGCCCGGGGAGCATACACGTCGAGGGCGATGCCTCTTCCGCTTCCTATTTCCTCGCTGCCGGCGCCATCGCCGGCGGTCCGGTGCGGGTGGAAGGCGTCGGCCGCGACAGCATCCAGGGCGATGTGCGCTTTGTCGAGGCGTTGCAGCAGATGGGCGCCGACATCGCGATGGGTGACAACTGGATCGAAGCGAGATCGAACGGCGTGCTCAAGGCGATCGATGCCGACTTCAACCATATTCCCGACGCCGCGATGACGATCGCGGTCGCCGCGCTGTATGGGGATGGGCCCAGTACCCTTCGCAACATCGGCAGCTGGCGGGTGAAGGAAACCGACCGGATCGCCGCGATGGCGACCGAACTGCGCAAGGTCGGCGCCACGGTGGAGGAGGGCGCCGACTACCTGCGCGTGACGCCGCCGGCAGAAATCCGTGCCGCCGCGATCGATACCTATGACGACCACAGGATGGCGATGTGCTTCTCGCTGGCGTCACTGGACGGCGCGGCGCGGCGCGGCAGCACGATGCGCATCAACGATCCGAAATGCGTCGCCAAGACTTTTCCCGACTACTTCGACGCGTTCGCCGGGATTGCGCAGGACAAGCTGCTCTGACACGGAAGGCGCACTGAACCGACCATGCAAACCCATTCCATCCCCGTCATTACGATCGACGGTCCGACCGCGTCGGGCAAAGGCACCGTTGCCCACCGCGTCGCCGACCAGCTGGGCTTTCATTACCTGGACTCCGGCGCGCTGTACCGCCTGACCGCGCTGAGCGCGCTGCGGCAGCAGGTCGCGCTCAACGACGAGCATGCGCTGGCCAAACTGGCCGAGCGGCTGCCGTGCCGGTTCTCCGGCGACCAGGTCTGGCTTGGAAATGAAAACGTCAGCGCCGCGATCCGGGCGGAAGAAGTCGGCAACACCGCATCGAAAATTGCTGCTTTGCCAACCGTGCGTCACGCCCTCGTCAGCCTGCAGCTCGGCTTTCGGATCGCACCCGGACTGGTCGCCGACGGGCGCGACATGGGTACGGTGATTTTTCCGCACGCGGCGCTTAAAGTGTTCCTCACGGCAAGTGTGGACGCGCGCGCCGAACGGCGATATAAGCAATTGATTGACAAGGGTTTTCCTGCTAATATTGAAGACCTTCTCAAGGATTTGAGGGAGCGGGACGCGCGCGATTCGAATCGCACCATCGCCCCATTGAAACCAGCGGAAGGCGCACACATCTTGGACACTTCGCACATGACTGCCGACGAGGCCGTTGAGCAGGTGCTCAAATGGTATGCGGCAGTGAAAAAGCAGGCGTGAGCTGTTTCTCGTAGTGCGATTGGTGCCCGGCCCGGCGCAAGGCCTTGACGGGTGTTGATGAACCTAACCCAGCATGTAATCCCACAAGACACGATTACCGCTGGCATTTCTTATCCTATCTATGTCTACTGTGCAACAAGAATCTACCGGTATGGAAAGCTTTGCAGCCCTGTTCGAGGAATCCATTTCCCGCCAGGACATGCGTTCCGGTGAAGTGATTTCGGCTGAAGTCGTCCGCGTCGACTACAACTTCGTGGTCGTCAACGCAGGCCTGAAATCCGAAGCATTCATTCCTATCGAAGAATTCAAGAACGACAGCGGTGAAGTCGAAGTCCAGGTTGGCGACTTCGTCACCGTTGCGATCGAATCGCTCGAAAACGGTTTCGGCGACACCATCCTGTCGCGCGACAAGGCCAAGCGCCTCGCATCCTGGCTCGCGCTGGAAAAGGCGATGGAGTCCGGCGAGATCGTGACCGGCACCGTCAACGGCAAGGTCAAGGGCGGTCTGACCGTTCTGACCAACGGCATTCGTGCATTCCTCCCGGGTTCGCTGGTCGACACCCGTCCGGTGAAGGACACCACGCCGTACGAAGGCAAGACCATGGAATTCAAGGTCATCAAGCTGGACCGCAAGCGCAACAACGTTGTGCTGTCGCGCCGCGCCGTCATCGAAGAGTCGATGGGTGAAGAGCGCGCCAAGCTGATGGAAACCCTGAAGGAAGGCACCATCGTCACCGGTATCGTCAAGAACATCACCGACTACGGTGCGTTCGTTGACCTCGGCGGCATCGACGGCCTGCTGCACATCACCGATCTGGCATGGCGCCGCGTGCGTCACCCGTCGGAAGTGCTGTCCGTCGGCCAGGAAATCACCGCGAAGGTCCTCAAGTACGATCAGGAAAAGAACCGCGTCTCGCTGGGCGTCAAGCAGCTGGGCGACGATCCGTGGACCGGTCTGTCCCGTCGTTATCCGCAAGGCACCCGCCTGTTCGGCAAGGTCACCAACCTGACCGACTACGGTGCGTTCGTGGAAGTCGAGCAGGGCATCGAAGGCCTGGTGCACGTGTCCGAAATGGACTGGACCAACAAGAACGTGGCGCCGAACAAGGTTGTCCAGCTGGGCGACGAAGTCGAAGTCATGGTGCTGGAGATCGACGAAGAGCGTCGCCGCATCTCCCTCGGCATGAAGCAGTGCAAGCCGAATCCGTGGGACGACTTCGCGATGAACCACAAGAAGGGCGACAAGGTGAAGGGCGCGATCAAGTCGATCACTGACTTCGGCGTGTTCATCGGCCTGCCGGGCAACATCGACGGCCTGGTGCACCTGTCCGACCTGTCCTGGACCGAAGCCGGTGAAGAAGCCGTGCGCAAGTTCAAGAAGGGTGACGAACTGGAAGCCGTGGTGCTGGCGATCGACGTCGAGCGCGAGCGCGTTTCCCTGGGCGTCAAGCAGCTCGAAGGCGACCCGTTCAACAACTTCGTTGCAATGAACGACAAGGGTGCGGTCGTGACCGGTACGGTCAAGTCGGTCGAGCCGAAGGGCGCCGTGATCCAGCTGTCCGACGAAGTCGAAGGCTACCTGCGTGCATCCGAAATCTCCCGCGACCGCGTGGAAGATGCCGGTACCCACCTGAAGGCCGGCGACAAGGTCGAAGCGATGATCATCAACATCGACCGCAAGGCACGCAGCATTCAGCTGTCGATCAAGGCCAAGGACAATGCCGAGACCCAGGAAGCGATGCAGAAGATGTCTGCTGACGCCAATGCCGCCTCCGGTACCACCAGCCTGGGCGCGCTGCTGAAGGCCAAGCTCGACAACAAGCAATAAGGTCGCAAACGACAATGACAAAGTCCGAGCTGATTGCCCGCTTGGCCGAGCGTTATCCGCAGCTGGTTGCAAAGGATGCGGATTACGCGGTGAAAACCATTCTCGACGCGATGGCCGAAGCTTTATCCAACGGCCAGCGCATCGAGATTCGCGGCTTCGGCAGCTTTGCCTTGAACAGCAGGCCGCCGCGCATCGGGCGCAACCCCAAGTCGGGGGACAAGGTGATGGTTCCCGAAAAGCGGGTGCCGCACTTCAAACCTGGCAAGGAATTGCGGGAGCGCGTCGACGCGATGGTCGGGCAGCCGATCAAGGAAGACTGACGTTATTTGCAGTAAATCGAAACGGCATCCTCGGATGCCGTTTTTTTTGTTGAGCGCCGGCCGCCGCGCAGGGCGAAGTCGGGCGTCATTCCCATGGCGTTTCACGTACAATTCGATCTGTTGCCGACTGTGTGCCGCGATGCATGATTACACCAAACAATAAGGACGCCGCGCCATGAGAATCCTTTTCAGAATCGTCGCGGCCTTCCTCTTCATCATTTTCTTCGGCTTTGCGCTGAAGAACACGCAGGAAGCGTCGCTGCGCTTTTTCTTCGATTACGAAGTTCGCGGACCGCTGGTACTGCTGCTGCTTGCATTCTTCGCTGCCGGCGCGGCGCTCGGCATTCTGGCGATGCTCCCGACGCTGTTCCGTCATCGCCGCGACCTTGCAAAACACAAGAAGACCATCGCCGCGATGGAGCAGCAAAGCGAGGCCGCGCGGCAGGCGCGCATACAGCCGCCGCAGCCAGACAGCGTGGTCAACAAATAACCCCACAATAAGAAAAAGCATGGAATTCGAAACCTGGTGGCTGCTCGGCATCCCGATCTTCTTCGGCCTCGGCTGGATCGCCGCGCGCGTGGACATCAACCAGCTGGTCTCGGAGTCGCGAAGTTTGCCGCGCGGCTATTTCAAGGGCTTGAACTTCCTGCTGAATGAACAGCCGGACAAGGCGATCGATGCCTTCATCGAAATCGTCAAGCTTGACCCGGAAACCATCGACCTGCACTTCGCGCTTGGCAACCTGTTCCGCCGCCGCGGCGAGATCGAGCGCGCGATCCGGGTGCACCAGAACCTGCTCGCACGTCCCGATCTGCCGCTCGAGCACAAGCTGCATTCGCAATACGAACTCGGACAGGATTACCTGAAGGCCGGCCTGCTCGACCGGGCCGAAGAAACCTTCAACGGGCTGGTGGACACGCAGTACGGCGCGCAGGCGCGCAGGGCGCTGCTTGAAATCTACCAGCGCGAAAAGGAATGGATGCGCGCCATCGAGGCGGCGCGGGCGTTGCAGGAGTCGGGCGCGGGGGCCAAGCAAAAGGAAATCGCGCAGTTCTATTGCGAGCTGGCGCAGGATGAGCTGGTGCATACCCATCCGGACGCGGCGCTGGCGATGCTGGAAAAGGCGCTTGCCGCGGACCGGAGCAATGTGCGCGCGGCGATCCTGATCGGGGACGCGCACCTGTCCAAGGGCGATACCGAAGCGGCGCTGATGGCCTGGCGGCGCGTCGAGCAGCAAAGCGTGCCGCACGTGGCCCTGGTGGCGCAGCGCCTGATGGATGGCTACCGCGCGGTGGGCCGCCCGCAGGAAGGCCTGAACCTGCTCAAGAATTACCTGGCCGAGGCGCCCTCGATCGACCTGCTGGAAGTGGTGTTCAAGGCGGTGCTCGAACTGGACGGCGTCGACGCCGCGAACCAGCTCGTCAGCGACGAGTTGCGGCGCACCCCGACGCTGCTCGGGCTGGACAAGCTGCTGGAAGCGCGCCTGATGGAAGCACCGCCCGAAGTGCGGCCGGAGCTCTCCCTCGTCAAGAATCTGGTGCACGGCTATACGCAAAAGCTGGCGCGTTACCAGTGCGGCCAATGCGGTTTCAAGGCCCGCCAGTTTTACTGGCAGTGCCCTGGGTGCAGCCAGTGGGAGTCGTATCCGCCGCGCCGTACCGAAGAGCTCAATGTGATGAACTAGCAGGCCGGCAGCTTGCGCGGCGAGCATCGCCGCGCCCGTGCCGCGCCTTGTGTCTTCTGCCCACGCAACCTCCGTACTCAACATGAACGACATGACTCCTCCACTGAAAAGCCCGCGAATCCTGGTCGTCGGCGACGTGATGCTCGACCGCTACTGGTTCGGCGACGTCAGCCGCATTTCGCCGGAGGCGCCCGTGCCGGTGGTGCGCGTGGAGCGGCGCGAGGAGCGTCTCGGCGGTGCGGCCAACGTCGCGCGAAACGCAGTCGCGCTCGGCGCGCGCGCCGGGCTGCTTGGCGTGGTCGGCAAGGATGAGGCGGGTAATGTGGTCGAGAACCTGCTGACGGAACTGCACATCAACAGCTTTCTCAACCGGGATGCGGCGATCTCCACGATCATCAAGCTGCGCGTGATCGGGCGCCAGCAGCAGTTGCTGCGTATCGATTTCGAGGCTCCGCCGAGCGACACGGTGTTGCGCGACAAGCTGACCCAATACAACGCGCTGGTCCCGGACTATGACGTGATCGTCCTCTCCGACTATGCCAAGGGAAGCCTGGTCAACGTCGCGCAAATGATTGAAGCCGGCCGTCGCCTGGGCAAATGCATCCTCGTCGACCCCAAGGGCGAGGATTTTGCGCGTTATAAAGGTGCGTCCATCCTGACCCCGAACAAATCGGAATTGCGCCATATCGTCGGCTCCTGGAAAAGCGAAGACGAACTGACGGCGAAGGCGCAGAACCTGCGCGCGTCGCTCGACCTCGAGGCGCTCCTGCTGACCCGTTCGGAAGAGGGGATGACGCTCTATACCGCGGACGACGTGCTGCATACGCCGACCGTCGCGCGCGAGGTCTATGACGTGTCCGGCGCGGGCGACACCGTCATCGCCACGCTGGCCGTCATGCTCGGCGCCGGCAAGCCGCTGCCGGAGGCGGTCGCCATTGCCAATCGCGCCGGCGGCATCGTGGTCGGCAAGCTCGGCACGGCGACGGTTACCAAGGAAGAACTTTTCGGCTGATTCTAGTTGCAACTAGGAATTAAATAGCGTTTTGCTAACTGTTTAATTACCATTTGTGCAACATCTGGCACCCTTGCCCGGTGTTCCTGTTCAACTCGGAGAAAACACATGCTGAAAAAACTCTTGTTTGCAGTGGCAGCTTTCCTCGTCTTTAACGGCGCAGCGTTTGCCCAGGTCGAGGTCAACAAGTCCGACCAGATCGCACTCGATTCGGTGCGGGGGATTGGCCCGGCGATGTCGAAGGCCATCGTTGATGAGCGCAAGAAGGGGGGCGATTTCAAGGACTGGGCGGATCTGGAAAACCGGGTGAAGGGCATTCGCGATAAGAAGGCGGTCCAGCTGTCCGACGCTGGCCTGACGGTCAATGGCAAGCCCCGCCAGAAGACCGGCGCCGAAAAAGGCGAGAAGGCGGACAAGGCAGCCGGCAAGGCGGCGGGCAAGGAAGGAAAACATCCGGGCTGAGCCGGCCTGGCTTGCAGCATGAAAAACCCCGCGCCGGCCTCCGCGGGGTTTTTTTGTTTGTCCTGAGCGGGACCGGCGAAAGCGCGCGTGCTTGCGCGCCTACGAGTAAAATTGACGTCTTTATCAAGCTGTCGAATTCAACATGCCTTACCTGACTATCGAAGACACGATCGGCAACACCCCGCTGGTGCAGCTCAAACGCATTCCCGGCGAAGAGGCGGCGCGCCGTAACAACGTCATTCTCGGCAAGCTGGAAGGCAATAACCCCGCCGGCTCGGTAAAGGACCGGCCGGCACTGTCGATGATCAAGCACGCCGAAGCGCGCGGCATGATCAAGCCGGGCGATACGCTGATCGAAGCAACCAGCGGCAACACCGGCATTGCGCTGGCGATGGCAGCTTCGATGCGCGGCTACAAGATGGTGCTCCTGATGCCGGAAAACCTGAGCGAGGAGCGGCGCCAGAGCATGGCGGCTTACGGCGCAAGGATCGTCCTGACGCCGAAGACCGGGGGAATGGAATATGCGCGTGACCTCGCCGAACAGATGCAGAAGGAAGGCAAGGGCATCATCCTCGACCAGTTCGCCAATCCGGACAATCCGCGCGCGCACTACGAAGGCACCGGCCCCGAGATCTGGCGCGACACGGAAGGCCGCGTGACCCACTTTGTCAGCGCGATGGGAACAACCGGCACCATCGTTGGCGTGTCGCGTTTCCTGAAAGAGCAAAACCCGGAAGTCCGCATCGTCGGCGCGCAGCCGGAAGAGGGCTCGCAAATCCCCGGCATCCGCAAGTGGCCGGAAGCTTACATGCCCAGGATTTACGACAAGTCCTGCGTCGACCAGCTGGAGTACGTGACCCAGGCGACGGCGGAGCAGATGGCGCGCCGGATGGCGATGGAAGAGGGGATATTCTGCGGTATCTCGGCCGCTGGCGCCTGTGAAGTGGCGCTGCGCATTTCACAGACGGTGGAGAACGCAACGATCGTGTTCATCGTTTGCGATCGAGGAGACCGTTACTTGTCGACCGGTGTTTTCCCCGCCTGACGGGGAAAACACGAAAGCGTCTCGTTATTCAGCGTTGCCAGTTACGGGCGCGAGCGGTTCCTTCGGCTTGAACTGCTTGTCGCTGATCCGGAATTTGTCGCGGCGATCACCCATCAGGATGCGCAGTTCCTTGATGCTCAGGTCGCTGACTTCGTGCATGCGGATCAGCAGCGAAGCGCCGACAGGCAGCCTGCGATGGCGGATCTTGCTGATCACCGGCGGCGCCACTTCGAGCGCGCGCGACAGCGCAGCATCGTTCTTCAAGTTCAATTTCTCGATCAGCGCATCCAACAAGTTATTGGGATCGTAGTTGACTTGGTCTGCGAGACGGGTTCCGCTGCGCTTGTTGTTATCCGTGTTGTCCATAATGTTGTCTTGAGTGTGGTCTAAATCTCAATAGTTCCGGACTGCAAGAGAATTATACGAGAAATATCTTTGCTTTTTTGAAAGTGTATCAACTTTGTAACGTTACTTACAGTGATACCTTACGCACTGCATGGAATTGCTGTAAAGACACTACTTGCGTAGGTGCAATATAGTAAAGAAATTTCAAAGATGCAATATTAGATTTAGGCATGCATGCGCTGAATCAAAAAGCAGTGAAATTTTAGGAACGGCAAGAAAATAAGGCCGGCGCTATATCGGCAGGCCGTCACGACGCACTGATTTCGTTGCATTTTAGCCAAGCAGCCCGTGCTCACTTTGAGCGGTCGCAACGGCTCCCGATTGCCCGTTTCATCGGCGCGTATTTCTCATCTGCATTTGACTCTTGACGGACGGTTGTTGGAACCGGGCATCCGCTAATAGTTCGGTTACCTCTTGTTAATTTCTTCTCGTCCAGCCCAGAGCGCGCGCCAGCCCGCCGGACCCAGTTCCCGCATGGTTTCGATGTTTTTCTCGAAGATGGCACTTGCGTCCGGAAAGGCGCCCACTGCCTGGTCTATGCTGGTTTCCCTCAACAGATGCAGCGTCGGATAGGGCGAACGGTTGGTGCAGTTGCCGATATCGTCGGCGTCGGTATCGGCGAACTGATAGTGAGGATGAAAGCTGGCAACCTGGATTTCGCCATCGAGGCCGAGCTCTTCCAGCAGGGCGTCGGCAACCTCGAGGAAATCATTGAAGTCGAGGAAATCGCCGAGAACCCAGGGATGGATCAGCAAGGTGGTATCGATCTCCTGCGGGTCGGCGTTCTGCAGCAGCTTGAGCTCCTTTGCCAGGTCCGCATGCAATGCCATGCCTGAGGTCGCAGTGCTGACGGCATAGCGGATCTGCTGCCTTGCATGCACGCTTTTTGCGAACGGACACAGGTTCAGGCCGATCACCGCCTTCTCAAGCCACTGCCGGGTTGCGTCGATTGCCTGCTCGGGCGTTGGGGATGGAAACATGATGGACGCGAGTGCTGGCGAAATAACCATTATCGCCGACTTCCACAGATATCGCCGTCCTGCCCGATGGTGCGCGCGGCTGCTTTACGGTACATTTGCCGCTCGATTTCATTTCCCTCGCAACAACGAGGCATCAGCGCATGGCACTCAAGGCAACGATATTCAAGGCGGACCTCCAAGTCTCCGATATGGACCGGCACTATTATGCCGAACACAGTCTGACGATTGCGCGTCATCCCTCCGAAACCGACGAACGCATGATGGTACGCGTTCTCGCGTTCGCGCTGCATGCCCATGAAGCGCTGCTCTTCGGGAAGGGCTTGAGCACCGATGACGAACCCGACCTGTGGCAGAAGGACCTGACCGGCGCGATCGATCTATGGGTGGAAGTCGGCCAGCCGGATGACAAGCGCCTGCTCAAGGCATGCGGGCGCGCGGCCGAGGTGGTGGTTTACAGCTATAGCAGCGCGAGCCAGGTTTGGTGGAACCAGATTGCCGGCAAGCTGGCGCGGGCACGCAACCTGCGGGTCGTCAACCTGCCAGCGAGCGCGTCACAGGCCCTGGCCGCGCTGGCAAACCGCACGATGCAGCTGCAATGCACGGTCCAGGAAGGCCAGGTGTGGCTGAGCAGCGGCGATCAGACGGTGCATCTTGAACTGGAGCCGCTGAAGCAGCCGGCCTGAGACTGCGCCCACGCGGCTGCCTGTGACGGGAAGGCGGATCAGCCGAACAGGCGCGCCTTCGGCGGAACACAGGCACGATAAGCTCAGTGAGCGTGACGAATCAAGCCTCGGTAAAGCCGCATTTTTATCGCATCGTCGCACCCGGCTCCGACCTGAACCCCTCTGCAGTCTTGAGCCAAATCAAAGGAATGTGTGCCCCTTGTCCTTCGTGCGAAACACCTATGGTTTTTCCCGCAAAGTTACTTTAAAGTAAATTATAAGGTGAATACCCTAGATGTAGGTCGTAATCGCACAAAAAGAACAACACGGAGGCAGACATGACTATCGGCGCGCAGCTGCTATACGCCCTTGCCGGTACGGAAACGCGCATGCGCCGGATGATCGGCTATTGGAGCGCCACGATCCTGCTCTATCTCATAGGCCTGGTGATCCTGTGGGCTGAAGTCAGGTTCGGCCAGGCCATACGCGGTTATGCCATCCTCTTCACCGCATTGACGATCCCTGCGCAACTGGCGTTTTTCATCCTCATTCGTCACTACCCGAGGCTTGGGCTTGCACCGGCCCAACTCTCCCTGTACCAGGCGCGCTTCGCCATTCTTTGTACCGGTTTGGCCTATACCGCGCTCGGCCCGCTCCGGGGTTCGACGCTCGTGGCGCTTTTTGTCATCCTGACGTTCACGACTTTCTCGCTTGAGGCCAGGAAGTCCCGGGAGCTGAGCATTCTCGCCATTACCTTTCTCGGCCTCACGATGCTCGCAATGCCGCTCACGGCGCCGCAATTCTTTGATCCTAAAACCGAGCTGTTCCACTTTACCCTGGCTGGCTCCATGCTGATGGTGGTCGGCGCGCTCAGCGGGCGCCTCAGCGACCTCCGTTCGAGTCTCAAGCAGCAGCGTGAAGAGTTGATTGCGGCTATCGCGCAGATTCGTTTGCTCGCAACGACTGACGAGCTCACGTCGTTACCAAATCGGCGGTACATGAGCGAATTGCTGCAATCCGAGGATCGACGCAGGAAAGCCGAAGTCACGGCAAGCTGCATGGCACTGATCGACATTGACTGGTTCAAGCGGATCAACGACGTATACGGACATGACGCGGGCGACGCCGTCTTGACGCAATTCGCTGCTGTCGCAAAATCCCAGCTTCGGGAGGGAGA
>Ga0196971_1001019_pt1 | contig 14468 bp, 20 predicted proteins | sample S1v_1013CmetaG_FD_148660 | JGI IMG/M metagenome (GOLD analysis project Ga0196971, IMG submission 148660) | Soil microbial communities from Anza Borrego desert, Southern California, United States - S1+v_10-13C | ecosystem: Environmental > Terrestrial > Soil > Desert | place: USA: California... | reverse complement strand
GGTAACAGAAACCAGTACGAACAAGCCGTTGTTCGCAGCATCGGTGAATCCAGAAACGCTAATTACGTCGCCTGCCTTGAAGCCATCCGACACAAAAGAGCCGGTTGAGCGCTGGAAGGTGGATACCCCTGCAGATTCATCTGCTTCAATGACAGCAATAGCGCCGGTAGTTGCTCCGTTTGCGAAGTCCTTGCGCACTGCTGCAGCAATCAATTCACCATAGCTGGAGCCACCGATTTCACCGGAAAGCGAACCAGTAGCGCGACGGGTGCCATGACGCATGTCACGTGTTTGCTGGCTAGTCAGGATTTCGTTCGAGTTGTAGGTGTCCTTTTCAAGTTGGAAAGAACCAGACACGCGGCGGAGGTAGTATGCGTCGGAAGCAGATGCCTTGGTGCCCCAGGTCGTCTCCTTCTTGATCGCAATACTCTTATTGATGCCTTGAGAATCGGCCATTTTGAAGCTCCTTTGAATGCAAAAAGCCCCAACGGGGCCAAAAAAAAGCCACCCGAAGGCGGCCGCTGAAGATTTACAAAGTTCTCTTAACTGTTGATATGAGAGTGGTACCGGATCCGCACAGGAATGCAGTAACGGTCACCATCCACAAACGCAGGCATAACCTGTGGTGTTCTGGTTATCGTCAGGCTCAACGTGCTTTCTGTCAGGCTGAGTGCCCGAGGGAAACGAGCACGAAGCAATTCAGCGCGGGCCTCTGCTATTCCAGGGCCCGCATCGATCGGATAACACAGCGTGACCTGGAATATGCCTTGCTCAAGGTGATAGTTGCCGCCCAGCGTAGGATTCTCAGGCTCTGCAGGGAGCAGGTTCACGCGTTGGTAAGGGGTCCCATTCACCGGTGCATACTTCGTGTTTTCCCATGCTGTAGCCAGAGTCGGAGACATGGTGTTGAGTCGCTTCTCTAGGGCCTTTCTAATAAGCACCTGACTCATAGCATTCGCACCTCTGCTCCAACTTGTTTTGCAATGGAAGAAAACTCGACAACCGTTAAACCTACGATGCCGGCCGGTGCCTGTTGGCTATAACCTGTTTCCAATCGGTAGGCATAAGGCAGGCTGTTCGTGATGTAAATCGTCTGGCCGTTGACCACCAGGCCGCTGATAATCGCTGCGCCTTTGGTAATGGTGCCGCCGCCGCTGGGGTCCGTACTTTGGTCGGTGCTCAAGTCAGGGCTGCTGAGACTCACATTCCAGTTCCCGCGAAATCGACCGGTATCTACCGGGCTTCGCATCACCATGCGGCTCAGTAGCTCGACTGATAGCTTTTGTCCGAACAGGTCGTGCTTGCTTTTGGCAGCTTTGATCCTTTGCGCCATCCGTGCGCGGAATCTGTCGTTCGTAGCCATTACTTGCGGATGTGGAATTCGTAAAGAACTACGGTGCCGCCTGGCTCCAGTGTCTTGAGGTTGAGTATGGTCCAGACATCGGAACCGATAACCAGCTTGTCAGCAGGGTGCGCTGCTATGGTGGCACCGTCTGGCATCCAAAGGCAGTGTTTGTCTCCGACTTCTATCAGGCTTGCTCCGGCAAAATTGGTGCCCAGCTGACGTTCCTTGAAATCGAATACCGCGCCTTTACCCAGATAATCTGTGGTCGAGTTGGTTGAACCGGATGTGCTTGGGTCATACTCGCCTTGTGAAATCTTGCGCAGCGTTACAGTCTGGCCGAACTTGGTAAGCAGGCGGAGCGATGTGGCGGCTGAATTGGAATAATTGAAAGTCACACCCGCTCAACCTTACGAAATACGCCGGAGCTACCAGCTCCGAAGAATGGCGCAAGCATGTTGTCGATCGCGCGATAGGTTGGGTACTGAGGGCTAAATTCGCTGTATTCCACCTCCAGCACGTCGACTTTCTCGCGCTTTACACGTTGCTCAACGTCAGGAGCTAACTCAGCCACAGAGGCGCGCAAGGCGAACTCTGCGCATGCATTCTTCACCTCATTGGGCACGATGTCAGAATCCACCGTATAAACCTTGTCGACTACCACGCAGGAACGCGGCCAATCGAGTGCCTGGCTGCTGAATACGCGGTAACCCTGCCACTTGTCGCGGTAGACTTGAACCATGTATGCGGTCGCCTTGCGCAAGAACTGTTCGCGCACTTCGTTGCTGGCCAGAGCTGCCCAATCTGCATTGCCGCGGGCAGCATGATAGGCGGTTGCATCCTCTACGCTGATATAGCTTTCAGCGTCGGCTTTGCCGGTGCCATCTTCAACGATTAGAGCCATGATTGATTAATTCCTGAGTGGTAGTACACAAACAAAAGCCCACCTCGAAAGATGGGCTTTAATGCGGGTACTGGGTTATTCGGCTGGCGGATTGTTCTCTGCTGCCTTGGTTTCAGCTTCAGTCAGCAGGCCAAGCAGCACATCCTTATTTGCGCCGGCGTCGTGCACAACCTTCAATTCGGTGAGCTTTTCCGATAGCTGCTTTTTGGTCAGCTTGGAATTGTCAGACCCGGCCGCACCTTCTTCGTACAGATCGTGTTTTTCCTTGTCGAAATCTGCTTCCTCGATCACAACATATGCGCCTTGGTCCTTACCCCAAGGTTTTACTTTGATGGTGCTCATTCCCTTTGCTCCTTTGGTTGTTGACTAGTCACAGCTACCCCCTCTTGCGAAGGGGTAGGAATTACTAGCCCAGCAACAGAGCGATATGCTCGGTCTTGACTGCCTTCACACCCCAAGCCAGCGATACTTCGTACTGAACTTGGCGATATTGCATGTACATCGCAACTTCGAAGCTCAGACCGGAACGTGGATCGGTAACAATGGTGCGGTCAACAGCCAGATCGCCTTCTTGTGGAAGGGCAGGAACGCGGGTTGCAAGCACGATTGCGCTGCGTGGGAAGGCCATATTGCGAGCTGCAGCAGCAACTACAGTGATCGCGGTTGCAGAACCAGCGATAGCCTTGCGCAGACCAGGTGCGGCGATGGTGATCGTGCCGCCACCTGATACATCAGCGTCACCTGACACAACTACATACTTGTTGGTGTCGCCTGCAAAGGTAATCACATCACCTGCAACGATGGTGCCAGTACCTGCAGATGCAAGGGTGATGGTGGTAGCGCCGATGGCGTAGCCGGAACTATTGGTTGTGGCAGATGCTCCAGTACCAGCAGTGGAGGTCTTAACCTGCGCGGACTCACGCAGATTCATGCCTGCCTTTTGGATGATGATGCCTTGGTTTTGCATGGCAACATCGCCGGCCACGTCATAGCGGGATTGCAGGCCGATCAGCTTTGCGCCGGCTGCAGTGTCCATCACCAGGGACACGTCGCCCAGCGGGGACCCGTTGTCCTTGAGGATTTTCAGCGCATTGGATGCGTCGGAGAAATCGCCGGCGGTGCCGAATGGAGTAGTACCAGCGGTGCCGTATGCGCGGGAACCGTAGATATGCAAAGCGCCCAAATCGCTTTCAACTTCGTTGCACAGCGTGCGGAAGGCTTGAGCGAACTGGTCCTGCAGAATCTTGTTGCGGCCAACGCCGTTATTCACGCCTTTGGATTGCTCGCCGTTCCAACGGATCGGCACGCGGCGGGATTTGGTGATCGTCATCGACACGTTGCCAATGTTTTGATCGCCATCGTCTGGTGGGGTTACGCCAGGGGTGATGTCTGATGCGGATGCAGCTGGTGCAACGGGACTGATGACAGTCTCATTCAGAGCCGCACGCTCAAACGTCATGTCGGAGCTGACAGCAGGGATGAATCCGACCAGTTCACGAGACACAACATCGAGGCTGGTATACATCGTCGGGATGAGGTCTGTGAGCGTGTTGGCGCCCAGGATCAGGCCATTGCTGGCCATATGATTGAAGAGCTTTGCGTGTGCTGCATGTGCAACGCTCATGACAAAGCCCAGAGCTACGCCAAGGGCAATTTGAAGTTTCTTCAACATGATGCTTTCCTTTTTGAAAATGAAAATTGTTTGTTCGGGCCTAGCCTTCGGTCAGCTGTCCGCCTTCTTTGGTGAAGGCGACCTTTCCGGCAGGGTCCAATGCCTCGAAAGCAGTGCGCGTCATGCTCTTTTTCGCGCCGCCGCTTGGGTTGCCATTGCCACCACTGCCGCCGCCCGAGTTGTTCGGAGCAGAAACGAAGTGTTTGCCATCGTCGGATTTGGCCCATTCGCCTACGAAGTCAGCCAGCGGTTTTTCGCCCACCTTGGCAACGCGCTTGTCGCCATCGGGAACGATTTGCACCTGGCTTGCGAGAATTGCACTTGCCGCCTTGAGAAATGCTGGATTGGTCACACCGGCTTTTGTGAGCTGTTCGGTGAGGCCGTTTTCAACCAGAAGCCGTTGAGTGAAGCTCTTTTCGGTTTCCAGCTCCTTGCCGAATTTCTCAGCGTTGGAGTTGGCAGCCTTGAGGTCTTTCGCCAATTTCTCAGCTTGGTCCTTGTACTGGTCCCGTTCGGCTTCGAGCTTTTCTAAGTCCTCAGGACTTACCTGTTTGCCTTTGCGCAGCTGCTTTACTTCATTCAGCAGCTCGTCGCGCTTTTCAGCCAATGGCTTGACCGCTGCATCAACAGCTTCCTTGATGGCTGCCTTCACTTCGGCATCATCAAGATCGACTGCAAACAGCATTAGGCCCATTGCGGCCATGTAGCGGTTGATCATGGAAAACAGGGTATTGCTCAGGCGTGGCTTGGAGTACAACATCGCGTTTTATCCTCAGGATAGTTGCGGGCCTCAGGCCCAATAAAAAAGCCGCTTACCCCTCAGAGGTTGCGGCTTCGGAAAAGCAAAAACCCGCCGAAGCGGGTTCTTAAATTTTGGTTCTGTTAGTCTTGCTGGGTGGTCACTGTGTTTCCTACGTAGACAGAGATACCATCGTCAGCAATTACACTGAGCTGATAACTGGCGTAGGCCATGATCACAAGTGCTAAAACTCTGAAAATTGTTTGTTCGTATTTCATATCCGCCCCTAATTATTGGAGCGGAAACTCTACCATAATCTGAAATCAGCTCATCTCAACAATGCGCTTATCCATCAAACACATCACGCAAATTTTCTGCTTGGTTGTTGCCGTCTGCATGACAACGAAACTTCGGCTTCCACATACACACTGCGGAATGCCTTTCGTGCGAGTCTTGCGCAGGTTGTCCCGCACCTTCTGCTTCGCAGGCTTTTCGGTTGCTGGCACAAGGCTGAGTTTGGGTTTGTCCACAGGGGCATTATAGACCCGCTTTCTTGAATGCTGCAGCATCCCGCTCGCGCAGCTCGGCAAGCGTGAAAACATGTCCTTTGCGGTCAACGAACCGGTCCAGTTCAAGTCCGCCATCGCGGAACAGCTTAGCCTTGCTGACGCCTAGAATCTCTTCCTGGCGGGCTACAGATTGCTTGCGTAACCATTGCTGATACGTCATGTCTGCGGGTACCTGACCGTCAAGTGAAGCTCGTGTGCCGGCCGGCAGCTCGTCGGCATTAAGGCCGAGCTCTTTCCAGCTCTTGATAACCGGTGTCATGGTGCTGCGACAGTTCCAGTGTGCCGGTGGACGTGGGCCGGATTTCATTGGGTAAACATTGCCATCGCGAGCCCGACAGATTTCAGAGGTGCGGCTATCAAGTGTGGCAGTCCAGCGTAGGCCTTTGATCAGCTCGGCGTTATCTTCATAGAAGCGGCTGCGGGTATAAAAGGCCGTGTGATTGATGGCCGTCCGAATAACCGCTTCAGCATGCCTGCGGTCTATTTCCAGCAGGCCATCCGCATAATTGAGTGATCTGGTGCCACGAATCCGCTGCGTGATCTGCTGGATAGTCTCGTTTTCGACATAGCCAACAGCTACCGCATCTTTGATACGTTGCAATCTGGTTGCTTCAAGACTGGCCGCCCACTCAGTCAGGATGCGCCCTTGGAATGGCCTTGCCATTGCTGCGGCATACACCTGTTCGGGTAGCACACTCGCGATTGCGACATTCGCTTGAATTGAATTTTCAAACAGGCTGCGCTGATACCCGGCCTCATAATCGACCAGTTCGCGCAAATCGCCTGAGAGCTCGTTTCTCAGTTGGGTGTATGCCGACGCATTCACCTCACGTACAGAACCAAGCAGCGCCCCGAGGCGTTCCACCGTAAAGCTCTCTCGCGGCAATCTCTCAAGTGCCAACTGCAGTTTTACAACCAGGTCACTGTCGACCTTGTTCAGAATGCCTAGAAGCTTCTTTACTTCTCCGTTGCTGTATCTCTGCAGGTCGATCTGGTGAGAAACCGCGGCATCAAACAGTGTTTCATTCGTCGTTGCCACTCGGCGCGCCTTCGTCGGCTATGAATTCTTCTTCGTCCTCAAACGTGCGGTTCTCGCTGATGACTTCGCCGCGCTTGAGGTTCTCGAACAGGGTCTGCTTGCTGATGGCACCGGATTGCCAGGCGGCGACAAGCTCCTTGAGCTCTTGCGCAGTCATGCCTACCGGCATGTAGTCAGTGTTCAGGTGAATCTTGCACTCGCCGGATACGCCTTCCCATTGGGCCATGAACTGCAGCATTGCCGTCAGTCCCATGCTCGTGAGGTTGGCGATGCTGGCCAGCACAGAGGTCTCACCATTGGAGCGCATCTGCATCGCGCCTTCTGACTCGACACCATTCTTTTGCTGCTCGAGCATCCGGGCGCCGATGGCGGCCATCTGCTTTTCCTTGCGGTCAAGATTGTTCTCAAGCGCCTTGAGGCCTTGGCCGGTGAATTCTATGTACTTGCCGTCTGCGGCTGGATTGTTAGCAGTGACAGCAGTTTGGGAGCCGAGGTAGATTTTCGCGTTATCTTCCAGTTCCACGCCAGCCAGGAACAGCATCGGCAGGCCGGTGAAGTGGCAACCGTGTTCATAGTCCGCAGTGACACGGTAATGAGCAAGGTTGATGTCGACCAGATCGAGCAGGGGTGAATCCTGCACGCACAGCTCGTTTTCCTTCGGCCCGAATACCCAGAATGGAATTTCTCTCATGGGTTGGCTGCGCATCAGCGGGGTAATGTCGCCATCAATCTGCACCCAATCGCCGGTTGCTTCGGTCTTGCGCCAGATTTGCTGAACGTAGATTCCGCCCTCGTTGAGCATCAGCCGGCGAACCTGCTCCTGTGTCTTTCCGGATTCATCCTCGTAAGTTTCGGCCAGGCGCACATCGACAGGCTGATACACGTTGTTGATGCGTGCAGCTTTCCAGTTGATGATGGTCTCAGCAGAGTACACCGCGGCATAAGGCCTGAGGTTGAGCTGTGCGGCAGTCGCAGCGTTCGCGGGTTGGTCGGTGACAACCGGGTATTCCACCAGGATGCCGACGCGACCCACCCCCAGCACTTCATCCAACACCTTCATGGCCAGATTCTTGAGCGGAGTACCCTTCAGGTCGATGTCATCAATGATGCCCTGCATGGCAGTGGGTGCTTCGATCTCGGGAGCCTTGCGGAACACCATGCCCACCAGGCCTTCGAGCGTGCGGCCTGTGGCATTGAAGTACGAAGCGCGCAGCTTGTATGCCGCGTATTCTTCCTTCGTCTGCTCCTTCAGCTTGGGCAGGTAGAGCTCGCCGCCAGCGTGAACGGCATCCTGACCAGCGATAGCGGCACGGCAGCGCTGCCACTTGGGCGCGGCTCCTGTGTATTCGCTGTGCTTGTCGTCAATTGCCATTTAGGTTCCTGTGATTGTGGTGCGCTTGATCGTGTTGCGGACTATCGGGAATTCGTAAGCTATCGGATAGCCGCTTGCGTCGTTCTGGTGGTCAAAGCCAGATTTCTTATCTGGATCGCCGTTGTCGTCATAGGCCTGCTGTTCAAAGCACTTGGCCACGGTTGGGCATTCTTTCGCATTCACCCAGAGCAGGCCGAGTTCGAAGCGCTTGTTCACGGCCATAATCCGGTCTTTCACTGCGGGGTTGGTTTCCTTTGCCTTGACCTCGAAACCTGCTGCCTTCAGCAGTGCAATATCCGATTTGCTGGCATCCACCGTCTTGCGGCTGTCGCCTGTGGCGTCCGGGTAAACGATGATGCGTTTATGCTCGGGAAAGCGGTTCTTGATCGTCTTGATCATGTCCGGCGTATCGAACACATCCTTGAACTCGCTGGCAGCGTGATAACCGTTTGGCCGCTCAACGTACACGGTTGCCGCCATGTGCATGACGTTGAAGTCCATGCCGATGCGCAATACATCCTTGGGTTGTACGGTCTCCGTAGAGTTATGCCGGATCCTGTTGTAACTGCGGTAAACCGTCCCGGTAGTCAGGTTAACGAACTGCCCGCGCAGGTAAGCCGCTATCAGTTCTTCCGGGTAGGTATCGAGCAGCGACTGAATGTAATCAACCGGCAGGTTCGCTTCGTTGTCGTAAGTCGACGCCTGAATTAGCCCATAAGATTCCTTGAGCTTGGGATTCCTCAGAACCTCATCAACGAACAGCCGGTGCGTTTCCCTGAAGCCTTCCGGTGTCGTGGTTACATCGGCGCCGTTCTTGATCGTGCTGTCATTCCAGCGCAACCGGGCAATGATCTTTCGCCAGGCTTCCCGTGCCTTCTTGATGTCCATCACGTCGAGTTCATCAACGTGCGCATGGCCTATCTTGAAACCGATGATGGTGCCTGGGCGCTCCATGCTTCGGCAAATGGTCGTTCCTTTGTAGAAACGGCCGTTGTAAACATGAACCTCTTTGTCGCCTGTTTTAATGTCAACCCGCAGGCCCATCCAATAGGCGACTTCCTCGATCGTCGGATAGTAGATGTCCCGAATCTGAGGGTAGGTCGGTGCGAAGTAGCCTTGGTTAACCTTGGGATGTTCCCAATAGTGCTTGCATGACGAAACCGCGCCTATTGCTGACTTACCTGTTCCATACCCGGCCACGAATGCCCGGTATTTCTGAGGCAGCGCAAGGAACCCAGCCTGCGGGATGTTCGCGTAGAACTCAGTGTTAAGTTCTGCGGGCATCTTTTACGCCTATGTGTACGACTGCAGGTTGCGTGTCGTCATCGCCTATTGGAAGGCCATTCTTCAGCCTTTGAACCTCAAGCCTGATCTTTTCCAACTGCTCGGGCGTGATGTCCATCCAGCCCATGTTCTTGAGTCCGAATATTGCGCCGGCAGCGTTCGCGCCGTGCAATCGGGTTTCCAGTTCGCACTCAACGAAAAGTCTTGCCCGGCTTACGCATTCTTCGTAACCCGGATAATTTGCGTATTCGTAAAAGCCCTGTTTCGATTTGAATCCGAGCGCCAGGATCATGCCAGTCAGGGTGATCGGCTGCGGTGGTTTGGCTGTCCGACACATATTTACGTAGCTATCCACCAACATATCGAAGGCTTCCGGGGTCGGAATGCGCTTCTGTGGGATAGGCGGCGTTCGCGGTGTGCCTTTCTTTGAGCGTGATGAACTACGCCCGGTGCTTTTGGCGTCTGTCATCTTTCGCCCTCGGGGCAGGTTAGGCCTCTGGCCATGAAAAACCCACTCAGTCTCAGACGTTGTGGGTTTTGTTTTTCTCTAAGTATTGAGAACTAGCTGTCTCAATTCACCGTAACACCAGAGGATGTGTCGTTTAGCTGCTTTGGGGTCGATCCCCTTAGCTATTTCCATCCAACTCAGACGAATTGAGGTCAACAGTATTTCGATCTTGTCTTCGACCGTCATACGAATCTCCCTAATCTCATTCACAGCAAAATTACTGCTTATGAGTATTTAGTGAAATTCAACTTTTACTCTTGGGGTTACCGAAAATATTTTCACCGGTTACAGCATCCGGCGCTCTCATGCAGCTTTCGCTTGAGCTGTGTGCTGGTTATTCTTACCAAATTGTCAGCAGCGATGCTGAACTAGAAAAGTTACTTCTTACAGGTGAATGCCTCAGATAATGCCACCTGTACGAGACCACTTGCTGAGTAGTGCAATGCCTCGGGGTGCGATTGCAACCACCTGGCCGTTATCATCGCAGCTTGTTCTGGTGTTGACGTAGCTGGCGGACAGATTTTATGTGTTGGAAACAGCGCCAAATTCTCTGAAACCGAGTCGGACACGCCAGAGATATAAGCTATGCAGGCGTCTGTGACTCTCGGATTGCAAAATGAATTGAGAGTATTCCCCGTCATGAAGATCCGTGTCTCTGCTTGTGCAGCCGAGTTAAGCAGCAAGGCAAGGACGGACAATTGGAACAAAGCGAATTTTTTCATCTTTTACATTCCCCTAGTTGCAACATAGCTACTATAACTCAGCTATTGGGAATGCTTTCGAAAGCCTCTGGTTCGTCCCATAAGCCTGCCCTCGACCCGCGCAGGTACAACGTCGGGCAAACGCAAAGTTACCAAATCGAGCAAAGGGCAGACTTATAGGCACAAAAAAGCCCCAATGAAGGGGCTTGAGATTCGTGAGGGGAGTTATCGCACGAATTATGGCGGAAAGCATACTGAAAATAGGTCAATTTACCGAATGCTTTTTTACCGCAAAATTATTCGGTAGTGTTCAAAGCCGCACCGTTGTTGAGTTCCAATGTTTTGCAGCGGAAATATGTGTGTGCCTCAGGTAACAGATTCAGTCTACAAATCCGTCTACTTCACGATGGATCATCTCGTTCATGATTGCCAGGTCTTTTGCGTGCTTCAAGTACAAGGGCGCTACCTTGTGCGCTCGGTGATACACCGTGTCTGAATCTATGTTGAGCTGATACGCCAGCTCCTTGATCGGCCCGGGCCTGTGCTGCTTCAGGTACACGTACAAAAACGGCAGGCGCTCACTGTCCGGCGCCCCGGATATGACCAGGTTAAATGCTGCGCAGAGTGCATCATTGGCTGCATTGGGCGGCTCTTTCCCACCGTGTGGCATGCTGAGTATTGCGAGAATGTTCGGCGGTAGCTTGGGGGCATAGTAACGGCGGGTGGCCAGCCAGATGAGCCAGCTCTGCAGCAGTTCCTCTATCTCGGATTTGAATACGTTATCGTCCATTGTTGCCCCCTCGCTTCCCGTAAAACTTATTCCCCATGTTGCTGATGAACGCCCGCTCTTTTTCGCTCAGTCCCGGGTACCGCATATCGATCACAAACACGCCTTGCTCTTTCCATGCCTGCTTTCTCAGTTCCGCCAGGTCTACGTCCGACACGTTCGGAAGGCTGGCCAGGCTGCTGCGGATCCTGACTTCTTCGAGTAGGCGTTGCTTGTTGTTCAAATCAAAATCCCCTGCGGTGTTTCTTGTTTCAGCGGCCGGATTGTCAGGATCACCCGAGCCTCTCCGTCTGGCTCCATGCGCTCAGATGTCAGGCGCCGAATCCACTTGTCATCGATAATCGCGATGCCCTTGATCGCGTCGAACAGGACCTTGTTCGCGTTGTCCAGGTCCAGGCATTGCACGTCATCGTCCCAGCTGTCGGGGTTCTTCTGCATGCGCTTGGCGTAGTCTTGCGGGCGCTTTGGGAAAAGCTTGATGTCGATCTCCACGCGGCCGCTGATGGGCTGCTTGATGCCGGCTACTTTGCACATGTGGGCTACCTGCGCTTTGTAGCTTTTGGCCTCCGGGCTCACGGTTGTAACCGGTGCTTTGAATCCCTTCGGCATAAAAGTGCGCCAGTAGCGGTTCGCGCTGATGGGGTAGGGCAGGACAAGGCGGATTTCGCTCATCTCCTCGCCCTCCGTTCCCTTGCCCAGACTAAAACCTTCGCATGCTGCGGACTCTTCGCGTTGTGGTCCCATGGCTGGCTTGAATACTCGCGGTACTCGGTGTTGATGGGATAGCCAGGCGTTGCGAGGGTCACGTTCGGCAGCGTCACCTTGAGCTCGAATTCACCGAACACATTGCGGAATTCGCGCAGCGTTTCGAGCATGTCTTTTTGAGGGTCAGAGAAGGTCATTTGCGGCCCTCTTTCTTGTCGATCGCGGCAAGGATTTCGAACTTGGTTTTGCCCGTGGTGTGTACTTCAAGCTCTCGGGCTTTGGCCATGATCTGCACGTCATCAAAGCGCCAGGTCTGGTCATTGGGCTTCGCAGTTTTCCCCTGTGTCACTACCGCGTTCGCTGCATCCGCTCGCATGCCTTCCACCATCGCCAGCAGGTAGGCGAACTTCTTGCCCTTGGCTTTGCAGGTGCGTGCTGCATCCTCGAATTCCTCCTGAGTAGCTCCCGCGTTGATGAGCTTCAGCAGCAGCGGGTGTGATGGACTCACGTCGACAATGCCGATGTCTTTGATGGCCTTGCAGATTATTCCTGGTTGAGCACGCGCATCCTCTTCGCTAGATACTTGAGAGCGTGTGTCTAATAGAGATGGTTTTAAGTCTGGTGTCTGGTTACTGGTTACTGGTGTCTGGGTAGCCGTGATATGGTGCGTTACGTCACGCGTGACAGATTCCGTGACATCACCGTGACCGTTGCGTGACTGTGTTTCAAGTAACACCGTTTCGAGTTCGGAATTATTGAGGTCAAAAGATGGGGTGACACCCAGCTTGTTGAGTTCAGCAAAAAGCTGTTTTCTGCGTTCACGATAGCGACGTTGCCGCTCGGCTTCGTTTTCTTTCTTCTCCTGCTTGCCTTCCTGCTTCGCCTGATACTTGGCTATCTCTTCATCGCAGCGCTTGTGATGGTAGCCATCGGCCTCCAGGTCAAAAAACTCTTCAAGCACACTGTCGACGGCATCGCGTTCTGCTTTGCTCTGAGCCCTGGCCAGCTTGTAGCACTTCTTCAGGTCACCGGGTAAAGGTTCTTCTCGGATGTAGTAGGCATCGATGAGGCGACGATATGCACCATCCTCAAGAATGGAGAGATGAGCTGTGTCGCGCATGTAATCGCCGAGGTGGTGTTCGTAGTAATTCATGCGGCCACCTCAGATGATCCCGGCTCGTTGAGCAAGCAGAACAAATGCTGCTGCAGCCTGTAGCGGTACAACACCATTTCCGACTGCGCGAAGCTGATCTGCCCGGAATTCGTCCACCACCAAGGCCAGCCCATCAGCCATGATGCAAAGGCCGGGTTCAGTCGCCGGGGCGAGGTGCTGCTGTCGTTCAGTGATAGTTTCCCAGGATGGATGCGTTGGGCCTGGGGCGAAAAGACAAACTTCACGAAGTTCGGCAGCTGGTCCAGATGAAGCCTGCCCGTGCCATTGCTCAGATGATCCTCGTGGTTTTCTCCGCGAGAGACTCTCGCGGCAGGTGTCGGCCATGCCTGAACCTTCACTTGCAAGCTGCTGATCGTTTCCGCGGCTGCTCCCTTGCGGCCTAACTTGTTCTCCCTCATGTTCCGGTACGCTTCCGGGGATTTGTTGTCGTCGTTGGCACATGGCGTCGGCCAGTTCGTCGCCAAGGTGTTCAGCCCTAGCGAGCGTTTGCCGTCCGGTTCCCTCGCTCCGTTCGTGTCCGAGGTCTGCGGGGTTTGCCAGCTGCTTGAGGCTTCGCGCAGATTCATTCCGAACCTGCCATTGCTGTAGGTTGAAGTGTTGCAGTCCGCGGTAGGCCAGAATGAAAATTCTCTCGCGCTGATGGCTGGCGCCAACTTCGGACGCGGCGAGCACACCCCATTCAGCATTGAACCCGAGGCGGGCAAGGTCAAATAAGACTTGCTCAAGGCCTCCGGTTGAAACAAGTCCCGGCACGTTTTCGAGCCAGACAAGTGACGGTTCAGACTCGCGAATGATTCTAGTGATGTCAGGCCATATCCAGCGCTCGTCTTCGAGGCCTTCGCGCTTTCCGGCGACACTGTGAGGCTGGCAAGGGAAGCCTGCAGTGATGCAATCCAGTTTGCCGCGCCATGATCGAGCGTCGAAGGTGGTAAGGTCATCCCAGATAGGCGCTTCATCCACGCATTGCGCCTCCATGAGCTTAACAAGCTGCGCGGCTGCAAAAGTTTCCCTTTCGACGTAACACGCGGTGCGGTAGGGGATGCCAAAGAACTCAAGTCCGGCTCGTAATCCTTCGTCGAGCATTCCAACCCCGGCACATAAAGCCAAGCCATTCAAGCCGCCTCCGCTTCTGTGTACGCTGATTCAAGGGTGATTGCCGGCACGTTCCTGCGCGGCTTTTTGGTCAGGTGCCAACGCAAGCACAAGGGGCACTCATAAGGCCATAGCTTCGAATATCCGGTGTTGTGCTGTTCGAGTGAGATCATTCCTGCGGCCCTTGCTGCGTGTTCGTCTGAGTATCTGTTCTTGTGGCGGCACATCTTCCGCCGCTCTTGGCCCGTGTATCCGTTGATGCGGGTCGGGGCCGTCATTGCTTAAATCAATTCCTGCTGTGCTGGTGGTAGCTTCAAGGCCCAGACGGTTAATCCGCTGACCGTGCATTTCCGCTTGTAGGGTTCAATGAGCTTTTCAGCCGTAAGCAGGCTGTTGACTCGGGCGCTCATGGTGCTGGTTTCCATGTTGAGAAGGCCTGCAAGTTCCCGGCGGGTGAAATCCAGGTGCCGGTTGTCGTCCATGAAGTTCAGGATCGCCATTTCTTGGGTACCGGCCTTACCGGATGACTGCACGTAGTCATGAGCTTCAAGGCTCGTTTCTTTCATATTTGTGGTGTGCA
>Ga0196971_1001018_pt1 | contig 14475 bp, 10 predicted proteins | sample S1v_1013CmetaG_FD_148660 | JGI IMG/M metagenome (GOLD analysis project Ga0196971, IMG submission 148660) | Soil microbial communities from Anza Borrego desert, Southern California, United States - S1+v_10-13C | ecosystem: Environmental > Terrestrial > Soil > Desert | place: USA: California... | reverse complement strand
TCGCCCACGGCCACCACTTCCTCCTGCCGGACCCCCAGGGCAGCGGCCAGCAGTCGAATGCCGGAGGCCTTGGAGACCTGAAGGGGAATGACCTCCATCGCTTCATGGCCGGCGGACGTGCACCGCAGGGACGTCCCGAGTTGCGCCGCAAGCATCTCCTTGCAGCGGCTCACGCCAGCGGCAGCGCCGGTAACGTAGAACTTGGGCGGAGCCACCTGGTGCTCCCGCAAATACTGGGGCAGGTCGGCCGCGAACACGTGCGGATAGTGCCGCGATTCCCGCCAGACGTTGCGCATTTGCGACCAGTTGGCCGGCTTGAACCAGGTCCAGCGGAATTGCCGGATCCACTGATCGGTCACCGTAAACTTCTCGTGCAGGACGTTCAGGTGCACGTCGCAACTGCGGGCGATCTCCGCAGCCCGGGCGGCCACCTCGGGGGGCACCCGCTCTTCGTACAGGACTCGGCCCGTGGCAGGGTCGGCCACGTAGGCGCCGTCGTGGGTGACCAGCGGGTCTTGCAGGCCCAGTTCCCGGCCGATGGCCACCGCTGAGGGGAAGGCCCGGCCCGTGGCGAGGGTAACGTGCACACCCGCAGCAATGGCCCGCTGCACGGCCTGAGTCGTCTCCGGGGCGATCCGACGCCGGCTGGTCAGAATGGTGCCATCTACGTCCAGGGCCAATAACTTGTACATTTGTTTCATGCTCCTCTTCCAGGACACCCCACAGGGAAACGACTATTCGGCGCTTATTGTCACAGTCCTCCATGGAAGCGCGAGGAGATATTGCTTCGCCCCCGAATACGATACAGGTATGACATTGTACAGGGGGCAAACTAAGTGCATAAGCGGCTGACTGATGTGGTCCATTTGCGGCCCACAAACCGGGCGGATGAAGCCTGGTTCGGCGATCCCGTCCCTTTCTACTGGGATGGCACCTGGCATCTATTCTACGTCTGGGACCAGGGCCATCTTGTTCTGCCCCGCGTCTGCCATAGCTGGGGCCACTTCGTTTCCAAGGACCTCGTCACGTGGGACGAGTACCCCATGGCCGTGGAGCCCGAAGTGGAGGCCAGCATTGGCACGGGCTCCATCATGGAACACAACGGCCTTTTCCACATGTACTACCTGGGCCGTTACTTCACCACCAACGGCGTCATGTATGAAACCATCTGCCATGCGACCAGCACTGACCTCACCACATGGCACAAGAATCCGAAGAACCCGATTTCGCTGCCCGACACCAGCCGCTATCTTGTGAGTGACTGGCGCGATGGCTTCCCCATCTGGAACGAAGCGGCCGGCGAATGGTGGATGCTGACCACGGCCTCGGTGCAGGGCGGGCCCCACAACCGTCATGGCTGCATTGGCCTCATTGCCTCGAAGGACCTTGAAAACTGGGAGCCGCGCGACCCGTTCTGGGCCCCGAGCCTGGGCTGGAACCATGAGTGCCCCGAGCTGTTCCAGTGGAACGGCTGGTGGTACCTGCTCTTCTCCGGCGGATACGGGGGCGTGGCCGGCACCTTCTACCGGCGGTCGCGCTCCATGACCGGACCGTGGGAGCCCGTGAAGTTTGACACGTTCGACGGCAACCAGTTCTACGCCGCGAAGACCGCGGGCGACGAGAACCGCCGCATTATCTTCGGCTGGGTGCCTACCCGCGAAGGCGACGTGGACCACGGCAAGACCCAGTGGGGCGGGCACTGCGCCATGCGCGAGGTCTGGCAGGACGCCGCAGGTTACCTCTGGGCCAAGTGCCCCCAGGAACGGCTGGCGTTTGGCCAGGAGCAGATTCCGGTGAACCTCACGGCCCGGCGGGGCGACTGGACCTTCGACGGCAGCTCCGCCAAGGTCGCCCCCGTGAACGGCATGGCGTGGGCGACCATGCCGGCTCCGCAGAACTCGCTGATTCGCTTCCGCTTCACGCCGCATGGGCCCACGGAACGCTTCGGCGTCTTCGTGCGGACGCAGGAAGAGCTGCGCACGGGCTACCGGGTGGCGGTGGACCAGCTGCGGGACCATTTCAGCCTGTACTCCTTCGGAAACAAGGTCCACACGCCGCCGCTGGTCCGGCCCATGCTGTCCGAGCCCGGCGAGACGGTGGATGTGACCATTTTCGTCTCGGGTACCATCTACGAGGTCTTCATCAACGACCGCCATGCGATGGTGGGACGCTACTACGAGCACCGGGGCGACTGCATGGGCCTCTTCGTGGAAGACGGCAGTGGCGAGTTCAGCAACCTGACCGTGCAGGCCCTGCCCACCGACACCTGGTAGCTGAACAAGAGGGAGCCCGGCTTCAGCAGCCGGGCTCCCGATTTATGAAACTGAGTTTCCTAAAAGCTCTTCTCGAGGTCGTCGACCAGGCCGCCCACGAAGGCCACTGCCTTGCGCAGCGGGTCGGGCTTCGACATGTCGACGCCCGCCGTCGCCATGAGCTCCAGCGGCTTCATGGTGCCGCCGGCCTTCAGCACCTTCAGCCAGCGATCCACCGCCGGCTGGCCCTCTTCCTTGATCATCTGCGCCACCGCCGTGGCTGTGGTGAGTCCGGCGGCGTAGGTGTAGGGGTAGAGGCCCATGTAGTAGTGGGGCTGCCGCATCCAGGTCAGCTTCGCCGCATCGTCAATCACCACGGAGTCGGCCCAGAACTGGCTAAGAATCTCGCCCTTTACGCCGCTCAGGGTGCTCTCGGTAACGGGCTTGCCCGCTTCGGCCAGGGCGTAAATGCGGCGCTGCAGCTCCCCTTCCAGCAAGTGCCGCACGAAGTTGTGGTGGTAGGTCGCCAGCAGCGACATACTCACCCAGCGGCGCATGCGCTTGTCGGTGCTGCGGGCCGTAATGTAGTCGCCCAGGATCAGCTCGTTAATGGTCGACGGGGCTTCAATGAAGAACATGGACGGGCGCAGGTTGACCAGGCGCTGGTACTTCATGGCCAGGCCGAAATGCCCGGCGTGGCCCAGCTCGTGGGCCAGCACGAAGGCGCCCCGCATGTTGTCAGCCCAGGTAACCAGAATGTACGGGTGAACGCCGTAGGGGGAGGAGCAGAAAGCGCCGGTGGACTTGCCCACGTTGTCCGCCCGGTCAACCCAGCGGCGGGTGAGGGCGTTGTGAATCGTCTCCATGTACTCCGGCCCCATCACGGAGAGGGCATCTTCGATTAGCTTGGACGCCTCGTCGTAGGAGATGGCCGGGTTGTACGCCGGGTCCAGCGGCGCTTCAATGTCGCAGTACAGCAGCTTATCGAGGCCCAGCACCCGCTTGCGCAGGTTCGCGTAGCGGCGCATGTGGGGCGCCAGCTCAGTCTGGATCACGTCGAGCACGTTGTTGTAGACGTTGGTGGGCACCTGCTGGGGCTGCAGCAGCATGTGGGTGGCCGACTCGAACTTGCGCAGGCGGGCCGTGACCACGTTCTTCTTCACTTCGGTGGCGAAGGTGGCGGCCAGGGTGTTCTTGTACGCGCTCAGGCCCTTGGCGAAGGAGGCGAACGCCTTCCGCCGGATCTCCACGCTGGGCACCATCTCCAGCTTCTCTTCGTACATGGCGAACGAGACCGGCACGCTGTTGCCCTCATCGTCGACAATGGGCTCGAACGCCATATCAGAGCTCTTGGCCCGGTTGTAGATCGTGTACGGTGCGCCCGTGACTTCGCCGAGGGCCGCCAGGGCCACTTCGGTGTCCGGCGCCAGCACGTGGGGCTTGTAGTCCTCCAGCTCGCTCAGGTAGACCTTGAAGGCTGCCAGGGCCGGCTCTTCCGACCGGTAACGCCCGATGGTGCCTTCCGGCAGGGCAAGAATCTCCGACCGCAGGAAGGCCGTACCGGCGCCCACCTTGGCGTTCAGGGCGCCCGAGCGGGCGGCCAGGCCCTGGTTGGCCGGGGAACTGCCATCTTCCGAGATCTTCAGGTTGGCGAATACGGCGACCCGCATGAACCGCTCCATCAACTTTTCAAAGGCAGTCAGGCAGGCGAGCATAACAGCGGCGCCTTCGCCCAGCCGCCCCTTGTACTGGGCCACGCCGGCGATCTCATCCTCCACATGCGTCAGGGCATCTTCCCAGGCGGCGACGGACGGAAACAGATCCTCCAGATTCCATGTCTGCTCCACCGGGACTTCGGCTCGGGTCAGCCGCTTCTGCATGGTACGCAACTCCCTCTGTCCATGTAGCTGCAAGAGACAGCATTCAAATCTTCCCTACCCGGCTCTTTTCTCCCTGCTCCCACATCTGGTATCGTGAGTGAGCGAGGGGGTTGCTCATGTCGCCCCGCTGCGCTTGAAAGGGGACCAAGCATGAGACGCTGCACTGCACTGCTGATGGTGGTTGCTCTACTTCTGGCCGCCTGCGCCGGCGGCGGCAAGGAATCTAAGAGCAGAGCGCCCCTCTTCACGAACCCGGTCTACGCCGGCACGACCGACAAGCTCCCCGAGGCGCCGGACCCCGGCGCCATCAAGTACAACGGCGAGTACTTCACGTACGTCACTGGAGACCCCTGCCAGGTGCTCCGTTCCGATGATATGGTCCACTGGACGCTGGTGGGGCCCATGATCGCCGAGCGTGACAACTGTTGGGCCCCGAGCGTGGTCTACAAGAACGGTACATTCTATGCGTACCTGTCCACCGTTCAGGCCGGCACGGGCGATGAGAAGAGCCGGCGGGTGAAGCTCTACACCAGCAACAGTCCCACTGGGCCCTTCACCTATAAGGCTACGGTGACCAGCAATTACTCGTATGATGCGGACTACTTCGCCGATGACGACGGCCAGGAGTATCTGTACTGGACGGAAGAGTGCTACACGCTCCCCTTCCGCTGTGGCGGCAACGCCGTGGTTGTGGACAAGCTGGTCAGCATGGAGAAGCTCGCCGGTCAGCTTGCCCGGGTGGCGGAAGCTGAGGGCTGGGAGTGCCGCAACCGCTGCATTTTCGAGGCGCCCGAAGTGCTGAAGCGCGACGGGCTCTACCACATGCTCTACAGCGCCGCCGCCTATGAGAACGAGTCGTACGGCAGCGGCTACGTCAGATCCCCGGTCCCTCTAGGCTCGGGCGGGGTGGCCGACCATAGCTGGAGCAGAGTTGCTCAGCTGCTCAAGAGCGTGGAGGTCAAGGTGGACGGCCCCGGCGGCGGTGCCTGGATCAAGGCCCCCAACAATCTGGACGACTGGGTGATCTACCACGGCCGGGGCTTCACCAAGACCACGCTGGGCCGCTGGCTGCGCATTGACCCCGTACTGTGGGGCAAGGACCGTTTCTGGATGCCCGGGGCGCCCTCTTACGTGGAGCAGCGGGGACCGGCGCAGCCTCAGTTCCGCGACCTCTTCAACCGGCCTGACCAAAATGGGCTGGGCAAGGGCTGGGACGTAAAGGGCGGCAGCTGGTCCGTCAAAGACGGCCAGGCCCGGCAGGCCGGTGCCGAGGGCAAGGCCCGGGCCCTGGTGGGACCCGAAGCCGTGCAGTACGTGTTTGAGGCCAACATCAAGGGCGCCGGCGGGGTATACGCCTTCTATGACGACGACCGCAACTGGGTGACGGCCCGGCTGGACCCCCAGGCCCGGGTGCTGCTCTATGAGGCGGTCATGTCGGGCGGTCTTCAGGGCACGGAGACATCGCCCCTCCCGGCGGACACGAATTTCGATGTGTACCACCAGCTGATCATCCGACGGGACTCGGAGCGGTTCGCCGTCTACCTGGACGGGCAGCTGCTGCGGACGTTGGCCATCCCGTACAGCGGCCCTGCCCGGCCCGGGCTCCTGACCAGCGGCGCCGCTGCCGCCTTCGACGGCGTCTCGCTGACCCACGGCTGGGAAGACTTCTTTGACGCCGACAGCGCGGCGGGATGGGGGCGGGCCGAGGCCGGCACACAGCGCACCGGTGGCTGGTCTGTGACCGACGGCGCTCTGACCGGCGCCGGCCGCATCTTCAAGGGTACCCGCCAGTGGGGCAGCTATGAGTTCACCGCATCGGTCAGACAGGTGTCCGGCGGCAAATACGGCCTATATGCCGCATACTTCGACGAGAAGAACCACGCGGAGGTCCTCATCGACCCGGAACGGCGTGTGCTGACCACTCAGGCCACCGTGGGGGGCAAGCCGGAGACCCCTAAGGAGACGCCCCTCCCGGAGGGTTTCGCAGCCAACGAGTTCCACACCATCACCGTCCACAAGGAAGGCGAGCAGTTCCGGTTCTTCCTGGACGGCGCTCCCGTTCAGGAGCAGACCTTCCGCCTGGCTCACGGCCAGCCCGCCCTTCTGACCGAGACGGCCACCGCCCAGTACGACAGCATTCGGGCCGTACGCTGGGACTAAGCATAGAAACGACAGGTGCACTTCATGAACACCGGGAATCGCAACGTCAGCCACGCCCTGTGGGCCGTATTCTTCGCCACGGCGGCCGTACGCATTGGGTTCGGCGCCATTATGCCGGTGCTGCCGCTCTACGCCCAGCAGCATGGCCTGAACACCTTTATGATTGCCGTCATGACCAACTCCTACATGGTAGCCATCGCTCTGTTCCAGAGCTACGCCGGCCACCTGGGCGACAAGTTGGGGCGGCGCCCGATTATGCTGGTGGGCACCTGGCTCTACACTGTCGCTGCTGCCCTCTTCATGTTCGACGGCGGCCCGTGGTTCTACGTGATCCTGCGAGGGCTAGAGGGGCTTGGCGCCTGTGCCTTCGGCCCGACGGCCCGGGCCTACATTGCCGATCTGGTGCCGGAGTCGGAGCGGGGGCGGGCCTATGGCAAGCTCATGTCCTTTGATATGTCGGGCATTCTGCTGGGCCCCATGATCGGCGGCATCGCCCAGAGCCTTGCCGGCCCCAAGGCGCCCTTTGCCATATGCGCCATTCTCGGGCTGCTGGCTGGCGTACCGCTCATCCTGCTGACCCGTGCAACCCGGCGCTCCGAGCAAGGCGCTGCCAGCGTGGCCCCCGCCACTACAGCGGTGGATGTGCCGGTCGCCAGGCTACTCCAGTCGCCCGCCTTCTGGGCCGTCACCCTGCCCAGCCTCGGCTTCTCTTACCTGAACGCCATGTACAGCGTCATCTGGAGCATCTTCATGTCCAAGGTCGGCGCAAACACGTTCCAAATCAGCGCATCGTTCACCGTCTTTGCGGTGCCCATGGTGCTGCTCATGACCTACTTCGGCGCTCTGGCCGACAAGTATGGCAGACCCCTTTTCATTGCGGTGGGCGGCACCATATCGGCCCTCGCCACGCTGGGTTACGGCATCTTCCCGTTCCCCTGGGCGTTGGTGGGCCTTAGCGGGCTCGACGGCGTCTCGTCCTCCATGTTCATCCCGGCCAACCAGGCCTATATGGCCAACGTGGCCCCATCCGGCAGCCGCGGCAAGTTCATGGGGCTGTCCGGCGCCGTATCGACCTGGGTGACCATCGGCTTCGTCATGCTGGTGGGCTATCTGTACGAACGGGTCCCGGTGATCTACATCTTTGGCGCCGGTGCGGTGGCCCTGCTGTTCAGCTGCGGCAGCGCCGTGGCGATCATGCTCCGGTACCGGGCCGAGGACCTGCGCGAAGCACTTGAGCGGGCATAGCAGAAGGCGGGGGGACGTGGGTCCCCCCGCCTTTTTACCTCACCGCCGGCTCCTCCAGCCGGAACCCATCGGTACCCACCGAGGCCCGGCAGCCAACCGGCAGCGTTACGCTGATGACGCCGTGGCCGAAACCAGCCGTCGTGTACACCGGAATGGGCAGGTCGCCCACGCCGATCTCCACCGCCCACCGCAGCCCTTCGTTCGGGTCTTCAAAGTCGGTGAAGCAGCCCTCCATCTGGCCGATCACCAGGGCGCTGACCTTCCCCAGCACCCCGGCCAGCCGGAGCTGCACCAGCGCCCGCATCAGTTGCACAGCAGAGACCCGGAACGACTCCACGCAGAAAATCGACCCCGCAGCGTCCGGGAAGTACGGGGTTCCAAGAAGATGGGTGGAGCAAGGAATGTTTTGGGCCAGCAGCGGCCCCGCAACGCGGGTCCCGGTTCCGGAACGCAGGACACCCACCGGTCCCGTCCAGGCAGGCAGCAGTCCAGCGGGCTCGGGCCTTCCCGTCACTTGCAGGAAGTGCGCTGTTCCCCGGCCCTCGGTATCGTTGGCCAGGTCGTTCGCCACGTCGGGTCCCATGAAGGTCACCAGCCCGGCGCGGGCGTGCAAGGCGTTCAGGAGAATTGACAGGTCGCTGAAACCCACAAACACCTTGGGGTTCGCCTGCACAAGGCCGAAGTCCACCTTGTCCACCAGGGCCATGCACCCGCTTCCGCCCATAATCGCGATGATGCCCTTCACTTCCGGGTCGGCCCACATGGCGTGCAGGTCAGCCAGCCGTTCGGCGACCGTGCCGGCGTGCCGCCCGTGCTCATTCCATATGTACTGTCCCGTCCGCAAGCGGAAGCCCAGCGACGCCAGGCGGGCCATACCGGTCCCGATTTGCTCCCTGTACGGGAGAAGGCAGTCCGAGGGTGCGATGAGCCCGATGGCGTCGCCGGGCTGAAGGCGGGGCGGACGAATGACATCCATGCGAGATTCGCCTCCAAACACACGTTTGTATTTGAAGTATAGCACAAGAGAAAAGAGAGCCGAAAGGAGGGGGAATCGCCTCCGGCTCTCTTTCCTGCATCCAATATGGCCCGAAACTCCAGAGGGAGGCGGCACACCACCCAGTGCACTCCCCCTGTCTCCTGACAGCGTCGGGGCATCGTGTTTGCATACAGGTCTGGCAGCTGCACAGCGGTTGTGAAAATGGTGGCCAGACGGGCGACAGGGGTTGGGTGGGCCCCGCCGCGTTTTGGGTATCCAATTATTTGGACCCCGAAACTGTCGCGACCGTTCACCAAAGTTGCAAGATCCGCGACAAATGACAGAAGTCCAACGGTGTTTCCGCCGGTTCACGGGACGTGCCGCTGGCTACGCACGCTGCCCCTTGCGCGGGCGTACTCAGTTCGATATACTTCTAATTAGATGACGATCGAAGGAGATGCTCTTCCATGGGACAGGAAGAATTCCAGTCGCTGCTGCGCTTCTTCAAAGCCCTGGGCGACGAGAGCCGACTGAAGATCCTCGGCCTTCTTGCCAACCAGGAGTGCAGTGTGGAAGAACTGGCAGCCCTGCTGAAGCTAAAAGAGCCCACCGTGTCGCACCACCTGAACAAGCTCAAGGAGCTTGACCTGGTGGATATGCGGCCGGAGGGCAACACACACATGTACTGGCTCAACGCCCCGACGCTGCGCAAGATGAACAAGAACCTGCTCACCCCGGAAACCATGGCAGGCCTGGTGGACGATGTGGAGGGAGAAGCCTGGGAGCGCAAGGTGCTGAGGGACTTCCTCGTTGGTGACCGGCTAAAGGAGATACCAGCCCGCCGCAAGAAGCGCGAGGTCGTTCTCAAGTGGCTGGTCACCCGCTTTGAGCCGGACGTGGTCTACACCGAAGCCCAGGTGAACGAGGTCATCCTTCACCACCACCCCGACGTCTTCACGCTGCGTCGTGAACTGGTGGGCGCGAACCTCATGCAGCGGGATAACGGTCGATACTGGCGTGTTACGAAGGAGTGAGGCCGATATGGAAGAGACTCTGCGGCAGTTCTTCAAGGCGGTGGGCGCGGAAGCCCGCCTGAAGGTTCTCGGCGCTCTGGTGAACGGGCCGGTGACACATGACGAGCTCATGAGAACGACAGGTCTGAAGGCTTCAGACCTGCCGCGTCACACTCACTATCTGCGCACCGTGGGCCTCGTCGAAGGGGGGCCCGTCTACCGCATGAACCCCGCTGCCCTGCGCGAGATGAGCAAGCAGGTGCTGCAGGAGGTTCCGGCCGAGGTGTCCCCGGCAGAGACGAAGGATGAACGCTGGGAGCGCAAGGTGCTCAAAGACATGATTGATTCCGAGCAGCGCCTGCGGCGCCTGCCCTCCAACTGGGACACCTGGCAGGTGATCCTGCGGTGGCTGGTGGCCTTCTTCGAGACCGACCGGCGCTATCGGGAGATCGAGGTCAACGAGGTGATCAAGGCCCATCACCCGGACTTTGCCACCCTGCGTCGCTACCTTGTGGACTGCAAGTACATGCAGCGCGAAAACGGCATCTATTGGCGGCTCTCTTAGGGAAGCCAGCCCTCAGCCCAGGCTTGCAGGGCCTGAACCACGGGCTCCAGAGCCCTGCCCTTTTCGGTGAGCTCGTACTCGATGAGAACGGGCTTGGTGTCGTGGACCATGCGCCTGACGATCCCTTCTTCTTCGAGTTCCTTGAGCCGCTCCGAGATGAGTCGGTCGCTCACCTCCGGCACCTGCCCACGGAATTCGAAAAAGCGCTTGGGGCCGCCCATTAGAATGCGGAGAACCAGTCCGGTCCACTTCTTGCCCAGGATCTGGGCCGCCCTTTCGTAGCGGGGGCACATGGTGTCGTAGCCCACGAGTGTCACCTCCCGAGGCGTTTCCCCAGGTGCGTCCGCCAAACCTCTGCCAGGCCTTCGGCGTCTACCAAAGCCTGCACGTCTGCGAGGCTGGCGCTGTCGTCGTAAAAGATGCGGTTCGCTTGGGCCACCGTAGGTGCACCTTCGGGTCGGGAAACCAGCTTCAGAGCGTCGCCCACGGCAACGGTGCCTTCCGTCAGGACCCGCACGTAGAAGCCCGTGAAGCCCCTCTCGGTCACTCGGGCCGCCATGTCGTCGACTCCGTGACGAATGGCGGTCTTGTAGCAGGGAACCCGGGGCTGGCTCACCTGTACGACGGCCCCGCCGATGGTGTAGACGTCGCCGATGCAGGCCTGCTCTTCCGTGAGGCCTTCCACCGTCAGGTTCTCCCCCATGGCCGCCGGCCCCGGGTCCTTGCCGAGGTTCTGCTGCCAGTGGGCGTAGTGCTCCCACGGGTAGAGCAGGGCCGCCTTGTCGGGTCCGCCGTGGTGTTGGCGGTCAACCTGAGCGTCCTCTGCGAATCCCGTCGTGCCAAGAAAGAGCGGCTGATGGACCGGGTACTTGAAGAAGGCCGTGGTGACGGTCTTGCCCTGGTACTGGTACTCTGCCGGGGCGCCAACGTGAATGGCACGGACGATCATCTGACAGCATCCACCTCTGGCGAATTGTTTCCCAGCCTTTTCGCCACGGGAGGGGCGCAATCCTGTATCGAACAGAGCGAAAGGGGGGACTGCTTGAGCAGCCCCCCTTTTTCTACCGGTCTTTGGTGGCAGCTACTTCGGCGTTGGCCGCCCCGTCTTCGGCCGCCTGAATGCGGAACGGTACTTCACCGAGCTGGTCGCCCTTGCTGCTGGTGACCACGATGCGCCCGGCCAGCGATGTGCTTCCCTCAGTCAGCCTCAGCGTCAGCGGGAGCACGGCGGAGCTGCCGGGTTGAATGGTCACGGGCTGCACTTCCGCATCACTTATAACCTGGGGAGTGACCACGAAGATGGCGCCGCTGAGGTCCACGGTCTGGTTCTCCACCGTCGCCGTGGTCACGCCGGCCAGGATGGTCCACTCGCCGGGGACGGGGTCGGGCTCCACCAGCGTGAGCTGCCCGCTGTTGCCGGCGGCGGTGGATCGGTCGCTCTGGGCCACCGGGTCGAAGAGGCTCACCGACACCTGCGTCTCCTTCGCCTCCCAGTTCAGGCAGACCCCGACCTCTCTGGCGCCAAAGGGAACGTTCACCGAGGCGACGGTCACATGCCCTTCGCCTTCTGCCTGCCCTTCCTTGGTAACGCCCGACTTGATCTGGGCAGTTACCGGCTGCCACATGAGGCGGGGCTCGCTGCTCTGGGCCACCGCGTGCACCGTAAGCGGCATGCGGCCGGGGTTGCGCACCAGCAGGGCCACCGGGGCCTGCTCGCCGGGGCTGACCCGGAGCTGAACGGTGCGGGGGGTGACGAGTTCTCCCGCCGTTTCGATCGTCCCCAGGTACGGCTCGGGCATGCCCCGCCCGCAGAAGGCGAACGAGTGCAGGGCCAGGCGCCAGTTGCCGGGGGTCGGGTTGGCCAGAACGATCTGGCTGCCCAGCGCTTCGGTATCGCCGTCATCCATGGCGTCGTTGCTGTTGGAGCGGCCCATGACAGCGGCGCCCTTGGGGTCGAGCAGGTAGAACTCCAGGGCGTTGTCCACGTCGGGCCACTGCAGCGACGCGACCAGCGACCTGGTGCCGGCGGGCACCGGCAGGTCGTGGTAGAGCCAGTCGCCGTTGCCCCACGAGCCCTGGTAGCCGTGCTGGAACGAGCCCGAGAAGGAGCCCTGACCGCGATCCAGCGAAATGGGCACCACCACGCCCAGGGGCACGGCGGTACTGCCGACGGCGACGTGGCCGGAATAGGCTCCCGGTATGGCCCCATCGGGCACAGTCACCCTCAGGGTGACGGGCCGGGTCTCTCCCGCCGCTAGCTGCACCTGCCCGCCGTCGGGCGTGACCCAGCTCCACAGGCTGCGCCGGAAGGCTCGCATGGACAGGGTGAAGGGCTGCACGGTATCTTTCTGACCCAGCCGCAACACAATCCGGGCGCTCCAGCGACCGGGCATGGGCCTGGCTACCCAGGTGTCCACACTCTTGCCCAATTCCACATCGCCCGAGCCGTTGGGGCGCTGGTAGTTCACGAACTGGCCCTTGGGGTCGTACAGGGCCACCATGAGGCGCGGCGATGTGGGACCGTGATCCTCGCTGGGCCAGTCCAGCGACACCTGCATGAGATCGATGCCGGGCGCCACGTCAAAGCGCATGTGCTGGGTGGTCTGCGCCTGGGTGATTTCCCCTTGGAAGGCCTTGCTGAGGCCCTTGAGCGACTCGAACGCGAAGGCGCTGACCCGCACCTCGGCCATGTCGGTGCCCACATTGGTGACCTCCACCGTGACCTTCGCTTCCTTGCCTGCCTGAACCGTGAGGACTGGCGGAAGGGAAGCGGCAACGGCCTGGGACTCGCCCTGCACCAACTGTACGGCCTTCAGGCAGTTGACCCGCCCTGCTCCCTGCATATGGGGCGGCATGCCCAGATCATCCGCCGTGCTGCAGATGATGCGAATCAGCTCATCAGGCGTCGGGTATCGGCCCCTGGCCTTGTGGAAGGCCTGATAGATCAGGGCCGCAGCGCCGGCTGCCAGCGGCGCCGCCTGGCTGGTGCCGCCGAACAGCTGGTAGAGCTGGCCCTCCTCGGAGCCCATGGCCGGGGCCAGACCCCAGTCGAAGGCGCCGGGGGCCAGAATCTCCGGCTTCACACGGCCGTCTGCCGAGGGGCCAAGGCTGGAGAAGGCAGCCAGCTGGTCGGCCGTCCACTTGCCGTTCTCGGCCAGGAAGCCGATTTCGGCGAAGCTGCGGTACATGGTGCTGGCACCCACCGTAAGGGCCCCGAGCGAAGAGCCGGGGCTCTTCAGCGTGCCTAGCCCGCCGCCTTCGTTTCCGGCGGAGACCATCACGAGAATGCCCTGCTCGCGGAGGCTGGAGACTGCCTGAGAGAGGGGGTCTGACCCGTCGTTGGGCAGGGAGACGCCGCCCAGGCTCATGTTGACAATGTGGGCGCCGTTCTGGGCGGCCCACTCCAGCGCCGCAATAATGGTGCTGTCGTACCCGCTGGCCACACGGGTGTCGAATACCTTGGCCGACATGAGCCGCACGCCGGGCGCGACGCCTTTGATCCGGCTGTAGGCGATGGGCTTCCCCGTCTGGTCGTCGGTAATGGTGTAGACCTGGCGGGCCTGCGCAGCGATGCAGCCGGCGACCGCCGTGCCGTGACCGATGGTGTCGGTCAGGTCAGTCTCAGTGAAGTCTGCCGCCAGAGGCTGGCCGTCGGCGCCTAGCAGGGCCAGGCCCAGCAGGTCGGGGTGGCTGAAATCAATGCCTGAGTCGACTACGCAGACGCGCACGCCGGAGCCGTCAATCCCCATGGTATGGACCTCGTCAGCCTTCATGAGCGTCAAGGCCAGAGGCGACATCTGGGGCTTGGCCGGGCTGGTGGGCAGCCCTTCGCCGGGACCCGCGACGTCCTTCCAGTCGTCAGGCCCGAAGGGCATGGGCGGAATGTGCCGGCGCCGGTCAGGCACAACCCGGGCCCCGGGGTACCGGTTGAAGAATCGCTTGAGCGCATCCGGGCTCATGCCTACGGCAACCCCGGGGATTAGCCGGAACGAGTGCTCCACCTGCGCGCCGCACTCGGCCAACTGGGCCTTGAGCTGATCGGCGCTGCAAGCGTTGCCGCACTCGCACACGATCATTCTGGCACCGTGCACGCGAACTCCCCCTTTTGCTTCCCATCATGTGGGAATTCGAGGGGGTCTGGTTTTAGTCTTTTGTCATGTGGTTGTTTTCGCTCCCAGCAATAGGGAGGATGACGGTGAAGCGGACACCGTTCCGATTCTCTGCGTGGATGCGGCCGCCGTGGATCTCGGCCACCGCCCAACTGCGGGCGGTATGACCGGCGGCCTGGTGGGCGTGGCAGGCGGCATGATCTTGGGGGCGGGCGCCCTGTTCGGCCTGGACATGCCCATTCGCGACATACAGCTTCCCTGGAGCGTGGCCGCCC
>Ga0196971_1001017_pt1 | contig 14484 bp, 13 predicted proteins | sample S1v_1013CmetaG_FD_148660 | JGI IMG/M metagenome (GOLD analysis project Ga0196971, IMG submission 148660) | Soil microbial communities from Anza Borrego desert, Southern California, United States - S1+v_10-13C | ecosystem: Environmental > Terrestrial > Soil > Desert | place: USA: California... | reverse complement strand
CGGTGTCGCCCGTCGTGCCCGTGCCCGTGTCACCGGTGGTGCCAGGCTCGCCGACCGTGCCGCCGCCGGTCCCGGTGGAGCCCGTGCTGGTCCCCGCCGAGCCGCTGCCGCTCGTCCCCTCGGTCCCCGAGGCGTCGCTCCCGGTGCCGGACGCGGCGTCGCCCGCGCCCGTGCCGGTGACGGCCCCGCTCCCCGACCGGACGAGCTGGAACGCGCTCGCCTGGAGGGTCCCGTCGTCCTGCTGCGCGAACACGGCGCGGACGCGGTCGCCCTCCTTGATGGCGTCCTTCGTGATCGACTTGCCTGCCTGCACGTACCTCGTGCTCTCGTCGATCGCGAACTCGTGCGACTGGTTCGCGGAGTCCTTCACCGTGATCTTGTCGTCCTCGACGCTCTGCACGGTGACGAGGATGGACTCGGTCTTCCCCTGCGCCGCGCTCCCCGTCGACAGCTCGGTGGGCCCCGACGTCCCTTCAGAAGCGGCGTCGTCCTGCGCGACGCCCGTCTTGCCGGCGAGGAGCACCCCCGCCACCAGCATCCATCTTGCGAAGCTCATCGCTTCCCCCCTGGTTCTCGTTCCCGGTGCCGGTCGATCGCCCACGACGTGCGGGCGAGGTGGCGCTTCCGGGTGCCGGAGGAACCTTGGGCGCTCCACCCCGGACCGGCAAGGAACGGCGTGACGCGCGCGCGGCCGTCTGCACGGTCGGAGGAGAGGCGGGAGGGGAGCGGGCGAAGATCTCACGGGGCCGCGCCCCGCGCCGCCGCGCGAGGCGGCGCTACGCGAGCACGACGCGGTTCCGGCCGGCGGCCTTCGCGGCGTAGAGCGCCTGGTCGGCGCGCTCGACGACGGACTCCTGCGTGTCCTCGCCCATCGTCGTGGTGACGCCCAGGCTCACCGTCGCGGAGATCGAGACGTCGTCGACGAGGAACGGGGTCCGCTCCACCATCTGCCGGACGCGGTCGGCGGCGACCCGCGAGCTCTCCCCCGAGAGCCCGGGCCAGAGGATGAGGAACTCCTCGCCGCCGATCCGCCCGAACGAGTCCGACGCCCGCGTGCTGGCGGTGACGCGGCGGACCAGCTCCTGGAGCACCGCGTCGCCGACGGTGTGACCGTGGGTGTCGTTGATCCGCTTGAAGTGGTCCATGTCCAGCACGGCGATCCCGAGCGGCCGGCGGTCCCGCTGCGCGAACGAGATCTCGGCCAGGAGGCGCTCGGTGATGCCGCGCCGGTTGAGGCAGCCCGTGAGCGGATCGGTGCGGGACTGGGCGCGGAACATCTCCTGGAGCCGGTAGAGCTCGGCCTGCAGGTCCACGATCCGCCGCCCGGCGCGGAGCCGCACGCGCAGCTCGTGCTGGTCGAACGGCTTCACGACGTAGTCGTCCGCGCCCGCCTCCATGCCGGCGACGATGTCGTGCCGCGCGCGGCGCGCGGTGAGCAGGAGCACGTAGGTGTACGGCGCGCCCGCGGCCTCGCGCGCGCGGACCCGACGGCACAGCTCGACGCCCTCGATGTTCGGCATCTCCCAGTCGATGAGGGCGAGGCTCGGCGCGTCCACCTCCTGCAGCCGGTTCCACGCCTCCTCGCCGTTCGTCGCCTCGACGACGTCGAACCCCCAGCCCGTGAGCGAGGCCCGGAGCACCGCCCGGATGGTCGGGCTGTCGTCTGCGACGAGCACTCTCATGCGACGGGATTCCCGGATCGTAAGTACCACGTCGCGCGGCGATTGCGCCGCCTTCCCGGCGGGTTTGCCTGTACCCGGATCCCTCGTCCCCCGGGCGAGGGACCGGGCGCGCCAGGCGAGCGCGCGCACTTCACCGCGAGTTCAGGCCGCCCGCGTCGCGGGCGGCGCGGCCGCGCTCACGGCCCGCCGCACACACACGTGCCCCGATCCTGGCCCAGGGGCGTGTAGCAGGCCCAGTCGGCCCGATCCCCGAGCGCGCTGGTGCAGTCCGCGGCGGTCGCGCAGCCTTCCTCGGGGAGCATGCCGATGTAGTCGGCCGAGTAGATCTCCCCCGGATTGGCGCGGCACGTGCTGTCCGAAGCGATGGCGATGCACTTCGAGGTGAAGCCGTCCGGCAGGCAGCTCGGGCTCGACGACGAGTCCTCGCACGACACGAAGCACCAGTCCGTCCCCTGCTGGCAGACGCGCCGGGTGGAGCCGTCGGCGCGGCCGATGCGGAGCAGCGTCACCTCGGTCGAGGCCGGGCGGGTCTCGAGCGTGAGGAACGAGGGTGGGCGCGCCAGGTCGGCGATCGCCGCGAGCACCGGCCCGAACGTGCGCGGCGGGTAGGCGTCGCACACACTCCCCTCGACCACCTGCACGCCGCTCGTCCGGAACGCCTCGGCGAGCGCGTGGAACCGCTCGCCGGCCGCGTACGCGCCGGAGCAGACCGGGGTGGTGCTGGAGCAGACCGGAGCCACCGGGCACGACGGGGTGCCGGTGCACGAGTCGGCAGGTGAGAAGCCGCCGCCCGCGCACGACACGCCGGAGACGATGAACGCGGCGGCGAGGTCGGCCGCGCCGCCCGGGGTCCGCACGAGGCCCGTGAAGTAGGAGGCGTAGTCGCTCACCGGGACGTGCTGGCTCCCGCTGGCGCGGCGCTTGTCGAACACGCAGCTGTCCGCGCCGGGCGCGCTGGCGTTCAGGACGAGCGGCTGCTCCGCGCGGCTCGAGCAGTCGTCCTCGTCGCCCACGAAGACGATGACGAGCTTCGCGCCCGGGTGCGGCCAGGTCCCCTCCGCGACGCCCGGCTGCTTGCCGCTCTTCGCGAGCTGCAGCGCGAGCCGGCCCGCCTCGAGGTGCTGCTCCGAGCCCGACCCGCAGCTCCCGACCCGGATGTTCTCGCGGAAGTCCTGCACGAGGCCGGTGAGGCGCGGGTCCGGGGCCGCTCCACCCCACGAGGCCCAGTCGAGCGACTTCTCGAAGCTCAGGACGAGCGGGTTCCCGGGCGCCGCCACGAAGGCGCCCCTCCCGTACGGCGCGCCGGCGACGGCGAGCCCCGGGGTGCAGCCGCCGGAGAACGTGGTCGGGTAGCTCGTCTGCAGCGCCGCGCACGCGCGGCCCGGGTAGCAGCCGGGGTTCGCGGCCGTGCAGGCGCTCGCGGCGCAGCAGCGCGTCTGCTCGCCCAGCTTGATCGATCCGCCGGTCGCGAAGACGTCGGCGACGGTGCAGAGCTGCCCCGCCCCGCAGCCCTGCGACGTCCCCGGCGTGCAGGCCGCGTCCACGCACTGGGAAGGAGTGCAGCAGTCGTTCGATCCGCCGTTCGACCGGCAGTACTTCCCGCTGGGGTTCGCGAGGAAGATCGACGTGTTGGTGACCGCGATGTGGAAGTCGATCGGGTCGAGCCCGTTCGCGACCCGGTCGGTGTTGGTCTGGACCATCCGCGTGATGAAGTCGCCGAAGCTCGCGGCGAGCCCAGCCTGCTTCGGGTCCATCGACGGCGAGTCGTCCACGACGAAGAGGATGTCCGCGGAGGAGGTCGCGGCGAGCCGGACGCGCGTCGAGCCGGGCTGGATGAGGCAGCGGTCGACGGGATCGAAGGTGTACTCCTGGCAGCCCGCGAGGAGCGCGAGGAACACGAGGGGGGCCATGCGGACGGAGGGGGCGCGCACGCCCGAACGTTTCCCCCTCGCGCGGCTGGCGGCCAGGGCCCGGGAAAGGCGGGGGAAGGCTTCGGGCTTCAGGCTACAGGCTCCAGGAAGGACCGGCTCTCCTGCAGCCTGTAGCCTGGAGCCTGAAGGCCGCGCGGGTCAGTCGCGCTTTCGTTCGCGCTCGCGCTCGGACTCCGGCCACACCGGATCCGGGACGACGCCGTCCGGGAACTTCACCTTCCCGACGAGGACGCAGCCCTTCATCCCGGGCCGGCAGAGCGCGCGCGCCACCTTGTTGCAGCGGCCGTCCTGCTCGTGCGGGCAGCTCCAGGAGGACACGCCGTCAGCGTACCAGCGCCCGCCGCATCCGCGCGAGGGCCTCGTCCAGCGTGGCGCGGGTGCAGCCGAAGTTGAGGCGAAGGAAGCCCCGGTACGCCTCTCCCGGGCCGAACTCCGCCCCCTCGGAGAGGCCGACGCCGGCGAGCTCCAGGTGGTGGTGCACGTTCTTGATCCCGAGGTCGCGGGCGTCGAGCCAGGCGAGATAGGTCGCCTCGACCGCGGTCGTCCGGACGCCGGGCATGTCGCGCACCGCGGTCTGCACCCGCGCGTGGTTCTCGCGGAGGTAATCGAGGAGCGCGGCGTGCCACTCCCAGCCGTCGCGCAGCGCCGCCTCGCAGGCGACCAGCCCGAGCACGTTCACGTGCGGGACGATGCCTTCCATCGCCCGGCGGAAGCGGCCCCGGAGCCCGGGGTCCGGGATGATCGCGTACGCGCAGGCGAGGCCGGGCAGGTTGAAGGTCTTCGAGGGCGCCATGAGCGTGATCGAGCGCCGCGCCGCCTCCGGGGAGATCGCCGCGAACGGCCGGTGCCGCCGCGCGGGGTCGAGCACGAGGCCGGCGTGGATCTCGTCCGAGCAGACGACGAGGTCGTGCCGCTCGGCGAGGTCCGCGATCGCCCGGAGCTCGGCCTCGTCCCACACGCGGCCCACGGGGTTGTGCGGGTGGCAGAGCAGGAAGAGCTTCACCTCGGGTGTCAGCGCCGCCTCGACCGCGGGGAGGTCCCACTCCCACCGCGCCGCGCCGCGCCGGAGCGGAGCGGTCGCGAGGCGCGCGGGCGCGTGGAGGAACGGCGGGTAGATCGGCGTCGCGGTGAACGCGGCCCCCTCCACCGCGCGCGAGGCGACGTGGAGGCCGGTCACGAGCCCGGGGAGCCAGACGAGCCAGCCGGGGTCCACGGCCCAGTCGTGCGCGCGGGCGAGGTACGAGACCACGGCCTCGGTGTGCGCGTGCCGGGGCGCGGCGTAGCCGAAGACCCCGTGCTCGACCCGGCGCCGCAGGGCCTCGACGGCCGCCGGCGGCGCCGGGAAGTCCATGTCGGCGACCCAGAGCGGCAGCACGTCCCGCCCCGCGTAGCGGTTCCACTTGATGGAGTCGCCGCCGCGGCGATCGGGGGAGGAGTCGAAGTTCATGGACGAGGGGTAACACGGGGAGGGGGCGATTGCTTCGATGGGGAGAGCCGGGTGGACCCGCCCGCGGAAATCGAATACGCAGACCCCCATGCCGACCATCCTCTGCTACGGCGACTCCAACACCTGGGGCTCCGATCCCGACACCGGCGAGCGCCTTCCGCTCGCGAAGCGCTGGCCGGGCGTGCTCCGCCGGCACCTGCCCGACGCGACGGTGATCGAGGAGGGGCTCTCGGGGCGGACCACGATGCTCGACGATCCCTTCGAGGAGGGGCGCAACGGGCTCACCTACCTCGTCCCGTGCCTCGCGACGCACCGGCCGCTCGACCTCGTCGTCCTGATGCTCGGGACGAACGACGTGAAGGGCATCTTCCCGCTCGACGCCGCGGGCATCGCGGCGGGGGCGGCCCGGCTCGTCGACACGATCCGCCGGAGCCAGGCCGGGCCGGGCTGGGGGACGCCGCAGGTCCTCCTCGTCGCACCTCCGCCGGTCACCGCCCCCGGGCCGGTCCAGGAGCTGTGGGGGTTCTCGGCCGTCTCGGTCGAGCGGGCCCAGCGGCTCGGGCGCCTCTACCGCGCCGCGGCCGAGAGCCGCGCGTGCGCGTTCCTCGACGCCGGGGAGCTCGTGGCGGTGAGCCCGCGCGACGGCGTGCACCTCGACGCGGCCGCCCACGAGCGGCTCGGGACGGAGCTGGCCGCGCGCGTCCGTCCCCTGCTGCGGTGAGTCCCCGCCGCCCCCTCACGGGGCACCCCAGCGCGGGGTCCCGATGCTATCTTGGGCCCCTTCGGCCCCATGGCCAGCCAACCCCCGGCGCCCGGCGCGCCGGTGCAACTGGGAGTGAATGACATGAGCGGCAAGGCGAACGCGATCCGGGTCGGCATCCTCGGGCTGGGGAACATCGGCTCCGGCACCGTCGAGATCCTCCGGCGCAACGCGACGCTCATCGAGCGCCGGCTCGGTGCGCCGCTCGAGCTCGCGCGCGCCGCCGACCTCGACGCCTCCCGCGCCGAGAAGCTCGGCCTCCCGCCCGGCGTCTACACCCGGGACGCGAAGGCCCTCGTCGAGGACCCGTCGATCCAGATCGTCGTCGAGCTCATCGGCGGCATCGAGCCGGCGCGGAGCCTCATGCTCGCGGCGATGGAGCGCGGCAAGCACGTCGTCACCGCCAACAAGGCGCTCCTCGCCGCCCACTGGCACGAGCTCGTCTCCAAGGCGGAGGAGAAGCGCGTCGCCTTCGGGTTCGAGGGTTCGGTCGGCGGCGGCATCCCGATCATCGGCGTCCTCCGGCGCGGCCTCGTCGGCAACCAGATCCGGCGGGTCACCGGGATCATCAACGGCACCTGCAACTACATCCTCACCCGCATGGCGCGCGAGCGGAAGCCGTTCGCCGAGATCCTGGCCGACGCGCAGGCCCACGGCTTCGCCGAGGCGAACCCCGCGCTCGACGTGGACGGCATCGACGCCGCGCAGAAGCTCACCGTGCTCGTGAACCTCTGCTTCGACCTGGCCATCGGGCCGGACGCGATCACCCGCGGCGGCATCCGCGAGGTGACCCCGCTCGACCTCGCCACCGCCGAGGAGCTGGGCTACCGGATCAAGCTGCTCGGCTCCACCGTGAACCAGGACGGCCAGGTCGAGGCGTGGGTCCACCCGGCGCTCGTGCCGATCTCGCACCCGCTCGCCGCGGTCGAGGGCGTCTTCAACGCGCTCTACCTCGAGGACGACAACCTCGGCCCGTCGCTCTACTTCGGCCGGGGGGCAGGCGCCCTCCCCACCGGCAGCGCCGTCGTCGCCGACCTCGTCTCGGCGGCGCGCGACATCCTCTCCGGCGCGGTCTCGCGCATGCCGCCCGGCGGCGCGCGGATCCGCGGCCAGGAGCCGAGCCGCCTCCGCCCGCCCGGCGAGGCGAGGAGCGAGTTCTACCTCCGCGTGATGGCGCTCGACCGCCCGGGCGTGCTCTCCGCCGTCACCGGCGTGCTCGGGAAGCACGGCGTCTCGATCGCGTCGGTCATCCAGCGCGGCCGCGCCGACGGCGGCGACGAGGCCGTCCCGGTGCTCATCATCACGCACGAGGCGACCTTCGCCGAGATGAGCGCCGCGGTGACCGAGCTCGACGCGCTGCCCGTCGTGAAGAAGGGCACCTTCCTCGCGCGGATGATCCCGGAGACGGCGCGGGTCTGAGCGGCGGAGCTCGCCGCTCGCGTTCACCGCCGGTAGTACAGGTAGAACTCGTTCCAGTAGCTCTTCACCCACGGCACGTGAGGCACGGGGAGGAGGGGCGGCAGCGCGTACCGCTGCGCCCGCAGGAGCTCGTACCCGGCGCCCTCGAGCTCGGCCCGGCCGAGGCCGTGGAACTGCCGCCCCGTGCGCGCGTCCCAGAAGACGAGCGTGCCCGGGGGCTGCGCGCGGAGCACCGCCACGGCCCTCGCCGGATCGCTTCCGAGCCGCGGCCGCTCGGACGGATCGCGGTCGAAGAGGATCGACATGTACGCCTGGCTGAAGACGAGCTTCGTCACCGGCCGCGGGTGGACCTGGAACCACGCGTACATGTCCCGGACCGCGCGCGCGTCCCGCGACGTGCCGAAGGCGTCCACGTACGTGAGGCAGTGGCCCGCCGCGTAGACGAGCGCGGCGGCGCCCAGGGCGGGCGCGGCCCGGGCGAGGACCCGGCGCCGGCCGAGCCAGTCCGCGGCGAGGTTCCACCCGGCCAGCGCGGCGATCGCCATCGGGGCCGCGACGCAGACGAGGTACCGCGCGTAACCCGCCGAGCCGAACATCTCGAGCCGGAAGAAGATCGAGTGCATGCCGGCGACGAGGGCGACGGACGCCATGGCGAGCCCGGCGCGCCGCGCCCGCACCAGCGCCACGAACCCGAGCGCGAACAGCGCGTACATCGCCGGGCCGGCGAGGATCTGGTGGCGGATGTTCCAGTAGTGCCAGAGCGGGCCCGTGCCGTACGAGAACGAGGCGCCCCAGTTGCTCGGCCAGTCGTGCAGGATGAAGCGCGGGTCGCCGGTGATGGCGAGGGCGGCGAGCCACCAGGCCGCGGTGCCCCCGGCGAGCCGGAGCGCGGCGAGGCCGCGCCCGACGACCGTCCGCCCGGCGCCCGGGTGGAAGAGGATGAAGACGCCCCAGAGGACGCCGACGAAGAACCCCTCCGGCCGCACGAGCGGCAGGAGCCCCGCGACCCACATCCCGGCGTGCACCCGACCGGCCTGGTGGAGCCGCAGCGCCACCGCGAGCAGGAGCGCGAAGAGCGGCTCGGTCATCGTCTCCGAGCAGAGGAGCAGGAACGACGGCTGGAGGAGGAGGAGCGGCACCGCGAGCTCCGCCCGCCGCAGGCCGGAGGCGTGCGCGAGCCACGCGGTGTGCCACGCGGCGGCGAGCGAGACGGCGACCGTGAGGAGCTTCGCGGCCGGATAGCCGAGCTGGGCGGGGAGCGCGTAGAGCGTCGTGAAGAGCGGCCGGTTCCAGACGCCGACGAGGTGGCGCGGGTGCGCGAGGCCCCAGCGCGCGCCGAGGAAGTGGTGGCCGCCGTCCTGCTGGTAGCTGTCGGGGAAGACGAGCGCGAGCGCGACGCCGAGGACGGCGAACGGCACGAGCCAGAGCGCGACGCGACGCGCCAGGCGGCGCGGGTCGTCCTGCGGAGCCGCGGCCTCGTGAGCGGCGATCATGAGGCCGCGGACTCTAGCACCTTCCGCGAAGGGGGCCCGCGTCAGAAGACGTTCGCATCGGTGACGCGGACGACCTCGCCGGCGCCGTAGCTCGAGGACCACGCGACCGGCTCGGTGCAGGGCGCCGGCGGCGGCTCGACGCCGTCCGCGGGCAGGAACACGACGAACGCCGCGCGCGCGCCGTCGCCGTCGATGTCCGACTCGCCGCACAGCGAGGCCGCGGTCCCGTCCTCCGAGACGGCGACGCGGTACTGACCGTACGTGCTGCCCGCGACGATCCAGTCGATCGACGTGGCGGCGGCGAGGTCGTCCGCGGTGAACGCCGACTTCTGCGACCCGGGCTCCGCGGCCGGGATCGCCGGCATGGCGAGGTACTTCCCCGTGCTCTGCGCGCGCGCCTGCTGGGCGCTGGCCAGCGCGGTGAGCTCGACCGTCACCTGCGACTGCTTCGACCGGAGCTGGTAACGGACGAAGTTCGGGATGGCGATCGCGGCGAGGATGCCGAGGCAGGACACCCCTGCGAAGAGCGCGACGACCACGATGACGACGACCGTCGAGGTGCTGCTCTTCTTCTGGACGCCCAGCGCCGCGCCGATGTCGGCGCCGCACCGCGGGCAGACCTGCACCGGACCGGGCAACGCCTGGCCGCAGGTGGGGCAGAAACGCGCTGCGCTGGACGAGATCATGCCGGGCTCCCTCCCGAACGACGGTAGGTGGCGAGCGTACCGGCGGCCCCTGCGGATTTCAAGGAACCGGGAGCGAACGGCTTGACCCGCAGCGCACCGTTCGCTGTGATGCGGAGACGCAGAACGTGCGACGAGGGGGCGTCCATGCCGTGCCAGAACCATCCTGAGTCCGGGGCGAACGGGACGTGCTCCGGCTGCGCCGAGCCGTTCTGCGCGAGCTGCCTCGTGTCGGTCCGCGGGGTGACGTACTGCGCCGGCTGCAAGAACATGGCGATCACCGGCGTCTCCCCGCAGGCGGTGGCCGTGTGCGCGGACGCCAGGTCGGCGCTGGGCCTCGCCTTCGTCGGCATCGTCTTCTGCGGGCCCGTGCTCGGCCCCCTCGCGATCGCGAAGGCCTCGAGCGCCCGCAAGCAGATCGCGGCCAACCCCGCGCTCGGCGGCAAGGGGTGGGCCGACGCGGCCACGGTGGTCGGGAGCGTCGTCCTCGCCTTCGTCCTGCTGTACGTCGTCCAGCTGGTCCGAGGGGTCCGGTGAGCGGGAGGATTCCATGATCGACTCGAGCACCCCGACCACGGCCGCGACGCCCTCCTTCACGCCCTCCACCTGCCTCCAGCACGGCGCGAACCCGGTCACGGCCTACTGCGTCCGCTGCGGCCGGCCGATCTGCGACCTCTGCACGTTCTGGGTCGGCTCGGCGATCTTCTGCCCGGAGTGCCTCTCCAGCGGGCCGTCGGCCGACGAGCGCACCTCGGTGACGGTGAAGGGAGTCCTCTCGATCCTCCTCTCCCTCATCGCGACCCTGGGGCTCGTCGGGTCGATGGTGCTCGGGGGCGGCGTCGAGGGGATGTCCCAGGTCGCGGCGATGGCGATCGGCTTCGTCGTCCTCGGCACGTCGCTCGGCGGCATCTCGCTCGCCCTCATCGCCCGCGAGGGCGCGCAGCGCACCGGCTCCATGCTCCCGCTCATCGGCGTCGTCCTGAACGCGATCGTGCTGGGAATCCACGTGATCGGGATCCTGCGGATCACGTTCCAGGGGTGACGCGATGGGAATGATCACCGTCCAGGTCTGGGACGCCACCGGCAGCAAGCGGCAGGACGTCGAGCTGCCCGACGACGCCCCCGTGAACCGCGTCCTCGTCGTGCTCATCGAGAAGATGCGCCTGCCGCGGCAGAGCCCGGACGGCCAGCTCATGAGCTACAAGTTCCACCACAAGGCCACCGGTCGGCAGCTCCTCGACGGCCAGACGCTCGCCGACGCGGGCGTGCGAACCGGCGACGTCCTCCGCCTGCAGCCGGAGATCACCGCCGGGAGCGGGCGGTGAGCCAGGACGGGGGGGAGCGGTTCTCGCGCTTCGGGCTCATCGAGTGGTGGGACCAGGCGCGGCTCGCGCGGGCGAAGGTGGTGGTGATCGGCGCGGGCGCGCTCGGGAACGAGCTCGTCAAGAACTGCGCCCTGCTCGGCATCGGGTCGGTGGTGATCGTGGACTTCGACACCGTCGAGGTCTCGAACCTCTCGCGCTCGGTGCTCTTCCGGACCGCCGACGCCGGCCGGCCCAAGGCCGAGGTCGCGGCCGCCGCGGCGCGCACCCTCTACCCCGGCCAGCGGGCGGTCCCCCTCCGCGCCGACGTGGTGCACGGCGTGGGCCTCGGCCTCTTCCGCTGGGCCGACGTCGTGCTCGGCGCGCTCGACAACCGCGAGGCGCGCCTCGCGGCGAACCGGGCGTGCTACCGCGTCGGCCGGCCGTTCATCGACGGCGGCATCGACGTGCTCTCCGGCGTCGTCCGGGTGTTCGAGCCGCCCAAGGGGCCCTGCTACGAGTGCACCATGGGTGACTCCGACTGGCGCGCGCTCGAGCAGCGCCGCTCGTGCAGCCTGCTCAACCGCGAGCTCCTCGAGCTCGGGAAGGTGCCGACCACGCCGACGGTCGCGTCGATCGTCGCCGGCATGCAGGCGCAGGAGGCGGTGAAGCTCCTCCACGGGCAGCCGACGCTCTCGGGGAGCGGGTTCGTCTTCGAGGGGAAGACCCACAGCTCGTACCTCACCCGCTACGCCCGCAACCCCGACTGCCTGAGCCACGATCCGCTCGAGCCGATCGAGCCGCGGGACCGGCGCGCCGGCGAGGTGACCGGCCGCGAGGCCCTCGGCTGGGCGCGCGAGCGGCTCGGCCCGGGGGCGCGGCTCGAGTTCGCGCGCGAGCTCCTCCGCGCGCTCCAGTGCCCCGCCTGCGGCGCCCGCGAGCGCTGCCTCCGCCCGCTCGCCTCGGTGACCGAGGCGGACGCGGTCTGCCGGTGCGGCGCCCGGCGCATCCCGGAGCTGTTCCACGCGCTCGAGGGCGACGAGGACTTCCTCGACCTGCCGCTCGCCCAGCTCGGCGTGCCGGCCTGGGACGTGCTCTGCGCGCGCCGCGGCGAGCGCGCGGTCGGGTTCGAGCTGGCGGGCGATCGCGGGGCGGTGCTCGGCGCAGACGCGGGCGAGGGAGCGAGGCCATGAGCGCGAAGGACGCGAAGAAGCAGGCGGCGGCGAAGGCGCCGGCTGCGTTCCCCGGCGGCAAGGCGGCCCCCGCCGCGGGCGAGCTCCGGATCGCGGTGGACCGCGTCCCGTACGCGGAGATCATCGGGCACGCCATCCTCGAGCCCGACGTCGAGGTCTGCGGCGTGCTGGTGGGCACGGTCGGCGAGGACGAGCACGGCACCTTCGTCCACGTCCGGCACGCGATCCGCGGGCAGGCCGCGCGCCAGGAGGGCGCCGCGGTCACCTTCACGCACGAGACCTGGAACCACATCCACCAGGAGCTCGACCAGAGGTACCCCGACGCGCAGATCGTCGGCTGGTACCACACGCACGGTGGGTTCGGGGTGTTCCTCTCGGAGATGGACACCTTCGTCCACCAGAACTTCTTCCCCGAGCCGCACCACCTCGCCTACGTCTACGATCCGCTCGCCGGGAGCGAGGGGTTCTTCGTCCGCAGGGGCGAGCCGGTGGAGCGCTACTGGCTCGGCGGGCGCGAGCGGCGGCCGGCGACCCGCCTGCCGGACGCGGAGCCGAAGAAGGCCGCCGGCGACGCCGTGGTGGAGGAGCTCCGGAAGCTCGGCGCCGCGGTGCAGTGGGCCCGCGGCGAGCAGCGCGCGGCGGAGAGCTCGTGGCTCTCGTACGCGCCGTGGGCGATCGCGCTCGCGTGCCTGGCGCTCCTCGCCCTCGGCGGGCGCGCGAAGGCGCCCGCGCCGGGGCCCAGGCCCGGCGCCCTGGTGGTGGACTTCGAGCGCACGACCCTGCGCGCCGTCACGATCCCGCTGCAGAGCGCCGACGACCTCGGCTCCGACACGTGGATCCTGCCCCTCGACGTGGAGCTGCCCACGGCGGACGGCACGGCCACCGTGCGGCTCCCCGGCGTCGAAGCGCTGAACCAGCGCTACCTCGCGCGCAAGGCCGAGCTCGATCGTGCGTCGGCGGCGACCGCCGAGGCGCAGGGCCTCCTCGCGCGCTGGGGCCTCCTCGTCGGCGGCGTGCTCGCCGCGTTCGCCGCCGCGTCCGCCGCCGCCTGGTACCTCTTCCTCCGCCGGAGCTGACGCCATGGAGCAGCGCGACAAGATCCGGATCGACCACGGCGAGCTCTTCGCCCCCGAGGTGGACGACGCGCTCGCCCGCCAGCAGTCCTTCGGCATGGCCGCGGCGGTGCCGCGCGCGCCCGATCGGAAGGCCTCGCTCCTCTACCGGCCCTGGTTCGTCCTCATGATCGCGGGCGCGCTCGGCGGGCTCGCCGGGTGGGGCGTCATCGAGCCGTTCATCGACGACGGCGTCTCGTTCGAGGGCGCCGTCGAGCAGCGCGTGGCCGCCGCGCCCGGCGATCCGCCGGCCTTCGACGTCGCCGGCGTGCACGTCCTCGTCGACCCGGAGCGGGCCCGCGTCGTCGCGGACGGCGCGCCGGCGGACCTGGCGCGCGTCGCGGCGGGCGCGCACGTGCGCGTCAGCGGCTGGCAGGTGCCGCGCCCGGACGCGCCCACGATCTGGGCCTACGAGCTGGAGCTGCTGCCGGGGGAGGCGCCGGCGGGCGCGGTCTCCCTCGAGACGCTGCGCGTCCGCGACCTGCTCCTCGCGATCATGATCTTCCCGATCATCGCGGCGATGGTCGGCCTGTTCGTCGCCGCCGCCGACGGCCTGCTCTCGCGCGCCTACCGGCGCGCGGCCCTCTGCGCGGTGGTCGGCATGGGCTGCGGCCTCGCCCTCGGCCTCGCGGCGAGCGTCGTCGCCGAGATCGCGTACGACTGGACCCAGGGCCTCGTCGCGACCGTGGACGGCGGCGGGCCGCGCTCGGTGCTGGGGTTCCTCGCCCAGATGCTCTCGCGCGGCCTCGTCTGGGCGATCGCCGGGATGACCATGGGCCTCGGCCAGGGCATCGCCCTCCGCTCGAAGCGGATGGTGGTGAACGGCCTGCTGGGCGGGCTCGTCGGCGGCCTCCTCGGCGGGCTGCTCTTCGATCCGATCGACGCCGTGCTGCAGCGCGGCTCGGCGTACTACGTCGAGGGCGACCTGAGCCGGGCGGTCGGGTTCGGGGTCATCGGCCTCACCACCGGCCTCCTGATCGGCGTGGTCGAGCTCCTGGCGCGGGACGCGTGGCTCAAGATGCTCGTCGGCCCGCTCGCCGGGAAGGAGTTCGTGCTCTTCAAGAACCCGACGGTGATCGGTTCGAGCCCCAAGGCGGACGTCTACCTCTTCAAGGACCCCGAGGTGGAGCCGGCGCACGCGCTGCTCCACGCCGTCGGCGACGGCTACGAGGTCGAGGACCGGACCGGCGCGGGCCGGACCTTCCTCAACGGGCGGCCGGTCCGGCGCGCCCACCTCGAGCACGGCGACCAGCTCCGCATCGGCCGCACCGTGCTCTCGTTCGGCCTCAAGGAGTCCTGATGGTCACCGTCCCGCTCGCGGTGCACGAGGCCCACGACGAGCAGGGCCACGCCTGCGCCATCTGCCAGACCGCCATCGCGGCGGGCGAGACGGTCGGGCGGTGCCCGAGCTGCGAGGCGCCGTTTCACGGCGAGTGCTGGGAGGAGAACGGCGGCTGCGCCTC
>Ga0196971_1001016_pt1 | contig 14515 bp, 13 predicted proteins | sample S1v_1013CmetaG_FD_148660 | JGI IMG/M metagenome (GOLD analysis project Ga0196971, IMG submission 148660) | Soil microbial communities from Anza Borrego desert, Southern California, United States - S1+v_10-13C | ecosystem: Environmental > Terrestrial > Soil > Desert | place: USA: California... | reverse complement strand
AAACCCACCGTGCGCCTCGGCAGAAGTGGTGCTGGTGGGTTTCGCTTCGCTCTACCTACCCTGCGTTTCTTTATTGGTTGTCGAGTAATACACCCAACCGTTGCAATTCCATCCCCACCACCCGTTTTCATTTGATCAGCAACCATCCCCACCCCTAGAATCACCCCATGAACTTCGACTCTTCCCCCATTGCAGCCATCGCCACCGCCGCCGGCCGCGGCGGCATCGGGGTGGTGCGCATCTCCGGCAAGAACATAGCGCCCGTCATGCAGGCACTATGCGGGACGTCCTCGCTCAAGCCGCGTTACGCGACCTACCTGCCCTTCCTGAACGCGGATGGCACGGCGATCGACCAGGGCATTGCGATCTTCTTCAAGGCGCCGCATTCGTACACAGGCGAGGACGTGCTGGAACTGCAAGGCCACGGCGGGCCGGTGGTGATGCAGATGCTGCTGTCGCGCTGCCTGGAGGCCGGCAAGGACATCGGCCTGCGCGTGGCGCAGCCGGGCGAGTTCACGCACCGCGCCTTCCTGAACGACAAGCTCGACCTGGCGCAGGCCGAGGCGGTGGCCGACCTGATCGAGGCATCGACCGAAGCCGCGGCGAAGTCGGCCTCGGCATCGCTGTCCGGCGTGTTCTCGAAAACCATCCATGAGCTGGTCGACAAGGTGATCCACCTGCGCATGCTGGTCGAGGCGACGCTGGATTTCCCGGAAGAGGAAATCGACTTCCTCGAGAAATCCGATGCGCGCGGCCAGCTGGAGCGCATCCGCGCGGCGCTGGACGAAGTGTTCGCGCAGGCGTCGCAGGGTGCGCTGCTTCGCGAGGGCTTGAACGTGGTGCTGGCGGGCCAGCCTAACGTGGGCAAGTCTTCGCTGCTGAACGCGCTCGCCGGTTCCGACGTTGCCATCGTCACGCCGATCGCCGGCACCACGCGCGACAAGGTGACCGAGACCATTCAGATGGAAGGCATCCCGCTGCACATCATCGATACCGCCGGCATCCGCGATGCCGGCGACGAGGTGGAGCGCATCGGCATCGAGCGCACCTGGGGCGAAGTGTACAAGGCAGACGTGATCCTGCACTTGCTGGACGCGAGCCGCGGGCCGACGCGCGAGGATGAGGAAATCGTTTCGCGCCTGCCCGACAGCGTGCCAGTGCTGCGTGTGTGGAACAAGATCGACCTGTCCGGCCACCGGCCGGCGGTGGACCGCATGCCGGATGCGACGCATGTCTATCTCTCGGCGACCGACCGCCGCGGCATCGACCTGCTGCGCACCGAGTTATTGCGGGTGGCCGGCTGGCAGCAGACGGGCGAGTCGCGCTTCCTGGCGCGTGAGCGTCACCTGCTGGCGCTGAAGGCCGCGCGCGACCACCTCGAAATGGCGGCCGAACACGTTGCCAGGAATAACCGCACCAGCGACCATGCACTGGATCTGTTCGCGGAAGAATTACGAATCGCGCAGGAGCGTTTGAACAGCATCACCGGAGAATTCACGCCGGATGACCTGCTCGGCGTAATTTTCAGCCGTTTTTGCATCGGAAAGTGAAGGAAGTTCGGCGGGGCCAGGTTTTCGAGGCTTTTGTTTTTTATTAAAGCCGTGTAGTATTCGCCCACCAAATAAAGAAATCCGATTCCAGGATGATCGAAGGAGACACGGAAGCCCGCGGACGCAAGTCTCGCGGGCTTTTTATTGCGCGCTGTTATCAGCTTTGTGAATAGGTGTCATCACCAGAATAAAGCAGCGGTATTTGTTGCGGAGCAGTATTATTCTTCCTGTCTCCTCCAACTCTTCTTGAATTGGATTTGCCCGCTAACCGCAAGGTCAGCGGGCTTTTTTTCGCCTGTACGGGAAATCCCCTCCGGCCGGGCATCCAGCGCGGCCTGCAAGACCAGCTTCATCACCTCCCGCTCGGCCACCGACTCCGGCTTGCGCGCATATTTCGGCAACAGTCCGGCTTCGACGGCCTTCTCGACGGCGGCTTTGAGCATGTCGTTCGTGATGTTCATCGTTGCGTCTGGAATGCGTAGAGGCGCGATTATGCCCCATCCTCCGCCTCAAATGTTGACGTACGGCAATGCTTTATCCCCCGGGCCAAGGAGCCCGCCGCTTGAGCGGACACAAGATACAAAAATGACAAGGGTGTTATACCTGTAGCAACGCGACTACAGGAGCCCGAGCATGCATTCCCCCCTTCCCGACTTCGATGAACTGGCCGCCTTGCACCGGCGCGATCCGGCGGCGCTGGAAGCCTTGCGCCGCAACATGCTGCGCGATGCGGTTGACGAGGCACCGGCGCAGCACCGGGCCGCACTGGAACAATTGCTGGAAAAGATAGAGGCGACGCGTGCCACTGCAGGCACGCCGATGGAAGCGGCGGCAGCCGCGTTTCGCATGATGCAGGAATCGGTGGTGCGCCTGCACGACGGCTGGGAGCAGGCGCTGGAAGCGGTAGCCGGCCTGCAGACGACGCTGGTGATTGAACGCCTCCAGCGCAACGCGGCACTGCGCGCGGCCTGATGCCGGGGTGGTGGGACGTCGTCCTGCAGACGCTCGAAGCGGAGTTTTCCGACCTTTCGGAGCCGGCGCAGTTCGCTCGCATGGCGGTGCGCCTGCTGCTGGCAGTGATCCTCGGGGCGATGCTCGGCCTGGAGCGGGAACTGCGTGGCATGGCGGCCGGTTTGCGCACCCACATGCTGGTGGCGCTCGGCTCGGCGCTGTTCGTGGTGGTTCCGCTGCAGTCCGGCATGGAAGCGGATGGGGTGAGCCGCGTGCTGCAGGGCGTGATCTCGGGAATCGGCTTCTTGGGCGCGGGCGCGATCGTGAAGCTTTCCGGTGCCGGGGAGATTCGCGGACTGACCACGGCGGCCAGCGTCTGGCTGACCTCGGCCATCGGCATCACGGCGGGCATGGGCCGGGAAATGACTGCCGTGCTGACCACCCTGCTGGCACTGGCCATCCTGACGCTGTCGCACCTGAACACCCGTCCCGAAAGGCCGGACGACTAGCCTGCCTTGAGATTAATCAATAGAAAAATTCCCTTGCGAATCATTGACATGGCGCAGCTTATCCCCGGTTGTCCACAGTGTTTTCCACTGCGGGTGTGGGCAAGTGCGGCCTTAGCCCGCGGGATAATCGAGGTTGAAACGGGCTTCCTCTTCCGGGCTCATCGCATGGGAGAGGAACACGCTGCTGTCGGCAGCGGCGACGGAATGGCCGCAGTGCGGACAGGTAATCTTCCCGCTGCCGTCTGCGGTGTGCTTGCCGAATTCATTGATTTGGTACGGACGGCCGCAGCCGGAATTGATACAACGCTGGAAACGCATGGGACTTGCAGAATGACGTGAACGGGCAGAAGAGGCCGGCACGTATTCTATTGTCGCCAACGCAAAAACGAAAACGCCACGCCGCGCAAAAGCGCGCGTTGTTGATCACGATCAAATGACCGCCGCAGCCGGCGCTACGGCACCTCGGCCAGGATGCGGTGCGCCAGCGCGATGGCCTGTTCCAGCGCCTGCTCGGGGCTGTCGGAGGGCGCGTCCGCCGTATGCTGCCGGTCTTCGCTTGCCGCGCCGTCCTGGTGGCTGATCATCACGACGCCGCGGTATTTCCCGTCCGCCTCTTCCTGGATATCCGCCTGCGCAACCCAGTCTGCCTTGGTGTATTTGATCGCTGCCATCATTGCCTCCTTAGCTGGATCAGCTAGGACTGCAGTCCATGGAGGATGTTCTCGCGGCGTTGACGCTTAATTTTTGTCAAGAGGAAGCTAGAGCAAGCTGTACAAGGCCCATGCGATCAGGCCGATGCTCACCGCGGCGGATGCGGCGATGCACAAGAACGCGCGGATGCGGTTGCGGTTGAAGGACATGGTTGTTTTATTATCCCCCCGATTGCGCCAGCGCCGCTCCGATCGCGCCATAGAGCGCGCGGAGCAGGGCATCGAGCTCGTCGAGCAAGGGCGCGAGCTCGGCATCGGTTGCGCCGGCATGGATGCACTGCTCGATCCGTGACGACAATTCAGACACCATCCTTGCACCGAGCAGTCCGGCCGCACCCTTGAGCGAATGCGCGTGACGCCTCGCCTGTTCGCGGTCGTGCACAAGCGCGGCACGAATCTGCGCTGCCATGTCGCAGTGCGACTCCCTGAAGCGGGCCAGCATCTGCAGGAAGAACGCGCGGTTGCCGAGCGTTCGCGACAGCCCGCCCTGCACGTCGATGCCCTCGATCGCCAGCACCGGTTCGGCCGCGCATGCCGAAGGCGCGTCGTGCTGCACCACCGCCTGCGGGCACCAGCGGCCAATCGCCGCATACAGTTCGGCGGGATTGATAGGCTTGGCGAGATGCGCGTTCATGCCGGCGGCGAAGCAGCGTTCGCGCTCCTCGACCAGCGCATGGGCCGTCATCGCAACGATGGGCAGCGCGGCGAAACGGGCATCGGCACGGATGCGGCGCGTCGCTTCGTGGCCGTCCATTTCCGGCATCTGCACATCCATGAACACCAGGCCGTAGCGTTGCGGGCCGCCGGTCATCAACCTGTCGAGCGCGATGCGCCCGTTGGCGGCGACCTCGACTCGCACGCCGGCGGCCTGCAGCAGTTCGATCGCGATCTGCTGGTTGATTTCATTGTCTTCAACCAGCAGCACGGTGAGGCCGTCAAAGCGCGGCATGGGTTCCTGCGTGCGTCCCGGTTCAACCGGCGTGCCGGGCGCGACAAGCTCGGCCAGCGTGTCCGTCAGGGTGGACGCATTGACCGGCTTGAGCAGGAAGGCGTCCGCCTTCATGTGCTCGACGCGCTGCCGCGCTTCCTCGCGGCCGTGCGCGGTGACCAGCACCATGCGCGGCGGCGTGCCCAGCGAGTCGTCGTGCTTGACGGCGGCCACGAGGTCGAGCCCATCCATGCCGGGCATGTCGAAATCGGTGAACACCACGGCATAGGGCGCCTTGCTGTCGGCGCGATGGATCATGCCGAGCGCTTCGCCCGCATTGGCCGCGACGTCGACGCGCACGCCCAGCGCGGCGAGGCTCTCGGCCAGCACGGCGCGCGCATTCGGATTGTCGTCCACCACGAGCATGCGCAGGCCTTTGATTGCGGGCGGTGCGAGGACGCGCCGTTCCTGCGTGTCATCCAGCCCGAACCACGCGGTGAAGCGGATGGTGGTGCCGACGCCGACCGCGCTGTCGAGAGAGATGGTGCCGCCCATGAGGTCCACCAGTCGCTTGGCGATCGACAGGCCGAGGCCGGTACCGCCGTACTTGCGGGTGGTGGACTCGTCGGCCTGGCTGAAGGCACGGAACAGCTTGCGGGTCTGCTCGGAAGACATGCCGATGCCGGTGTCGCGCACGATGAACTCCAGCTGGATCCGGCCGGCCTCCGTTCCCAACCGGCGGCAGGCGACGAAGACCTCGCCCTCCTCGGTGAACTTGATCGCATTGTTGACCAGGTTGATCAGCACCTGCCCCAGGCGCAGCGGGTCGCCCACGAGGCCGCGCGGAATGTCGAGCGGGAACCGGAACAGGTATTCCAGCCGCTTTTCCTGCGCGCGGGCGCCGGTGACGGTGGCGACATTGCCGAGCACGTCGTCGAGATTGAAGCCCACATGCTCCATGTCGAGCTTGCCGGCCTCGATCTTGGAAAAGTCGAGGATGTCGTTGATCACGCCGAGCAGCGAGAGGCCCGCGCTGCGGATCTTCTCGATGTAGTCGCGCTGCTTGGGATCGAGCCCGGTACCCAGCGCGAGGTGCGCCATGCCGATGATGGCGTTCATCGGCGTGCGGATCTCATGGCTCATGTTGGCCAGGAACATGGACTTGGCGCGCGTGGTTTCCTCCGCATGGCGGCGCGCCAGTTCGGCTTCCTTCAGCTCGCCCTGGATCTGCCGCCTTTCGAGCCGGATGCGCTCGGCCATGCTGTGCTTGAGGCTGTCCTCGAGGCGCTTGCGCTCGGTGACGTCGGTCATGAAAGACAGCGTCGCCGGCTTGCCTTCCCATTCGATCATCACCGCCGACAGCTGCACCCACACCACCGCGCCGCTCTGCGCGTTGACGATGCGGAAGTTGTAGTACTGCTCGACCTGCTCGCCGCGCAGGCGCCGCAGGTGGTGGTCGGTGACCAGCGGCCGGTCTTCCGGATGGACGGCGCTGACGAAAGGTTGCGCAAACAGTCCTTCCTGGGTGGTGCCGGTGAGCTGCAGCACGCGCGGGTTGGCGAACACGATGCGGCCATCCTGCACCACCAGGATGCACTCGGTCACGTTGTCGATCACCTGCCGGTGATGCTCTTCGGACTTGTTGAGGTCGATCTCGAGCTGGCGGCGCTTGGTGATGTCCATGACCACCCAGACGGTGCCGCGCGACAGGTCGTCGGGCTTCACGGCGCGGCCGGAGAGGTAGGCCCAGAACAGGCTGCCGTCGCCGCGGCGCAATTGCAGCTCGGCCTCATAGGAGGCGCCGCGCCGTACGGCATCGGCCACCTCGGCGCCGGTCTTCAGGTAAGCCTCGCGCGAGGGGTAATAGGGTTGGAGCGATTTGCCGATCGGCTCCTCGGGCCCGACGCGGAAGATCTGGAACATCGCGCGGTTGGCCCAGTTGACGCGTCCGCCCGCATTCAGGAACACCATGCCGACGATGGAGTTTTCGAGGATGGTCTCGCGTTCGGCCAGCGTCTGCTTGAGCTTGTCTTCGAGCGCCTTGCGTTCGGTGATGTCGGTGATGAAGGCAAGCGCGGCGGGCCGGCCATCCCAGTCGATCCGCACCGCGCTCGATTCGACCCACAGCACTTGGCCGTCAAGGCGCACGACCCGGAATTCCGTATGGCGCGAATCCGGCGCATCGTCGCTCATGCGGCGCTGGTAGCGCTGCATGAGGGTGTCGAGGTCATCGGGATGAACCAGCGAGGCGAAGGGAATGCGCAGCAGCTCGTCCAGCGCGCGGCCCGACAGCGCGGCAGTGCGCGGGTTGCCGTAGATGACGCGGCCGTCCTGCACGACGACGATCGCCTCGCTCACGTTTTCCACCACGTCGCGGTAGAGGTCTTGCGAGCGGCGCAATGCGCGTTCCTCTTCGGCCTTGCGCGCATGGATGTCGGTAAAGGTGACCACCATGCGCCGCTGCCCGTTCTTCAGCGCGATGGCGTTGAAGCTGACCAGCGCGGTCAGCAGGCTGCCGTCGGCGCGGCGCACGCGCCATTCGTCGGGCAGGCGCGGCCGCGCGGAAAACAGTTCGGCAATGAAGCGATGGCCATGGACGGCGACGTCCGGGGGGGCGGCCAGGGTCCAGGAGCGGCCGACGATCTCTTCCGGAGGATAGCCGAGCATCCGGCAGAAGGCGCGGTTGACGCGCAGGAAGACGCCGTGCTCGTCGAGAAAACAGACGCCGATGCCGGCCGCGTCGAAGCCTGAACTCAGAAGTTCGTGGTCGTCGTGCGCAGAGGGATGTGGGATTGGCCTTGCCGTCATCATGCCGCCCGCTGGTTGTAGCTGCCCTCGATAGCAAGGGCAGCCGATTGCGCGGCGGGCGGCTCGCTAACGTGTCAACTCGGTGTCACCTTGATTTCCGGAAACACGATAGCAGATTCATGCCGGGCTGGCATCAGCGTGCGGTTTACTGTGTCGTAAACGACCACTCGCGAGTGGCGGCCTGCCCGTCGACGCGCCCGATGAACTGCACGTCGTAGATGGTGTTGGCCGACAGCACGCCCAGCGGGACGATGGCGGCGACCGACGGCGGCGTGAGCGGGTCAGCCGTGCCGCCGGCGCTCGCCCGGTTCTGCAGCAGCTGGGTCTCCAGCGGATTGCCGCCGCGCGGGCGGATGGTGAAGCTCTGCACTTCGATCACGGAAGTGATGTCGGCATGCACGCTGACCGGATAGCCGACTTCATTGCGCGAGGGTACCGGGTCGGGCACTTCGTGGTCGCTGAAGAAGTTGCGCGGCACGCGCTGCTGGCCGGAGAACGGGTAAGTGATGAACCTTCCCGCGCCGAGGCCCGCGTCGAGCCGGTCGGCAACGAAATTGGTGGTGAAGTAGGTGGAGCCGTTGCGCACCGTGGCCGCGCCGGCGCCGATCTGCAGGAATACCGGGTCGAGGATCACGAAGCGGTGGTAGATGGCGGCGAGCAGGTCTTCGGCGGCGTTGATGCCCGAGGTGTCGGAGGTGGAGGACAGCACTTCGCCATAAGCATAGGCGGAGCGGAACTGGTAGCCGGCGGCGGTCAGGCGGTCGCCCACCGTCTCACCGGTGAAACCCTGGGTGCCGGGTGTCTGCTCGTGGGTGATGACGTTATGGGTTTTCTGGTATTCGGAGTGCAGCTGCGCGGCCGCATCGGCCATGGGGGCGCGCACGAGCGTGCGAACGCCCGCCTGCTGGCGGCGGTAGTTGAACCATGCGACGCCGTCGGCTGCCGTGTTGCCGGTCGCCACCGGTGCGCCCGGCTCGGCAACGGCCGTCGCGTTCTGGGTGGTGACGCCGCCGCCACCGCCGTTGTCACCGCCGCCTCCGCCGCATGCGGCCAGTGCGAGCGATGCCAGGAGGGCGGCCAGGGCCGAGCGCTTGTGTCGCTCCATGTGTATTCCTTTTTCCAATTTTCAGACGCAAAAAGTCACGTTAGACGCGGCTGTTCCCATAAGGTTGCAAAGCTGAATGGAAACTTCCGTCAGACTGGAAAAAGTATCCTGACTTTGAGGCCGGCGCCTTGCGCGCCGTCCAACAATGCGACTTCCGCACCGTGCATGGCCGCAATGTCACGCACGATGGTCAGCCCGAGGCCGCTGCCGGCGGCATGGGTCTCTTGCGCAGATGCGGCGCGATAGAACGGCGCGAACACGCGCTCGCGATCGGCTTGCGGAATGCCGGGACCGCTGTCTTCCACTTCCAGCATGGGCACGTCGACCTTGAAGACGCGCAGCGCCACCTTGCCTCCGTGCGGGGTGTAGCGGATGGCGTTGTCGACGAGGTTGGCCAGCATTTCGTGGAGCAGCAGTGCGTTGCCGCGCACCATGACCTCGCGCTGTCCTTCGAAGGAAAGGTCGATGTCCTTCTTGACCGCCTCCACCGCCAGCTCCAGCCCGACCTGCCTTGCCACGCTGGCGAGCGACACCGGCTGCAGCTCGCCTTCGGCAGCGCCGTGTTCGGCGCGTGCCAGGGACAGCAGGCGGTTGGCGAGGTGCACGGTGGCGTCGGTGGTGCCGGCAATGCTTTCCACGATGGCGCGCATGGCCTTCGGATCGTTCTCGCGCAGCGCCAGCTCGGCCTGGGTCTTGAGGACCGTGAGCGGCGTGCGCAGCTGGTGCGAGGCATCGGCGATGAATCGCCGCTGTCCGGCGATCAGCGTCTGCAGCCGCGCCATGTAGCCGTTCATGGCGGCGACCAGCGGCCGCACTTCCTTGTGCACGAGGTCGGGATTGAAATCGGAGAGGTCGGTCGGCTTGCGCGCGCCGACTGTGTCGGTCAGCCGCATCAAGGGCCGCAGGGCATAGCGCACGCCGAACCAGGCCAGCGCGGCGGCGGCGAGCACCAGCATGGCTTCGCGCAGCAGCGTGTCGAACAGGATCTTGCGCGACAGGTCGCGGCGGGCCTCGAGCGACTCGCCGACCTGGATCAGTGCGATGCCGCGGATGGTGTCGTCGTACACCGGCTGGTAGAGTGCGGCGATGCGCACCGGCTCGCCGCGGTAGACGGCTTGGTAGAAGTACACCAGCGCCGGATAGGCCTGAGAGCGCTGCACATCCTTGGGCAGCGGCGGCAGGTCGTCGTAGCCGGAAACGAAATCGCCGTTGATGCCGGTGACCTTGTAGTAGATGCGGCCCAGCGTATCGGTCTCGAAACTGTCCAGCGCCACGTAGGGCACGTCCGCCACCACCTTGCCCTCGACCAGGGAGACGCGCTCCGACAGCGCGCGCGTGGAGGCGAGCAGCGAGCGGTCATAGGCGAGGTCGGCTGCCTCGATCGACGCGTGGTACACGGTGACGGCATCGATCGCCACCAGGATCGCAAGGGGAATGAGCAGCCATGCCAGCAACTGGCCGCGCAGGCTGCCGGTACGACTGGCGGAACTCACTTTTCTTCGAGCAGGTAGCCGAGCCCGCGCAGCGTGGTGATGGCGACGCGGCCGGGTTCGGCGCGTTCCAGCTTCTTGCGCAGGCGATGGATGTAGATTTCGATGGCGTCGACGTTGGCATCGTCGTCGAGCGCGAACACGGCGTCGAACAGCTTCTCCTTCGGCACCGCGCGGCCGGCGCGCGTGATCAGCACTTCGAGCACCGAATGCTCGCGCGGCGTGAGCGCCAGCGGCGTGCCGCCATAGCTGAACATGCGCGACACGGTGTCGAATGACAAGGCACCGCAGTTCAGCACCACCGCTTCATTGCCCTGGGAGCGGCGCAGCAGCGCCTTCACCCGCGCCTCCAGTTCGACCAGCTCGAAGGGCTTGGCGAGGTAATCGTCGGCACCGAGGTTGAGGCCCTGCACGCGGTCGTTGAGACCGCCGCGCGCAGTGAGCACCAGCACCGGCGCCTTGTTGCCGCGTGCGCGCATGCGCTTGAGCACCTCGAGGCCGTCCATCTTCGGCAGCGTGAGGTCGAGGATCACCAGCGCGTACTCTTGCGTGTGCAGCAAGGCGTCCGCGTCGGCGCCGTTCATCGCACACTCGACCGTCAGGCGCGCATCTTGCAGCGCCTTGCTGATCCAGCGCGAGAGCTCGGCGTGGTCTTCGACCAGGAGGATACGCATAGTTGTTCGATTGAAAGCCGTCTGAAAGCTGCGACGGAGTATGGTGGCCGGTTGCCGCGGGAGTACTGCGGCGCATCGCTGCGCGGCGGCGTTGCCCATCATACTGGAAAAGCAGCAGCGTTTGTCTGCTCCGCGAATATCGGCAAGAATGACGTGAAACGGTCACCAGAGATGCAACATGACAATCCGCGCCCTGCTCTTCACACTGGCAATGACGCTTGCCGCACAGGCAGGAGCCAATCCGCGCGCACCGGAATGCGTCGTCCCGGCCAAGCCGGGCGGCGGCATGGACCTGACCTGCAAGCTGGCGCGCAAGGGCCTGGAGCCGGTCGCGAAACAGGCGCAGGTCAACCCGGCGCTGCGCATTACCTACCTGCCGGGCGGCATCGGCGCCGTCGCGTGGAGCTCGGTGCTGTCGCAGCGGCGCGCCGAGCCGGACACGCTGGTCGCATTTTCCGGCGGCTCGCTGCTCAACCTCGCGCAGGGCAAGTACGGCAAGGCCTCGGCCGCCGATGTGCGCTGGGTGGCGGCGGTAGGCGCGGACTACGGCATGGTCGCGGTGCGCGAGGATTCGCCGTACAAGACGCTGCGCGAGCTGCTGGATGCGATCAGGCGCAATCCGGGTGCGATCTCCATCGGCGCCGGCGGCACGGTGGGCAGCCAGGACTGGCTGAAAATGTCCATCCTCATGCGGCAGGCGGGCGGCGAGCCGAAGTCGCTGCGCCTGGTGGCCTTCGAGGGTGGCGGCGAATCGTTCACGGCGCTGCTCGGCGGCTATGTGCAGGCGGTGTCGGGCGATGTGTCGGAGGCGGCGCTGTATGTCCCGACCGGCAAGATCCGCGTGCTCGCGGTGCTGGCCGACAAGCGCCTGCCCGGACCGCTCGCGCATATCCCGACCGCGCGCGAGCAGGGCTTCGCGCTGGACTGGCCGATCATTCGCGGACTCTACATGGGTCCGAACGTGCCGGACAAGGATTACCGCAAGTGGGTTGCCGCCTTCGAGAAGATGATGGCGCAGCCTTCCTTCGAACAATTGCGGGCGGCGCACGGCCTGTATCCCTTCGCGATGACGGGCGATGCACTGACCGGTTATGTGAAGAACACGGTGGAAGAATACGGCAGGCAGGCCAAGGAGCTGGGACTGCTGCGCTGATTCCGCCCGGACGCAGGCCCGCGGGTCTGCAACAAGCATCATGCCTTTCCTGAAGCGCGACGGCCTGCGGCCTTTCCTCCTCTCCCTCACCATCGGCCTCATCGCCGCCGTGGCCTGCGACTGGCTCGACACGCCGCTGCCGTGGATGATCGGCCCGCTGTTCTCCACGGCCGTCGCCCGCATGGCCGGTGTGAAGCTCTACAATCCGCAACAGGTGAGGGAGGCGGGCCAGTGGGCGATCGGCACCGCCCTCGGCCTGTACTTCACGCCGCCGGTGCTGGCGGTGCTGGCGGCCTATCTCGGGTATATCGTCGCGGGCGTGGTGTTCGCCCTGCTGCTCGGCGCCTTCTGCGGCTGGCTGCTGCACCGGCTGTCGGGCGTGGAGCAGACCACCGCATTCTTTGCGATGGCGGTCGGCGGGGCGTCGGAAATGGCCACCCAGGGCGAGCGCCACGGCGCCAAGGTGGACCGGGTGGCCGCCGCGCACAGCCTGCGCATCATGATGGTGGTGGGGATCATCCCCTTCCTGTTCAAGTTTGCGGATGTGCACGGCAGCGACATGTATGCGCCGGGCGCACGCGAAGTCGACTATCCCGGTCTGGCGCTGCTGATCCTGCTGACCTGCGGCGGTGCGCTGCTGCTCAAGCGGATCGGCTCGCCGAATTCGTGGGTGATCGGCCCGCTTGCGGTCGCCATTGCGCTGACGGCGACCGGAACCAACCTCTCCGCGCTGCCCGAATGGATGGTGCGGCTGGGCCAGCTGTTCATCGGGATTTCGCTCGGTACGCGCTTCACGCCGGAATTCCTGCATACCGCGCCGCGTTTCCTTGCCAGCGTCGCACTCTGCACGCTGGCGGCCATGGCGATTGCCGCCGGTTTCGCCTTCGGCCTGTCGGCGCTGAGCGGCATCCATCCGGCCACCGCCATCCTCGCCACCTCACCGGGCGGCATCGCGGAAATGAGCCTGACGGCGAAGACCCTGCAGCTCGGCGTGCCGATCGTCACTGCGTTTCACGTGACGCGCATGTCGGCGCTGGTGCTGACCATCGGCCCGTTGTTCCGCGCAATGCGGGCGTGGAAGCGCCGGCGCGCATAAGTCGAGGCAAAAACGCGCGCAGACAAAAACGCACAGGCAAAAAAAAGGAAGTGGCGGTCGCCCCCGACGCCACTTCCAACCCAGGAGACAGCCGGTTGAAAGACGCTTAAACTTTCCCGACTGGCACTGTTCCATCATCGTAATTGATGTCTATATGGCAATCCAATGCCATATTTGCATCACTTCATGCAAGGCGCGCATAAGGGAACAGTCGTTCGCTTCAATAGCCCACGGTAAAGCGCTGGCGGAGGTGGGTGGGCTTTTCCAGTTCATCGACCATTGCCACCGCATAGTCTTCCACCGAGATGCGGCTTTCCCCCTTCTCGTCCGCCAGCAGGCGGTCGCCGCCGAGCCGGAACTTGCCGGTGCGCTCGCCCGGCGCGATCACGGCCGACGGGCTCAACATGGTCCAGTTCAGGGACTTTTCCTCGCGCAGCAGCCTGAGCGCCTCGCGCGCGCCTTCGGCGGTCGGCTTGTACATGGCCGGGAAATTTGGGGTATCGAGCAGTTGCAGGCCGGGCGCCACTTCGAGGCTGCCGGCGCCGCCGACCACCAGCAGGCGGGGTACGGCAGCTTCCTTCGTTGCGACGATGATGGCGCGGATACCGCGCAGGTAGTAGTCATAGACATCGCTCTGCGCATGGCCGCTGAAGGCGCTGATGACGGCGTCAACTCCCTTGAGCCGAGCGGCGAGCTGCGCCTGGTCGAGCACATCGACGCCGACCGGTGTGAGGTTCGCGGCAGGCGCGAGCTTGCCGGGATGCGCGACGACCGCCGTGACCTGGTGGCCGCGCGACAGGGCTTCCTTGAGGATGGCGGAGCCGATGAAACCGGTGGCGCCGATGAGGGCAATACGCATGATGGATTCTCCAGGTTGTCAGAATGCAGGCACCATCATCGCGAAAACGATTGATCAGATAAACGGGCAAGTGAATAATTGATTGTTACCATATCCAGAACAATCCATCATGTCTCTCCTGAACCAGGTCGACCTGAACAGTCTCGTCGTGTTCGCTGCCGTGGTCGAGTGCGGCGGCTTTACGGCGGCGGCCGACCGGCTCGGCGTCGCCAAGGCCAAAGTCAGCGTGCAGGTCGCACGGCTGGAAGCGAAACTCGGCACGGCGCTGTTCGTGCGCACCACGCGCAAGGTCAGCCTCACTGATGCGGGACGCAGGCTGCATGAGGAATGCAAGCCGCTGCTGCACGGCTTGCAGGAGGCGATCGACCAGGTCGGCCATGATGAAGGCATGCTGGCGGGAACGCTGCGCCTGACCACCAGCGTGGACCATGCGGTGCAGTCGCTGGCGAGAGCGGCGGCGGAGTTCGCCGCGCGCCATCCGGCGTTGCAGATCGACCTGCGCACCGGCGACCGCGTGGTGGACCTGGTCGAGGAAGGCATCGACCTCGCCATCCGCCTCGGCTGGCTGCGCGATTCTTCGCTGCGCGCCGTGAAGCTGGGCGAGTTCGAACAGCACCTGGTGGCCTCGCCCGCCTACCTCGCGCGCGCCGGCAGGCCGAAGCAGCCGGAAGACCTGGCGGCG
>Ga0196971_1001015_pt1 | contig 14523 bp, 14 predicted proteins | sample S1v_1013CmetaG_FD_148660 | JGI IMG/M metagenome (GOLD analysis project Ga0196971, IMG submission 148660) | Soil microbial communities from Anza Borrego desert, Southern California, United States - S1+v_10-13C | ecosystem: Environmental > Terrestrial > Soil > Desert | place: USA: California... | reverse complement strand
CGAACCGCAAGGAGCAGATGCCCTTGGCGGTGGCGGCCACCAGGATCTCTCCCAGGTCCGTGTCGGTGACGGCGTAGGCAATCCGCTGGCCAGCACCGCCGTTTCGGTAAGCGCCAGGAGTCATGCCAAGAAGCCGTTGGGCCTTGTCGTACAGGGCCTGGGGCGAACCATAGCCGGCTTCGTACAGGGCGTCCGTTACGGTGGCGCCCTGTTTGAGTTCCGCCTTCAGGCGGCTGCTGCGCCGGGCGCCGGCGTACTCTTTCGGGCTTAACCCGGTGGCCCGCTTGAACAGCCGCTGCAAGTAGAAGGGGCTCAGTCCCACGGTGGTGGCAAGTTCCGCCAGGGAAGGGGCGGCCTCGCTTTGGTCGAGGACTCGCTGAACCTCGGCCACCACCCGCTGCTCCGTGCTCACCGACTCGGGCCGGCAGCGCCGGCAGGGGCGGAAGCCTGCCTGCTCCGCCTCGCTCGTCGTGTCATAAAACCGCACGTTCTCGCGGTTCGGGCGTCGTGACGGGCAGGTGGGGCGGCAGTATATGCCCGTGGATACCACTGCGTAGTAAAAAACCGCCGTCTTGTCGCGGGTGAGAACAGCTTGCCAGCGGGCCTCGTCTTCCTGGTACATGGCTTCAGTTCCTCCCCCTTCGCTCTGGCTCTAGCATAAGCGATGGGGAGCGGCCGGGGCTATCGCATTGTTGCGGTCAAACTCGCCTGGTTCGGTTCACTGCGCGAGGAACTCGACGGTCTCGGGCGCAGTGGGCCGGTCAAGCACCTGACCGGGCGGCCCCGTCTCCACGAGGCGCCCTGCGTGAAAGACGGCCACCTGGTCCGCCGTGCGCCGGGCCTGCCCCATGCTGTGGGTTACCAGGACGATCGCAATCTCACGCTTCAGCGACTCGGTGAGGTCCTCAATGGCCTGGGTGGAGGCCGGGTCCAGGGCCGAGCAAGGCTCGTCCATCAGCAACACATCCGGCTCCATGGCAAGGGCGCGGGCGATGCAGAGCCGCTGCTGCTGCCCGCCCGAGAGGGCCCGGGCATCGGCGTGGAGCCGGTTCCGGACCTCCTCCCACAGAGCCGCTCGGCGGAGGCTGTCCCGCACGATACGGTCGAGTTCTCCCCCCCTGATGCCGAAGAGCGACGGCCCGAACGCCACGTTCGCGAAGATGGACATGGCAAACGGGTTGGGGCGCTGGAAGACCATGCCTACCCGGCAGCGCAGTTCCTCCGGCGGCATGGCGTAGATGTCCTGTCCGCCCAGCTGGATCTTCCCCCGCACTCTGGCGCCGTGGACCAGGTCGTGCATGCGGTTCAGGGCACGCAGAAACGTGGACTTGCCGCAGCCCGACGGACCGATGAGCGCCGTCACTGACCGGTCGGGAATGGCCAGACTGACGCCCTTCAGAACATGGGTCTGGCCGTAGTGGACGTGAACGTCCTCCGCCTTGACCTTAATCAACGCCGCCACCTCGCCAGGATCAGGTTCGCCAGGAGGTTGACCCCCAGAACGGCCAAGAGCAGGACCAGCGCCGTGGCGTAGGTCCGGCTTTCGGAGAGCCCCTCTGTGGCCAGAATGTACAGGTGGACTGCCATGGAGCGGCCGGGGTCCGTCGGGGAAGTGGGAAGGCCCAGGTGGCTCCCTGCGGTAAGCAGCACGGCGGCCGTCTCACCTGCCGCCCGACCCAGAGCCAGGATGGCGCCGGTCAGCAGGCCGGGAAGAGCGTGTCGGAGGACCACCCGGCGAGTGACTTCCCAGCGGGTGGCGCCCAGGGCCGCCGCTGCTTCCCGCAGTTCCCGCGGCACGGCAGCGATCGCCTCTTCTGCGGTGCGGATGATGGTGGGCAGGACCATGAGCGCCAGGGTGGCGCTGCCTGCCGCCAGGGACCAGCCCCATTCCAGGCGGATGACGAAGAGGCTGAACCCGAAAAGGCCGAACAGGATGCTCGGCACCCCCGCCAGGGCCTCCGTAAGCGTGCGTAGGATGCCGACAAGCTTGCCTGGCGCCGCATACTCCTGCAGGTAGGCTGCCGTCCCGATGCCGAGCGGGAGGGCCGCTGCGAGGGCTCCACCGGTGAGCCAGAGCGTCGCGACGATTACGGGGAGGATGCCTCCCTCCCTTCCTGCCCGTGCCGGCATCGACAGCAGGAACTCGCCGGTCAGCCCGCCGGCGCCCCGCGCCACGAGGAGTCCGGCCAGACCGACGAGGACGCCCGCCACCAGCAGAGCCAGTCCCGACAGAACTGCCCGCATCATCGGCCGGCCCGCCTGGCGAGTATGTTGACACCCATAACGATGGCCAGGAGCAGCGTCCCCGTGGCGAACAGGGCCTCCCGGTGACGCCCCACGGCATAGCCCATCTCCATGGCGATACTGCCGGTAAGGGTGCGGGCCGGTGCCAGGGGCGACGTCGGGGTCGAGGCGACGTTGCCCGTCACCATGAGCACGGCCATCGTTTCGCCGAGAGCTCTGCCTAGGCCGAGCACCACGGCGGTTACGAGGCCGCTGCGGGCCGCAGGAAGCAGCACTCGCCGCACTGCCTGCCAGGGGGTGGCACCAAGGGCCATGGCCCCTTCCCGGTAGGCGGGAGGCAGCGCTCGGAGGGCATCCTCGGCCACGGCCGCGATGGTCGGGAGGATCATGACAGCCAGTACGAGTGCGCCGGCGAGTACGCTGAACCCGGGACCGCCGAGAGATTGCCTGATGGCGGGCACAAGCACAGTCAGGCCGACGAATCCATATACAACGCTGGGGATACCGGCCAGGGCCTGCAGGAACGGGCGGGCCGCTGCTGCAACGCCAGGAGAGGCCGCTTCCGTCAGGAAGAGTGCCGTGCCGACTCCCGTCGGCACGGCCAGCAACAGGGCTCCCAGCGTGACAGCTGCCGATCCCCCGACCATGGGCAGCACTCCGTAGAGACCCTCTTCCGGATTCCAAACCGGTCCAAAAATCAGCGGCAGGGCTGTCCAACCTTCAAGCAAGACAAAGAGGGCGATCATGGCCACGGCCGCCGATGCTGTCACGGCGCAGGCTGTAAGGATGATCCGGGCAAGCCGGTCACCGCCTTGACGACTCCACACGGGCAGCCACCAACCCCTCGCTTTCAATCAGCTTCTGCCCGGCCGCGCTTCGGATGAAACGCAGGAGCTCTGCAGCTTCGCCGCTCGGCGGCCCGCTCGTGACGAAGCTCAGGGGCCGAGACAGCAAATATTGCGGATCTTCGGGGCTGACCCCGTCGACCAGCAGGGCTTTCACGCCTCCCAGCCTGGCCACCCCCAGGCTGACATAGCCCACCGCCAGCGGGTCTCCCGCCACGGCGGCGCGGATCCCGCCAGAGCTGTTCTGGATAATAGCCCTCGGGCTGATGGGGCCCACCAGCGAACGGATCGCCTCCCGTGAACCAGACCCTGCCTCGCGCGAGACCAGATGGATAGGGCGACCCGGCAGCCATTCGGACATGTCACCGGCAAAGAGCCGGCGGAGCTCCGGTCGGCTGATCGCGCCGACGGGATTTGCTGGATGGACGACTATGGCCAGCACATCGTAGGCTATGATATGCTCAACCAACCCTTGTCCAGACTCCTCGTCCGTCAGACTACGAGAGACCGCCCCGATCTGGGCCACGCCGGAGAGCACGGCCTGTACGCCAGCCGTGGAGCCGCCGCCCTGAATGGTAACTCTGCCGCCACCCTGGCGAGAGTAGGCTTCAGCAAGGACTTCGGCCAGCGGCTGCACCGACGTGGATCCGGCGATTTGCACACCTGCGGCTCTATGCCCGCAGCCAGCAACGATAGCCAGGATCAGGAGCCAGCAGGTGAGGAGACGTCGCACAGGCCACCAGCCCCCCAAGCAAAGAAGCACAAGCGCCGGTGGCGCTTGTGCTTACATTCTCAGTATACCAGCAGATTCCAGCACCGACAAGTCTGTTATATGCGGGCTGCAATCGCTATAATGACATCCTAAGCAACGGACGCCGATGAAGGAGGATGCCGTTGATCGAGGGAAAGGCCGATTTGCTGGAAGCGTGCCGGCGTCGGAAAATGAAGTTCGCCGAAGAACCGGCCAACCTCCTGGAGACCCGGATCAAGGCGGAAGGCACTCTGGATGGCATGGACGTTCAAGTGGACATCAACTGCATCACGGGCATGCCCGGCGAGAGCGAGGGTACGGTCTCCTTCTCGGGCAACCTGGCCCAGATTCTCGCGGTGCTGGCCCGGGTCTGGCCCACCCCGCCCGAGGCGCGGGAGGTCTCCTCCCCCGGTCGCCAGAGCTGGCCGGACCGGGTGGCCCGCAAGAGCCCCACAAAAGACTGACGCAGACATCATTACCCCGCGGGCTAGCCGCGGGGTCTCCTTTTTACGGGGCTCCGGGGATGTCGGGCGCTTCGCCCACCTGTCCTCCCTCAACCCCCTGAATGCTCGGCCTCGGCGCACCCTGGCTGCCGAGCATAGCTCCCCTCCGCCTGACACTCCGTCCTGGGCGCAGGGCACGTCGCGTGCCGATGGGGAACGATCCCGGCCAGCCGTACTTGGCAGCCAGTCCGCCAATTGGGGCTGCTCCGGGATACGCCGAGACGATCGGGGGACCAAGCTCGGTCTGACCGTTCTCCGTAGTGGGCCACCACCAAACGGGCGCCGGGGGGCCAAAGGAGCCGTAAAGCGACCAAGGGCCGTGGCAAGGCGCCAGGGGCGCACCACCGACGGCGTGCCACCATCCGCAGAAGTACAAAACGAACCCCCCGGTGCATGGTATGCACCATGCCGGGGGGCGGACTGTCAGTCGACCATCAGGCGCCGGGCGTCTACGTTGATGTTCAGGATGTTCAGCGCCGTCATGTGCTCAACCTGGTGAGCCACAGACTGCTGCGCTTCTTTCAGCACTTCCCAGATGGGGAAGCCGTAGCGCAGAACGATCTCAATCTCCACCTGGACGCCCTCACGGCGGCTCTCGACCACGACGCGGCCGACGCGCCCCACGCCAGGCACCATTTCCGCAGCCCGCGTGGCGATAGCGGCCAGAACGGTATCTGCGATGAAGAACTTGCCCAGGGAGCTGAACGTGGGCCGCACCACTGACTTCTCAAGAGGCACGGCATCAAGGTCCGCCTCGCGCTTCAGGAAGAAGCGCAGCGGGTCGACCATGTAGCCGGAGAAGGTCTTCTTAACCTCAAAGGTCGGCGCCGGAATAACGTGCTTCCCTTCCAGCCGCTTGCGGCGGGCCAGACGAATCTGGGCCGGCGAGGCGATCTCTTCGATCCGAATGGTGATCTCGGGATGGGGAAGGTCCAGGGCGTCGCAAATGCGCACGATCATGTCGTCGGACGTACCGAGAACGAGGACCTTCTTGGGCTTGAAGCCCCAGAGCGCCGTGCGGACGTCGTCCCGGTGGCCGCTCTCGTGAAAGATGGCGCGGCGGACTGCTGCCATTTTGTTGTCTTCACGCTTGGCGCTGCTGCCCGCCACGATCTTGCCGTCGCGAATCAGAAGCCCGTCATCAATAATGACGTCGCATGAGTGCTGGTGTGCCACAATGCCGGCGCGGTGGCTCTTACCACTGCCGGCAGGCCCCACGAGTGCGATCACTTCCACCGGCATCCCTCCCGCAGGCCCGATTAGGGTCTGCTCCCACAATACCAAATCCCCCGGACGGCGGCAACAGAGGCGACATAAGCAGCCACCCGATTGGACGGGTGGCTGCTGTCCGGTGCTCGCTATTCGGCAGTCAGCCGGAGGAACTCATCCACACCGTCGATGGCCAGCTGGACGCCGCTCATCCAGAAGGCGGGCTTGGTGAGGTCCACGCCAAGGTGGCGGGCAGCGAGGTCCTCCACGGTGCAGCGGCCCGTGTCTCTTAGGAGGTCGACGTAACGCTGCTCGAACCTGGGCCCTTCCTCCATGGCCCTGGCGTAGACCCCGGCGCTGAACAGGTAGCCAAACGTGTAGGGGAAGTTGTAGAAGGGCACGCCGCTCATATAGAAGTGGCCCTTCGACGCCCAGAAGTGCGGGTGGTAGGCGCCCAGCGAGTCGGCATAGGCTTCCTTCTGCGCCGCCACCATCAGGTCGTTCAGTCGCTCAAGGCTCAGATGGCCCTTCTTGCGCTCGGCGTAGAAGCGAGTTTCGAAAAGGAAGCGGGCGTGGATATTCATGAGGTATCCGAGGCTGTCGCTGATTTTGCTGTCGAGCAAGGCAAGCCGCTCTTGCTTGGTCTTGGCATTGGCGATCGCCGCGGCATTAATGAGGATTTCAGCAAAGGTAGAGGCCGTCTCTGCCACGTTCATGGCGTAGTTGCGGGACAGCGACGGGAGGTCCTTCATGACGTCGGTGTGGTAAGCGTGGCCCAGTTCGTGGGCCAGCGTCCGCACGCCGTCCGCATCGCCTGAGTAGGTCATGAAGATACGGGACTGTCCGTGCAGGGGAAAATCGGTGCAATAGCCGCCAGGCGCCTTGCCGGGGCGGTCTTCGACTTCCAGCCAGCGGTTGCGGAAAGCGTCGCGGGCGAAGTCAGCCATGCGCGGGCTGAACCGGCGGAACTGCTCCTCGATAAAGACCGCTGCATCTTCATAGGAAACCTTGGGCGTCTCGGTGTACAGGGGCGCCCGCAGGTCATACCAGTTGAGCGTTTCAGCGCCGATCAGGTTCGCCTTGCGCTGGAAGTAGCGGGCGAGTTTCGTTTTTCCGACGGAAGCGGCTTCCCACATGGCATTCAGGGTCGCCTCGGTCATGCGGTTGATCTCCAGGGGCTCGGAGAGGATGGAGTCCCAGCCGCGATGCCTGTAAAGGCTCAACCGGAAACCGCCGATGTGGTTCAGCGTGGCGGCGATCAACTCCGCCTCTTTCTCCCACGCCGCTTCCCACTTCTCGTGCAGGGTCGTCCGCATGGCGCGATCGGGCTCGGCGAACTTGTTGAACGCCTGGCCTACCGAAAGCTCCTCGACCTTGCCATTCACCTCGAACGGAATGGTCATGCGACCCACGATGGTGTCGTAGTGGGCGCTCCAGGAATGGTACCCGTCCACCGCCAGGTCGGTTGCCAGGAGTTCCATGGCGGGTGCCATCAGGCGCTTGGCCCGCGTCCGCCGCTCGCGCAGGGGAAAAGCGACGGGCTCGATCCGGGGGTCGGCCAGAAGCTTCTCCCAGAGGTCGTCGGATACCCGGAGAATGCGATCATCCAGTTGGGTCGTGATGGCCTCAATCGCCGCACCCATTTGCAGGACGCGGGCGTTGAGGAGCTTTGCCTCGCGGTCCTTCACGTCCTGCGAGGTGAGGCAGCCCGCAAAGGCCCACCCCTGCACCAGCTTGTCGTAAATAGCCTGGAACTCAGTAAGTACGTCGCACCACCGGTCGATCTCCGCGGGACCGGACGGGTCGCCCAGGCTTTCCACTGCCCTGGCCAGTGCCTGGGTTTCCGTCTCCACGCGGTCGAGATGGGCCCTGAAGTCGGGCGAACTGCTGCCGCCCGGGAAGAAGGACTCCAGGTCCCAGGTCTGGGACAGACGGTCGGTCAAAGCCATCAACTCTCTTCCCTCTGTTCTTGTCATTCTGACATGTTGCCTTTACATAGACGCGTTCTGTGGGCGACCAGTTCGCCTGACAAGCCACGGACAGGCACACCCTCATGGGAACAGAGTACCATAAACCATCCGGAGGGATGAGTACATGTGTGGAATAACTGGCTGGGTTGACTGGAACAACGATCTGACTCACGCCCGCCCGACCATTGAGGCGATGACGGCCACGCTGGCCCGGCGGGGACCCGACGCTGACGGGGTATGGCTGTCGCCGCGCGCCGCCCTCGGACACCGAAGGCTTGTGGTTGTAGATCCGGTGGGTGGGGCGCAGCCTATGACACGCCGCCACGAGAACCGAATCTACACCATGGTATACAATGGGGAACTCTATAATACGTCCGACCTGCGGCAGGATTTGGAGGCTCTGGGTCACACCTTTCGCTCCTGGTCCGACACCGAGGTGCTGCTGGTCTCGTTCATTCAGTGGGGTCCCGCATGCGTGGAGAAGCTGAATGGCATTTTCGCCTTCGCTATCTGGAGCGAGGCCGACCAGCGGCTCTTCCTCGCGCGGGATCGCATGGGCGTGAAGCCTTTCTTCTTTGCTCAGCGGGGGAGCGCGTTCCTGTTCGGCTCGGAACTGAAAGCTTTGTTGGCTCATCCCCTGGTGGAGCCGGAAGTGGACAGCGCGGGTCTTTCAGAGATTCTGTTCCTGGGGCCGTCGCGCACACCGGGGCACGGCGTGTTCAAAGGCATTCATGAACTGCGGCCCGGGCACTGGCTCATGCACGACCGGAACGGTACCCGCACCCACCAATACTGGGCCCTCAAAAGCCAGCCGCATAATGACGACCTGGACAGGACGACGGAGACCGTGCGGTCGCTAGTAATCGATGCCGTCCAACGGCAGCTGGTGTCTGACGTCCCCATTGGCACCCTGCTTTCTGGCGGTCTGGACTCGAGCGTCATCTCGTCGGTGGCGGCGGAGGCGTTCCGGCAGGAGGGCCGCGGACCGTTGCACACCTGGTCCATCGACTACCACGACAACGACCGCCATTTCAAGGCCAGCGGCTTCCAGCCTGACGCCGATGCGCCCTGGATCAGGCGTGTGTCAGGCGTGTTGGGGACCGAGCATCACGACGTGGTCATCGATACACCCGAACTGGTGGATTCGCTGATCGAGGCGATGCGGGCCAGGGACCTGCCGGGCATGGCGGACGTGGATTCCTCGCTGTATCTGTTCTGCAAGGAGATCAAGGCGCAGTTCACGGTGGTGCTGTCGGGCGAGTGCGCCGACGAGATCTTCGGTGGTTACCCCTGGTTCCACAGTGAAGAGGTACTGGCTGCGGGCACCTTCCCCTGGGTGCGGATGCTGCCAGAGCGGGCGGCGCTGCTGGTGCCGGAGGTACGCGCCCGGGTGAGGGCTGAGGAATATATCGCAGAGCGATACCATCAGACGCTTGCGGAAGTACCGGCCCTACCGGGGGAAGAGCCGTTGGAAGCCAGGCGGCGGGAGATGTTCTACCTGAACCTGAACTGGTTCATGGCCACACTGCTGGACCGGAAGGACCGCATGAGCATGGCGGCCAACCTGGAGGCCCGCGTTCCGTTCTGCGACCACCGGATTGTGGAGTACGTCTGGAACATCCCCTGGGCCATGAAGATGGTCGACAACCGGGAGAAGGGCATTCTGCGGCGTGCCATGCGAGGCATCTTGCCGGATGACGTGCTCTACCGGAAAAAGAGCCCGTACCCCAAGACCCACAACCCGGCCTACTTCCAGGCCGTGCGGTCGGGGCTGCTTGAGATATTCTCAGACCCCGGGGCGCCCATCCATGGCGTGTTTGACGCCCAGGCTGTGCGCACGCTGGCGGCTCATGATGCCCCGGCCAGCGGCATGCCCTTCTTCGGTCAGCTGATGGGGCTGCCGCAGTTGTTCGCCTACCTCATTCAACTGAATGCCTGGCTCCAGGAGTACAACGTCAGGCTTGTATGATGTGTGTTGCGGCGGCTGCCCTGCGGATATGGGCAGCCGCTTTGCTCATATCGCCGGGAGTGAGTGGGGACGCTGGAAGAGGAGTCCGAGGGCGCCGGGCGAACCATTACAGGCAAACCGTACTCGACATACAGGAGGGCTCCCATGCTAACCCTCGTTTTCCGGCAGTTGGAGGCGCACGAGCCTGCCGGCATCACCATCGACCGGGTGGCCGGGGAGACGGCCGACCTGCTCGCCGACCTGACTCAGGCCCAAATGGTCACCACCGTCACACCCGTGTGGGACGGGGACGGGCGGGAGGTGGCCCGGTACATCCGCTGGCATACATACGGAACCCGCGACCGTCTGGTCATCGAAACAACGTGGCACCTGGAAGAGCGGTTCATGGTGTTCGATGTGGTCAAGGCAGCCGTTGACTATCACCGGTTCGCAGCCATTTGGCAGGTCTGCCAGGTAGCCGCGCGCATGGGCTACCCGTGGGCCGGCGCCTGGTGGGATGGCGATAGTGATCCGGTTCTGGACAATCTCTGGTTCCACGACTCCAGCGAGCTCTACGAGATGGAGGACGAGAACCCCCCCATGCCACCTTTGGGCCGCAAGGAGCTGCCGGGCGGGTTGGTGCTGGAGTGGCTGCATCCGTCTCTGCGGATTATGAAGCGGCTTGTTTACTTCGCCGAGGACTGCAAGATTGACTGGGAATCGCTCATCATCGAAGATCTCATGACCGATACCTACGCCACATACCTGGAGCTGCGGGAAGGCCGGAACACGCTGGCCCTGGCACGCGTGCTGCGCGACATCTATCTGCCGGGCATGGAAGGGTATGACCCCCGGTCGCCACGCCGGGCCGTGGAGTTTGAGATTGAATCCTTCGAGGTGCATCCGGAGCATCAGGGAAAGGGGTATGGCGCCCTACTGGTGCAGGAGGTCCAACTGCTTCGCCGTCCCATGTCCACGCTGGATACATACCGGCGGGCTGAAAAGTTCTGGGAGCGCATGGGTTTTGTGCGCAACCCCCGGCGGTCGTCCCGGGAGGACTCCAACATCTTTGAGTGGAGCCCACCCTTAGGTACGCCGGTGAAGAGCCGAACCGAGGACGATGAGTGAAGGGAAGTCGTAACCTTTTCGCGAAATCTCCGTTAATGCCTGCGAAAGCCCCCCACTAACGGAGGTCGTCATCATGCGCAAGTCATCGTGGATGATGTTGGTGTGCTACGTGCTGGCTGTGTCGATGCTGGCAGGATGCGGGTCCAGGAAGTCCGAGTCCACTCAGGTAAAGGCCCCCGCGGCGGCGCCCCCGGTGGCGGCGCCAGCGCAGGCGAGCACGGGAGCGGCCAGCCTTCCCGGTGATCAGGCAGCTCTCAAGGCAGCTCTGGGAGCCGTTTCCGGCGTCAAGTACGAGATCATCACCGTTGACACGGCGGGTGGCAAGGATAAGAACGACTATCTCGATGCCGCTCTGGCACCCAAGGGGTGGCCGGAGAAGTCGATGCTTGTGCTGATGATCTTTACCGGCGAGAACCACGACATTCGCTTCGCAATGGGGGCCGACTTCAACCAGAAGAAGGTCAGCGTCGATGAAATGCTGGTCCTTGTTCGCAACCAGTACCTGACGAAAGCCAAGGACGGTAACGCTGCCGGAGGTCTGGCCGATCTGATTCAAGCGGTCAACCAGCGGATGGCTCAATAGATCTGGTATGGGAAGCGAGAACCCCTGGTGCCTTTGCGGCGCCAGGGGTTGTAGTACGCCTCACCTCGCCGACTTCCCGAGCCGCACGACCATCACGGTGGTCACCGCCACCAGCCACACTGGCATGAGCGCGTACAGCACGTAGGTCAGCCCGCCACCGGGCACAAGGAGGCCGCTGTCCCCGACGATGCCGAGCGACATGAACAGGTTTGCGGCCGCGACGCCCGCGGAGAGCCATCCCAGCCACGCGGGGAACGCTCCGGTCCTCAGCGACACCACCGCCACCGCAGCGAGCATGATGGCCATGGGGACATACGCGATGACGGACAGTGCGTAGGCCAGGTCACCCATCATCGCGGCCAGCGCCGGGTCCATGTCACCCCCGGCTCCCATAGCCACCGCGACCTGGGCACCCTGGAACATCATCTGTAGCCCGGCCCAGGTGACGCCCGCGCCGAACACCACAGTGGAGAGCCTGCCGGTCCCGCCCTCGGCCCGCTCAAGGTAGCTGCGGAGGCTCCCATAGAACCATAAGTAGGCGCCGGCACTCAGCACGAACATCAGGCTCTGAGCGAGCAACTCGCTCCGGTATTGTGCAAAGAAGGCCAGGGCCTCCGTAGCGGGGGCTGTCGCGGGCGGCGCCCCCCGCTCAAAGGCCGCCCCGGCGATTCCAAGGGCGCAGACCAGGTACCCGGTCGCTGCCCCCCAACGATCCCAGTTCGTCTCGATCTTCATCTTGTCCATGTAGACTAGCCTCCCTTTCGGTTCTCCGACCCCATTCTGGGGCTAAACCGGGGGAGGCTGACCATATATCCAAGGATAGATTTTTGGGCGAGCCCCTTCACGATCCGCGGGCAGACCGTCTCTTTCACGTTGTTTTGTGTGGGCGATGTCCAGCAAATACTGCCTGCATGGGATGACTTGCGGGAGGCATCATAATCAGGGACGGAAAACACAGCAACGGACAGGGGTCGATGGATGTGAACGGGTTGACTTGGCTCGCTCAGTTGCTTGTGATCATTGGGGCGCTCAACTGGGGCCTCATCGGCTTCTTCGGCTTTGACCTGGTCGCTGCTCTGTTCGGCGGGCAGACATCGTTCCTGAGCCGGGTGGTTTACAGCTTGGTCGGCATCTCGGGTCTTATCGCCATTACTTTCCTGGTGCGGGATCGGGATAACCGCCGGGAGCGGGAGCGGGTTCGGTAGCCTCCTCATCGAAGAGAGCGGTCACGCCAGGTGACCGCTCTCTTCAGTGTGGTGGGAACAGAAACTCTCCCAGCGGGTCATGAAGGTGGTACCGGCGTTGGGCAAGGCTCCGGATAAGCACAGCGTAGCAGTACACACACCCGTGGGGGCACGTGTCGTAGTCGCCGATGTCCCGGGAGGCGTGGCAGGCGCAGTCGGGTCGGTTCCCTTTCTGTGGGGCGGAAATGGGGTAACCCGCGGTTCGGCTCAAGCGATCAGCATCGACGCAGCGGGCTGGGGCGGCACCCGAAACGGCGTACTGGTTCTGCGAGCAGGTCGTGAGTTGCATCCCGTGCCGGCGGGCGATCTCCACAAGGTCACCAACGAGTTCACGCTTATGCTCGTCGGCTGGATCGTGCCAGGTGAAGTCCAGCTGCCGTGCGGCCTGTTCCATGTTACGCTGGGTCTTGCGATAGATCTGGGCGAAGGAGATCACGACCTCATCGGTGGCACCTTCGAGCCTGCCTGCGAGTGTGGCGAAGTTGCGGCGGTGGAAGTCGGCGTCGGTCAACGAGGTGGTGACGATCGGGTCATAACGCCAGATCGCAACGCCCGGGCCGTAGTCTCGGGCCAGTTGCCGGATGTGTTCGGTAGAACGGTCCGGGGGGACGACACCAGCCTCCAGTGCTCTCGGGTACCCCGTGATGGTGTACTGGACGACAAACGGGTAGCCGCGTTCGCGGATCTCGGGCAGGTTTGGCATGAAAGGACCCAGGTTGCGCGTCCAGAAGACGAGGCCGTCCACGTCTGGCCGGACAAGGGAGATGGAGTACACGTGTCGGTTATACGGGTTGACCATTTTGCAGTACCCCGCCCGCAGACGGTGCATGAACCACTCCCCGTAGAAGGCGGGAATGTCGGTCTTGTAACTGGCTGAGATAATCATGAGGTCCATCCTTTTGTGCGTGCGCACTGTCGTCGTGAATCGCGTTTGTCGAACTTTTCCGCGGCAAAGTTGGTCGGGTTTTGCAGGTGTTTTAGACCCAAATTAAGGATTTCTCTCCCAGCGGATAGGAGGGAAAGCCTTTGCTGGGGAGTCGCTCAACACTGCTTATCGCGGACGACAATCCCACCAGCCGGCGGGCACTGGTGGACCATTTCGACAGTCTGCCCCAATTTGCAGTCATCGGCGAGGCGCGAAACGGCGAAGAAACGATGGAATTGGTGCGGGCGCTTCGACCAGATCTGCTGATTCTCGACGATGTGTTGCCAATGGTAGATGGGTTGGGTGTATTGTCGTCGCTAGAGGTCGGCGTTAAACCCCTGGTTCTCATGTTGATGTCGTGCGCCTCTGACAACCTGATTCAGTTGTACTATCAGCACGGCGCCACGTACTGCCTCCTGCGGCCGGCCAGTCCGGCTCTCATAGCGGACCGGGTCGCTCTGCTGCTCAACCAAGAGCGGCCAGGGCTCCACGGGGAATATGGGCGCCCGTTCGCATCGGTGCGGACAGTCTCCGAGCTGTTGCGACGTACGGGTGTGCCTGCTCACCTACAAGGGTATCGGTATTTGAAGGATGCCGTCCAGTATGTCTTGAGCAACGAGGGCCATTTGTGCGGCATGACCAAGGAGCTGTACCCAGCTGTGGCCAGGATGCACAGCACAGAGCCCTCTCGGGTGGAGCGGTCGATCAGACACGCTATTGAAGTGGCCTGGAGCCGGGCGGACATCCACGAGCTGCAGCGCCTGTTCGGCTCCACCGTGAACCAGCACCGGGGGAAGCCCACGAACTCTGAGTTCGTGGCCATGTTGGCGGATCACCTACGGGGCGCAGCAGGGTAGGGGTGGTTTTCTCGAAGATAGATTGGGCGGCGACCTACTCGGCGGCGCACAAAACTCCCTTGGCATAGAGTCGCGCTTGCGGCTCCGGGAGTTTTGAGCTGGTCCCACACTCGTGGACTCCGCCTCGACCGTGGGAGAAGGTCGCTTACATGACGAAAACCACCGCTTTGGCGGTGGTTTTCTCGAAAATAGTTTGGGCGGCGACCTACTCTCCCACGCTCGAGGCGTAGTACCATCGGCCCTGAGGGGCTTAACGGCCGTGTTCGGAATGGGAACGGGTGATCCCCCTCGGCATAGCCACCCTAAACCTATGAGG
>Ga0196971_1001013_pt1 | contig 14537 bp, 14 predicted proteins | sample S1v_1013CmetaG_FD_148660 | JGI IMG/M metagenome (GOLD analysis project Ga0196971, IMG submission 148660) | Soil microbial communities from Anza Borrego desert, Southern California, United States - S1+v_10-13C | ecosystem: Environmental > Terrestrial > Soil > Desert | place: USA: California... | reverse complement strand
CTCCCGTTTCGCTTCCGGGTCGTAGCAACGCCGCCCATCCCGCTTGCGTCCCATGACCAGCGGCCGCGACAACACTGAGCTTTTCTCTGTCATAGGTGTCCACCTGCTTATACGTGGACACCATCCTTACCTCTTTTCCGCCACCATTCCAGACGTCGTTAAAGGAGCGCTTACCGGTAATCAGCAATAGCAACGGTAGAAAGCCTTGCCAAGGAGTAGTCTCCAAGGTGCTCAAGAATGATGCCGAGAGCGCTTCTCGTCTGCTTGACGGATTTTTTAGATGGAAGGACGTTGTTTAGGTAGCGCTCACAGACTTCCTTGAAGATTGTCTCTTGAGCAGGGGCATGGTCTCGGTAGGTTCCTTGCTCGATCTCAGATTCAATCTTCTTAGCCCATTTCTGAGCAAGGTCTTTGGTTGAGAAGGTTCCAGTAAGAGGCTTATTTCCTTTTAGCCTGATTTGAACTTGAAAGGTCCCGTTAGAACGTTTGCGGATGGTAGCCATCACTCACACCTTGAAGTCAAATGTGACACAGGTGTGACAGAGCAAAGGCAGGGCATCTTGAAGGCTATATAAGCCTTTGATTTTTATGCCTCGGAGGTCCCCTCGAAAATCGGACAGGTCCCCTTAGGAGGGGGACGCTCTATCCTACTGAGCTACCGGGGCGGAGCGGATTGATATCGCCGTAAAGGCTTTTAGATCAGGCGGATAGCTTGAAAATAGGCCTTTATAGTGTACCTCTAAGACCTGTCCGAAGGCCAGTAAATTCATGTCCCTGGTAGGGCGATTCCGACTTCACTCCCTCTCCCAAAGGCGAGAGGGGACGGGCGCGCCAAAATACGACGATTCACCAATCGTGCGATTGCTCTGATATCACTTGAAGCTCTTGATCAACTGCTTGGGTCGTCACAGGCTTCCCGCAAGGCTTCCAATGCCGTGACCAGGGCGGTGAATGGAATCAAAGAGGCTGCCGCCGCCGTCGATTCATTGAGTTCTCGTCCGAATCGGCGCAGTTTCGCGAGACGTGGCTGAAGGCGCTGCCCGGCGAAAAACGCGGCCGGATCGCGTAAGCCGGCGCGCAGCATCGCGCGGCTGAAGCGAACCGATCCGGACCTCAGTCGTTCCAGCAGCACGGTTTGCACCCGGCGTTCCCATCGGTCGCGCGGTTTCACGTTCTCGAGTCGGGGGATCAGCCGTCTGAGGTCCAAATGGTCGGCGACCGCGTCATTCAGTTCGGCCACTTTTGACAGCGGCTCGCCTGTCCCGGCGGCGAGGTCGACCAAGGCCGGAAAGTCGTGCAGTCGTTCCAGGAGAGCCATGAGACGGGCTTCTTCCGCCGTGAAGCCCAAGGCTTCAGACCCGGCGATGCGCTGTTCGTAATCCGGGCGCTCGCTCTCCGCAAGACTTTTCGCGAGATAATCGAGATGCTGTGCTAGGTCCTTGCGCCACACGGCCACCGTCTCGGGATTCGGATAAAGCGCTTTGCCCTTATGCAGCGCCCATAGGCAGAAGGAGTTCAGGAGGCCTTCCAAAAGCAGCAGAAGTTCGATCTGCCGCGGGGCCGCAATTCGACCGTCCAACGCGCAGATTTTGTGGCGCAGCTTACGGCCATCGAGTACGCGGTCGAACAGAAAATATGCTCTGACGGCTTGATTCAGGAGAGGCGGCTCGAGTTCGTCGACCCAAACCAAAAAGCCCACCCCGGCTTGGTTGATGAGCGTGTTGCACACGACGGTGGCGGTAATTTCCTTGGCGAGCGAATGTTCCTCGAGCGTCTCGGCAAAACGCTCTCGCACCGCTGCCGGAAAATAGCCGGCGAAGCAGTCCTCGGTCCAGGATGCCGACAGAAACTCGGTATTGTCGAAGAGCGCCTGCTTCAAGGCCAATTTGGCATAGGCCATCAGTATCGCCAGTTCCGGGCGGGTCAGAACTTGCTGGGAGCGTGCCGCGATTTCCTTGCGGGAGGGAAACGACTCTACCGCCGGGTCGAGCAAACCCGCATTGATCAGCCGGCCCGCCAGTTCGAGAAATGGTTCCACATCCTGGGCACAGCGCCTGTGGTCCAGGGAAAGGCAGAGGCTTTGCCAATAATTGTTGGCCAGCACCGAGCGGCAAACGTCTTCCGTCATTTCCGCGAGCCACCGGTCGCGTTCCTCCTGGTCGGCAATCAATCCCTTGTGCTGCAGCAGGGTCATGAGGATTTTGAGATTGACCTCGTGGTCGGATAAATCGACTCCGCCCGAGTTGTCGACCGCATCGGTATTGATGCGTCCTCCGCCCAGCGCATATTCGATGCGGGCGAGTTGGGTGAAGCCGAGGTTGGCGCCTTCACCGACCACTTTCGCTTTAACTTGGCTGGCGTCGACTCGGGTGAGGTCATTGACCTTGTCGCCGACGTCCTCATGGGTTTCGGCGCTGGCTTTGACGTAAGTTCCAATGCCGCCGAGCCAGAGCAGATCGACCGAAGCGGTCAGCAGCAGCCGGATCAGTTCTTCCCCGTCGACCGTGGCATGACGTATCCCGAGCCACTCGCGGACGTCGGGTGATAGCGGGATATCCTTTGCATCGCGCCGGAATACGCCGCCGCCGGCCGAGATCAAGGCGGGGTCGTAACTGTCCCAACTGGAATTGGGCAGATCGAACAAGCGTCTTCGCTCTCGATAGGACTGCACGGGGTCGGGATTCGGATCGAGAAAGATATGATTGGCGCTGAAGGCGGCGCGTAGGCGAATCTTGTCGGAAAGCAGCATGCCGTTGCCGAACACGTCGCCGTCCATGCTGCCGATGCCGATCGCCGTAAACGGCTGGGTGTCTATATCCTGCCCCAATTCGCGGAAGTGTCGTTTCACGCATTCCCAGGCGCCTCGGGCGGTGATGCCGAGCTTCTTGTGGTGATAGCCGTGGGAACCGCCGCTGGCGAAGGCGTCTCCGAGCCAAAATCCGTATTCTGCGGCGATCACATTGGCGCGATCGGACAGCCGGGCCGTCCCCTTGTCCGCGGCAACGACCAGATATGGGTCGGCATCGTCGTGGGCCACGACATCGGAAGGGCCGGTCACCACGGCGCCGTTCAAATTGTCGGTCAGGTCCAGCAGTCCTCGAATCAGCGTGGAATAAGCTTCCTGGGCCGCCCGGTCGCGATCGGACGAGTCCCGCGCCGGCGATTTGATGACGAATCCGCCCTTGGCGCCTTGCGGAACGATCAAGGCATTCTTGATCATCTGTGTTTTCATCAAATCGAGAATTTCGCTGCGGAAATCGTCCGGGCGATCCGACCAGCGGATGCCGCCGCGAGCCACCTTGGCTCCCCGCAGATGGATGCCCTCCATCAGCGCCGAATGGACGTAAATCTCGAACAAGGGACGTGGCGCCGGCATATTGATGACCCCCAGGCTGCTGATCTTGAGGGCGATAAAATGGTCCGGCTGGTCCACCCGCCGATAGAAGTTGGTCCGCAGCGTGGCGTCGATCAGGTTGAACAGGTCGCGGAGAATGCGATCCTCGTTCGAGTCTTCCACCGCATTCAGCGACGAGCTCAATTCCATGCGGATCGGCAGCATGCCGTCGTCCTCGCGCCGGGCTAGACCGATCCAGCGTTTGTCCGGCTTGAACCGGCTCTCGAAATAGTGAAAAAGCAGCAGGGCCGTCTTGGGATTGTTGAGCAGCGCCTGATGAAAGCGGAAACGGCCGAAGCGGCTGCCAATCTGGAAATAATAGTTTCGGTATGCGCGGAAGACGTCGATTTCCTTCCAGGAAAGGCCGGTCAGCAGCAGCAAGCCGTTTAGGGCATCGTTCTCCGCCCGCCCCGTCAGCAGCGCCATGAAAGCATCCAGCAGCGGCTCTTTGACCGGCATCAGGGAGTCGAGGCCGTCCGCGGCGGGCTTGACCGAGAAGCTGCGGATGAAGACGCGCTGCGATCTGACCTCGACCCTGAATTGAACCTGGTCGACCACCCGCAGGTTTAGGTCTTGCAGGATCGGAATGATCTCATCCAGACTCCGTTCGCGTATGCCGTAAAGCTGAAGGCGATGGTGCGGATCGCCGAGTTGCCGGTCGGGCGCCCATAGGTCGACAGCCTCCCGGCCCGTGCGGGTGACGTGCTCTACCTTGAACGCGTCCCGGGTTGCCAGTTGCGGAGGAACGAGCGCGCGGTATTCGGCGGAGAAAGCCTGCTCGTAGGGAAATGAAGGAGCGGTTTGGTGAAACTCCCGGGCCGCCTGGTCAAGAAAGGTTCGGAAGCTGTGTTCCCAAGGCATGGTAATTTCTCCTGACGAATCGGGATGCCGACGGTGATTCCCGGCAAGGATAACTACGATTTCGCCGGCTCGAGTTCGGTTGCTCGAACAAGGTCTAACCCAGCTTCTTGTACATCTCCAGTACGTTGCCGTTGTCGGTCTTACGGTAGCTGACCCAATCCATAAACGTGCGCATGAAAAAGATGCCGCGGCCGCGCTCGTTCAGGGCGTCGAGATTAGGCGCGGGCACCTTATTCAAATCGAAGCCCTGACCATAATCGTATACATAAATTCGGAGATCCTTGTCTTCGATGTACATGCACACCCGCACGGTTTTGTGGGTGTCGCCCGGTGCAGCATGCTGAATCGCGTTGACCATCGCTTCGGTCAGAACCAGATTAAGATGATAGGCAAGCGCATCGCGGTCGCCGGTATAGACATCCAAGGTCTTGGCTACCTGTTCGGCGATATTGCCGATCAAACTCAGATAGCGAGTTTGATTCGGAACCACAATTTCGACGTTGATGCCCGTCTCGCCGCACATCGAAATCTCCTGGCTAGTCGTTCCCCGGAACCTCCCGGAGGCTGGGATAGATGTCAAATACCCGATGCAAGCGGGTGAGCTCGAACATGGATTGCACGCGCGGCTGTAGTCCCGCCAGTACAAAGCTGCCGGAGCGCAAAGAAGCATTCTTGTAACCGGACAGCAGAGCGCCCAAACCTGAGCTGTCGATGAACCGGACGCCCGACAAATTGACAACCAAGCGCGTGTGACCGTCTTCCAGCAGCTTGAGGATGTAATCCTTTAGTTCGCCGGAGTTATGCGCATCAATGCGTTCCTCCCCGAGGTTGAGGATGGTCCTGCCGTTACGATCTTCAGTCGAGATATTCATCGTTTGGCTCCAGCATCCGCAATGGTTTATGTAGGACAGGCCACATGGGAAATAATAACGTGGAACCCGTCGACAAAAATATAGGCGGAAAGTCCTTGCGGTGACGTTTTTGGGCCGAACCACCTATGCGCGGCGGCCGGACCGCGTTTCAGCGCCTTGTTATCCGGGAACTTGTGACGATTGCGAGTCGTATCAAGAGCAGATTTGCAGCGGCTTGCCGTCCACACGTTTTTATCGGGCCGGAACAACCGGCGTGAAACGACCTATCTACTTAGACGACGGCAGCGGGTTAAAAATTCACGGAGCGCCGTTTCTCTGAAATGCTCCAGGTCCCAGCTCCGCCGGATGAGCAGTCGGTAATGCGCGGACGGAACTATATAGACTTCCGCGTCGGTTCGCACTCCGGTGCGGGTAACTAGGGTGAGGGTCTCGCGCCGAGACATCCTTGTAGAGTATGCCGTCGGTGAACGTGCCGAGCTCGCTCCGAACCCCCGGATAAACCTGGTTGCGAATGCGATAGCGGGCGTAATCATGTAGTCGGGCCGCCTGCGATGGGTAAGAGGCGCAGGCCACGGCGTGCATTACCTCAGGAATTTGCAAGGTGCCATAGGCGAAAACGTTGTACGTACGGGGCATGGGCGTAAGACACGAGCCGGTTGCAGACTTATCATCCGCCGACTGATCAGCCCCCTAAAGCGGCTGTAATCGGCGTTAAGGACTGACGGCGGTGACCCAGGCGTCGATGTGTTCGGCGGTGATCGCGCCGCTGACCGGTAAACGGTTATGGCCGGCGTCGTAGAAATAACTGCGGGGCAGTTCGCCGTACCAGGACGAATCCACCTCGTAGCGTAACCGCTGCGTGTTGGACTCGCTGAAAATCCACGACTCGAGCTGTTTCAGCTCGTGTTTCGCCAGCATGTCGCTCACTTCGCCGGCGAATTCGGCCTCGTCGGTGGAGACCATCACCAAATCCAGCTTCGGATGCTTTTTCATCGACGCTGCAAGGGCATCCAGATCCCGCATGCAACTGGCGCAGTCCAACGACCAGAACATGAGAATAAAAGGCTTTCCCTGCCGGGTTTTCAAAATTTCGTTAAGGCTGCCGGCAACAAAAGGGTGAGTCTGATTTTCGGCCAATAGCGGAACCGAAAAAAACGTCATGAACAGGCAAAGCAGGGCGCATAGTTTTTTCATATCGATATGGATAGGAGTCAGAACGATGTGGGCGGGTCTGTTAATCGATGCGGATCAGGCGGTAACCTTTGTCTTGGCTATTCCACGACAGAAAAATCGCTTGGCCGTCGGTCAGGAGGAACGGAAAATCGACGTCGGAGTCCGACTCCAGCGTCGCCACCGCCTCGGACCATGTTTTTCCGCTGTCCCTGGACTGTTTGACCATCGCCCGATTCTTCTTGCCGTCGAACTCGTTCCAGGCCAAGACCACGCGGTTTCTCATGGCCAATACGTCGGGATGTGCCGGTAGTTTGTGAGGATCGCCCAAAGCCACGGGCTCGGAAAAGCGGCGGGCTTGATCGTCGGAATAGGCATAAAACAAGCCTTGGCGTTTTTTTCCCTGGGTGAACCAGGCGATGTGGTAGCGTCCATTGGGGCCGATGGAAAGCGCGGGTCCATGGACGGGACACGCCTCGATCTCCCAGTCATCGACGGTGGCTCGTGCCGCCGCCCATTCCGCGCTATTTCCCTTGGGCTTCAGCAGACCATGATCGCGGACATTGCCGGGATAAATAAAGCGGGTGAGCAGGACCGGCCGGCCATCCGTGTCGAAATCGACGGCGAGACGGCAGCAACTGCAAACCCCGTCCACGATTTTGTGATTGGATTGAGCGGTTTTTCCCTGGGCGTCCAGGGCGGTGTGAAAAATGTCGTTGCCCCGCGCTTCGTTAATTCCTTCGCGCTCGTCGTGCCAGAAAGCGTGCAAATCGCCATTGGGGGCAATCGCCAATATGGTCTGAAATGAGTTGGCTATCCTCGCCTTGTCGCTCAAAGGTTCCGGCGTGCTGAAGTGCTGTCCCCGATCTGCGGAAACGCTCAAATAGCTTGTCCAGGGCTGCAGACCGAAGGCCGGGTAGGCGACGTAAACCCGGCCGGCGGGTTCGACGGCGATCTGCGGGCGATATTCGCTCTGCGCTCTTATGGGCACGCGCTCCGGGTTGACCGCCACCGGCGGGCTGAAGGTCTTGCCGTAATCGCTGGAAGAATCCACATAGACGTGATCATCGGTCGGCACGACGCGCCACAGCCGTCGGTCCGGGCCGAAAGCCGCCGAAACCGGAAGTTTGACGTCCATGCCGGCATAGCGTTCAAAGCCGCCCGGCGCCGGGTTTGTTCCCGAACCGATCGACGCGCAACCGGCTAAGGTCACCACGGACAAAACCCAGAAACACAGCACAGCTAAGCGGTTGTGGGCGCCGCAGGAATACCACATCCGGATCGCTCTTCGCTTCAGTGCGATAAGCGTCAGGCTTGGAGTCAAGCACCCGGTTTGCAATTTCGCCGCCTTCAGAACGTAACGTTGATTCGACTGGTGATACGGTAATCCGGTTCCACCTGATGGCCGTTCAGATCGGTCACGATAGGTACGCCGAACGACAAAGCCAGGTTCCAGTTCTCGCCGCCCGCAAAGCGAGCGCCCGGTGAAACATAGAGAATATGGCCGCCTTCATCGACGTCCTTTAGCCCTCGTTCGGTTTGAAAGTCACGCCATTCGCCGTTCAATTCGACCATCAGGGTCCAGAGGTTGAAGTTGCTGGACGCCTGGAGCCCGCCGCCGAGCGTTCCGCCGGGGCTCCAGGAGAGGGCGGCATTATAGGTAAAAACATCACCCAGATCGACATCGCGGTCACCCTTAGTCACCCAGGTATAGAGCACGTTGGAGTCGAAGGAGAAATCACCGAGCCCTTGGGTGAAGGCTAGCCCCAGACTGCCGTCCCAGGAGCCGCTGCCGGGTTGGAAATGCACATCCTGAATTTCCCGTTCTCCCTCCTCGTTTCGGGCCGTGACGCGGTCGGTGCGTCCGGTCGGCATTTTGACGGCGCCGAGCAGCGCAACATGGGTCAGATTGTCTTCCGTGTTGAAGAATCGCCATTGGCCGAAGAACGTGGTGTCGCCGATGCCATTCGGGTCTCCGAGGTTCTGGACATGGGGAGCCTCCTCTCCTGCGCCTTCTTCGTCGTCATGATGCTCCTCTTCATCATGGTGGGGCACTTCGCGGACGTTGTTGCGCCACACATAGGGAAAGCGCAGGCCTAAAGTGATGTCGTCGGTGACGCCATAAGCCGCGATCAGCGACGTCGTCAGCAGCGATTCAATGCTATGGACGTGCCTCTCCTCACCCTCAAGCCGCTCGTTGAGCTCGATGAGCCGCGAAGTCGAAAACTCGTTGTAGTCCGTATATTGGGTCGTCACGCCGACCAGCGCCTTGCTTGCAGGCAGTGTAATCGCGCTGCTGGTGATGATCGGTGCCGCCGTGCCCAGGCCGAAGCCGATGGAACCGTGATCCGCCAAGAGTGAATTGCTGCAGAGACTGATGCCCGATGCCAAAGCCGCGGTCACCGCAATTCTTATTTTTTGTTTCATAAAATTCTCACATGCGAGGGGAAGGGATAACGCTATTGTCCCGGTAAACGCTGAAAATGCGTTTTTTCGAGAACAGCGGGGATTTTTTCGAGTTTCGACCGATGCTCAAACGGAAAGGCGATCACGCAGAAATCGAGCCAAGTATGCTGAATCGGTTATGCAGCAGGCGGTAGCATTGCATGCGGACCGATGTTGTTCGCAAAACTGTGGCAAATGACACAGCGCGGTGTGTGAAATCACGCATAAACATTCCTGCCAGATGAGCGTGGACAAGCGTCCATAGCGGTCTGCCGATAGTACTACGCGAGCAGGGCGCCCAATTCCTCGGGATCGACCGGCTTCACCAAATGATGATCGAACCCGGCGGCCTTGGTAAGGGCTCGGTCTTCTTGCTGGCCATAGCCGGTAATGGCGATGATCAGCGCCTTGCTCATCTCCGGGGTTTCACGCAGTCTACGGGCTACTTCATAGCCATCCATTCCCGGAAGGCCGATGTCCAAAAGAACGGCCTGCGGTTGAAAATCGGACGCCAGTTCGAGAGCGGTCGGCCCATCGAGTGCGGTTTTGACTTCATGGCCTTCGAGTTCGAGCAACAAGGCCAAGCTTTCGACGGCATCCGTGTTGTCATCGACCACTAGGATCCGCTTGGATTCGTCCTTTCCGCGATGCGTGGTGTCTTTGTCGGTCATGGATCAGTTCCTTTAGTAAATTCAGCGCATTAAGGCAATCTTACGACGAATTCGCTGCCCTGTTCGAGGCCCGTGCTCAGGGCTTCGATTTGCCCTTCATGTGACTCGACGATCTGTTTCGGTCAGCCCAGGATAGGGACGACAAGCGTTGATGCGTCGGCCTCATCCGCCTTAAATTGCCGGATGACACAATACTGCCTAATGAGGTGGTTTCATAGTTTGAGCGATGCGTGTTTAGGGTTGCGGCGCGGATAGTGAGAGCGCTACGCAGCCAGACTAAGAGTGAATCTTTATTGGGTCGGCAAGTCTATAGAAAAAGCGGGAATTTCCCTGACGGGTCGGCCAAAACGCCGGGCTTCTGGAAATCGGTCCATCGGCGATGGGGAATTCATAAAACAAGTAACAACAAAAAGAGAAAAAATCATGTTCTTGCCATTTTATGTCCCCGGCAGGGAAGCGCTCAGGATTGTCATTGTCGGCGGCGGCTATTCAGGGCTGTCGGCGCTGGTTACGATCCGTGAATATCGTCCCGATGCTGAAATCGTTTTGGTCGATCCGCGGCCTTATCACCTTAAGATCACTCATCTTCACGAAAGTTTTCGCCGCCCGCTGGCGGACTTCAAAGTACCTTTCGCGACCTTGGCGAAACGCTTCAATTTTCACCACATCACGGCGGAGCTAAAGTTCGACGATGCGGAGCTCAAGCAGTGGCAAAGCGACCGGGTCATAACGGTCGGGCAAGATCAAATAGGGTTCGACTACCTGCTGATCGCCACGGGAGCAGGCTTCAAGAAGCTCGCAAAATCCAGCCGTATAATCGATCTCGACGAATTCATCGAGAAATCGGGTCCGGACCTTCTGGAAGAAAATCTAGCGGCAACAGGCGCTTCCGATCCCTGGATTACCGCGGTTGGAGGCGGTGCGACGGGAATCCAGTATTTGTTCGAGATCGCTAATTTCGTGCGGGAGCGCCGGATTCCCTGTCGGCTGCGCCTGGTGGATTCCGAACACGGGGTGCTGACGCAATTCGATGCGAAATTGGGGCAGTACGTACAGGCTCGCATGGCAGACCTCGGAATAGAGCATGTGCCCGGTAGTTTTTTCCGCACTCAGGAGGCGGACCATGTCGTACTCGAGGCGACGGAGACGGGCGAGTTGTCCGAACTCGATTCCCACCTGACTTTGCTTTTCGTCGGCAAAAGCGCGAGCGTTCGGCTACATGCCAATTTCTTCGGACAGGTCACCGTGGACGGCGAGGCCTTGGACCGGGTTTTCACCGCCGGCGACTGCTCGTACTACCGGTCACTCGGTTCGAATGCCATGACGGCTCAGTCCGCCGTGCGCAAAGGCAAGTTGGTCGCCCGGAACATTCTCAGGCATTCGGGACTCGTCAAATTGCTGGAGCCTTATCTGCATCGCGATCTGGGTTACGTAATCAGCATGGGGCCGCAGGATTCCGTGGGTTGGGTAGCATTGGAACGTAATGTGGTGGGGGGCTTTCCCGCAACGGTCGTGAAAGAAATCGTCGAAGCGCAATACGATCTATTGCTTGCGGGCATCGATACCTATGTGTTGTGAAGATTGTAAGGTCGGGTGGACTTATCCTTGTGGCGCTGCTGTCAAAAAACACGAGCAGGTAAGTAAATTCATGGGATACCGGTGCGTCCGATAACGACGCCAGGAAATTTAGGAGGCGGAAGATAATGTTCGGCTCAAGTCAGCCCGTAAAAGCTAAGGCGAGCACAGTAATCAACAAACCCGTAGACGAAGTTTTTCATTTCATCAGCGATGAATTTTTCAACAATTACCCGAAGTGGTCGCCCGAAGTGGTCGAATTGAAACCCTTGTCGGAAGGGCCGGTGCGTCTTGGCACCCTGGCGCGGCAGGTTCGAGTCGATCATGGGCACCGGTCCGAATCGACGTTCAGGGTGACCGACTACCAGCCGAACAAGCGGATATGCTTCAGCGGGGTATCCAGCCCTTACCGCGTTATCTATGATCTCGAGCAAAACAGCGCGCCGTCGCCATCCACCCAGATCGCATTTACGTTCGAGCTGCCGGAGCTTGAGCTGTTCATGCGCCCGTTTGAGAAATTGATCCGAGTGGCCGTCCAAGAGGGTGCCGAGCAGACAGTGAAGAATTTAAAGGGTCTGATCGAGAGCCGTTCATGATGCCTAAAAGGAGCTTGGCAAGGTTTTCGATCAATAACTAAGTCCAAGAGGGCAAAGATTAAGTTTGGGAGTTAGGAGGAACCGATTATGGCCTTCGTTGTGGAAAAAGATCCAGGGCTGATCCCTCAGGTCTTGGCGAAGATTCTCGATTCGTGTATCAACGGCGTAACGCTGGCCGATCCGGACTTGGAGGATATGCCTCTCGTTTATGCCAACAAAGCCTTCGAAGAGATTACGGGATATAGTCAGGCGGAGGTGGTGGGTCGAAACTGCCGGTTCTTGCAGGGAGACGATAGGGACCAGCCAGCTCGCGTCCAGATCCGCGAAGCACTGGCGAATTTTCAACCGATCGAGGTGACGCTGCGCAATTATCGAAAGAACGGCGAGCTCTTTCATAATCATCTTGCACTGACGCCGCTCTTCGATCGGGACGGAAAGTTGATTTATTATCTGGGTATTCAGTATGACGTGACTAGCCAGGTACGTGCTGAAGAAGAGATCAAGCGTCTGAGCGAAAGCTTGGAGAGCGTTTCGAAATTAACAAAATGAGGGGCCGATGCCGCCGTCGCGTGATTAATGCCACAACGAAGAATCAAAATGGTTGGTTTTAACGGTTTTCCTAACAGTATCCGCGTTCGGCCGAAGCAACAACGTATCGTTTTGGCCAGCGCTGTTAAAGCAGATTATGAATAATTTAAGGTTTTAATATGGCGGTTATTTGTACCAGTGTTTGCGTCAACTATACGCCTAAAGAGATGTACGATCTGGTGAACGATGTTCAAGCCTATCCCAGCTATCTTCCTTTATGCAGCAATGTAAAACTGCTTTCAAAAACACCTGCGACCCTCAGGGCCACCATCACCTTGTCCAAAGGCAAGATCAAGTTTTCCTTCACCACGGAAAACTCCATGGAAGATAGCAAACATATCCGGATGAATCTGATCGAAGGGCCGTTCAAGCATTTGCGCGGGCATTGGCGGTTCGAGCCGAGCGCGACCGGCGGTTGCGAAGCCACGTTCCGTTTGGACTTCGAGTTTGCCAATGCCTTGCTTGGAATGGCCTTCGGCGGCTTTTTCAAGGAGGTGGCCGAATCTCTGGTTGATGCTTTCTGCCGCCAAGCCGCCAAAAAATATGGAGAGCGGCCGGCCCACCCGCCTGAAACATTTCATGGTCGTGGGAAACTCACATAGGCCGTTCCGACGGCGCTTTGCCGATCTTCGCGTAGATCGGGTTGCCCTGGCACGCTTTGGTGGTGCGAGACGCAATCCGGTTTGAACGTTAACTGCCCGATTTGGCTGAAAAGCGGCTCTTCGGAACTTCGAAGCGGTGCGTTTCGCCGTGACTCAGATATCTCACGCGATCGTCGAGGCCGGCGGCGGTTACGGCTTTCTTGAAGTCTTCGATCGGTGACTTGAAAACCTCATAATCGTTGTAGTGGATTGGGATCGCCTCGCGAGGGTTTACGATTCTTATCGCCTCTATGCCTTCTTTGGCGTCCATCGTGAGCAAAACGCCCATAATCCGGGTGCCTCCAAGGTGAAACAGCCCCAGATCGATGTCCGGATAGCGTTTCGGAATTTCCTTCAAGTCATCGAATACCAGGGTGTCTCCGGTAATGTATAAGCATAGGGTGGTCAGTCCTTCGGAAGTTTGAAAGTCGAGCATGCTGCCCATGACTGGCGGGAGGAGTTTTGCCAGGACCGGCGGACCGTGCCTGCCCGGCATGGCCGTGATGAGTACTTTCGCCCCGTTCTTTTCCACGGTTACGGACTCCCAGGTCCGGAGAGGCATCGTGGCGGTGAAGCCTTTGTTTTTCAATTTCCCGGCCGCATGCGCTGTCGTCACGATGGGGACGTCCTTTGGCAGCCTTTCTTCGACGATCTGATCGAAGTGGTCTCCGTGATAGTGGGAGAGTACGACGAAGTCCAGTGGCGGAAGTTGCTCGATATCGATGGCCGGGTCGGTCAGTCGTTTTGACGTCAATCCATAGCCCAGATGGGCATGGTCTCCCGCGTGAAGGAAGTTCGGATCGGTGAGAATGGTGAAACCCGCGTACCGGAGAATAACAGTGGCCGTGCCGATGAAGAAAATCGAGCCGTTGCCAAAGTCGGGGAGGGCGTCTTGAGAAGCGGGAAGGCTGATCCGTCTGAAGTTTGGCATGCATCCTCCTTGATGCGTGTTGCGGTGTGAGATGGCGGTCACTCTACGCGTTACCCGAGGTACGATCAAGCGGATGAGTAGGCGGTTGCATTTCATGTGAAATCCACTGCTCGACTCGCTATCGGATACCTGATCCGAAACGTCGGATGGCCAGATTAGGGAAGCATGGCGTAAGCGAGAAACATTCCGAAGGCCAGCGTCAGTCCGGCCCAGGTCCGCATGAAACCGAGTCCCTGGCCAGACCACCACTCGATGAGTCTTTGAAAACGTTCGATTCCGATCAGTGGGGTGACAAGCCCTGTCACGAAAATGACGATGCCGAGAATCCGGACGACATTCGGGGCGCGTGAATCGGACGCAGCGAGCAAGAGCGCCAGGCCGAGGATGAGTCGGAAAGCGGCCGCGATATAGAGCCCCGCCGGAGTTTCGAAGCGCCGCACAAGGTCGAGAAGCCTTTGCGGCGAGACTACACCCAACGCGCCCAACCCGGCGACCATCAAGCTTAGGATAAGAGCTACCGCGGTCATATCGGACCTCCAGTCTTCTGATAGGCATGCGCGCTTAAACAATACCTCACCCTAATTAGTCAGCCCTGAAGTATTTCTAACACACTGACACATATACGGATTCGTTGCATATTGGCTGGTACAATTTGCAAGAAAACCAGTCATTTGATTTCGATTTCTTGCAAATTCGGGTGGGTTGCATGAAGCCAAGAGAGCCTCGGGGCGTTAATCAGCAGGATCTGTTTCGGATGGCGTTGCCGAACATCATCGATGGTCGGCATGAATTG
>Ga0196971_1001010_pt1 | contig 14549 bp, 9 predicted proteins | sample S1v_1013CmetaG_FD_148660 | JGI IMG/M metagenome (GOLD analysis project Ga0196971, IMG submission 148660) | Soil microbial communities from Anza Borrego desert, Southern California, United States - S1+v_10-13C | ecosystem: Environmental > Terrestrial > Soil > Desert | place: USA: California... | reverse complement strand
GGTTTGTGAAGATTTCCTCGGTCGGGCCTGTTTCGACCAGTTTGCCCAAATGGAAGAACGCCGTCTTCTGCGACACGCGCGCCGCTTGCGCCATCGAGTGGGTGACGATGACGATGCAATAATTCGAGCGCATCTCGTCGATCAGTTCTTCGATCCGGGCGGTGGCGATCGGATCGAGCGCCGAGCACGGCTCGTCCATCAAGATGATGTCCGGATCGACCGCCACGGTGCGGGCAATGACCAGGCGCTGCTGCTGACCGCCGGAGAGAGAGGTGCCAGGTTGCGCGAGCCGGTCCTTCACCTCTTCCCATAGCCCGGCGCGCCGGAGCGAACGCTCGACGATGCCGTCCATGTCGGTCTTCGATTTGGCCATGCCGTGGATGCGAGGACCGTAGGCGACATTGTCGTAGATCGATTTCGGAAACGGGTTCGGTTTCTGAAACACCATGCCGACACGCGTGCGCAGCACGACCGGATCGACGGTCTTGCCGTAGGCGTCTTTGCCTTCGATCTGGATCGAGCCGCTGACGCGGGCGTTTTCGATCAGATCGTTCATGCGGTTGAAGCAGCGCAGGAACGTAGTCTTGCCGCAGCCGGACGGGCCGATGAAAGCGGTGACTGCGCGGTCCGGGATGTCGATCGAGACGTCGTGCAGCGCCTGCTTGTCACCGTAGAAAACGTTGACGTCGCGGGCGTTGATCTTGACCGGGGCGCCAGTGAGTTCGCCGGCGGCGGCTCTCACGGCGGGAGCGCTCATCGATAGGCTGGTCATCGCGCGCTCGGCTCCGGCGGAAGAGAATTCCATGGCACACCCCTTACGGACCAGCCTTGCGGCCGCCCATTCGCCCACTCCCCACACGCCGCCTCTCTAGGGGCGTTTCGTGACACTGATGTGAAACGGCCCCTGCGAAGCATCAGTCCTCCCCTGCCGATTCCACATAGGCGGCAAAGGCGGAACCGCGGCCAGGCTGGCTTTCGACTAGGAAACCGCCGCGATGGCGGTTGACGATGTGTTTGACGATGGCGAGGCCTAACCCGGTGCCGCCGCGCTCGTTGCCGAGTTCGCGTTCGACCCGGAAGAAGCGCTCGGCCAGACGCGGCAGGAAGTGCTCGTCGATGCCGGGCCCGGAATCTTCGACCCGGACGTACGCGTAAGAGAGATTGGCGGCCGCTGCGGGGGTGAGGATGGCGACGCGGTTGGCGTTGTCCCAGCGGCGGCCGGCGCGCGCGCACGTCTCCTCGCGATCGCCGCCTTGGCCAATCTCGACCACCACCTCGCCGCCGGCGGGCGTGTACTTGGCGGCATTATCGATCAGGTTCTGCACGACTTGGGCGAGTTGAAAGCGCTCGCCGACCACAGCGACCGGACCGTCCGGCGCATTGAGCTTAATGCGCACATCGCGCTCGGCGGCGACGGGCGCGAGCGCATCGATCACTTCGCGCGCCACATCCGCGAGATCGGCGCGATCCGAGGGCGGCACGTGTTCGTCGAGTTCGATGCGCGACAGCGACAGCAAGTCGTCGATCAGGCGGCGCATGCGGTCGGCTTGCACCTGCATCATGGCGAGGAAGCGGTCGCGGTCGGCGGTGTTGTCGCGCGCCGGACCGGCGATGGTTTCGATCAGCAGTGTGAGCGAGGCGAGCGGCGTTCTGAGTTCGTGGCTGGCATTGGCGAGGAAGTCCGCCCGCAGGCGTTCGGTGCTTATTCTCGCGGTTTGATCGTGAAAAACCAGCATGGCCGCGCGTTCGGCCCCCCAATTCATGGGCGCTACGTAGCAGCGCATATGACGCTCGACCTGAAGCGCGCTTTCGTACTCGACGGCGCGTGTCTCACCGTCGCGGACGGCGGCTTGCACCGCTTCAAGCACGTCGGGGTGGCGGAGGATCGAGGTCAGAAACTGGCCGCGCGCTTCGAACTGCATCTGCCGGCGCGCGGCGGCGTTGGAGCTGACGATGCGGTTCTCCGCATCGATCAGCAGCGCGGGATCCGGCAACGCTTCGAGCAGCGGCGCCAGATCGGCGAGTTCAACGAGTTCGCCGCCGCCTTCGGCGCGGGGCGCAATGATGAAGCGTCGCCCCTCGCGAAGCGCCCAGTAACAGGCCGCGCCCGCGAGCAGCATCAAAATAGCGGCGCGGGTGTCGGAGGCGAAGGCGAACAGCGCCGCGAGCGCCGCCAGAGCGGCGGCAGCCCAAGCGGCCGCGGGCACGCGCTCTAGCCGCCAGCGCCTGTTGGGGAGGTCGTTTATGGCCACCGCCGGGGCTTAGGCCCTGGCGGGAGAGTCGCCAAGCGCCGGTAGCCGATGTCGGTTTGAGCCGGGCTGGGGCGTCTTGAAGCGGGAACGGACGGTCGTTCGGCGTGAAAACCGGTCGGTTCGTCGTGAGACAGCCGCCCGCGCATCCAAAACCGAAACCGCCGGCATCCCAGCAGGGACAGGGGACGTACGCCTAGTCGGTGGACAACGAAACCTTATCGAATTTCAATATAGGTTTATTGACTTTCGAGAGGGTGGCGACTAGAGCGGGTGCTGCGAGGGAACATGCGAAACGGGGTGCGTCTGTGGATCGGATTGGGGCTCGCGGCCGCCGCCGGGTCGTGCGCAGGCCGCAACTTGCCGCCCGAGCCGGACACCTATGTCGCCGCCGATGCGATCGGCGCCGAACGCGCAGCTGAACTCGCAGCTTCCCCAGCGGCAACGTGGCTCGATGATATGAATTCGACCGAGATGTCGACGCTGGCGCGTGAAGCGCTCGCGGGAAGCCCGGATTTGCAAATCGTCGAAGCGCGCTATCGCGCGGCGCGCTGGCGCGCACGCGGTTCGTTCGGCAGCAATCTGCTGCCGAGCTTGGAAGTCGGCGTTGACGGCACGCGCCGCGAAACGCCGATCGCCGGCTCGGACGAGCGCACGCGCACCGAGTTTATGACGTCAAGCGTGGTGGCGAGTTGGGAGATCGATCTGTGGGGCCGCCTCGCCTCGCGCGCTTTGGCGTCCGATCTCAATGCTGATGCGGCGCGCGCGGATTTGGGCGATGCGCGGCTTTCCGTAGCCGGCCAAGCCTCGACCGCCTGGGTCGATCTTATCGAAGCGCAGCAATTGCTGACGCTGGCGCAGGAAGATTTGCAGACGCGCGAGCGGGCGCTCGATCTGACGCAGCGTCGCTACGACGCCGGCATCGCGACATCGCTGGCGCTGCGTACGGCGCGGAGCCAAGTGGCCTCGGCGCGTGCGTTCGAAGCGCAAGCGCAAGATTCGCTGCTGATCGCTTCGCGCCGTTTGCAAGAAATCATGGGCCGCTATCCGGACGGCACGCTGCGCGCGGAAGGCGCGCTGCCGCAACTCGCGCCGCTGACCGCCTCCGGCGCGCCGGAAGATTTGCTTGAGCGCCGGCCCGACGTGCTTGCCGCGGAAGACCGCATGCGCGCCGCCGGTTTCCGTATGCATGAAGCGCGTGCGGCGATGCTGCCGCGGCTGACGCTGACCGGCACGGCGGGACTGACCGACAACGGTCCAAATCCGTCGATCAACAATATCGACGACAGCGCCAACATGATCACGAACCTGATCGCCGGCATCAGCATGCCAATCTTCAATGGCGGCGCGCTGCTCTCGGAATCGCGCGCCACCGTCGCGGACCGGCGCGCCGCGGCGGCCGAATACGTGCGTACGTCGATCGCCGCTTGGCGTGAGGTCGAAGGCACGATCAGCGCCGACCAGAGCCTCGAAGTGCGCGAAGCCCAGTTCGCCATCGCCGCCGACGAAGCGCGCGAAGCGCAGGCGCTGGCCGAGCGCGAATACGCGCGCGGCGTCGCCACCTTGTTCGAACTGATCGACGCTTACACACGGCGCATCGACGCCGAGCGTGGGCTCATTCAGGCGCGCGCGGCGCGCGTCTCCAATCGCATCACCTATCACGTCGCCTTGGGCGGCGGCGCCCGCACGGGCGGCATCGACGAAGACCGGGAATTGGCGCCATGAACAAGATGGATCTCAACATGACATCCGCGACCGACACGGAAGACACGCCTAAGCGCGGTCTGCTCGGCAATATCGGGCGCGTACTCGCGTTCGCTGCGCCCGTTGTTGTTCTTGTCGGCGTCGCGGCTTTGATGTTCGTGATGTTCGCGACCGCGAACCAGGCCAAGGAAAAGGGCACGCCGCCGCATCCGCCGGCGGTGCAGTTTGCAGTCGCGCATGCGCGGCCGACGACGATCTCGCTCAACGTCCAGGGCGAAGCGCGCCCGCGCGTGGAAGCGACGCTGGCCGCTCAGGTCGCCGGCCGGATCGTCTGGGCGAGCCCGAAATTCGCCGAAGGCGGTTCGTTCTCCGAAGGCGAAGTGATGGCCCGCATCGACGCGGCCGATTATCAGCTCGCTGTCGTGCGCGCACGCGCGCAAGTGGCGCAATCGCAAGAAGCGTTGACGCGTGAAGAAGCCGAATCCGAACTGGCGCGCCAGGACTGGCAGGCGCTCGGCCGTGGTGAGCCGCCCCCGTTGGCGGTGCGCGAGCCGCAGCTGGCGCAAGCGCGCGCGCAACTGGCGGCCTCGGAAGCCGCGCTGCGCAGCGCTGAACTCGACTTGAACCGCGCTTCGATCCGCGCGCCGTTCGCCGGACGCCTGCGTGAGCGCCGCGCAAATGTCGGCGATTATGTCGGCCCCGGCTCGCCGGTGGCGGTGATGTTCTCGACGGACGCGATGGAAATCCGCGTGCCGCTGACCGACGCTGATCTGGCATCGATGCGCATTCCGGTGGGCTTTGCCGCCACCGCCGCCAATCGCGGCCCGGCAGCGCACATCACCAGCGTGACGGGCGGGCGCCTGCAGACCTGGGAAGGCCGCCTGGTGCGGACCGAAGCTTCGGTCGATGCGCGCACACGGCTCGTCTATGGCGTCGTCGAAGTCCGCGATCCGTTCAGCAGCCGCCACGCCGCGCCGCTGGCGCCCGGCATGTTCGTGCAGACGCGTCTGGAAGGCTCGAGCCGCGAAACGCTGGTCGCCGCGCCGCGCAGCGCCCTCAAGCGCAACGAGTTCGTCTACGTGGTCGCGGCCGACAACACGATCGACGTGCGCCAAGTGCGCGCAGCGCAGACGACGGCGGACGAGGTGCTCTTCCGTGAAGGCGTCGCAGACGGCGAGCGGGTGGTCGTGTCGGTGTTGACGTCGCCGCGCCAAGGCATGGCAGTGACGCCGATCGACCGCGCCGGCGAAGCGACCGAGCAACCGGCCGCGCAAGAGCAATTGGAAATTCGCGAATAATGCCGCTGCCGGTCTCCCCTCCGGCTCACTAACGCTCGTCACCTCCCAGCAAATGGCGGGAGGATAGAAGGAACGATCACATGTTGAAGGGCCTGGTCGCTTGGTGGGGACGCAATCCCGTCGCCGGCAATCTGCTGATGCTGTTCTGCGTGATCGCGGGATACCTCTCCTTCAATCAGATGGAGAAGGAATTCTTCCCCGCAGGCCGCGGCGACGGCGTGTTCATCCAAGCCGTGTGGCCGGGCGCGAGCCCGGAAGACATGGAGCAACAAGTTGTCGTGCGCATCGAGGAGGCCACGGCCGACCTCGATAACGTCAACTGGGTGCGCTCGCGCGCCGGCGAAGGCTTCGGCTGGGTGCGCATCGCCATCGACAGCGGCACTGACGTCGACGCGATGACGGAAGAAGTGCGCGCGCGCGTGGAATCGATCTCCGGCTTGCCTGCAGGCATGGAGCCGATCTCTGTAGCGCGTGAAGTCGGCCGCAACTGGTCGATCATTATCGGCGTGCATGGCACGATCAGCGAACGCGATCTGCGCGATACGGCCGAGCGGCTGCGCGATCGCCTCTCGCTGCAGCCGGGCGCTGCAAACACTTTGGTGACGGGCGTCAGGACGCCGGAAGTTTCGATCGAAGTGTCGGAAGCCTCGCTGCAAGCGTGGGGGCTGACGTTCGACGAAGTGGCGCGCGCGGTGCGCGGCAATTCGCTGAACGCCGGCGCCGGCGCCGTGCGCACGGCCGACGGCAATTTCCAGCTGCAAGCGCGCAACCTCGCCGACACCGAACTCGACTTCGAAAACATCATCATCCGCCAGACGCCGGACGGCGGCACGGTCACCGTCGGCGACGTCGCCACCGTCAATGACGGCTTCCAGGACGTGAACCTCTATTCGCGCATGAACGGCGAACCCGCCGCCATCATCGCGGTGCAGACCGCCGACCGCTTCAACATCTGGGAAACCGACAAGGGCGTCCAGGAAACGCTCGATGAAATTCGCGCTGAGCTGCCGCAAGGCGTCGAGATCACCACGATCTATAACGAAGTTGAAGACTATAACTCGCTGCTGGAGATCCTGTTCTCCAACGCCGCGCAAGGCTTCTTCCTGATCTTCGTGCTGCTGCTGCTGACGCTGCACCCGAAAGTGGCGTTCTGGGCGACCTTGGGCGTGATGACCGCCTTCGCCGGTTCGTTCTTCATCCTGCCCTATCTCGACGTGTCGCTGAACTTCATGAGCGTGTTCGGCTTCCTCTTGGTGCTGGGCATCATGGTCGACGACGCCATCATCGTCGGCGAGGCGATCTACGAGCGGGCCGAGCGCGGCCACCACGGCGCCGACGCTTCGATCCTGGCGACGCAAATGGTGCTGAAGCCGCTGGTGGCTTCGGTGTTCGTCACCATGATTGCGTTCAGCCCGATGATGCTGCTCGAGGGTGACGTGCGCCAGTTCACGCGCGCGATCTCGATCGTCGTCATGTCGACGCTCGTGTTCTCGCTGATCGAAAGCTTGATCATTCTGCCGGCGCACTTAGCGCACGTGACGTTGCCCGACCCAAACAAGCCCGGCTTGTTCGGCAAGCTGATGGCGATCCAACAACGCTGCGCCCACTCGGTGATCTGGGTGGCGAAGAACCTGCACGCGCCGCTGGTGCAGGGCGCGGTGAAGATGCGCTACCTGACCTGGTCGATCTTCCTCGGCATCACCATCCTCGCCATCGGTCTCATGGCCACTGGCCGCGTGAAGCAGACCTTCATGCCGGAAGTCGAAGGCGACTTCATGCAGGTCTCGATCCAGCTGCCGCAGACCACGCCCTTCTCGCGCATGGAGCAGGTGGCCGAACAGCTCGACGCCGCCCGCTTGGCGCTCGAACAGGAGACCAGCGAATACGCGCGCCCCGATCCGAACACCGGCGCGCAATCGCGCGGCGTCGTGCGCTCGTGGAGCCAATCGATCGAAGAAAACTCGATCCGCGCCTATGTCGGTCTGACCGCGCCGCAAACACGGCTCGACCTGCGCTCGCGCCAAGTGACGGAGCGTCTGGAAGAATTGTTGGGTGAAGTGCCCGACGCCGATCAGATCAGCTTCTCGCTGTCGGGCGGCGGCTCGCCGGCCATCGACATGGCGCTGATGGGCGAGAACAAGGAAGATTTGGAAGCCGCGGTCGAAGAACTGAAAGCGCGGCTGTTGCAATTCGAAGGCGTCTCGTCGGTGCGCGACAGCCAGGACGCGGCGATCGAAGAACTCCGCTTTACGCTGCTGCCGGGCGCTGAGCAGCTCGGCGTCACGCTCTCCGATCTGACCCGCCAAGTGCGCCAAGCCTATTTCGGCGAAGAAGTGCAGCGCCTGCCGCGCGAGGGCGACGACGTGCGCGTGTACGTCCGTTACCCGCGCGACGACCGGCGCACGTTGGAAAGCCTCGGCTCCTTCCGCGTCCGCACCAATGACGGCCGCGAAGTGCCGCTGGCGTCGCTGGCGACCTGGGAGTTCGCGCCTGGCGTCACCGGCCTCGACCGGCGCCAACGGATGAGCTCGATCCTGGTCACGGCTGATCTCGTCAACGCGGAAGCGCGCAATGAGATCATGCGGACGCTGGGCGAAGAATTCTGGCCCGAATTCGAAGCGCGCTACTCAACCGTCTCGCGCCGGGCGATCGGTGAAGCGGAAGGCCAAGCGGAATTCTTCGCCCAGCTCGGCACGCTGATGGCGATGGCGTTCGCGGCGATCTACTTCCTGCTCGCGGTGACGTTCCGCTCCTACGCGCAGCCGATCATGATCCTCTCGGTGATCCCGTTCGCGATCGTCGGCGCAACGGTTGGGCACTTGCTGTTCAATACCAGCTTTGCCCTCTTCTCCTGGCTCGGCGTCATCGCCGCCATCGGCGTCGTCGTGAACGACAACGTCGTGCTGGTGGACCGCTGCAACCAGATCCGCGGCTATTTCGCGCTGCGGCTGAAGCGGCCGGGCACGGCGCCGCTGGTCGATGAAGAAGGCGAGCCGATCGAACTGCACGACGTGCCGGGCCCAGATGGGCAGGTGTTCGAGTACATCGCCATCGCCCCCGATCTCGAAGTGCACGAAGAACTGATCATGGCCTCGGCGCAGAAGGGCTTCCAGAACGCGCCGATCGAGCTCAAATCGTCCGCAAACCTCAAATGGGACGCAAGCGAGTACCGCGAGCGCGCCCAGATGCTGGAAGAAACCGGCTTCCAGGTCATGCGGGTGCGGGCCGAGCGCGGCATCATCGAGGCGTCCGTCTCCCGCTTCCGGCAGATCTTCCTGACCTCGGTCACGGAATTCGTCGGCATGGCCCCGATGCTGCTGGAAAACGCCGCCATCGTTCAGTTCCTGAAGCCGATGGCGCTCTCCTTGGCCTTCGGCGTGCTGTTCTGCATGCCGGCGACCTTGATCCTGACGCCCGCCTTCTACATGATCGGGGTCGACATCAAGCGCGTGTTTGGCGGCCTGTTCGGCTTCTATTCACGGCTCTATGGGGGCCGCCGCAGACTGGCCGCGGCGGAATAATACTCGGGAGAAGACATCCATGATCGCTCTGACTCGCCGCGCCTGGGGCGTGTCGTCGCTGGCGTTGCTCGCCGGCTGCGCCACCGGCACAGCTTCAAACACCACGACTACGCCGCGCGCGCCTGCCGCCATCGGCGCCTGGGGCGTCGATCTCGCCGCGCGTGATCTCAGCGTCGATCCGGGCGACGATTTCTTCCGCTACGCCAGCGGCACGTGGATGACGAACACGCAAATCCCGGCCGACCGCACGCGCTGGGGCACGTTCGATATCCTGCGCGACAAGTCCGACCGCGATCAGCGCGTCATCATCGAGGAAGTCGCCCTCGCCGGCGGCGCCGCCGGCACGGTGCAGCAGAAGATCGCCGATTATTACAACTCCTATCTGAACCAGGATGCGATCGACGCGGCCGGTCTCGCCCCAATCGAAGCGGAGATCGCCGAGATCAACGCCGCTAGCGATCACGAAGCCGCGGTGCGGATCGCCGCGCGCCCGGGCGTTGCGGTGAACTTCCCGATCGCCTCTTATGTCTCGCTCGATCAGCGCAATCCTGACCGCTATTGCGTGGGCATGACGCACGCGGGCATCGGCCTGCCCGAGCGCGAATATTATCGCCGCACCGACGGTCAGTTCCCGGCCATCCGCGAAGCCTATCAAGCGCACATCGAGCGGCTGCTGACGCTGGCGAACCAATCGAACGCGGCGCGCAAGGCGCGCGACATCGTCGCCTTCGAAACCCAGATCGCCGAACTGCATTGGCCGATCGCCGAGCGCCGCGACCGCTCGCGCACCTACAATCTGCAAACCCGCCAACAGCTCGCTGCGCTTGCGCCGAACTTCCCGTGGGATGCGGCGTTCGAGGCGCAGGGTCTCGGCCAGGTCAACGAAGTGGTGGTGCGCGAGCTTTCGGCCATGGGCCCGCTCGCCAGCCGCTACATGCGCACGCCGATCGCCACCATCCGCGCCTATCTGACCTACCATCTCATCCGCAACAATGCTTCCGTGCTGCCGCGGGCGATCGACAACGAAGTGTTCGATTTCTACGGCAAGACGTTGAATGGCCAGCCGCAGCAACGCGAGCGCTGGAAGCGTTCGGTCGATGCGGTCAACGGCGCGCTCGGCGAGGCCGTCGGCCAAATCTACGTGCAGCGCCACTTCCCGCCGGAAGCCAAGGCGCAAATGACGGAGCTGGTCGAAAATCTTCGCCGCGCCTATGGCGAGCGCATCGATCAGCTGAGCTGGATGTCGGCCGAAACCAAAGTGGCGGCGCGCGAAAAGCTCGCGACCTTCCGTCCGAAGATCGGCTATCCGGACCGCTGGAAGGATTATTCGACGCTCGAAGTCCGCGCCGGCGACGCCTACGGCAATTCCAAGCGCTTCCAGCTTTGGGACTGGCAACATGATCTCGACCGTCTCGGCCGCCAGACCGACCGCGATGAATGGTTCATGACGCCGCAAACGGTGAACGCCTATTACAATCCGGTGTTCAACGAGATCGTCTTCCCTGCCGCGATCCTGCAGGCGCCGTTCTTCGACGCGAACGCCGACCCGGCCGTCAATTACGGCGCCATTGGCGGCGTGATCGGTCACGAAATGGGCCACGGCTTCGACGATCAGGGCGCGAAGTCCGACGCGCGCGGCGTGCTGCGTGATTGGTGGAACGCCAATGACGTCGCCGCTTTCACACAAGTGACGGATCGCCTGGTCGAGCAATATAACGGCTTCTCGCCGCTCGAAGGCATCAACGTGAACGGTCGCCTGACGCTCGGCGAGAACATCGGCGACAATGGCGGTCTGCAAGTCGCTTATCACGCCTACACGCTGTCGCTCGGCGGCCAGCCGGCTGAGACGCTGGATGGGTTGAGTGGCGACCAGCGCTTCTTCCTCGGCTGGGCGCAAGCCTGGCGCGGCCTCATCCGCGACGAAGCTTTGCGCAACCAGGTGCTGACCGACCCGCACTCGCCGGCGATCTATCGCTGCAACGGCACGGTGCGGAACATGGACGCCTGGTACGCCGCGTTCAACGTGACGGAAGACGACGCGCTCTATCTCGCGCCGGCCGACCGGGTGACGATCTGGTAAGCGCTGGTTAGTGCAATATGATCGGGGAGCGCTGCAAGGCGCTCCCCTTTTTTTTTGCCGCCAGCCTCAGCGCCATGCTCGCCCTTGATGGGCGAGCTGTCAGCGCGCGAAGCGCGATGACTGAGTGGGTGGCTGCGCGATGCTTGAGGCGTTGAGCTTACCACCCACTCCGTCTCGCGTGCTTCGCACGCGATCCACCTCGCCCATCAAGGGCGAGGAAGGTTTGCTACGCAGCTTCACCCGTATTTCTTCGCCATCTGCTTCCAGCTTTTCGCGACCAGCTCCCGCAACACGCCCTCATCCACGTCGGCGAGCTTGTTGATGTAGAGGCAGCTCCGCCCCGTCTTGTGCTTGCCGAGCTTCTCCATCAGCGGCTCGCGCTCGTAGCCATCCATCAGATAGAGAACGAGATTGGCTTTGCGCGGGCTGAAGCCCAGACGCGGCCACTTGCCGGTCGCGCCGTCATACTCGCCGTAGCCGATGATCGACGGCCCCCACATAGCCGGCTTCTCGCCAGTCATCTCGCGCATCATTTTGTCGACAGCCTTGGCGTCCTTGCGGCGCGTCTCGTCTTCGACCGCGGCGATGAACTGCGCGACAGAGGCTTTGGTGCGCTGGGTTTTCGGTTCGGGCATGGATTACTCAGTGGGATGTTCGGCAAGGAAGGCGGCTATGTGCGGGTAAATGCCGTCCCGCACCAGCGTGGCGTGATCGGACCCCGGCATCTGCACAAAGCGCTTCGGTTCGTTGGCGAGTGCAAAGAGTGCTTGGCCTTGAGCGAATGGAACGACGGTGTCGGCGTCGCCGTGAACAATGAGCACCGGCATTTGCACTTCGCCGATCCAGTCGCGGGAACGAAAATCATCGCGGAGCAGCAGGCGCGCCAGGGGCGTAAAGCGAGCAGCGGCGACGTCATCTACGCCTGTGAACGGCGCCTCGAGGATCAATGCGCGCGCAGGGCGCTCGACAGCAAGACGCACTGCGACGCCGGAGCCGAGTGAAAAGCCGTGGATGACGATGTCGCGCGGCTGATAGCCTTGCGCGCGCAGCCAGTCGTATCCGGCGCGTGCATCAAGATGCAGGCCGCGTTCGCTTGGACGGCCGCTGGAGCCGGAATAGCCGCGATAATAAACGGCGAGAAAGCCCGCGCCGCTCTCCGTGATGCGTCGCCAGCGTCCGCCCCAAATCTGCGGCCGTCCGCCATTGCCGTCGAAGAAGAGGAAGATGGGCTGGCCGGGCCGCGGGGCGCGATACCAGGCGACGAGCGATTCGCCGTCCTCGGTTGCGATACGCACCGCCTGCGTCTCGGCGAAGTTCGGCGCGACCTCCTCAGTGTGCGGGTGATAGATGAGCGAATTGGCGTAAGCAGCCAGCGCCACCAGCGGCAGAAGAACGATCGCCGTGATAGCCAGCAGGATCGGAACGAAGCGCCTCATGAGCACAGGATGCCACGCCATTCCCGCTGCTTGAAGTGCGCGTTCAATCAAGCCGCCTCGAAGCGCCGACCATGATCTCTCCGACCTGGCTCGCGCTCACGCGCCCCGACGTGACGAAAACGGGGATAGATGCGCGCACTATCCCCCATGTTTCGGAGGAAAATCCCAATCCGAACAACGCATCGAACAAAATCAATCCGACCGCGCCCGCGCTGACTTACAATGGCTCCGCTCTGACACGGGAGGATTTCGAAGTCGACCGAACCTTTGGAAGATCAGAGCAGCGGCCGGCGCGGCTGTCGTCGCTTCGATGATGTAGAGGAAACTCACTAAGCGTCATCGTTGAGGAAGTTCGAGGGGTGGGATGCTCGGCAGAGATCCCTTCACCGAAGAGCGAAGCGAACGGCGATGGCATTCTGCCTGCGGGGCATGAAACCGCAGGGTCCATGGGTCTTCGGCGACCCATGCGCGCTGAACCGGTGAAAACTGGTGAACTCGGACCTAAGGCCCCTCTGGTGGTTTCCATCGTGGTGAGCAGTGCAAGTCCTAATCCAGTCCGGGGAAAACGACCGTTCTACGGGGCGCGTTCGACGCGCAGCGTTGCGTAGCGATACGCAACGCACACTAGGAACTAAACCAGCGCGTCCGACGCGCCCCGCCTCCCATCTCGGGATTGGGTATTTGGGATTGGGGAACAGCGGCGTTGAACGCGCGCGCTGACGATGTCGCACGCCCCCAATCCCCAATCTCGAACGGAGAACGGCCGTGCTAAAGCCCCTTCACGATCTCGTCCGTCATCTTCTTCGCATCGCCGAACAGCATCATGGTGTTGTCGCGGAAGAAGAGTTCGTTTTCGACGCCGGCATAGCCCGAGCCCATGCCACGCTTCACGAACAACACGGTCTTCGCCTTTTCGACGTCGAGAATCGGCATGCCGAAGATCGGCGATTGCGGATCGGTCTTCGCCACCGGATTGGTGACGTCGTTGGCGCCGATGACGTAGGCGACGTCGCACTGACTGAACTCGTTGTTGATGTCTTCGAGTTCGAACACTTCGTCGTACGGCACGTTGGCTTCGGCCAAGAGTACGTTCATGTGGCCCGGCATGCGGCCGGCGACGGGATGGATGGCGTACTTCACCTCGACGCCTTCCTTCTTCAGCATGTCCGCCATTTCGCGCACACTGTGCTGTGCCTGCGCGACCGCCATGCCGTAGCCCGGCACGATGATGACTTTCGACGCGTTCTTCATAATGAAGGCGGCGTCATCGGCGCTGCCCTGCTTCACTGGGCGCGTCTCGGTCTTTCCCGCGGCCGCTGCGCCGTCGCCGGTGCCGAAGCCGCCGAGGATGACGCTGATGAAGCTGCGGTTCATGCCCTTGCACATGATGTAGCTGAGGATCGCGCCCGACGAGCCGACGAGCGCGCCAGTGATGATCAGCGCGACGTTCTCCAGCGTGAAGCCAAGCGCCGCCGCGGCCCAGCCGGAATACGAGTTCAACATCGAGACGACGACGGGCATGTCGGCGCCGCCGATTGGGATGATGAGCAGGATGCCGATCAGCAGCGAAAGACCGGCCAGCGCCCAGAAGTGCCAGTGCACCGTGCCGTGCGCCTGGATCATCATGACGATGAGCGCGACGATCGCCAAGGCGATGACGATGTTGATGAGGTGCCGCGCCGGCAGCATGATCGGCGCGCCGGACATATTGCCGTTCAGTTTGGCGAAGGCGATCACCGAGCCGGTGAAAGTGATGGCGCCGATCGCCGTGCCGAGCGAGAGCTCGATCAGCGACTGCATGTGCACGCCGCCGCCCGCTTCGGCGATGCCGAAGCTTTCCGGCGCATAGAACGCCGCCGCAGCGACCGCGACGGCGGCGAGACCCACGAGCGAGTGGAACGCGGCGACCAGCTGCGGCATCGCCGTCATCTTGATCGAGCGCGCGATCACCGCTCCGATGCCGCCGCCGATGACGATGGCGCCGGCGATGATCATCCAGGTCGTCGTATCCGGCGTCACCAGCCACAACGTCGTGCCGATGGCGATCGCCATGCCGATCATGCCGAAATTGTTGCCCTGACGACTTGTCTCGGGACTGGAAAGCCCGCGCAGCGCCAAAATGAAAAGCACCCCGCTCACGAGGTACAAAAGCGCAGCCAGATCAGCGTTCATAAAAGCCCCTCAAGCCCCAGTATTCAGAATGCGTTCGAGCTCTGCGATCAACGGCGGAATATCTTCTTGAACAGTACGAACAAGACGCC
>Ga0196971_1001008_pt1 | contig 14589 bp, 10 predicted proteins | sample S1v_1013CmetaG_FD_148660 | JGI IMG/M metagenome (GOLD analysis project Ga0196971, IMG submission 148660) | Soil microbial communities from Anza Borrego desert, Southern California, United States - S1+v_10-13C | ecosystem: Environmental > Terrestrial > Soil > Desert | place: USA: California... | reverse complement strand
ATATTTTCAAGGGGAGTACCGGATACGGGATTGAAGGCGCTGAAATAAGCCCTTTTCAGATTGTAGGAAGAGTAGAGATCGTTGACTGTCGTCAATATTTCCTTATCACTTTCCCGGGCTGCCCCGACAATGAACTGTGTTGTATGTGTCGTACCGGGATTCTGCTCTACTACCCGGGCAATCTTCTCAATAGGAAAGAGCAGGTCCCTCTCGAAGTTTTTGCTGCTGAGCAGCTTAAGCCTGTCGCTGTTAGGAGCCTCCAGGTTGAGGGAGATCCTGTCCGCAAGGTGTGCTGCCTGATGAATATACTGCTCGGATACGCCGGGAAGCATTTTCAGGTGTATATATCCTCCGAAGCGGTAACGAAGCCTTAGTATTTCTACAGTTTTTATCATGTTCTCGATAGAGGCTGCCATACCGTGTCTTACTCCTGAGCTTAGAAAAAGCCCTTCTACATAATTTCTCTCATACATATCTATAAACAGCCTTGATAATTCTTCGGGAGCAAAGGCGGTCCTCGGCACATCTCTTTGTGCCATGTTGGGGCAATAGCTGCAGTCCTTTTCGCATTCATTGGTCATAAGCACCTTTAGAAGAGAAACGCATCTTCCATCGGGAGTAAAGGAGTGGCAGATTCCGGAGGGAAGGGTGTTCCCCACAGCGGCCTTGGATATTTTATGCCCTGTGGAGGCACTGGAGGAGCAGATGTCATATTTGGCTGCTTCTCCAAGTATTGAAAGTTTTTTTATATCCATAGCATCATCTCCAGGTATTGGTTTTCTATACAAATCATAGCATACTCAAAACAAAAATGCAAACATATGTTCGTATTTTTATTATACGCAGATGCAAGAGCTTTTATTATTATTTGAAGGCTTTCCTGCAATAATTTTACATTGCGTAAGTACAGAGGGTGCAGGATTTTTTTAATATATATGGAATAATTTAGAACATTGCAAATACATATAATTTTATCTGAATAGAATATAGCTCAATAAGGGAGGGTAGCAATCAGCTTAAAAATTATATTTTAGGAGGTCAGGTTAACATGATGAAAAATAATTTTTTCAGAACCGTCGCTGTTATAATGACTATAGTAATGGTAATGTCTGTAGGCCTTGTATTCGCAGAGGATACTGGCATACCGAAAAGAAGTGACATAGCAGAGCAGTATAAGTGGAAGCTGGAGGATATGTATGCGGATAAAGACGCCTTTGAAAAGGATTTTGCAAAGGTTCAGAAAGAGTATATACCTAAGGTGACCCAATATAAGGGGAAGCTTAACAGCGCTGCGGTGCTCCTTGAATGCCTGAAGCTTTGTGAGGAAATGGGTATGACTATGGAGAAGCTTTATGTATATGCTCATATGAAGCTGGATGTGAATAAGGCTGATAATGAAGTGTCTGAAATGTCGTCCAGAACGGAGACCCTGCAGAGTAATGCCGATGAGGCAGCTTCCTTTATAGAGCCGGAGCTTCTTGCAAAATCGGAGGAATTGCTCAGGAAGGATTATATCAACAGCCCTATACTAAAGGACTACAAGTACTATTTAACAGTACTGCTTAACAAGAAAGCTCATATACTTTCGGATGCTGAGGAGCAGATCCTGGCACAGGCAGGAGATATGTCCGGTTCTCCCGAGGCCATTTATGGACAGCTCATCGATGTGGATCTACAGTACCCCTCCATGAAGGGTGAAGATGGAAATGAAGTGCAATTGACCTATGGTCAGTTTTCCAGATTAAGAGCCAATGCCAATAGAGATATAAGAAAAGAAGCATGCGAAAAGCATATGGGTGCATATCTGAGTGTGCAGAATACATTTGCGGCTACCCTCAATGCACAGGTAAAGAATGATATATTCTTTGCCAGGGCGAGGAAGTATAACTCAGCATTGGAAGCAGCAGTTACAGGTAATAACAATATCCCGGTAAGTGTATATGACAACTTGGTAAAGGCGGTAAACGGCAATGTCGGGCAATTGCATAAGTATATTACATTAAAGAAGAACGTACTAGGCATTGACAAGGTACATTATCATGACCTTTATCCAAAGCTTGTAGATGACTATGAGATGAAAATACCTTATGAAGATGGAAAGAAAATGATTCTGGAAGGCTTGAAGCCTATGGGACAGGAGTACATAAAGAATCTGCAGACAGCCTTCAACAGCAACTGGATCGATGTATATGAAACAGAAAACAAATACACGGGAGGATATCAGTGGGGTTCATACAATACTCATCCATATATCCTGCTCAACTATGACGATTCGCCTGAGGAAATGCTGACTGTAGCTCATGAGCTGGGCCATGCGATGCACACTTATTATACAAATGCAAATCAGAAGTACTTGAACTCAGAATATCCGACTTTTACGGCAGAGGTTGCATCAACCACAAATGAGTTCATTATGACTCAATATCTGATAGATCATGCCAGGGATAATAAGGAGAAGCTGTTCCTCATCAACCTGCTTGCTGAAAACATAAGGTCTACTGTATATACTCAGATTATGTATGCTGAATTCGAAAAGGCAATACATGAGCGGGTGGAAAAGGGGGAAGCTTTATCTGCCGATACTCTTAAGACCATGTGGAAAGAACTGATGGAAAAGTACTTTGGGGAAGATTTTGTAGTTGATGAATACGCTACAATGTGGTGGTCATATATTCCTCACTTCTACATGAATTTCTATGTATATAACTATGCGACAGGAATGGCGGCTGCTTATCCTCTGAGCCAAGCTATACTTAAAGGTGAAAGAGGTGCAGTTGACAAATATATAGGCTTCCTTAAGTCGGGCAACTCCGACAACCCTGTTGAGATCCTTAAGAAAGCAGGCGTTGACATGAATTCCACCAAGCCTGTGGATGACCTGCTGAAGCTGTTCGGAGACCTTGTAGATCAGATGGAGCAGATACTTAGGGAAGAAGACAAAATAAAGTAAGATAAATAGAGATAAAAGGGACTGCTGCAGAGTTTACCATTTTACAGCAGCCCTTTCTATTTTGCTGTTCAGCTCCTCCAGCACTGCTTTATGCTCCTTGCTGCCGAAGATCTCTCTCGCTTCTTCCAGACTGTACTCCATTGTATCACTGAGCTTATGCTTTAGTTTTACCTTGATTATTCTGTGTACTGACTCATTGAGCCTTTCTTCTGATATCCTGCCCTCGCTGCATGCCTTCATCAAAGCATCCAGCACCATGTCCTGCAGTGTTTTTGTATGGGCTACCACGAAAACATCAAGGCCGGCGTTGAAGGAAGCAATCACACACTCCTCAAGAGAAGCATTACTATCCATATAGCCTTGCATTTCAATATCATCTGATATTGAAATACCGTTATACCCCATTTCCCTCCTGAGGATGCCGGTGAGAAAATAACTGGACATCGTAGCAGGAATCCCTGAGGGATCCAGCTTGGGGAAGGCAATATGTCCGACCATTACAGCATCAATCCCTTGTTTTACGGCAGCTTTGAAAGGGATCAACTCCCTTTCCTGCAGCATGTTTTTATCAATATTTACTACCGGCAGTTTAACATGAGAATCGGCATTTGTGCCTCCATGACCGGGAAAATGCTTTGGTGAAGCTATAACACCAGTTGACTGCAGGCCGTCTATAAAGGAAGCCCCGTGGAGAGATACCTTTTCTGCACTGCTGCCGTAGGATCTTTTTGCAAGCAGCTGGTTGTTACGGCTGCTTAAGATATCCAGAAGAGGAGCAAAATTGAGATTTATACCTGAAGCTTTAAGTTCCCGGCCTATGACCTCTCCTGTTTTGCGGGTAAGTGTGGGGTCACCGGCCTTGCTTACCAGACTGGCGTCGGGAAAAAGTGTTCCTCCTTCCGGGAGCCTTGAAACAGTGCCGCCTTCTTCATCTACAGCAATAAAGAGGGGCAGGGGATTTACGGCTGAGTTTCTTTCCTTCAGGCTTCTGACCAGTTCATATTGCGAATCAAAATCCTTGTAGTTCCTTTTGAATAGAATAAAGCCGGATACCTTGTATTTATCTATATAATCCTGTACGATTGCCTTTTTACCATCACCAATGAACCCGACAATCAAAAGCTGGCCAACCTTTTCCTCAAGGGTCAGAGTACTGAGTATAGCTTCTGCTCTGGTCTCCAGCTCATCTTTTTTTTCGCCGGCCATGCTGCTATCCTGTCCTGGTGCCAGAGGATTCTTCTTTTCTTCAGAAACGGGGGGGACAGAACAATTTGCAGCTATAGCGAGTGTTATTACGGCAAGTATTATCAGAACTAATTTTTTCAAGAAAGTTACCTCCACAGCCTTAGTTTATTAAAATTCATCTCTCTTTCAATTATCTACATCAATTGGATGAATGTCAAGGAATGGAAGGAAATTCACTTTCTGGGCAAAAAATATTGCTAAATATATGTAAATGCTTCTAGATATTTGAAATGGTGGTATAATATATAACAAATCTGTGTGCACAAAAATGTACACATAAGTGCCTCGTAACGTATATCCCTTCTTGAGAATGCGAGGCACTGAATCAATGTTGTGATTATTAACACTTTTATGAACAAGAAAGTTGTTGTGTTAATAATCACTAGATTGTGAGATGGTGGTAACTTATCAAGAATTATAACAGGAGGTTACAGTAATGGATTCAAGGAACTACAGTCTTGCAGATTTTTTCAAGGTGCACGACACTGACATCATGGGCAGGGCAAAGGCATTCGGGGAGTACAGGAGGGATGTCGAGGAAAGACGGCATATGCAGTACAGGAGAGTATCAACTGATGGTTCAGGCCCCACAATGAAGATAAGAGACCGTTATACGGGCAAAATTAAAGAAATGGTCTATCTGGCATCCAATGATTACCTGAACCTGACAAAGCATCCAAGGACCATTGCAGCAGGCAGGGAGGCACTGGAGAAATACGGCTCGGGAGCTGGCAGTGTTCCCCTGTTGGGGGGGACCCTGGACATACATATAGAACTGGAAAAGAAGATTGCAAAGTTCAAGGGTTGTGAGGATTCAATCATTTATACCTCAGGTTTCGGTTCCAACTGCGGTACTTTGCTTTCCATCCTGCAGGAGGAGGATATCGCGATACTTGACATGTATGTACACGCCAGCATAATTGACGGCTGTAAATTAACAAATACCAAATTTTTCAAGCATAACGACATGGATTCCCTTGAGAAGGTTCTTATGAGGGTAAAGGATAAGTATAAGACAAAGCTGATCGTGGTCGATGGAGTATATTCAATGGATGGGGATATTGCGCCGTTGGACAGGATAGTAGAGTTGGCAAAGGCCCATGGAGCCTATGTCATGGTGGATGAAGCCCATGCTACCGGAGTTATTGGAGACACGGGAAGGGGGACTCCACAGCATCACAAAATTGAGGGAAAGGTCGATATTGTTGCAGGCACCTTATCAAAAGGTCTGGGAGGGGTAGGAGGCTTCATTGCAGCAAGTGAGGAACTCATTGAACTGCTCCGGTTTTATTCAAGGCCGTATATATTTTCTACTGCAATGACTCCGCAGGTTACAGGCTCACTTCTAGCTGCACTGGATATAATAGAGGATGAACCGGAGCATCTGAAAAAGCTCTGGGAGAATATAAGCTATTTCAGATCCAGCCTCAAAGCTTTGGGGTTTAATCTTGGAAACTCGGAAACAGCGATTTTTCCAGTCATAATAGGGGATGATCTGAAGGTAAGGGAAATGTGCAGGAGGCTCCATGAACTGGATATATATGTGAATCCGGTGATGTATCCTGCAGTGCCCAAGAGACTGGCAAGAATAAGAATGAGCCTTATGTCCTCTCATACCAGGGAGCAGCTGGATAAAGCCCTTGACGCTCTGGAAACTGTGGGCAGGGAATATGAGGTCATATGAAATTATTACACGAGGGGGAAAAGTTAATTGAGAGGCATAGTATTTGACGGGGATGTTAAAAAATACATAGGGACACTGATGCTGGGCAAGCTTGATAAAAGGCTCAGCTACGGAGGAATTACCTGCACAAACTACAAAAACGGTATTAAGGAACCTGAGCTTCCCGGACAGGAATGGGTGAAGATCAGAACGAAATATGGAGGGATCTGCGGCAGTGACCTTAATCTGGTATACCTTCACGACAGTCCTTCCGCATCGCCCTTTGTATCCTTTCCCTTTGTAATAGGCCATGAGAATATGGGAGTAATAGCTGAGAAAGGAAGTATGGTAGAGGGATTTGAGGTAGGAGACAGGGTAATCGCAGACCCTATCCTTTCCTGCAGGGTCAGAGGCATTGAAGATGAATGCCCCAGCTGTAAAAGCGGTAACGCAGCCCTGTGCAGCAACTTTACAAAAGGCCTGCTTGCTCCGGGTATGTCCATTGGCTCCTGCAGGGATACGGGAGGGAGCTGGGGAGAATATTATATAGCACACAAGTCGCAGCTCATTAAGCTTGAGGATGATATGAAAAGCGAGGATGCGGTCCTGGTTGATGCAATAGCCTCAGCTCTGCACCCTGTTGCACGGAATTTTCCTGATGACAGCGAAAAGGTACTGGTAGTGGGGAGCGGAATAATAGGCCTCATGGTAGTAGCATGCCTTAGGGCTCTGGGCTCAAAGTGCAGTATCACAATGCTCGCCAGGCACAAGTTCCAGGGAGCTCTGGCGGAACAATACGGTGCAGACAATGTTGTGTATACCCGCGATGAAGATTATTTTTCAACCTTTGCGAATATTACTGGAGGGACGCTGTATAAACCGATCATAGGCAAGAGGGTCATGACAGGAGGCTTTGACAGGGTTTTTGAATGTGTAGGCTCTGATGTAAGCATTGACGAATCCCTGAGATTCACAAGACAAGGGGGGACAATGGTGCTTATCGGCCTTGCTTCAGCTCCGAAGAGCGTAGACTGGACTCCGATATGGCTTAAGGAAATCACGATGCGCGGAGCATACTGGTGCAGCACGGAAAGCATAAGTGGGAAGACAGCTTCTACATATACCCATACCCTGGACCTGATCCGGGAGGGCAAGCTCAACACAAAGCCCCTGGTCACCCATGTATTTGATATAAAGGACTATAAGCAGGCCCTGGAGGTGGCATCCGGCAAAAGCAGGTATAAGAGCATAAAGATACTGTTTGGGTTTTAGAAGAAATTAAAAAAGCAGCATTATTGCTGCTTTTTGCTTTTTAACTTAAAATATTTGTTTTTTACTATTGAGCTGCACAGGGTGTTGCAGCACTTTATGATTCTCGGCTGCAGATCCTTTATACCTGCGCCTGTAAGCTTTGCTTTTCCTGCATTCAGCAAGCTGGCGCTTTTCACTGCTATCCGGCTGTCCTTCAGATTCCTCATTCCTTCTGCAATATGCTTCCTATCGGTAAGCTTTTGAAGTTTTTCCTTAACGAACTGGGATATCTCCATTTCGTCGTTGTCGGTATAGGGTATGTCGTTAATATACTTATAAATATTACAAATATTAGTCCTGTATTTCTTTGAGGTATTCTCTATACCGGTTGTGCTTTCCGACAGGTTCTTTATTATTGCAGCCATGGTTTTCTGCTCATAAGGTATCTCGAAGGTGCTGCAGTTAAGATTTACAGTAGGCATGATCTTTTTGCCGGGCAGCCTTATGAAGAGCAGTTTCTCTTCTATCCGGGCTATATCTATGGTGTCCCTGAGCGTCTTGTTATAGATCAGTGATACGGTCTTCTGGGTATCAATGCCTGCGGATATCATTTTCAGAAGAAGCTTTTTGGTGGTTTTTATCTTGTTGGGCATGAAGTCGTGTACTATAAAAATCTTACTGGCTGTCTTATATATGTATGGAGTACATATCAAAGAGCTTTCATCAGCGTTTACAATAATATAGTCATATAATTCGCTGAGTTTTCTCAGTATCTCGCAGAAATAAATAACCTCAGGCCCCTTGTTATCATATTCATAGTCATAAACGTACAAATCTACAAGACCGTCAGTGTAAATATTTACCGACCGGTAAAAATCCCTGGATATTGAAAAATCCTTCAGGTTACTGGTGTTTAAAAAGCTGTGCTTTGGGAAATAGTTTATAAGCTTGTTTTTCCTGGTTATGTCTATCAGTGCGAGTTTCTGACTATTCTGCCGGAAGCTTTCGCTTAATGAGGCTATTATTGAGGTCTTACCCGTATTGCCGGGACCGACAAAATAAATTATATTATCTTCCTGCAGGACTGGTTCTGCGGGGCTGTTGTCAATGAACTCAAGAGTAATGAATTTGTGCTTCTCAAGCTTTTCAAGAAATGCGACATGTTTCGGCGTGTTGCCGCCCGGCATGCTTTTATCCATTATAAATAGAACTCTGATAGGTACGTCATGGGGAATAAGAAAACTGAACAAGTCGTATATAATATCATTTACTGATTCATCAGAATAATTTATAATAATATCATAGTGTTTAGCAGGAATTATCTTGCATATTTCGTCCTTATCCGAACAATTGCAGATGAATGTGCTTTCTTCGTCTTTATTTGAGGTATAGTGGTCAATATATGCAGCAGAGGATGAACCTGTAGAGATAATGCAATGTTGCATTTTGGAGGCATTTTTATTACTTACATTTTCCAACTCATACCCTCCTTAGAAAGACTACATACATCTTGAAATTAACACAAAATGGCTGATTTTTCAACAAATTGGGACAAATTAGGCCTAAAGTCCTATATGATACTGGGAGGATATGGAGTATCGTATACTATAGAGTAGTTGTATTCATTTTCATTTAAATAATATTACAAGGAGGTTTTTTAATGGAGTCTCGGGTTAAAATTTACGCAGATGGTGGAAACAGATTGACTAAAATAATGGAGGAGTCCAGAAAGCCTTTCGATTTCCCAACAATCATATCTGAGCCGGAGAAGGATTTGAACTATGGTCTGAACTTTGACTTTGACCTTTCGGATTGGAATAACGATGCTGCGAAGCTCGATATTAACAATATGTTTGTTGAAATCATCAAGGATGGTGAATCCAAGGGTAAAATGCTGGTAGGAAAAGCTGCTGAAGAGAAAGGGCTTCTGATAAGAGACAGGAACAGATATCAGGAGAAGGCAGCAGACGAAGTTATTATGTTCTGCATGATAGCAGGCATAGCTTACAATCTTGCCAAGTACAACAAGAACTACCAGAAGATAGACCTGACTGTTAACCAGCCTCTTATAGAATATGCAAGAAACAAGGAAGATTCTGCAAACAAATATACCGAATATCTTATGGGGAATATGAAAGTAATGTTCTTCAACATATACAACCCGTCACAGGTTATATACGAAATAGTATTTGATATTGAGAAGGTTGTATTATGCCCTGAGGGTATAGCCGCATTCTTCCAGTATGCAGTCAATGAAGACGGCAGCGTAAAGGAAGAGTTTAAGGAAGACATGAAGACTATAGTATGGGATATAGGCTCAGGCCAGATCAATGTAGCCGCTTTCGACGGCTTTAAGGTAGCAGGGGTAAACACCTTTGAAAAAGGTATGTTTGATTGCTACGAGAAGATATCATTGATTCTATATAATAACTTCAGGGACAAGCTTGACAGAAAGCCACACAGCTATGAAGTTGACAACATGATAAGATTCCATGAAAGTGTACTTAAGGGCAAAAAGGGAGAAGACATAGATGCCGGCAGCATAGTCAAAAACGTATTTGATGTCTTCGCATATGAGCTTAGTAAGGATATAAGAGAATTTGCAAAAATTAAGTTTATGGGCGCCTGTGACAGCATAATATTCGCCGGCGGCGGAAGCAAGATACTCTTTGATTATCTTAGCAAGTATCTGAGCAATGACTTTATCTGTGTGAAGAGCAACATCGGAGAGTATGACAATGTAGTAGGAAGCATGTACTATAGAATGTACAGGGATGTGAAAACAAGCGTTGAAGGGTAGGTGCTGACTTTTGATTATCAAGCTGTTGGAACAACCAATCATAGCAATACATGAAGCAGAGATCGCAGGAACTGTGGACGGGGTTATAATCAAAAACAACAAGGTCAGCTGTATCTATCATAGGAATATGGAAAACCATTTTGCCATTCCTGTTGAAAACACAATAATAGGCAGTGATGCTGTCATGATACAGGATATGACGGCCATGACCTTTACTTCACAGAGCTCAAAGTCCCTTAAATCATTGCTTGATGTTTACAGCATCAGCGGCAGGCATCTGGGGTGCTTGCATGGGATTGAGGTGGACGATGAGCTGGTTGTCCGATACATATACGCTGACGACTACAAAATTGAAATGTCGAAGATAGTAAGCTATGAGAGCGTTATTATAGCAGACATGGAAGAGGCCGAGCTTGAGAATATGGATGCAGAGGCATGCAGTGTGGAGGAAGGCAGTGCAGCTGAGGAGGAAACTGCTATATCCATGGAGATCGAGCCGGAAATCAAATGGAATGATGAAAACGGTCATGAAGAGGAAAAGGATCCTGAAAGCTCTGAGCTCAGTGTGGTAAGAGCAACTCACCAGACTGAGGCTGTGGAGGATGTACCGGATGTGGATGCCAAATATGCATATCTGTGCGGAAAGCAGCTGCTGGAGGGCATAGATATCGAAGATGTATTCTACGAAAAAGGAACGGTGATAAGCCCGGATATCATTAAGCATGCAATAGCTAACAATGCGATAGTAAAGGTAATTGTAAACGCAGAGGAATAGTTGGGAAGGCGAGAAATCGCCTTCTTAGTTTTTATAACGAGTAGGAAAGTATAAATTTCCTTAATGTGTCGCTTTCCGTCAACGAGTTTCAAAAAAGGTTTCCTTGGTTGTTATAATGCTTCAATGGAAGCCTTTTTTATAAGGAAAGTATGCGATTTTGCTCAGCACAATGGTTAAGTGGATAATATCATTATACTAACCTTACGAGCCTGTTGATTTGTAATGCCTTACTCCTATTTTCCAGATAATATGGCAAGGTATAAGAAACATGAATCCAACCAGCGGAAATAGTATATACAGGACATTCGCGCTTCTGCCTGTCAGATATAAGAAAGGATAATACTGAAATAAGGCGAGGGGTATCACAAAGGTAAAGAACCTTAAGATCCCCTCGCCATATATTGAGAGAGGATAACGGCCGAATTCCCTGCCGCCATCGGTAAATATATTCATGAATTCAAGTCCCTCTGTTGTGAAAAAGCAGAAGGCCGCATATATAACGAACAACCCCGAGAAGATAGCTATACCGGATATGATCATTAGCACCAGTGTTATTACCTTGTCTGCGCTCCACGCTACACCGCTTGCGGGAATGGCGTACGCAAAGACAATAACAGCCTGTATCAGACGCCCCATCCTTGAAAGCTCAAGCTTGGATGCTAAAACCTGGAACATTTCATTGCGAGGCCTTACCATAATACGGTCAAATTCTCCATTTCCGATCATGCCGGAAAATGTATCAAAGCTCCGGGCAAAGCATTCTGCAAGGGAAAACGCAATAAGAACGGTTGCAAAGCACAAAAGCACTTCACTAAAAGAAAAATCATCAACCTTATTAAAACGTGTCATCATGAAATAGATACCGAGAAAAGCAGAAAACGAGGTCAGGAATTGCCCGGTTACAGTTAGGAAAAATGATACTTTATATTGCATCTGGCTTTTTATATGAATAGACAAATATTTTAAATACAGCCTCATTTCCTTAGCCTCCCTGAACCACAACATTTTTGAGCGCTTTTTTTATCCACAGCCTTCCAGCCAGAACAAGCACTGTGAGCCAGAAGACCTGTAATGAAATACCCCGTAACATTTCACTTCCTGCAATGTTGCCGCTGTAAATCCTTAAGGGAAGGTTCTGCATCGAGGCAAAGGGTGTAGCTTCAACTATTTTCCGTACATTATCAGGTAAAAAGGGCAGTGGTATGACGGCACCGGACAAAAATTCCGTGAGCGACAGCGCTACAATACGGATACCCAGAGGGGAAAGAGTATAAAAGGTAGCAATGTAAATCAACATGGAAAATGCAACCACAGTAAACAGGGCAAGCAGCATTGCTGCAAGAAACGCCAGAAATCCCAGAAAGCTGAAGGGTAATACAATTCCATACGGGCTGGGCAGAAATGCCGCCACTATCAGGATCGGCATGCAGCGTAGGACTGCCTTTGAAAGCCTGATTGCCAGATTCTTTGTAAACCACATAAAATATAAATCTATCGGACGCGAAAGCTCGTAAGCAATATTTCCGCTTGAAATAGCCGAGAAAATCTCATTGTCAAGAAACCATAGCATAAACAGGGCAAGAAAGGCTTGCTGCAGCCATATGTAGGAGGACAGCTGTGAAAATTCCATTGGAAAAGCGGCTGCATCCGCATTATAGAATGCCTTGAATATGAGTATTTCCATGAAGCCCCATGCGAACTGCGTTGCAATTCCGGCATAAGCAGCTGTACGATATTGCAGTCCGTTAACGAACCGTATTCTGAAAAAAGAAAGATATTTTTTCATATTTTGAATTCCTCGTAAAGTGAAACGACCATTTCTTCTGCAGTTGCTCCCGTTACTGATATATCGGTAATATCAGCTGACCTTGAAAGCTCTGAAATGGCACTTGATACAGATATCATGCCGGTATCTATATGGAATACCGCATGGCCGTCAATTATATTATTCAGGGTGATACCCGGAATCTCTGCAAAATTGCCTGTGTTGAACTCAAGTGTTATTGTTCTGTATGATGAGTTACGTTTTTTCAGCTCCGACAAGGAGCCGTCCAGCAGAATCTGTCCTTTCCCAATGAGCAGTATCCTCTCTGTTAATGCTTCAATATCCTGCATATCGTGTGTCGTCAGGATAACTGTTGTTTTATGCTCGTGGTTTATTCTCTTTATAAATTCACGCACGGCAATTTTCGATACTGCATCAAGCCCTATGGTTGGTTCATCGAGAAAGAGTATTGACGGGCTGTGCAGCAGTGATGCTGCAATCTCGCAGCGCATTCTCTGCCCTAGACTGAGTTGCCTTGCGGGGGTCCTGACGATGTCGGCAAGCTCAAGAGTAGAAACAAGTTCCTCAAAATTATTTCTGTAGGAGGTACTGTTAATCCTATAAATATCCCGGATAAGTTCGAATGAATCTATAACAGGCACATCCCACCATAACTGGGAACGCTGTCCGAACACGACCCCTATATGCCTGACATGCTCCCGGCGGTCTTCCCAGGGGATCAATCCATCTATAATGCATTCACCGCTGTCTGGATGTAAAATGCCGCTCATTATTTTGACAGTGCTGCTCTTTCCGGCTCCATTGGGACCGATATATCCGACCATTTCACCGTTTCCGATGGAAAAGGACACATCCCTTAACGCGTGAACGCAAGTATATTCTTTTTTGAAAAGAGCCTTAAGAGCTTCTGAAAGGCCTGCATTTCGTTTGGCAATCTTAAAGGTTTTGTTGATGTTTTTCAGTTCTATCATAAATATACCTCTGAATATTGTTTACCATGATTTCCTTATTGTACCATATAAATATAAATATTGACAGACTATAAGTCGCAAAAAGTCGATCGAAAAAATGCAATATTATCACAAAAGTCGATTGACTTTTGTGATAGCAAATGCTATGCTTACGACAATACCAATACGGAGGTGTTGCACATGATCAGGAATGCTATGAATGATTTAATCAATTGGAAGAATAGCAAAAGCAGGAAGCCCTTGATTATAAGAGGTGCAAGACAAGTCGGAAAGACATGGCTTATGAAAGAATTTGGCCGTACACAATATCAGAAATGCGCATATGTTAATTATGAAAATAATGAGCGTATGAAGAGCTTATTCAATGGGAATCTGGATATAAAAAGAATTATTACTGCCTTGCAGATCGAGACAGGTGTTGCTATCGATGCGGAAAATACATTGATTGTTTTTGATGAGGTACAGGAGGTTCCAAAAGCGCTCACATCACTCAAGTATTTTTGCGAAAATGCATCGGAATATCATATTATTGCAGCCGGAAGTTTATTAGGGGTGGCACTTCATCCGGGCACTTCCTTTCCTGTCGGCAAAGTGGATTTTCTGGATTTGTATCCTATGGATTTTTTGGAATTTTTAAGTGCCACCGGTAATACTAATCTTTCCGAACTTTTGCATACTCATGATTTTGAACTGATTACCACTTTTAAAAACAAATATATTGATCTTCTGAAACAATATTATTATATAGGAGGAATGCCGGAAGCTGTGGCAAATTATGCGGCATCATCCGATTATACCGTAGTACGTGACATTCAGAAGAGAATTTTAACGGCTTATGAGCAGGATTTTTCAAAGCATGCCCCGAATGAAACCGTGCCACGGATCAGAATGCTTTGGTCATCCATTCCATCGCAGCTGGCTAAGGAAAGCCGCAAATTTATATATGGTCTGATCAGGCAGGGAGCACGGGCAAGGGAGTACGAGCTTGCAATGACATGGCTTATTGACTGTGGTCTGGTCTATAAGGTCAGCCGGATATCAAAACCCGATATGCCCTTAATGGCATATCAGGATTTTAATGCGTTCAAGCTGTTTGTGGTTGACGTCGGATTGCTTGGAGCAATGAGTGACCTTGATCTGAAATCAAT
>Ga0196971_1001007_pt1 | contig 14596 bp, 7 predicted proteins | sample S1v_1013CmetaG_FD_148660 | JGI IMG/M metagenome (GOLD analysis project Ga0196971, IMG submission 148660) | Soil microbial communities from Anza Borrego desert, Southern California, United States - S1+v_10-13C | ecosystem: Environmental > Terrestrial > Soil > Desert | place: USA: California... | reverse complement strand
TCTGTTTTTACATCTTTTAATTTTGCTGTTTGTTTTCATAGCTAAACCCCTTTGTTTTTGCTATACAAAATTGGTTTAACTTGAGACAAACAGCAATATATTTCTCTCCTTAAGTTGACGCCTATGTCCGTAGGAGCGAAATATTTGTAGCACCCACCATCCCACCACACATTTTCGCTCCTTTAGGAGCGACATATATCGCGTAGGTTATCCAACGCTCTCAGCTTTGTGGTGCGGGGGGTGATCCTTTTCGTGGGGTTGATGCGCTAATCGCGTCATCAACCCCAGGCTATGTTATCTCAGGCTTTCAGCCTGAAGAGCAGAGAAAGAATCTTCGCTGCAGAGCAGCGACCTATTTGTAGCAATGTGCCCCCTCCAACACCTTTTCGCTCCAGCGGAGCGACATATCGAAATCAGAAGGAAGAAAAACAAAACTCCAAACCAGAAATCACAAATATGTCTATCATAAATCTGCCTTTAATCCTTGAATCAAGTAAATCGAGGTTCAGACAATTAATAGATGAATGCGTACCGATCATAGTTGTTCATGTATCCGTACAAATTCCAAGGTAATTATAAGGTAATTATAGGCAGGGTATAGACAGGTTATACCCCCGGGTTGCGTTAATTGAAAAATGATAGTTTACCAATTGGAAACAGAACGGATTCAGAATTGGCCGCAGGTATTGTCAGAACGGAGTCAAAGAACTGGGAAGTTAGGAAATGGAGAATAGATCAGAAGTCGGAACCGGAATGGATGCATGATTGAATGGCTGAATGTATCCAATGTTGATGTTCCAGGCAGGCATATATCTGAACACGCCTGTACACGGAAATCTCATCCTTGTTATGGCGTGTTCCTGTAAGATCAATGCTCATACTCTCAGCTCACCCCTGAAGCCCCGGGCGGCATAGTAGGATTCGGCACCATTATGATATAGAAAAACATGATCGTAACGGCGGTCGCAGAATACAGCACCGCCAAGCTCCCTGATTTCAGTTGGCGTCTTTACCCAGCTTGATGTTTTGGTGTCGAATTCTCCCAGCTGCTGCAGCTCCCTGTATTGTTCTTCGGTCAATATCTCAATACCCATCTGAGCTGCCATATCCATTGCACTGTACTTGGGTTTGTTTTCTTTCCTTGAGTCCAAAGCTTCACGATCATAGCAGAGACTCCGGCGCCCCTTCGGACTCTCGGCGGAGCAGTCGTAGAATATGTATTCACCAGTCTTCTTGTCATACCCAACTACATCGGGCTCTCCTTCTGTTCTTTCCATTTCACTTAATGACCAGAGTTTATCCGGATTGGATTCAAGCTTTGCCTGGATTTTATCCCATTCCACTCCTTTATGACGATGCATATTTTTCTCAAAGCGTGCTTTCAGTGTCCAGATAATTTCCTCACTCTGTTCTGATGATAACTTCTTGTCAGTTGCTTTTCTTGCGGTTTTGGTTTTTGTTTCAGCTGCTGCCTGCATAGAGGATCCTTTCTATGTGATTAATAGTGTTAGGAGATATTCAATGTAGGGGATAAAGCAGATTATTGTCAAGAGACATGTTTTCTTCTTTTTATATAATCTATGCAATCTGTGTCATAATTTGTGCTAATTTGCGCAATTTGTGTCAATATTTATTAGCCTCAGGGTCATGAAGACGCTGTTGGGGTCGGATTTGTAATCGCCGAAGGGCTGGCAGTAAATAAATCCGAAGGTTTCGTACAAACGCCGGGCTGGTATGAAGGCATCAAAGCTTCCGGTTTCAAGACTCACACGCTCATAGCCCCTCTTCCTTGCTTCATTCAATATGTGAGTTAGTATTGCTTTGCCTGCTCCCTTACCGCGCCATGCCAAAGGTGTGCGCATGGATTTTATTTCACCATGTTTGGCGTCCAGCTCTCTTAATGCCCCGCAGCCAATTAATTGATCACCCTCCCATGCAGTCCAGAATGTGATATCAACCGCGCGCAGCTTCTCCAGATCAAATGCATGTACGCTTTCCGGCGGTGTGATCTCGTACATGTTAGTCAAATGCTCTCTTAATAACGCATGCACTGCAGGATGCGTGAGATCATCAGTTATTATTTCCATCTTATATATATTTCTCTGTTAGCTTTAAATTAATAAAATTATTTGTCCGGTTCGAATATCATCGGGACTTTACCGGAAGCTGTTCATAAAAATGTTTTTCCGCGCTGTGTGGCTTTAATCCATTTGAGACTCTATATTAAATTATGGCAAAGAACAGGACTTCCAAATATTATACGCTGCCTCCTGCTTCGTGGGACAGCTACGAGAGTAAATGCATGAGGAATAACGCGCCGTTTGAAATTGGATTTATCAGGGAGAGTAATAAGCAGCCCGACAACCTCATGGTTTATCCCGTTAAAAGGGAGCTTAATGGCAAAACGCAGATATCATATTACCTGGTAGAGCATACTCTTAAAAACATCGAATCTATGGGCGGATATTCAAGATATAATATGGAATGCAATACTTTGAATGAGCTTGAACTGGTGAAAACTATTAAGGGAAGCGCGTATGCCACTTACACGGTTAAAGAGCTTACCAGGAAAAGACCAAGAAGGAAAATAAAACCTAATAAATATCCAATGACTAAACTTATTTTGTAACAGACTGCAAATATAAATATGTCTGCCGGATCAGCCACTTAAATCAAATAAATAAAATGAAAAATGTATTGTACTCTGTAATTGTTTGTCTGTGCCTGGTTACCCCGCTTAAGGCGCAGACGGAAAGTAAGTTTGAGGATAAACTTGAAAAAGGTGAAGGATGGTGGGGAGGTGTTGTTGTTGACGGTCCCCTTATGCCTTTCGGCAAGTTTGCATATCAGCATGATCTCTACGGGAATGTAAAAGAAAATCAGGGCTCGCCTCTGCTGATCTCAAGTTCAGGAAGATATGTATGGTGCGATGAACCTTTCAGCTATGAATTTATTAATGATAGTCTGAGGGCAGCTTCAGCTTCAGGCGAGATAAAGTTTGGAGACGCGGGCAGGTCATTGAGGGATGCATATCTCCATGTGTCAAAATCCTTTTTCCCTCCGCAGGGTGAAATACCGGACGAACTATTGTTCACCGCCCCTCAGTATAATACCTGGATAGAACTTACATATAATCAGAATGAAAATGATATTCTGAATTATGCCCGTGCAATTATTGATAATGGTTTTCCTCCCGGCGTTATTATGATAGATGATAACTGGCAGGAGGATTATGGCCACTGGGATTTTAAGGCGGAGAAATTTGCTGATCCAAAAGGCATGGTTAAGAAGCTGCATGATCTTGGCTTTAAGGTGATGCTGTGGGTGTGCCCCTTTGTCAGCCCCGATTCGCCTAATTACCGTTTTCTCGAAACCAAAAGTGCTTTCCTGATGGAGGATGATGAAAGTAAACGTCCCGCCATTATCAGGTGGTGGAATGGAGCAAGCGCGCTGCTCGATCTCTCAAATCCATTTGCTGAGGAGTGGTTTACTGATCAGTTGAAATTGCTTGTGGAAAATTATGGAATAGATGGATTTAAGTTTGATGCCGGAGATCCCAATTTTTATACAGGTGAAATTATAGCTCATAAAAAGATAACCCCAAATGAGCATTGTGAACTCTTCGCAAAGCTGGGTCTTGAATTCCCATTAAACGAATACAGGGCCTGCTGGAAGATGGGCGGCCAGCCTCTTGCGCAGCGCCTCAGGGATAAAAGACACAACTGGGAAGATCTGAAGCTTCTTATCCCGGGCATTATTTCACAGGGATTGATGGGCTACCAATTCAGTTGTCCTGATATGATCGGCGGCGGTGAGTATGGCTCTTTTATTAACTTAAAATCAGTTGACGAGGAACTGATCGTCCGCTCTGCCCAGTGCAGTGCCCTTATGCCGATGATGCAGTTTTCCGTTGCACCCTGGCGGATATTGAGTAAAGAAAATATGAGTATTTGTAAGAAGATGGCATTGCTGCATGCAAGCATGGGGGATGAGATTCTTAAGATGGCAAAGGAAAGCGCTCTCTCAGGAGAACCTTTGGTGAGGAATATGGAGTATGTGTTTCCGCATAATGGGTATTCCGAAGTTAAAGATCAGTTTATGCTTAGTGATGATATTCTTGCTGCGCCTGTGCTCGAGAAAGGTCAGTACAGCAGGGAAGTTATTTTTCCGCCGGGCAAATGGAAGGGAGATGACGGCAGTGTGGTAGAGGGTCCCGCCAAAGTGAAGGTGAATGTCCCGGTTGAAAGATTACCATGGTACAGGAGGGTGAGGTCGGAGGACTGAGGTTGGAAGTCGGAGGTCGGAGGTCAGACGCAGATTTCGCAGATTAACACAGATGGCGGAGCCATGCGTTCGGTTGGGAAGAAGAAATGTTTCAATTTTGAGAATGTAATAAATTGTTGTAGAGACGCGGCTTGCTGAAGCCTGCCCGCCGGCGGGTCTGGGTCTCACAAAAGAAGAGTGTGGTTAACTTAACACGAAGTCACAATTCAAAATGCCGACTCCGGATTAATATATATATTCATTTACATTATGTGCAGCCCAGACGCGGTATTGCCGCGTCTTTACGACGGGGGACCAGCATTGCCCCGTCTCGGAACATGGTGATTTCCTGATTCATTGTCTTCCTGCTAAAAAATCGGCATGATATTAATAGGGCAGATTTGAATGAAAATGAATAACAAGAGCTAAAGGCTTTCTCTTGTGAGATCCGATTATTAAAGGGAAGGGGTATTATGTCGTTAAAGATAATGCAGTATATGTTAATCCACCTGCTGTTTGCCGCGTCATTTATTGCGGGGCAGACTTACAAGGCTGAGTATAATAAATTAACTGCTCCGCTGTTTGATAAGGATCCCGCTGTTATTTGCATCACTGAAGAAGCGAGCTCTCTTTTTGATACGCTGAGCCAGTATCCTGAGTTCACAAAAAAGTATACCTGCTACTCCACGGAAGCTCTTTCAGGATTAAAGGACTTATTGAAAGTCGATGTTCTGGATCCTGAAAATATTAAGTTTATCCAGGCTGTAAAAAATAAGCTTGCAGCAGGATATATACTTAACTGGAAATCCAACCGTGAATCCGGCGCCCCCTTCATTCTTGAAATCTTCTCAACTGCCACGAGCAGCAGAATTTATACAAAGAAGTTTTTCAATTCAGCAAATTCTAATCCGTTTAACGACGCTAAAAGACTGTTGATAGACAGCATGGATGTTTATTATAGACTGGCATACGGTGAACTATTGATAACGTCTGAACCTGACAGCGTGCGCTTTAAATTGTTAAAGGGAGATGAAGTTGTACTTGAATGGAAAAGAGGATTAAAACAGCAGACCGCGGCCGGAACATACCGGCTGATAGCGGAAGCGGATAATTACATAACTCAGGAAAAAGAAATTCAGGTTTATGAAGGTGTAGTAACTTCAGTAAATATTGAATTAGATCCGCAGTTCTCAAAGTTCATTGAAGTGGTACCTTCAGACCCCAAAATATCAAACATTAAAACTGATATCGGTGATGAGCAGGTGAAAATAAGTTATGATCTGGCCGGTACCGGCAAATCAGTATTTGATATAGAAATGACAATGAAGAATAAAAGAACCGGAAATAAGCGCGCTGTAAAGATGATTCACGGTGATTTAGTTAAAGTAAAGCCCGGCGGAAATAAGACTATACTCTGGCAGATGCTGAAAGAGCTGGGAAATTCACCGGCTGATGAGTATGAAATAAAGTTATCCGCCAGTGAGGCCGGCGGAGTGCCCTGGTATTATTATGCCGGCGGAGCTGCTCTGCTTGGCGGCGTTTCACTCATCCTCGGAGGAGGCGGAGGGGATAATCCTTCGGGTTCAACTATAAAAGCAGGAACACCTCCGGGAAGACCCTGAGGGTTTTCTCACTAGTTTCTGTATAGGATGAAGTTTCATGATAATTTTTGATAAGATGTGAATGAGAGGGTTATGATTAAATATTTAATTGCTTTTGTATTTACTGTGGTATTGGTGAACAGCCTCTTCGCGCAGGATAAAGATCCCGTTCTGACAGTTACTGATCCGGTTCAGAATTCCACATGGCTTGCCGGATCAGAGGAAACCGTCACCTGGTCTTCTGAGGACGTTAAAGGAAAGATTAATATACTGCTTTCCACTGATGGCGGAAATTCATTTCCCATAGTACTGGAGAAAGATGTTCCTGATAATGGAATGCGGAACGTGCAGGTACCTGAAGTTTCATCATCGGCTGCTGTTATCAGACTTGAATCAGAGGATGAGAAAGGTATCTTTGACTTAAGCGGGGTTTTCAGAATAGAAGCAAATGCCTCAATTACTGTTACTGAACCTTCTGCATCTTCAGTATGGATTGCCGGCACCCAGCGCGATGTTGTCTGGTCATCAGAAAATATCACAGGTAACGTAAATATAAAATTGTCAACTGACGGGGGTGCAACCTTTCCGGTTACTCTGCTGGCTGACATTCAGAATGACGGCAGTGAGAATGTTCTCGTTCCCGAAAATCTTTCAACATCAGCTGTCATCAGGGTGGAATCTTCTGAGGATAATAATGTGTTCGGGTTGAGCGCTGTTTTTAGAATTGAGTCGCAGCCGTCAATAACAGTTAGCGAACCTTCTGCATCTTCGATCTGGATACCCGGTACTCAGCGCAATGTTGTCTGGTCATCCGTAAATATCCCGGGTAACGTAAATATAAAATTATCAACTGACGGGGGTACAACATTTCCGGTTACCCTGCTTGCGAATATTCAGAACGACGGAAGTGAGACTATACTTGTCCCGGATAATCTTTCAACTTCTGCCGTTATCAGGGTGGAAGCTTCTGAATATAATTTCCTGTTCGGATTGAGCGCTGTATTCAGAATAGAGTCTCAGCCTTCAATAACTGTTAATGAGCCTTCAGCAGCATCAGTCTGGATAGCAGGCACACAGCGTAATGTTGCGTGGTCCTCTGAAAATATTCCGGGTAACGTAAATATAAAATTATCAACTGACGGGGGTACAACATTTCCAATAACTCTGTTTGCGAATATTCAGAATGACGGCAGTGAAACTATTACAGTTCCTGATAATCCTTCACCATCTTCAGTTATCAGGGTGGAAGCTGCACTGGATAACAGCATATACGGATTGAGCGCTGCTTTCAAAATTGAATCCCAAGCTTCAATAACTGTTACAGAACCTTCAGCATTATCAGTGTGGACAACCGGAACTCAGCATAACGTTGTCTGGTCATCAGTAAACGTATCAGGTAATGTGAATATTAAGTTATCAATCAACGGCGGTACTACATTCCCGATTACACTGCTGGCGAATATTCAGAATGACGGCAGTGAAACTATTACAGTGCCTGATAATGCTTCAATAACTTCGGTTATCAGAGTGGAATCAGTTTCAGATAACAATATATTCGGCTTAAGCGGAATCTTTAAAATTCAACCTGTGCCTTTAATAACTGTTTCGGGTCCTGCAGCAGGCGCAAAATGGGTAGCCGGCACACAGCAAAATGTTATCTGGTCATCTGTTAATGTACCGGGAAATGTAAATATTAAATTATCAACAAATGGGGGAATTACCTTCCCTTATGCATTAAAGAGTAATGTGCCGAATGATGGAAGCGAGTCAGTCCAGGTGCCTGAAGCAGCCTCATCATTATCTGTGATAAGGGTGGAATCCGCATCCAACACCAGCTTATTTGGTCATAGCGCTGTCTTTACAATAGAATCCAAACCCTCAATTACAGTATCTGAACCAACAGCATCTGATATCTGGTTTCCCGGTACTCAGCAGAATGTAGTATGGTCTACTGTTAACCTGCAGGGTAACGTAAATATAAAATTATCTGTTGACGGGGGTGCTACTTTTCCGTTCGTACTTAAGCAAAATATACCCAATGACGGAGCTGAAGAGGTGCAGGTACCTGATAACCCTTCAGCTGCTGCTGTTATAAGGATTGAAGCAGCAGCGCAAAATGCTGTATTTGGTTTAAGCGGAACTTTCATAATAGAATCCCGGCCTTCTATTACTGTTACTGAACCAATGGCCTCTTCAGAGTGGGTCGCCGGGACTCAGCAAAATGTTTCATGGAGCTCAGTAAACATTCAGGGAAATGTAAATATAAAACTTTCAACTGACGGCGGCGCAACATTCACTGTAACACTTAAATCAAATTCATCAAATGATGGAACGGAAGTAGTGGATGTGCCCAATAATCCCTCTTCAGCCAGTGTAATCAAAGTTGAATCAGCAGCTGATAATTCGGTTTCAGGAAACAGTCAGAGCTTCGCAATAATAGTTCCCCGCATTTCTGTTTCATCGCCTGCCGCCGGCCAGAACTGGGCTATAGGATCGCGGCAGACAGTTACATGGAAATCTGAAAACCTTACCGGAACTGTTAATATTAAATTATCTTTAGACGGCGGGAGCACTTTTCCGGTAACCTTAAAATCTAATACCAGGGATGACGGCAGTGAATCTGTCACTGTGCCTGACAATGCCTCTGCATCATGTGTGATAAAGGTTGAGTCGTCAGCTTATAATGACTTTTTCGGTCTTAGTACAGGCACATTCACAATTTCGGCTGCGCCGCAAATTACAGTAATCACTCCTTCAGGTGACGCAAACTGGACCATCGGTTCTCAGCAGACAGTCAGCTGGTCATCTGTTAATATTTCGGGGAATGTAAATATAAAACTCTCCACAGATGGCGGAGTAACTTTTCCTGTTACTCTTAAAGCAGATACGGAAAATGACGGCAGCGAAATTGTTGTAGTGCCTGATAATCCGTCTTCGGCCAGTGTTGTAAAAGTAGAATCAGTATCTGACAACGGAATTTTTGGAAGCAGCGAGAGAACCTTTACAATCACTTCCGCACCTACCATATCAGTAACAAAACCTGAATCGGGTGAAAACTGGATAACAGTGACTCAGCAGACGATCACCTGGACATCAGTTAACATTTCAGGGAATGTAAATATCAGATTATCTACTGACGGCGGGAATACATTTTCCGTTCTGCTCGCCGCGAATACATTAAATGATGGTATAGAAACAATTCAGGTTCCTGATATTACATCAGATGACTGCAGGATTAGAATAGAATCTGTTGAGGATAATACTATTTTTGGTCTGAATCCGGGCGCATTCACAATTTCTCCTGTTCCATCAATTCAGGTTACGCAGCCTGATCAGAACGCGGAATGGATCATCGGAACACAGCAGACAGTTTCATGGATTTCAATAAATGTAAGCGGAGCCGTGAACATATTATTATCTACTGACGGAGGTAATACTTTCCAGGTAATATTGAAATCAGGAACTCCAAATGACGGCTCAGAAGTTATTGATGTGCCGGATAATGCATCGCTGATATCAAGAATTAAAGTAGAATCTGCTGAAGATAATAGTATCTTCGGACTCAATCCCGGTAACTTTACTATAAAGGCGGAATCAAAAATAGTGGTGCTTTCACCTGTGCAATCCGCAAAATGGACGATCGGTTCCGAGCAGACCGTTACATGGAATTCTGAAGGTGTAAGCGGAAATGTAAATATCAGATTATCTACTGACGGAGGAAATACTTTTCCGGTAATGCTTAAATCAGGGACAGGCAATGACGGATCCGAAAAGATTATAGTACCTGATAATCCTTCTGAAACCAGCAGAATAATGGTTGAGTCCGTTGACAACAATGATATCTTCGGAGTTAATCCCGGTAATTTTATAATTACTTCCCAGCCTGTAATAATAGTTACTTCTCCGGCTGCATCTGACAAATGGACAATTGGTTCTGACCAGACTATTACATGGACATCCGAAAAAGTTACGGGGACAGTGAATATTTTATTGTCCACGGACGGCGGTAATACATTTCCTGTAATTCTTAAATCCGCCGCAGCTAATGACGGTTCTGAAGTGATCAATGTTCCTGATAATGCTTCAGAGACCTGCAGAATAAAGGTTGAGTCTGTGAGCGACAAGAGCATATTCGGACTTAATCCCGGAAACTTTACAATAACTACAGAACCTACCATAACAGTAACTGCACCGCTGAGTTCAGAAAAATGGCTGGCTGGTTCCAGTCAAACTGTGGAATGGAATTCTGTGAACGTAACCGGAAATGTTTCTATTGTATTATCTGCTGACGGCGGGAATACTTTTTCTATCGTATTAAAATCAGAGACTGCCAACGATGGATCTGAGATAGTAGAAGTCCCCGCAAATGCATCTGTCACATGCAGGATTAAAGTTGAATCAGTTAACGACGTTAGTATTTTCGGATTAAATCCCGGAAATTTTGAAATTACCCAGCTCCCGTCAATTTCTGTAATGCAGCCTGCAGCATCGGTAATCTGGGCTGCGGGATCGCGGCAGACAGTTACCTGGAACGGGCAAAACTTAACTGGAAATGTAAACATCAGGCTCTCAACTGATGGTGGAAGTACATTCCCTGCTTTATTAAAATCAAATACCCCGAACGATGGTTCAGAAACAATTAATGTGCCCGCTTACCAGTCGCAGAATTGCAGAATCAAAGTTGAATCTGCTGCGGATACTAAGATATTCGCGCTGAATCCCGGTCAGTTTCGAATCACCAGTGAAGCTGCAATCACTATTACTTCCCCCGGATCACAGGCTGTTTGGATCATAGGAGCACAAAAAACAGTTACCTGGACTTCAGCAAATCTGACCGGCACCGTAAATATTATGTTGTCTACTGACGGCGGTTCAACATTTCCGGTAACATTACGTGCCAATACACCTAATGATCATTCTGCAGTAATAAATGTCCCGGATTTTCCATCAGATAACTGCAGGATCAGAATTGAATCCTCTTCAGACAAATCAATATTTGCTGTGAACGATTCAGCTTTCGCAATTGTGTCTTATCCGGAGTCTATCAGTATAAGCACTACTCTGGTATTTGAAGATCATACAGATGGCAGAAACTCCAGGATCATTGGTATTCCCGGCAGCAGCACAGTTCCTATTAATATTACAGGTGAGTATGTATACGACTGGCAGGTTTTCTGGGATAACGGAAAAGATCAGGATTATCTGGTCAGCGGCAATAATTATTCATTCTCACCCGGAAAAGCATATTGGATTGTTAGTAAAAATCCTGTTGTTATAAATCAGGAAGTTGAACCTGTTCCACTGAGCTCTTCTGACAATACCTACTCTATTCCGCTTCACCGTGGATGGAATTTAATTTCCAATCCTTTTGAAAAACCGGTAAGCTGGACAACAGTAAGAGCATTGAACGGACTTTTGGAAAATCAGAAATTGTATTATTGGAACGGGAGCTGGGATTCACTGAAGAGTTCCATGATACCTTATGAGGGATATTATTTCAACAACAGCACGGGTCTGGATTCACTGAAATTACCTTATCAGCCGGCAGGTGTGGTTGGAAAGACGGCATCTAAAGAAGAATATCCCGCTAATATATCGCAGTTTTTATCTTTGCGTATGAGTCAGAAAGGCAGGAAAGAGATCTCTGAAATATTTATCGGCTTTGATAAAGATGCGAAAGATGATTATGACGGAAAGGATTACTTTGCTCCCCCCGGTGATTTTTTAAAGGGCAGGTTGAGTCTTCTCCGCAGGGAACTGCCGGAAAGGGAAAGGCACTTTTTTATTGAACAAAGATCTTCCCTGGGAGAAGGGCAGCAGTATGATATTGAAGTACGGGCTGTGCCCAATGAACTGCAGCAGATAGAAATTGCGGGATTGGAAAATTATGAACAGTATAACATATATCTGCTCGATGAACGTTTGAATAATTTTTATAATATAAGGGAACTGAAAAAACTTGAGCTGAAACTTGCTCACGAAGTAAATCCATTTAAACTGATCATAGGTTCGGATGAGTACATTAACAGCGTAAAGCAGAACATTACTCCGGCAGCGTATGAGTTATTCCAGAATTATCCTAATCCTTTTAACCCTTCTACAGTGCTGAGGTTTTCACTGCCCGAAGCAAATACGATTAGTATCAGCATATATAATTCCATCGGAGAGCTTGTTGAAGTGCTGGTGAATGAGCAGTTATATGATGCAGGATATCATGAAGTTATGTTTAACGGCGCGCATTTATCGAGCGGCATGTACATAGTGGATTTAAGGACACAGAATTTCAGGAAGCAGAATAAGATGCTTCTCGTTAAATAACGAAGACGGAGGACGGAGGACAGAGGATGGAGGACAGAACCAGGAATGGATGCATGGTTGAATGGCTGAATGGTGTGCATGTTTATGCTTTAGCATCAAGAGATCGATGAGATGAGTAAAGCATTGTTAACAGCCGTGTCGTCCACTACGGGACTCTCATCATTCTTGCTTTTCTTTGCTAAAACGATGTAAGCCCTAGCGGGCTTGATAAATTGGAAGAGGGAGGACGGAAATTCGATCTATGAACTGAGCCCTACCTTTTTCATAAGATTTTTGAAACGCGGATCTGCCTGAACATCTCTCCAGTCGGGATGCTTACCAATAAAAAGAATTCCTCCATTTCTTTCTTCGACTGCTTTTTCGAGATAATGAAATACCTTATCATAATGCTTTAATGCCTTGTAAATGGTAATATAATCAAAGTTGAATGAGACATCAGGATTCGCGGATTCTCTTTGCCTTAAAATATTTAAACACTTTTCAACTTCATCAAACTTTCCCATAAGAGCATAGATAACACCAAGCGGCCCCTGTCCTTTTAACCCTATCGTGTCTCCTACTGTTTGTGACTGAGCCGTCAGAAATGTTTCAAGAGCTTTATCATATTCCTTCATATACAAATAATTATAACCAAGACTCCATAATGTACTTCTGAAATTCGGATCCAGTTCCAGTGTTTTCATAAACTGATCTTTTGCATCCTTATATCTTTCAGCAAACATATAATTTTCACCAAGCTCTCTGTTAATAATTAAGGATAAGGGATCAAGCGAAAGAGCTTTTTCTGTTTCCTCCACGCACTGTTCAATATTTCCAATGGCCCTTAAATAAAGGGAATAATAATAATGAACGTAGGCGGCACCGGGATTAAGATTCAGCGCGGTGGTAAAAGAGTCTAAAGCTCCATCCCAGTCCCATTCATAAAACATTTTAACAAGCGCTAGTGAAATGTGAGCTTCGGTAAGTGATTTATCCATCTCCAGTGCCAGCAAAGCATATCTTTTCGCTTCCTCATATGCATAATCAGGTTTCTGCATGCCGGATAAAGCTGAAATCAGATAACTGTTTGCCAGACCTGAATATGGCAGTACAAACTTTTCTTCTTTATTTATTGCATCCTTAAAAAATAAAAGTGATTTTGAAATTCCTTCCGGAGTCCATTTATTGAAATAATATATTCCTTTAAGATAATCGTTGTATGCATCAAGGTTGTTTGTATGTGTCCTTATAAGACTCTCTGCACCCGATTTCAGAGAAAGTCTTTCTCTTAGTTTGTTAGCGATCTTTCTCGAAATCTCATCCTGTACTTCAAAAATATCTTCAAGATTCCTGTTGTAAACCTCGGACCAAACATGATAACCATCAACTGAATTTATTAATTGAACAGTAATTCTTATTTTGTCCCCGGCTTTTCTAACACTTCCTTCCAGTACGGAATTAACATTCAGTTTTCTGCCTATCTCTCTTATGTCTTCATTTTTACCTTTGAATGCAAAAGAGGAAGTTCTTGATGTTACTTTTAATCCGTCAACATTTGTAAGGGCATTCAGTATCTCTTCTGTAATGCCATCACTGAAGAATTCATTTTCCGGATCAGCACTCATGTTCACAAAGGGGAGCACAGCTATACTATTCTTATCTTCAAAACCAGTCTGTAACTTTAACTGCTGCTCGGTTGGAACTTTGAGTCCCTGATTAGTCAGGGCGTAAATTTTGATCGGACTCTTGACATTCTTTAATTTATATGATCCTAAAAATTCAGCAGATATAAAAGAATGATTTTTCAGTTCGTCATAAAGTTTTTCTGAAATAAGAACTCCGCCCGGAACAGAAAGGGATTCAATTCTGGAAGCAATATTAACTCCATCACCATACACGCCGTTATTATCATAAACAATATCACCCGAGTGAATACCAATTCTTGCAGGTACGGCGGGAGCTGCTGAAAGCTCCTGCTGAATTTCCACAGCACATAAAGCAGAGTCAATTGCGCTTCCGAAAGTAATGAGCGCGCCGTCCCCGTAGTACTGAAGTATTTTCCCCTGGTGGATAGAGATTTTTTCTTCAAGGACTTTTCTGAACCGGTCCCTTGAATCTATGGCTCTTTTTTCATCTTCCTGCATCAATGCCGTATAACCGAACATATCGGTAAACATTATTGCCGAAAGAATTCTGACGGGTTTATTCATTTTTTATACTTTCAGTGGTATTAGGCTATGATATAAGTTAATTTTTAGAAATGTAGTTTGCAATGTACTTTGAAAAATGTTAATTAGCCCAGCGCTTTAGAGGCCGTGTTAAAATCGCGGTCTCTAAAGTAGTATTTTGGGTTAATTTATTACTTAACGCTAGAAATCATAGTAAGAATATAATTTCTTAACCACGCATCAAAACTAAGTACAAAAAATGACCTT
>Ga0196971_1001006_pt1 | contig 14634 bp, 14 predicted proteins | sample S1v_1013CmetaG_FD_148660 | JGI IMG/M metagenome (GOLD analysis project Ga0196971, IMG submission 148660) | Soil microbial communities from Anza Borrego desert, Southern California, United States - S1+v_10-13C | ecosystem: Environmental > Terrestrial > Soil > Desert | place: USA: California... | reverse complement strand
GCGCAGGCGCGGCAGCGGGATCAGCGTGCCAGCGACCCTGGCGCCTTCGGCGGCGACGACCAGCGAGCGGTGGCCGGCACGGACCAGCGCGGAGTCGAGCGCGCCGAGCACCTGCTCGGCACCGCCCATGGCGTCGGGGCCCACTTCGGCGAAGGGATCGGCGACGGAAAGGATGGTCAGGGTCATCGCTCACCCCGCCCCGACGGGGGACAGCGCTTCGGCGCTGGGTGCGGCACCGGCCGGGGCGTAGCGGCGCACCATCTCGGCACAGAACTCGGCGAAGTCCTCGTTGGCCTTGGGTGGACTGGTGTAGTGCGGTTCGATGCCCATGTGCTCCGGTGTGAAGCAGAAGGTGACGGTGACGTTGAACTCCGCCAGCGCTTCCATCTGCCGGTCGAACCAGTCCAGCGCCCCCTCGCGGTAGTAGTCGGCCCAGCTCAGCCCGGTGCGCAGGTAGGTGACGCCCAGCTCGCGCATGCGGCGCACCCCCTCGTCCAGCCGGTGGTCCTGGAAATGGAACCACTGGCACAAGCCGATCTCGGGCGCGTAGCGGTGGAACTGGTGGAACGCCGGCTTCGGCGTGCCGTCCTCGCGGATCAGGCCCATGTAGAAGTGGCGGTAGTAGGAGGACCCCTCCGCCTCCTTGTGCCGAGTCGTCGCCGGCCAGGCGCGCGGCAGGTCGAACAGGCTGTACCAGTGGATGCGCGGGGCGCGGCCGGTCAGCAGCTCGGCGGTGCGGCTCAGGCCGAACTCCTGCACCTCCTCGGCGCCGAAGGTGGAGACACCGACCTCCGACACCCAGACCGGCAGGTCGGTGACGGCGCGGATCTCATCCAGCTTGGCCGGCCACTCGTTGATCTGCCAGTGGTTCCAGTCGAGCGGGAAGCCGTGCACCGCCACCGCGTCCAGGTGGTCGAGCACGCCCTGCCCCTTCATGTTGCCGATGAAGCCGGGGTCGATGGGCGAGATGCCACCGAGCACCTGCGGCAGGTTCGGGTTGACCGCCCGGATCGCGCCGGCGGCAGTCTTGGTCATCTCGGCGAACCGGCTCCACTCCGGATCGATCAGGAAGTCCCAGTGGGACTTGTTGTTCGGCTCGTTCCAGAGCATCACCGCTTCGATCATGCCTCGGTTTCCTCCTTCAGTCGCCACGCGACGGATAGACCGGCTCCGCCCACTCCGGACGCTCGGCGACCCGGCAGACGAACACTTCTTCCTCGGGGTGGTCGATCACCCGGAACCCGGCCGAGCGCAGCATCGCCTCGGCGCAGGCCCGGTTCGGGATCCACCAGTTCGTGCCATCCCCGCAGTATTTATTCTCAACAAACGCCATGCGCGGGTAACCCGGGCGTTGGAAGTGTTCGGCCGCGCTGAAGGGATAATCGGGTTCCACCGGCTCCACCTCCTGGGGGCCGCGCAGCATCGACTGAAACACCATCAGGTCACCCGCGACGTGCTCGCGGATAAGGTCGAGCGCCAGGAGGGGATGGCGCAGGTGGTAGAGCACCCCCATGAAGAGCACCAGGTCGAAGCGCTCCTTCAGCGCCGCCACGTCGTAGACGGACAGCTTGCGGAACTCGATGTCCGCCCCCATGACCTCGGCCGCGAAGCGGGCCTGCGCCAGGTAGGTGTCGTCGAAGTCCACCGCGACCACCCGGTCGGCGCCGCGCCGCTTCATCTCCAGCGCGTAGAAGCCGCCGTTGCAGCCGATGTCCAGCACCGTCCGGCCGCTCAGGTCCTCGGGGATGGCGTGCGCGAAGCGCTGCCACTTCATACGCGGGTAATCGCCCAGGAAATGGTCGGGCGCCGTCCGCACCCCCTTGAGGTCGAGATTGTGGAACCAGGATCCGAGTTCGCGGACGCGCCTCTCTATGGCATCCGGGGTCATGCGCACGCCTCCATTCTCATTCCGCCGCTTCGGGCATGGATCCGCTCAACAGCCCGATGGCGGCGCGGTAGCCGCGCACCGTGCCGACGTCCACGTACGAGGTGCCGGCCCGCACGCCGACCGCGTCGCCACCCCGCGCGATCCAGGCGTTGACCAGGGTGCCGATGTATTCGTCCTGCCCCTCGCGCTCGCTCCACAGCCGGTGCAGGTCGTGGAACACCTGGCCGGGCATCTTGAAGGCGCCCCAGATCCAGTTCGTGGCGGCATGCGGGCTCTTCACCTGGATCTCGCGCACGCGCCCGTCGGCGTCGGTGAGGACGGCGTCGAAGAGCTGCGGCTGCGCGACCGGGAACAGCAGGAACGACAGCCGGTCGTCCGGCAGCGCCGCCAGCGCGTCCACCGGGAACCACACGGTGTCCGGCAGGCCGATCATCACCGGCTCCGACGGGTGGATCAGGTGGCGCGCCCGGAACAGCGCGTCGCACAGCCCGCCGGGGCGCGGCTGCACCACGTAGGCCAGATCCACGCCATCGATGCCGCCGCCGTAGTACTGCAGGATGTCGAACTTGCCGGGGCTGATGACGAAGGCGATCTTGTCGGCGCCGCCGGCCACCATGCGCTCGACCAGGTACTCGCTGACCGCGCGCGGGCGCTCGGTCCCCCCCTCCAGCCGGCTGCCCACCGGCAGCAGCTCCTTGGAGAAGGCAAGCGGCTGGATGCGGCTGCCGTTGCCGGCCGCCGGAATCAGTCCCCACATGTCACAGGCCTCCCGCCCGTTTGCCGGCGCTTTCCAGCGCGTTGCGCAGGTCGATGGCACGGCGCTCGGCGGTGTGCTCGGCCAGCGTGCGGGCGCGGGCGCGGCGCGCGATCTGCTCCAGGTTGCCGCGCGGCAGGGACAGCGCCGTGGTCACGTCGTCGGTGTCGCGCGCCACGATGATCTCGCGGCCCGGCTCGAAGAAGGCGTCCAGCCCCTCGAAATGGTCCGACACGATGGCCACGCCGCAGGCCGCCGCCTCGAACAGCCGGCCCGACGGGCACCAGCCCATGCGCTTCATGGCGCCGCGCGTGACGTTCAGCGTCAGCGTGGACGAGCAGAAGAAGGCCGGGTGCTCGGCCGGCGGCAGGTGGCGGACGAAGAACAGGTTGGGCGTCCACGGGAAGTCGTGCGGGTACTGCGCGCCGCCGATGACGAAGCGCCGCCGCGGCAGCCGCCGGGCCGGTTCGAGGAACAGGCGCTCCAGCGTCTCCTGCCGGTCCTCGGCGTAGGTGCCGAGGTACGACAGGTCGGCCATGTAGTTGGTGACCGCCGCCGTGGGCCGGTGCACCTCCGGGTCCACCCAGCCGTAGAGCGGCAGCGCCACCTTCGCCCCCAGCCGCTCGCGCAGCTCGGTCAGCGCCTGGCCGCCGGTGTAGCTCAGCACCAGGTCGAAGCCGCCCAGCCCATCCGGCGGCAGGTAGGCCGGCCGCTCGCCGGCCTTGAGCCGCGACAGCGTCACCGGCGTGTCGAGGTCGTAGAAGACGGTGCGCTGCGCCGTCGAGCCCAGCACCAGGCCACAGGCTGCCACCCCGTCCGGGCAGTACGAGGTGACCATCGCCACGTCGGCGTCGGCCAACTCGCGCTCGGCCGCCGCGGCCACGCCGTCCCAGTCGGGATAGAGCACCAGCTCGCCGCCGGGGATCTCCCAGTAATCGCGGTGCTCGGCGTAGTAGGGCACGTCGCGCTCGAAGAACACCACCCGGTGTCCGCGCCGGGCCAGTGCCTTGACCATGCCGCGCCACAGGGTGGCGTGCCCGTTGCCCCACGAGGAGCTGATGGTGAGTCCGAAGATGACGAATTTCATGGCGCCGCCGCGAGGCTCCCATCGTCGATGCCGGCGTTTACCCGCAGGACGCGCGCGGTCCAGCCGTCGATGGCTAGAACACTGACGGAGCCGGGAAAGACCTCGATGCGCAGAAAAAGGTCGATGGGAACACCGAGGTAATACGCCAGAGCGGCCCGGATCGGGTCGCCGTGCCCGACCAGCACGTGATGCCCCTCCGAATCGTCGTCGCACAGCGCATTGATCAGGCCGACCATGCGCGCCTGCACCTCGGCGATGGTCTCGCCGCCGGGTGCGCGCGCCCGGCCGCGGGCACCGTTCCAGCGCCGCCACGCCGGGTCGTGCTCGAGGCCGGCGAAGTCCTTGCCCTCCCACGCGCCGAAATCGACCTCCAGCAGCGCGTCCGAGTCCCGCACCTCCAGCCCGTGGGCGCGGGCGATGGGGGCGGCGGTCTGCCGGGTGCGCGGCAGCGGGCTGGCCCATACCCCATCCACCCGCCGGTGCGCGAACCAGCGGCCCAGCGCCTCGGCCTGGGCGAGGCCGGCGTCGTTCAGCGGCACGGGCATGCGGCCGGCGAGGCCCCGGCCGACCCAGTCGTGATCGGTGTGGCGCACCAGATAGACGGTGGTCATCGGCTCAGCACGGGTCGCCGGACTCGATGTACCTCTCGGTGCGCAGCCGGGCCTCGGCGTCGGTGAGCTGCTTGGGCGGCGACTTCATGAAATAGGCGGAGGGGGCCTCCAGCGGGCCGCCGATGCCGCGGTCGAGCGCCAGCTTGGCGCAGCGCACCGCGTCGATGACCACGCCGGCGGAGTTGGGGCTGTCCCACACCTCCAGCTTCAGGTCGATGGCGAGCGGCACGCCGCCGAACGCCGTGCCCTCCATGCGGATGTGGCACCATTTGCGGTCGGTCAGCCACGGCACGTGGTCGGACGGACCGATGTGGCAGTCGCCCTTGGGCAGCGTGTGGCCGAGCTGGCTGGTCACCGCCTGCGTCTTGGAGATCTTCTTCGACTCCAGCCGCTCGCGCTCCAGCATGTTGAGGAAGTCGGTGTTGCCGCCGAAGTTCAGCTGGTAGGTGCGCTCCAGCCGGACGCCGCGCTCGCGGAACAGGTTGGCGAGCACGCGGTGCACGATGGTGGCGCCGACCTGGCTCTTGATGTCGTCGCCGATGATCGGCAGCCCCTTCTCGGCGAAGCGGCGCGCCCAGGATTCGTCCGAGGCGATGAACACCGGGATGCAGTTGACGAAGGCGCAGCCCGCCTCCAACGCGCGTTCGGCGTACCAGCGCGTCGCCGCTTCCGAGCCTACCGGCAGGTAGGAGACCAGCACGTCGGTGCGCGTGCGCTTGAGGATGGCGGTGACGTCGTCCACCGGGGCGGCCGACTCCTCGACGAAGCCGGTGAGGTACTTGCCGAAGCCATCCATCGTCGGCCCGCGGTGCACCGGCACGTCCAGGCGCGGCACCTCGGCGAAGCGCGCGGTGTTGTTGGGCTCGGCGAAGACCGCTTCGGAGAGGTCGCGGCCAACCTTGCCGACGGCAATGTCGAAGGCGGCCGAGAACACCACGTCGCCGACATGGTAGCCGCCGAGGCGCACGTGCATCAGTCCCGGCACGTCCGCGTCGTCGGCGACGCCGCGATAGTACTGCACGCCCTGCACCAGGGCCGAGGCGCAGTTGCCGACACCGACGATCGCCACCCGCACCTTACCGCCCTTGCCCATGCCCGTCATCGCAACACCACCTCACGCGGTTCCTGCCACGGTTCTCGCGGCATTTGCCGAGGAAACGAGAGGAATGCGCGTGGGTTCCTTGCCGAAGCCCGGCGCGGACGGAGCCCCCCATGGGGAGAGGTGCCGTGATAGCCCTCTCCCGGCGCCGCCGGGAGAGGGAGCTATACGATCACCAATATCTCATCGCGTCGCGGTACAGGCCGCGCAGGTCCTCCTCGCCCACCGGGCAGGGAGCGATGGAGAGCAGGCGCTGCTGCGCCATGGCGCCCTTGACGAGGTCGGGGATGTGCTCCTCGCCATAGCCCAGCGCCGACAGGCCGTTCGGCAGGCCGGTGGCCCTCATCAGCTCGACCAGCTTGGCGGCCAGCACCTCGCCCGCGTCCTCCGGCCCGACGCCGCGCACATCGGCGCCCAGCGCCTCGGCGGCGCGCAGGTGCCCCTGCGGGTTGGCCGGGCCGGTGAAGCGGAAGGCGGCCGGCGCGTTCAGCACCACCGAGATGCCGTGCGGCACCATGGGGTTGGCGTTCTCGTAGCCGGAGGCCACGAAGCTGTGGTTCATGCCGGCGACCGAGTAGGACATGGCGTGCGGGATGTGCACCCCGGCGTTGCCGAAGGCGAGCCCGGCCAGCGTGGCGCCCCACATCAGGCCGTCGCGCGCCTCGTGGTCGGCCGGGTCGTTGACGGCGCGCACCAGATAGGCGCCGCCCAGGCGGATCGCCTGCAGGCTGCCCATGTCCGACCACGGGTTGGCACCCTGGTAGGGCGGCCGCTCGGTCGGGCTGTTGGGACGCTGGCGGGTCAGGTAGGGGCGCGCGGTGTGCGACTCGATGGCGTGCGTCAGCACGTCGAAGCCGGTGGCCGCCACCACGCCGGCCGGCAGGCTGTAGGTGGTGGTGGGGTCCACCACCGACATGGTCGGGCGCAGGTAGCGCGACGAGATGCCGGTCTTCACCTGCATCTCGACGTGGTCGAAGATCGCCACGCCGGTGGTCTCGCTGCCGGTGCCGCAGGTGGTCGGGCAGGCGATGTGCGGCTTGACCGGCCCCGGCACCGGCCGCCCCTCGCCCAGCGGCTTGTTGACGTAGGCCATGAACTCGGCCGGGTGGGTGGAATAGAGGTTGGCCGCCTTGGCGGTGTCGATCACCGAGCCGCCGCCGATGGAGATGAAGCCGTCGAACTTGCCGTCGCGGGCGAAGTCGGCGGCCTCCAGGAACGAGGCGCTGGTCGGCTCGACCTTGCAGCGGTCGAAGACCGCGACGTCCAGCCCTTCCTGCTTCAGCGACTCGCACGCCACCTGGAAGGGCGTGGACTGCGCCACGTTGCGGTCGGTGAACAGCGCCACGCGCAGCATGCGCAACGCCCGCGCGTCCATGCCCAGTTCGGCCAGCATGCCGGGGCCGAACTTCATCGCGGCGGCTTCGACGGTGAAACCCCGCTCGCCCAGCGGGTCGATGGCGTAGGCGCTCTCTGCGCGCGGCATGGCGTTCGTCCTCCCTGCGGATTGTTCGTTGCACCCATGGGAGCGCGGCAGGGGTGTGCCTGTCAACCGGGCAGGATTAGCCGGGCAGGATCAGCCGGACAGCATCAACCCGACAGCCGCGAGAGCACGGTCAGCGCGTCGGCGGTGGCGTGGCCGAGCGCGGTGTTGTCGAAGATGCACCACACCGGCCGCCGCTTCCCCTCCTCCGCCAGCCGGTCGGACAGGCGTTCCAGCACGTCGGGCGGGTACGGGGAATGGTAGATCTCCGGCGAACCGTGCAGGCGCAGGTACAGCAGGCCGTCCCAGCCGCCGGGTTCCGCCGCGGCCGGCACCGGCGCGGGGTCGGCGGCGACGCGCGCCACGTGGTGGCTCACCAGCAGCGCCTCGGCGGCGTCCGAGAACCACGTGGCGTGGCGCGGCTCGCACACGACCGCGCCGGGGAAGCGGTCGCGCAGGTCGGCGAAGAACGCCTCGGCCACCGCGGCGTCGAAGCGGCCGCTGGGCGGCAGTTGCACCAGCAGCGGCCCCAGCCGGTCGCCCAGCTCCCCCACCTCGGCGAGGAAGCGCGCCAGCAGGTCGGCGGCGTTGTTGAGGCGGCGGACGTGGGTGATCGCCTTCGGCACCTTGACGGCGAAGCGGAAATCCACCGGCGTCGAGGCGGCCCAGCGGGCGTAGGTCTCGGGCTTGTGCGGGCGGTAGAAGGAGCTGTTGATCTCCACGCACGGCAGCACGCGGGCGTAGCGCTCCAGATGCGTGCCGTCGCCCGGAAAGGACTCGGCCACCGCCTTGGGGACGCTCCAGCCGGCGGTGCCGATGCGGATCGGGGCGTGCGGGTGCTCTGCCGCCATGGCCGTGCAAACGGGAACGGGGGCGCGGGGGTTCCTTTCGATGCTTACTTGCCCCCACCCTTCCCATGCTGCGCATGGGTCCCTTCCCTCCCCCGCTAACGCAGGGGAGGGCGGAAAAAGGCACCCTCCCCTGCGTTAGCGGGGGAGGGTCGGGGTGGGGGCAAGCGCTGGAGCGCGTCAGAACACCAGTTCGGGCTGCTCGGCGCGGCGCTCGAACTCGGCGAGCTGGCGGGCCATGTCGCGGCGCGCCTTCTCGGCCTCGTAGAGCGGGCGGTACTTGCCGACGAAGCCCTTGCGGCAGGCGCGGTGGAAGCGGTCGGCCGCCGACCGCCAATCGTCACCGGCACGCAGCCAGCTCACGTAGGTGATGCCGGTGCGCGGGTCGGTGCGCAGGTAACGGCCGCGGCCCTTCTCTCCCCGCACCCACTGGCCGGGGTTCAGCCGCAAGGCACCACGCGCCAGCAGCATGGACACCTGCGGCGTCAGGTCGATGATGGGAAAGTAAGACACGGAACTCCTCCCGGGAGCGGCTTCGCGGCCCTCCCTTCGTTTGCTTCTGAATGTCTCGGAACGACCATTGATATGGGGTTTTTGCCCCGTCCGTTCAAGGTTTGTTCACGTTTTCCGGCAGGTTTTTCAAGGACATCGCAACATTGCCCGTTGAGCCGGCGGCGGACGCCCCCTACCTTGCGCAGGCATCCTTTCCGCCCCTTTTCACGTGCGTCCGTTCATGAAGCTCCCGCTCCGCGCCCTGCTCGTCGCCGCCGTCCTCGCCGGCTGCCAGACCACCAACGCCAGCCCGGTCACCGGCTCGGTGGAGGGCAACTCCGTCGCCGCCGCGCCGGCCGCCCCGTCGCAGAGCTTCCCGGAATGGCTGGCCGGCCTGCGCGCCGAGGCGCTGAGCCAGGGCATCCGCCCCGCCACCTTCGACCGCGCCTTCGCGCGGGTGCAGCTGCGCGACCGCGTGCGCGAGCTGGACCTGTCGCAGCCGGAGTTCACCCGCCAGCCCTGGCAGTACCTGGACAGCGCCGTGTCCGACGTGCGCGTGCGCCAGGGGCGCGAGCGGATCCAGCAGAACCAGGCGATGCTGAACCGCGTGTCCCAGCGCGCCGGCGTGCCGGTGGAGATCCTGGTGGCGTTCTGGGGCATCGAGACCGACTACGGCCGCGAGACCGGCGGCATGCCGGTGGTGGACGCGCTGACCACGTTGGCCTACGAGGGCCGGCGCGCCGCCTACTTCCGCGGCGAGCTGCTGGCGGCGCTGAAGATCCTGGACAGCGGCGACATCCCGCTGGAGCGCATGAACGGCTCCTGGGCCGGCGCCATGGGCATGACGCAGTTCATGCCGACCATCTTCCTCAAGCACGCCGTCGACGAGGACGGCGACGGCCGGCGCGACATCTGGGGCAGCCTGCCGGACGTCTTCGCCTCCACCGCCAAATTCGTGCAGGCCAACGGCTGGCGCACCGGCGAGCGCTGGGGCGAGGAGGTGGCTCTGCCCGCCGGCTTCCCCTACGAGCAGGCGGAACTGACCATCACCAAGCCGGTGTCGGAGTGGGCGCGCCTGGGCGTGCGGCCGGTGCAGGGCGGGCAACTCGCGGGCGAGGGCAACGCCGCCATCCTGGTGCTGGCCGGACAGAACGGGCCGGCCTTCCTGGTGCGCGAGAACTACCGCGCCATCATGCGCTACAACCCGTCCACCAGCTACGCACTGGCGGTGGCGATCCTATCCGACCGGCTGGCCGGCCGCCCCGGCGTGCAGGCCGCCTGGCCGCGGCACGAGCTGCCGCTGAGTAAGGACGAGCGCATCGAACTGCAGCAGCGCCTGGCCACCATGGGCTTCGAGCCGGGCACCGCCGACGGCATCGTCGGCGCCAACACCCGCAACGCCGTGCGCCGCTTCCAGAAGTCCATCGGCGTCGCCCCCGACGGCTTCGCCACCAAGGGGCTGCTGGAACGCCTGCGCCAGGCGTCCCTCACCACGCAGGCGGGCTGAAAACGAAACGGGCCGGAGGGGATCCCCACCGGCCCGTTCGCCATGCTCACGTCCTCACTTCGTGAGGGCGTCGACGAGCTTCCAGATGTTGCGGATCTGGAAGGCGTCCTTCTCGTAGTAGGCCGGGCCGTTGTAGCCCCACCAGTCCCAGCAGCCGTTGGGGTTGCTGCTCAGCATGCCGGGGGTGGCGGCGGCCTGCGGATACAGCACGACGATGCCGGCGCGCTCGGCGTAGTCGTTGTAGCCGGCGTCCACCGCGAACAGGTACTTGCGGTTCGGGTCGCGGCTGTCCTTGTTGATCTGGTCCTCGTTCTGGTGGCAGCCGTGCAGCGCGATGTGCAGCGAGCAGGTCTCGCCCTGCTTGCAGCGCTCGGGCACGTAGACGTAGCCGTTCTCGTGCATCAGGCCCTGCGGGTTGAACGGGCCGATGGCCTTGCGCTGGCTGAACTTGACCAGGTTTTCCGACGAGGCCGGCCGGTTCGGCTGCGGCGCCGAAGCGCGGGCCGGGTGCAGGAAGCGCAGCATCTCCTCGGCGCCGGGATAGTCGCAGTCGGCGATGTACGGCCCGCCGGCGGCGCAGTTCGCCGGCTCGGCCGAGGAGTTGGTCGGCATGGTGTGCGGCATGCCCGGGCGCGTCTCGGCGTTCAGGTGCGCCTTGACGTAGTGGTCGTCGCCGCACTGGCTCATCAGCGAGCGGTACAGGTCGGCCGTGGCGCCGGTCACCTTGCCGGGCACGGTGTCGTCGACGCCGCCGGCGATCAGGAAGGCGCGGTCGCCGCACACGCCCTTGGGATCGTCCACCTTCCGCGCCGCGGCGGCGTCGGTGACGAACTTCACCAGCTTCGCCGTGTCGATCGGCTGCTCCGCCAGCGGCGCCAGGAACTGGCCGGCCGCGCCCATCTTCTTGTAGTAGGCCGTGCACAGGCCGATGGCGGTGGCGGCGGCGGGCGTCATGGCGAGCGCCGGGTTCGTCGGGATCAGGCCGGCGTTGCCCAGCAGGTAGTCGGCGCAGCGGAACGGCGGGCCGGCGACCATGCCGACGCCGACCAGATCGGCGGAATGCGCGATGTGCAGATGGTGCGCCATCGCCGCGCCCGACGAGATGCCGGAGACCGTCACGTCCTTGCGGTCGATCTTCAGGGTGATCTTCTGCGCCGCCAGCTCGGCGATCTGGGCATGCGCCGGCGCCGCAGCGCCCATCAGGACGGTCAGGCAGACCGCCGCGCCAGCGGTCAGGGATGCCCATTTCCAGGTCGTCATGTCTCGAAAACCTCTACCATTTCCAGGCGTCGTAGCCTTGCCTCCCCTACTTTTCCGCGATGCAACATGGTTTGTGCAACACGCAATGCGGCACACGCATACACCCGTACACCACCGCGACGTATCGCCGCGCCCCGTCGATCCACGGGGTCTCATTCGTCCGTCTGGATGGTGATCGCCACGCGGCGGTTGCGCGCCCGCGACGCCGGGTCGTCGCCAGCGGCGATGGGCCGGGTGTCGGCGTGCCCCGCCGCCAGCAGCCGGCGCGCCGGGACGCCCAGCTCGACCAGCGTGCGCACCACGCTGGAGGCGCGGGCGGTGGACAGCTCCCAGTTGGAGGGGAAGCGGGCGCTGGCGATGGGCACGGAGTCGGTGTGCCCCTCGACCACGATGTCGCCGTGCGTCGCCGCCAGCAGCGGCGCCAGGCGGCGCAGCAGCCCGCGCCCCGGCGCCGACAACTCGGCTTGGCCGGGGGCGAACAGGATGCCGTCGCCGATGACGATGCCGACCCGGTTCTGCCGCACGCTGACCGCCACGCCGGGCGGCACGCCAAGCTCCGCCAGCCGCGCCCGCCAGCGTTCGATCAGCGGCTCCGGCGCCTCCACCGCCACTTGATGGGACTCCAGGCGCGGCCGGTCGTCCGGCATGCCGACAGGAACGGGGATCGGTTCCGGCTCCGCCCGCTCCTCCTCGAACGGCTGCGGCACGGCGACGGCGGGGGCCTCGGGCGGCAGCGGCGTGGTCGGCAGCTGGTCCTTCACCGTGGTGATCGCCAGCAGCATGACGAACACCGCGAACATCAGCGTCACCAGGTCGGAGTAGCTGAGCAGCCAGATCTCCTGGTCGTCCTCGGGGGCGGAGGCGGGCCGCTGCGGGCGCTGCGCCCAGGGCGGGGACGACAGGTCGGGCGGCGGTTCGGCCGGGAAACGCTCACGCGGTGCCATGGAGTTCGTCCCTGCGTTCGCGGACGAACTCGGCCAGCGCGTCGGCGACCACCGTCGGCGAGCGGCCGAGCCGCACCAGGAGGATGCCTTCCAGCAGCACGTTCAGCATGGCGACGCGCCGGGCGGTGCGCTGCTCCAGCTTGATGGCGATGGGCTTGAAGACGATGTTGGCGAGGACGACGCCATACAGCGTGGCGACCAGCGCCACCGACATGTGCTCGCCCACCTGGGCGATGGAGGCGGTGCCGAGCTGCGCCATCATGCCGATCAGTCCGACCAGCGTCGCCAGCAGCCCGAAGGCCGGCGCCAGCCCGGCCAGCGTGCGGAACAGGCGGGCCTGCACGGCCTCCTGCTCGATCAGCTTCTGGATGCGCCAGTTCATGATGTGCAGGATGTCGTTGACCGGCGTGGCGTCGGCGATGAGCTGGAGGCCCAGGCGCAGGAACGGGCTGGCGACGCGGGTGCCACGCGCCTCCGCCTGCTGGATCTGGCCGCGCTGGTAGAGCCGGGCGAACTCGACGATCTCGGCGATGTCCGGCGTGATGGACTCCTCCTCGCGGAAGATGGCGACGCAAGCGCCGATGGCGGCGCCCAGCTCGCGCATGCGGAAGGCCAGCAGCGCCGCCACGGCGATGCCGCCGCCGACGATGGCCGCACCGGCCGGGTTCCAGAGGACGTGCATCCCCTGGTCCAGCCCGATGTAGGCCAGCAGGGCCACCGCACCGGCCAGCCCGAGCACCGTCGAATTCAGCAGTCCCGGTAACGTCCGCGTCGGGCTCACATCGCCCTCCGGCGCCTTGGAAAGGCAGAACACCCCCGATTGCACACCGCCCGTCCGCCGCCGTCAACGGACAAGGCTGCGCTCAACCGCCGCGCCCGAACAGCCAGCCCAGCAGGCCGGACCGGCCGCCGTCCTCGCCGGCGGGCTTGTCCTCCCCTTCCATCTCGACTGCTTCGCCGGGGGACGCGCGGCGCACCTCCGACGGGCCTTCCGCCGAGGCGGTGCGGGCCGCCTCGTCCGCGGCATGGCCCTGGAACAGCAGCACGCCGGCCTTGCGGCCGAGTTCCAGCATGGCCGGCGTGTCGCAGCGCCACAACACCAGCCGCCCGGCCCCGAAGCGCTCCACCCCGGCGCGCAGCAGCGCTTCCGTCTCGGGCACCGGGTTGCCCGGCAGCGCCTTGACGTAGGTCGCCTCGACCGCGCCGAGGTCGAGCGTGGTCAGCGCCGACACCGGCACATGGTCCACCGCCACGGCGAAGTCCAGGTCGGCCAGCCGCGCCGCCGCGGCGGCGAAGCGCTCCGGCGACAGCTGCGCCTCCCAGCAGGCCAGCTCGGCGGTCAGGTTGCGGCGCACCTCGGTGGGGATGGCGCGGGCCAGGTCGGAGAAGCTCCCGTCCAGGACGGTGGCGGTGTGCAGGTCCAGCGCGAAGGGGCGATGCGCGTGCAGCCGGTCGCGGGCGACGTGGCGCATCAGCCCGCGGTCGAGCCGCGCGAACACCTCGTGCCGCAGCCAGGCGTCGCGGCGCAGCGGCAGGTCCAGGCGCGCCTCCAACTCGTCCAGCGCCACCGCCAGCTCGGTCAGCACCGCCACCGGCTGGCCGGGGTCGGCGAAGGACCACAGGGGCTGCTCGCGCACCAGGCTCTCGACGTCGGCGCCGTGCAGCACGCGCTCCACCTCCAGCACCTGCGCCAGCGCGGCGGTGGGGACGCGTTCGGCGGCGGCCAGCACGCGGGCGCGCTCCATCTGGCCCGCCGGCACGATGTCGGAGGCCAGGCGGTCCGCCTGCGTCGCCACGTCGTACAGCGTGAAGGCGAGCCTGCCGAAGCCGTGCCCGTGCAGCAGGCGCGACAGCGTGCCGGCCCCGCTCTCCAACAGCGGCGCGCCGTCGGCGGGCGTGAGGATCAGCAGGCGCGGTCCCGGCAGGCGGAACACCTCGCGCCGGCGCGCGCCCAGCCAGCTTTCCAGGTAGTGGTCGAGGGTCAGCGAGAAGCGCGGGTCGCCGCCGTGCTCGATGCCGCGCAGATCGACGAGCAGGGCGGCCAGCGGTTCGGGCCGGTCGCGCAGGGCCGCCAGCCGCGCCAGGAGAGCCTGCCCCAGGGCTTCGGCCATTCCTCACACCTCCCCGCAGGAACCCCCGGATTCTCGCCGCGAAGCCCTTCACGTTCAACAGGATAATCGCGGTCCGGGAAACCCTCTTTGCTGCACCTGCGAAATGAGCCATCATGGTCCGTCCGTTCGACAGAGGATGGTCTGCACCATGGCTCCTCGCGACTGCACGGCCGCCGTCACCCGCCCTGCCGCGCCGCCCGCGGGAGCCGCGCTGGACCGCTACCTGTTCGGACGCATCCTCGACATCGCCGCCACCGAAGACCGGCCGCTCGGCGCCGCGCTGGGCTTGGCGCGGGCGGATCTGGAACGGCTCGTGGACCGGCACTGCCCGCAGACGCGTCCCCTGCTCGCCGCCCTGCCGGCCGACGCCGGCCCCGGCGAGGACGCGCCGGAGGAGGAGGACCTGCGCGCCCTGCTGCTGGAGCACCGCGCCGGCACCGCCGAGGAGGAGGTGTGGCTGGCCCGCATCGTCGCCCGGCGCAGCCTGGGGGCGAACCACCTCTGGCAGGACATGGGCTTCGCCGGCCGCGACGACCTGGGGGCCATGTTCCGC
>Ga0196971_1001005_pt1 | contig 14635 bp, 15 predicted proteins | sample S1v_1013CmetaG_FD_148660 | JGI IMG/M metagenome (GOLD analysis project Ga0196971, IMG submission 148660) | Soil microbial communities from Anza Borrego desert, Southern California, United States - S1+v_10-13C | ecosystem: Environmental > Terrestrial > Soil > Desert | place: USA: California... | reverse complement strand
TCGCCAAGCTCAAGGCGCGGCTCCGCAAGGCTGGGCAACGCACCGTCGAGGCGATTGGGGACGCCATCGGCGAACTGTTGAATCAGCTGACTCCGGCCGAATGCACGAACTACTTCCGGAACGCCGGTTATGCCGTATAGCCGACGTGAAAATGCTCTAGCGTTATAGCTTTTGCCTAATCGGAACTCTTAGTTCGTTATAGAAAAATAAAGTTCTATTCTTTTTCGTCATTAAAATCCTGTTTAGAATGTCCACCTTTTGAACGGCAACTATTTTTCCCGAGGCGAAAACTGGTATGAGCGGACAGGCTTGGTTGGCGGTCGGCGTGGTCATGGGGTGCTTAAGCTTGCTGCTGTTCACGGCCGCCGCACCCGAGTTGATACTGCTCGGCGGGGTCGTGGTGCTGCTCATGACGGGCGTGCTAACGCCGGAGCAAGCTTTGGGCGGTTTCTCCAACGAAGGCATGATGACCGTTGCCTTGATGTATGTGGTGGTAGCGGGAATACGGGAGACCGGCGGTGTCGATATGCTGGTCCAGCATGTGCTCGGGCGCCCGAAATCCCTGCGCGGCGCATTACTGAGGCTAATCGTGCCGGTGACGTCGGTGAGCGCCTTCATGAACAACACACCGCTGGTGGCGGTTTTTCTGCCCGCCGTTCTGACTTGGGCGAAGCGCCTGCAAATTTCGCCCTCGAAGCTCCTTATTCCGCTCAGTTACGCTGCGGTCGTCGGTGGGACAATCAGTTTAATCGGCACCAGCACCAATCTGATCGTCAATGGTCTTCTACTGCATAGCGATAGGCCGGGGCTAGGGCTATTCGACATCGCCTGGGTCGGTATTCCGTGCTCGATTCTCGCTGCGTTTTACATTTGGTTACTAGCGCCCACGCGGTTGCCGGAACGCAAGCCCGCCAGCGCCGTGTTCGAGAACCCCAAGGAATATACGGTTGAAATGGCGGTGGAAGAGAATGGAGCCTTGGTGGGTAAAACGGTCGAAGAGGCCGGTCTCCGTCATTTGCAGGGATTGTATCTGGTTGAAATCGAACGTGGCGATGAAGTATTGGCCGCGGTTGGGCCTTACGAGCGCCTTCAGCCGGGCGATCAGTTGGTTTTCGCGGGTGTGAGCGACTCGGTGGTGGAATTGCAGCGGATCAAGGGTTTGCGCCCGTCGGCCGATCATGCGTTTACCCTGGAGGACCGGAAGCATCGCGAGCGCGTGCTGGTGGAGGTGGTCGTTTCGCCGCAATGCGGACTGGTGGGCAAAACCATCAAGGAAGGCCGTTTCCGTATGGTCTACGGCGGTTCGGTGATCGCCGTGGCGCGCAACGGCCAGCGCATCTCCGGCAAAATCGGGGAGATTCGGCTGGAGCCTGCGGATACGCTATTGCTCGATGTCCGCCCGCCTTTCCTGGAGCGGCACCGGAATTCCAATGATTTCCTTCTGGTCAGCCAAGTGTCGGAGTACCTGCCGGTTCGTCATGAGCGCGCCGGCATGGCTTGGCTGATTTTGGCCGCTGTGGTGCTCAGCGCTTCTTTCGAATGGCTGAGCATGCTGAAGGCCGCTCTGCTTGGCGCGGCCGCCATGTTGCTGACGGGGTGCTGTTCCGTGCCGGCCGCCCGGAAAAGTCTGGACGGTCAAGTATTGCTTGCCATCGCCGCTTCATTTGGTCTCGGCAAAGCCTTGGAGATATCCGGTGCGGCATCGGGAGTCGCACACGGCTTTCTGAGTGTTGCAGGGGATAATCCGCTTGTGGTGCTGGTGCTGTTTTATTTCTTGACCGTCGTGCTGACCGAACTGCTCAGCAACAACTCGGTGGCGGTGTTGATGTTTCCCTTGGCACTCGCCATCGCGGATAAGCTGGGCGTCAGTTTTTGGCCGTTCATCATCGCAGTGATGATCGCCGCCTCCATGGGCTTTTCCACCCCCATCGGCTATCAGACCAACTTAATGGTTTACGGCCCCGGCGGTTATCATTTCAACGACTTCATCCGTTTCGGCGTCCCTTTGAACATCCTGATGGGGATCGTAGCGTTGAGCATTATTCCCTGGGTGTGGCCGTTTCATCCGTAGCGTATTTTTGCAAGGCGCACGCTTTACTCGGTTTTTTCTCATGAAGCTTCGATACATTTCTTGCCTGCTGGCCGTCTTAGCGTTCACCGGTTGCGAACGAGCGGCCGAAACCCAGCTTTCCGGGTCGATTCAAGGCACCACCTACCATATCAAGATGGTCATGGATAAGCTTGAGGTGACGCCGGAACAGGTTAAAGCCGATGTCGAAGCGGTGTTCAAGCTCGTCGATGAAAAGCTGTCGAACTGGCGGGAGGATTCGGAAATTTCCCGCATCAACCAGCAGAAAACGAGCGACTGGATTTCGGTCTCGCCGGAGATCGTTCAACTGGTGACGATCGCGAAGGATATCCACCAACGCTCTCAAGGTTGCTACGATCTTACGGTAAAGCCCTTATTCGACCTGTGGGGCTTCTCCAAACACGAGAGCCGGGTGCCGGAGCAAGGCGAGATCGATCGGATCTTGGCTCACGTGGGCATGGAGAAATTGGAGGTCGATGCGGAAAACGGCCGCATCCGCAAGCAGGACCCGGAGCTTGCGATCGACCTGTCATCCATCGCACAGGGCTATACCGTGGGCGCCGTAGCCGATCGGCTCGAAAGCCGGGGCATTCGGAATTACTTGGCGGAAATCGGCGGCGAAATGAAGGTCAAGGGGCGCAAGGCCAACGGCGCGCAATGGCGGGTAGCCATCGAAAAGCCGACGCCGTTGGTTCGGGAAGTCCAGCGCATCCTGGATATCCACCAGGAAAGCGGCACAGCCGTCATGACTTCCGGAACGTACCGCAACTTCTTCGAATCCGGCGGGCAAAGCTATTCCCACATCCTGAATCCGAAGACCGGGCGTCCCGTGACCCATAATCTGCTGTCCGTTACGGTTCTGCACAATGACCCGACGCTGGCGGACGCGTGGTCCACGGCTCTGTTATGCGTGGGTGAAATTGAGGGGGCCAAGATCGCCGAAGCCGAGGGCCTCAAGGCTTTATTCATCTACCGGGACGGTCAGGAGCTCAAGGAGCGCATGAGCAGCCAGTTTTTAAGCGCCCCGGCACCTTAGCTTTAGTAAGGCACGACGGAGCCGTTCCGTTAAAGCCCCGACTCCCGCCTTTTCGTTTCGGGAGCCCGTTCCGCGTGCGGTTCGGCCGTGCGGTGTTTTCCGAAATAATACAAGATGTGCGAAAAGCCCAGATAAACCAGGGCGAGGACGAAAGTCTGCCGAATCGGCAGGTCGTTGAGCATGGCGTAAAATTCGGCGCCACCGGCCGTCAGAAGAAATATGAACCCGATGAGCAGCGCTTCGATGCGGCTTCCCCGGCGATAGCGGAAATACCACAGGCCAATCTGGCTGATCAGTAGGTAGCCGACAACGATGAATAGGTTGTTCCGCAATGGACCGTAGAGTCCCTCCGCGTCCGGTATGATGAGGCCGGGTTCGTTTAGAGCCGCGAACCCGCCCAAGATGGATAGCCAGACGGCAAAATGGAAATTTAAGGCCACCGCGCGGTTCATAAATCCCCCCTTATTGCTAGTTGAACGGCTTGCCACCCTTTCGAGGAGCCGGAAGGCGATTAGTTCCCGATCCGATCAAGGCGGTGGAATCGCGCTTTGCCGTCCTATCATGGCCCCGTTAAGTCTTGCGTCTGGGCCCCGTGTCGTTTCTTCGTAATAGAGCGGGGAGAACGATAAGCAGGCCGAGGAGCGTAAAGCTAAGGATCACCTCCGGCGACAAGATGTCTTCGATGTTGCTGATCTCGCCCAAAGCTTGCCCTAGGTTGACATAAACAAAGCTGCCGGGAATGACACCGATCGCGGTGGCCAGAAAATAGGTGCGGGCACTGATGTTGGTCACGGTCGGCGCCAGATTGACCAGCCAGAATGGAACGAGCGGCACCAGCCTCAGAAAAAGCAGGTACCGAAAGGCGTCGTTCTGGAATCCTTCAACAATCTTTGCGGCCATAGGCGACTGCGATAATTTGGCGCGGGCGAAGTCGGCAAAAATGAAGCGTGCGGCCAGAAAAACCAGCAAGGCGCCCACGGTTGATGCAATCACCGTCACTAATGTGCCCAACCAACGCCCGAACAGCAAGCCCATAGCCAGCGACAGTATCACACCGCCCGGAATGCTGAAGGCCGTCGAAGCGAGATAGGCGAAAGCCGAGGCGAACAGCATGAGTGCATAGTTTTGCTCGGTGAAAGCCAGAAGTCGGTCGCGGTTTTCTTTAATGAATTCGAGGCTTAGCCATTGATTCCCTCCGATAGCAAAGAAGGCGGACAGCACGGCGACGAAAATCAGGGCCAGACCAATTCTGCCGTAAAAGCGCTTCTGTTCGTTGGGCATGAGTCCGTCTCCGGGAAGAAACCGAAGCCAGTATACAGTCGGTCAGAATGAGAATCTGTTTATAAACCTACTCCGCGGACGTGATTCCCTAGTGCGGGCGGTGCTCGGACAAATCCGCCGGGAGCGGATTTGGACGCGAAGCGCCGCGGAGCGGTGAAACACAGGACGGGTTTCATCACTCCTCACCTACTCGCGTGTAGGCTCCGGTTGCTCCGGCCGCTCCCTGTCCTGAGCCTGTCGAAGGGCCGGCTGATGCCGGCTCATCGCGGTTTCTAAACAGCTTCTGAGATAAAAATGCGCGGTCGGCCGATGCACCGAATCCGATTGAAAGGGAACGCGCTGTCGAGTTCGATGGGAGTCCACGAAGGGCTTGTCGGAAGCGATAGCCGGAAAACAGCGGTGCCGGTGTTTCCTCCAGCCCGTCCCACAGCCGACGACCGGGTGGGCTGAAGGTCGGTATTACGGCTTCATTCCATTCTTTAGCGCGTTGAACAGTGCATTGCCCGCGACGGTGTTATCGCTTCCCACCAAAACCATGATCATGAGTTTGCCGTCCATCTTCAAACATTCAACCACGCCGGTTATATGTTCGCTCCATGAACGGACCGAATCCTCATCCTTGGTGATTCTTCCTGCTTTTTCCAAGTTCAGAATCGACTCGCCCTTGTTAACGCAGTCGGCTTGGCTCATGGCGCCTCCGTCCAGGTGATCCCACCACATATCGGGCGCTGCAGAGGCGGCAAACGACACGCTGCTCATCAATAAGCAGGCGAAGAGGGGCTTAAGGAAGCTTTTTGTGGGCATGGGGAAATCCTCCTTGGTTTTGTCCGTTCGACGGCTAAATCGGTCGACGACCGTTGCTCCTACAGATTTAAACTATCATCCCGGTTGTTTCTAAAGTAGGCTGCATTAACTCCGCTGTCTCAGGGGGACGTATCGAAACGACTTGGCCAGCCTCTTAGTTAAGACACTGAAAAGTATCTAATTGCAACGGGATGATGAACACTCATTCCTCTCATCAAAAGACTAATGACAAGGTAACTCAGACCATGGATCGCATCGTTATCGATGGCTCCTACGGCGAAGGCGGCGGGCAAATCCTGCGGACCACGCTCTGTCTGTCCGCCATCACCGGTCGTCCCGTGCGTATCGAAAACATCCGTGCACGGCGGAAGAAGCCCGGATTGGCGGCCCAGCATTTAACCGCCGTGCTTGCGGCGGCCAAACTGTGCGACGCCGACTTAAACGGCGCCGAACTGTATTCGAAGACCTTGACGTTCACACCGCGGGCGAAGCCGCGAGCCGGGGATTATCTATTCGATGTGGCCGAAGCGAGGCAAGGGGGAAGTGCCGGAGCGGTATCGCTGGTGCTTCAAACGGTCTTGCTGCCTTTGGCCTTAGCCGAAGGCGACTCCCGCATAATTCTGCGGGGCGGAACCCACGTGCCCCTGAGTCCGCCGTTCGATCATCTCCATGACGTGTGGCTGCCCATTATCAATCTCATGGGCATTCGCGCCGAACTCAGCCTCGAACGATTCGGCTGGTATCCGGCCGGAAAAGGCGAGGTGCTCCTAAAGACGAACGGAATAGGGGGCGGGCGAGGAAGATTGCAGCCTCTGAATTTGCCGGATCGAGGCGAACTGATCGAAATATCGGGCCGTGCGCTTGCCGCCAATCTCCCCGACCACGTGGCGAAACGCATGGCTGAGCGCGCCTCGGCCATCCTGCGGCAAAAAAACATTCCTTGCGAGATCGCCCCGGTCTCCATTCGGGCGGCCTGCCCGGGGGCGGGGATTTTTCTAATCGCTCGCTACGAACGGTTTATCGCCGGTTTCAGCGCCCTGGGCGAACGGGGAAAACCCGCGGAGCAAGTCGCCGAAGATGCCTGCTCAAAGCTGTTGGAGCATCACCGTTCGAGCGCTTCGGTGGAACGGTATCTCGCCGATCAGCTTCTGCTGCCTTGCGCTTTAGCCGAAGGCGAGTCCGTTTTTACGGTCGACCCGCTTACGCGGCATCTCTCGACCAATGCCTGGGTCGTGGAGCATTTCGGCATCGCCGAAGTCGAAATGATATCGACCTCGGCCACGGCCGGTTTGGTGCGAGTGCTACCGAAATCGTAAGAAGTAGCCATGCCTGTTCACAACGCCGACATTGCGGCAATCTTCGAGGAAATAGCCGATCTCCTGGAGATCGAGGGCGCGAATACGTTTCGGATTCGCGCCTACCATAATGCGGCCCGCATTCTCCAGGAACTGGGCAAGGACGTGCGCACGATGGTGCAAAAAGGCGAGGATCTTACCGACTTGCCAGGCATCGGAGCCGACTTGGCCGGCAAGATCAAGGAAATCGTCGACACCGGCCGCTGCAAAGCGCTGGACGATCTTCACAAGCGGATGCCGCCCGCCATCGCAGAGCTCTTGAAAATCCCTGGCTTGGGTCCGAAGCGGGTGCGAGCGCTTTACCGCGAACTCGATATTCAAACCGTAGAGCAGCTTCGGCGCGCCGTACGCAATCATCGAGTCCAGGAGCTTCCCGGCTTCGGCGAGAAGACCGAGATGCACATCGCAGATGCTCTGGAAACCCACGGCGGCGGAGCCGGGCGTTACAAACGGGTGACCGCCGATGAATACGCGGAGGCGCTGCTCGATTACTTGAGCCGGGTTCCCGGCATCCGGCGGGTAGTGATTGCCGGCAGTTATCGCCGTGCCAGGGAGACGGTGGGCGATCTCGATATTTTGACGACGGCGGAAGCGGGAAGCCCGGTGATGCCGCGCTTCATCGAATACGACGAAGTTGCGGAGGTGTTGTCCCATGGCGCCACGCGCGGCAGCGTGCTGCTGCGTTGCGGACTGCAAGTGGACTTCAGAGTGGTGCCGGAGGAAAGCTACGGTGCGGCGCTCCATTATTTTACCGGCAGCAAGGCGCATAGCATCGCCATTCGGCGCTTGGGACAGGAGTTGGGGCTCAAGATCAACGAATACGGGGTATTTCGCGGCGAGGAGCGTGTGGCAGGCGATACCGAAGAGTCGGTCTTCCAGGCGGTCGGCCTGCCTTTCATCCCGGCGGAACTCAGGGAAGACCGGGGCGAGATCGAGGCGGCCAGAGCGGGACTTTTGCCGAAACTCGTCGAGCTTTCCGACCTCAAGGGCGATCTTCATGCCCATACCAAAGCGTCGGACGGCCACAACACTATTCTGGAGATGGCCGAAGCCGCGAAAAGCCGCGGCTTGGAATATCTCGCCATCACGGAGCACTCCCGCCGGCTGACGGTGGCCCATGGTCTCGATCCTCTCCGGCTGCTCAAGCAGATGGACGAGATCGATCGGCTGAATGAAACCTTGGAGGGCATCGTCGTCCTCAAGGGCATCGAAGTGGACATTTTGGAGGACGGCGGCCTGGACCTGCCGGACGATGCGCTCAGTCGGCTCGATATTGTAGTCGGTGCGGTGCACAGTCGCTTTGACTTATCCCGAACCCGGCAGACCGAGCGGCTTCTTCGCGCTATGGATCATCCCCATTTCACCATCCTGGCCCATCCCTCGGGGCGCTTGATCGGGCGCCGGGAGCCTTACGATGTCGACATGTTGCGCATTATCCGCAAGGCAAGGGAGCGCGGGTGTTTTCTTGAGCTCAACGCTAACCCGGAGCGCCTCGATCTTGTCGATACCCACTGCAAGATGGCGAAGGACGAAGGCGTGCTGATCAGCCTTAATTCCGATGCGCACAGCACTCTGGATTTCGGGAATTTGCGCTACGCCGTGGGGCAAGCCCGGCGCGGCTGGCTGGAGGCGCAAGATGTGGCGAACTCCCGTTATTTGAGCGAGCTGCGTCAGTTGCTTCAGCGGACTCTTTAGCACACGAAGCAGCCGTGGAACTTTTCTCGACCTAAAAAGTCTTATGGATTAAGTGTCAGGAACGACGCGAACTACTCATCTCCTCCCTTTGAGTAGTGTCATTCCCCCGGTACCCCCCAAGCCGGGACTTTACTCCGAAGCACATCCCCCCTATTTGCTTCGGAGTTTTTTCTTTTGATGAACCGGTAATTCGGCATCGATCGCGCGCGGTGAACTCAAACCGCATGCGATTGAGGCATCTCCAGCCAGCGGTCCAGCACGGCGCAGGCTTCCTCCAGACCGAGGCGTTTGAGTGCCGAAAAGAGCTGCAAGGTAACCTTTAGTCCTTCTTGCGCGTTCAACTCGGCTTCCACCTTCCGTAAGGTCTGGAGCGCGCCCCCCCGGCTGAGTTTGTCGGCCTTGGTCAAGGCAATGTGCAGAGGGAGTTCCCAGTGCCGGCACCACTCGATCATGCGGTGATCGAACGGGGTCAAGGGATGGCGGATGTCCATCACCAGGAACACCCCGCGCAACGAGCGGCGCTCGCTGAAATAAGTTTCCAAAGCCTGCCGCCAGGTTTTCTGGATGGCCTCCGGCACTTGGGCATAGCCGTAGCCGGGAAGGTCGACCAACCGCCGTTCATCGTCTACGCGGAAAAAATTGAGCATTTGGGTCCGGCCCGGCGTTTTGCTGACGCGTGCCAGCGCTTTCTGCTGGGTGATCACATTGATCGCACTCGATTTTCCGGCATTAGAGCGGCCCGCGAAAGCGACTTCGAAGCCCTCGTCCGGTGGAGCGTTTTTCACGCTCGGTGCGCTCGTCAGGTAATGGGTATTTTGATAAGGGGTATTCATAGGGATTGAATCGGGGAAACCTGTTGACTTTTGTAGTCTACCTGTATTTGATTGGCGCTCTAAAACAAGCCGCAGGTCGGCGTAAAACAGCTTTATTTTGGTTTGCCAGAGCGAGGAGTCAATGATGGGGAAGCGTGCATTATGGGTTTGTTTCGTTTTATTGAGTGGTTATTCCCTCGCTCACGCTGAAGGGAATGCGGCAGCAGGGAAGGAAAAATCGGAAGCCTGCGCCAGCTGTCACGGCGACGACGGAAACAGCAATGCACCTATTTTTCCTAAGCTGGCCAGCCAGCACGCATCTTATACCGCTAAGCAATTGCGCGAATTCAAATCCGAGAAAAGGGCCAATCCGACGATGACGGCTATGGCCGAGCCTTTGAGTGACGCGGACATCGACGATCTCAGCGCTTACTTCGCCCAGCAAAAGATCAAGCTCGAAAAGGCGGGGGCGGCTAATCCTCTCGGAGAGACGATTTACCGCACCGGCAATGCCTCGTCCGGCGTTCCGGCTTGTACCGGTTGCCACGGTCCGGATGGTGCCGGCAACCCTTCCGCCATGTTCCCGGCTTTGCGCGGCCAGTACGCCGCTTATCTCGAAAAGACCTTAAGCGATTTCAAGGCAGGCGCTCGAGCCAACGACGCTAATTCTATCATGCGGTCGATTGCGGCTAAGTTGAGCAACGAAGAAATCACCGCGGTATCCGGCTATGCGTCGGGACTACAGTGAGGTCAATCCGTCAAAATCGGCCGATTTATCGCCTCGCGGGCACATGATTCATGGTTTTCGGTTTAAAATTCCAATGACTTCAGTCGGCGGGTCTGGACGAAAGGCTGTCTCGACTCTCGATAATTTTCAGAGTTCGGATCATTTCAGAACGGAGCATGTTTAATGAAATCGGCGTTGAGTTTGGTGGTTTGCCTGGTGTTGTTTGCGGCGGCGGCTTTCGGTGAGGCTAAGCCGGAGGAGTTCAAACAAGGCGTCGATTACGAACTGGTAAATCCCCCGCAAACGACCGCCGATCCCGCCAAGGTTGAAGTCATCGAGTTCTTTTGGTATGGCTGCCCCCATTGCTATCACTTCGAGCCGGACTTGAACGCATGGCTGAAAAAGAAGCCCGATAATGTCACGTTTATTCGGCAACCGGCGATTTTCAACGCGCGCTGGGCGGCTCATGCCAAGGCGTACTTTACGGCGGAGACGCTCGGGGTACTGGATAAAGTCCATACCGATTTGTACGACGCCATTCAAAACAAGAAGCAAGCGCTGGAAAGCGAGGCGGACTTGACCAAGTTTTTCGCCGACCATGGCGTGGCCGAAGAGGCTTTTCGCAAGGCGTATAAATCTTTCGCCGTGGATACGAAAATGAGACAGGCGGAGACTATGGCGGCCAGGTACGGCGTAACGGGAACGCCCAATGTCATCGTTAACGGGAAGTACCGGATCGCTCCCCAGCAAGCCAAATCGTTTCCTCGGATGATTGCGATCATGAACGATCTAATCAACAAGGAGTCCAGCAGGGCGAAGGGCGCCCAGTAAACTGTGTACATGAAAAAACATCAACATCATGCCGCCGGATTAACGGCGAGTACGTTGGGGGTCTCGTGTCATTAAGTACTGTCATGGCATCTCGAACTGTTGTGAGCTCTCTCGAAGCTACCGCGCCGATACACAAGCGGCGCATACGATTTGCCAGCTTCAATATCCAAACGGGCATCACGACGTCCAGCTATCGAGACTACATCACCGGGAGTTGGCGCCACATCTGGCCGTCTCAAAAGCGGCTTCCGAATCTGATTCGGATCGCCCATCTTCTCAGGCCTTTTGATATCGTGGGTCTACAGGAGGTGGACGGAGGCGGCGCCCGTAGCCATCACATCGTCCAGACGCAATATTTGGCCGAAACGGCAGGTTTCACCTACTGGCATAACCAAGTCAACCGGCGCATTGGCAATCTGGCTCTGCACAGCAATGGGCTGCTGAGCCGCATCAAACCGGATTTCATCCATGACTATAAACTGCCGGGCTTGCCGGGGCGGGGGGCCTTGCTGGCCCGGTTCGGCTCTGTGGGAGACGACGCTTTATACCTGTGCATTCTGCATTTGGCTTTGAGCCGGCGCTCTCGTCTCAAGCAGATCGCTTTTGTCAGCGAATTGATTCGCGATCTGCCTTACGTCGTATTGATGGGAGACCTGAACTGCGAGCCGAATTCGCCGGAACTCAATCTTTTGACGTCCGCAACCGAGCTCTGCGACCCGATGTGCGAGCTGAAAACATTTCCGAGCTGGCGCCCGCATAAGATGCTCGATCACATTCTGGTGACGCCGAGCCTGCAGGTGGCGAATGTTCAGGTGATCAATTTTGCATGCTCGGATCATCTCCCCATCGCCATGGAAGTCGAACTGCCCGATCGTTTGGCGGTTGCAGCTTGAGTCGTGCGTCTCGGAGCAGAGTTAGGATTTCAGCCTATCCAATCCGCGTCCGAGACTTCAGCGTTCATCACGAATAATCCCTCGAAAGCCCGGTCGTGCTTCTGGACGACCGTCAGCGTTAGCAAATGCCCGGAATAGCCGAGCCAGTCTCCGGCCGAGGCGAAGCCGCCCGCAATGCGGTAAATCCCCGGTGTCAGCGACAGGAACGGCAGGCTCAGCCGCAACCGCCCGCCGGTCGGTCTAAGCGAAAACCGGTTTCCCGCAATTTCCGAATCGATCGAAGCGATCAATAAACCCGCCGAATTCCAGAACTGGAGCACCAAACCGGCGGATTCCACCGGCGTAGCGGCGGTATAGCTCACTTCGAAGTCCACGGATTGCCCCGTGAAAGCCTTCGCGCTGCCGGTGTTTTCCTGCCCTGTGACAGCTAAGGTCCGTATCGAGGCCGCTCCGTTGAAGTCCGCCGGCATCTCGGGTGCGGTCCCTAGCGGCTTGAGCTGCCGATTGAGATAGCCTACCGATTCGTAATACTTGAGAAACAGCTTGTCGGTTTCGCCGAAAGCGAGAGCTTCGCCATCGAAGAGGAGCAGGCAGCGGTCGGCTACGTGGCGAATATTCATTTCCGAGTGGGATACGAACAGAATTGTCGTCCCATTGCGTTTAAGGCTATTGAGCCGCTCCAGGCAACGAAGCTGGAACGCGATATCGCCCACGGCCAAAACTTCGTCGATGAGCAGGATATCGGTCGGAACGCTGGTCGCGATCGAGAATTCCAGCCGCGCGTACATCCCGTCGGAATAATGCTTGACCGGCGCGTCGAGGGACTTCTCCAATCCGGCGAAAGCCACGATCTCGTCCAATTTGGCATCGGTTTCCCGCTTGTCGAGTCCCAGTTGCGCGCATTGGATATAGATGTTTTCCCGGCCGGTCAGCATGGGCTGGAGCCCGGTGCCGAGGCGGACCAGGGATTTGACCTGCCCGCGCAACGCAATGCGGCCTCGATCCGGCCGGTAATCCCGATTGATCAGTTTCAGCAGCGTGCTTTTTCCGGCGCCGTTCGGTCCGATAATTCCGATGCACTCGCCCGGTCCGGCGGCGAAGGAAATATCGTGCAGCGCCCAAAACTCCTCGCTGCGAAGACGCTCCGCCAGCTTGAGGCGGAGTACGTTCCGGGACACGTCTTGAAAGCCATACAGAATGCCGGCCTTCAGCGACCGGCAAAATTTTTTTCCGACACCGTCGAACGAGATTGCAGGATGCGACACAGTTGGTCCGAGATTGTGTTTGTGAACGTTATTGATGTACGCCGGGATAAGCCCTTCGGCCCTTCGACAAGGCTCAGGACAGGCTTCGCGTTCCCGGCAAGCGGCGTAGGAATGCCGGGAACGCGATGCCTATTCCGGCCTACTTGGTGACTGCGTGCGGCAAGGTCCCGGCCCGTAATACCGTTTGAGCCACCGGCTTAGTCCGTCGAGGCCGGGAAAAAGCATCCGCTCGGTGACGTTGTCCTGATCGAGTTTGTCCCGCACTTCCCATTTGATCTCTTTCGGGATAATGATGCGGTAGTAAAGGCTCGGATGGTTCAAGAGAAATTCGCTCAAGACCAGCGTCGCGCCGGGCATCGTCGACATGATCGCGCCTTGGTTGACGATTCGGGCATCCAGCGACGGCGGCTCGAAGAAAAGCACGAAGCTGTCGTCTTTGGCCAAGCAGTCGAAGTCGTCGAGAGATTGGATGAATTCCAGCATCTCGACCGAGAACAGAAATGCGGATTCGCGTTTGAGCACCTCTCGAAGCTTTTCCGGAAGCAGGGACCGGGCCTCCACGGCATTGATGCACCAGATCGCCGCGTCCCGGTCGTAGTATTCCTCCTCCGCCGTGGCGAAATGCACCGCGACCTTGGGCGAGATCGTCCAATCGAGAAGACGGGTCGGCAAACCGTAGTGCTGGGCGACGGCCAACTGGACCCAGATCGTCTCCGCCGGTATCGATCCGGGCTCCGCGTATTTCCGGAAACCCCGCAGCATGGGCTTTTCGACATTGATGTAATCCCCACCCAGCCGCAAGAGGCTGTTCTCGAGCCCCCATGAGGCGTCGGCCAGGCCCCGGTAAACCAGGTCCGATCGATAGCGCTGCAGAGGGTTTCTAGGGATGTCGTACAAAGCCTGCATCAGCTCGGACCAACTCGCGACTCTGATGTCGTTCATGGTGTTCTCCGGATCGGGGGGAGGGCGATGGTCAAGAGATATCGATTTGTATCGTAGAGCACATTCCAGTTCGATGTGCCGACCATGGGGCACGCTCGCTTACGCCCACCTTGCAGATTGCTTAGGTCAGGAAGATTTAAGACAAGGTCATTTTTGCGATGAAGCCCGAGCGGGATTCCCCGGCGGCCTTAGCTCGCGCGTCCAAACGATGCAAAACTCGGCGCGGCAGTGTGATATTCACCCGCTCTACGGAGTCGTCGAGGGCGGCAGGATCGACCGTCACCACTGCCCACACCCAGTCCCGGTATTCCGGGTGGACCTCGCGCAATTCACTTAGGGTAGACGGCTTAGGAATCTCACCGCCTTGATCGAGCATGGCTTCCATCCAGCCGAGAATCGCATCCTCCGCATTCGCCAAGGCTTCGTCCAGGGAATCCCCGGCAGAAAAGCAGCCGGGCAAATCTGGCGCCACCACACCGAAGGCATGGGTGTCGTCGCCGGGTTCGATGGCAATCGGGTAACGCATGGCAGCCTCCTAAATTTCAGCCTGTTTGCGAATGGAACGCACGATTCCTGGCGGCAAATCCTTCTTCGGGTGCGGCACCACTACAATGCCGGGGCGGGTCGGATGCGTGAAGATGTGGTGCGAACCATTCACCCGGTCAAGCACCCAACCCGCCTTTTTTAGGTCCCGAATCAAGTCCGCGCTGTTCATTGTGTGTATTATACACACTCAGGCGGCTCCCCATGCGGCGGAATACGCGAGTACGCTATTCCACCCTTGTATCTTGTTTTCCGTGATGGTTAGCTCCCATCACCTGAGGCGGAGGAAGCTTGTGTGCACCCTTAAGGATCAACCTTGTCGCGTAGATCAAGCCCTCCACCTCCCTTCTCACGCCAGCCCA
>Ga0196971_1001004_pt1 | contig 14657 bp, 13 predicted proteins | sample S1v_1013CmetaG_FD_148660 | JGI IMG/M metagenome (GOLD analysis project Ga0196971, IMG submission 148660) | Soil microbial communities from Anza Borrego desert, Southern California, United States - S1+v_10-13C | ecosystem: Environmental > Terrestrial > Soil > Desert | place: USA: California... | reverse complement strand
CGCCGTCGAGAATGTCGCCGCCGGCGCCGCCTTCGAGCGTATCGTTGCCCGCCAAGCCATGGAGGCGGTTCGCGGCATCATTGCCGGCGATGATGTCGCCGGCGGAACCGCCTTTTGCATTCTCGATCACGGTCCCGAAATTGACGGTGACCTGGCCCGCCGCCGAAATCAGCGACGCTTTCGACCCGATATAGCCCCAGCAGCCGGGTTCGAGGTAGAGCGCGAGCGATTGCGTCAATGCCGAACCGTCAATGGTGTCGCTGCCGCCGCCATCCCAGATCATGTTGGATGCACCGGCGGAGAGCGTATAGACGTCATCGGTGCCGGCCGCCTTGCTCGGTCCGTACAGGTACTGCAGCGCGGCGATGTCGAGCGGCGAGTAACGCAGCGCATACTCGGAAGGCCGCGAGGTGTAGGTCATCACCGACCATTGCGAATTCGATTCCGCCGCAGGCAGGTAGGGGCCTTCGTTCGCCTCCGCCACAGACGTCTCGAAAGGATGTTTCAGTCCGAGCGCATGACCCAGTTCGTGGATCAGCGTCAGCGCCGAGTAGTCGCCGGTCCTGGGCGTCAGGTTGCCGGCGCTGCCGCCTGTGTAATTGAGCAGCACGTCGCTGCCCTGGTAGTCGTCAAAGGGGAAGTAGGCATAGCCGGAGGAGCCGGTCTGCGCGTTGTTCGCAAATACGATGGTATTGACCGCCGCCGGATTGTCGGTCTCGACGAACCGCAGGTCGACGATGGTCGAGATGTAGGCCAGCGCCTGCCGCACGAAGCTCTGCTGCTGCGCGGTGAAAGCCTTGAACCCCGCTGCGTCCTCGCTCGAGAAATGGGCCGGGACCGAGGTGGGGAAACAATAAGAGAAGGTCTTGCTGCCGTTGAGCAGGGGGACGAAGCCGGGTGCGGAACCGGGCAGCAGCGCGTCCAGCCAGTATGGCAGCTTCTGCACCCCGGACGCCCACGACCAGCTTTCGATCTCGGGGTCGGTCTTGTAGAAATTGACATGCACGATGCCCGCATCCGTGCCCCCGCTGTCATATACCTGGTCCCAGCGATCACGCACGACATAGGTGTCGTTGCCCTCGCCGCCGTAGAGTTCATCGTTGCCCGCTCCGCCGTCCAGCGTATCGCTGCCCGGGCCACCGTATACCACATCATCCGCTGCGGTTCCGACGAGCTTGTCGTTGCCGCTTGTACCACTGATCGTCATCTGAACTGCCTGCTGCCTGTCGCCGACGCACTTGCGTCCTGTCCGGTCAGTCTATCAAAACCGACTGCGCGCGCGGTTGGCAATCGGCGACAGGCGGCAAATTTGGCGCTGGCACCGCGGTGCAGGATGGTGTAGGCGCGCGCCCCGTGCCGTGCTCAGATTGCCGCGCCGGATTCGGCTTGCCCGATCAGCGTGATCAGCGCGGCGGTGTCGGCGCCGATCCCGGCGGTGAGTTCGTCGAGACGGGTGATCGGCATGTCCTTGCCCTGCTCATGCTGGTAGTCGAGCGCATACAGGGACCAGTCGACGCGGTTCTGGAAGTATGCCTTGCCCGGGGTGCCGTCGGCCGCATGCAGCGCCGCGCAGGTCATGTCGATCACCACCTGTCCGCGCGAGCTTGCAGCGACCTGTTCCGACCAGTATTTCAGTCCCTCGGCATCGGGCGCCCGGTTGAATACGTTCGCGTAGATGGTCGCGACAATTTCCCCGGCACTCATATCGGCCGGGTAAAGCGCCTTCACGCCGTCCAGCGAAAAGATGGTGTCCGCGGCGGCCGTGATGCCCCTGGCCGCGACTTCCTTCGCCCAGTATTCGTAACCGCTCAGCTCGGGCGCGCGGCGGAATGCCGCGACATAGACTTGTGCGAGCGTCGCGTCGAGCTGGCGGGCGATGGCGGCCGTGCCGAGGTTGGCCAGCGCATCCGCAAAATAGATGCGCTCGACATCACGGCAGAGCACCAGGTTGGCGCCGCCGGCATCGGTGACGACCGCCGCCCCGTCACGCAGCTTGATGACCTCCATCTGCGATGCCGACTGCTTCAGGATCATCCGGTCTTCGCCCGCGCCGCCGGCAAACAGATCCCTGCCGTGCAGGCCGAGTGCGGTGTCGTTGCCTTCCCCGCCGTCGATCACGTCGTCTCCGGCCGCGCCCTCGATGGTGTCGCTGCCGGCCCCGCCGCAGATGCCGTTCGCGGCGCCATTGCCGAAAATGACATCATCGGCCTGGCCGCCCTGCACATTCTCGATCACCGTGCCGAAATTGACCGTGACCTGCCCCGCGGCGTAGATGTTGCTCGATTTCGAGCCGATGTAGCCCCAGTATCCCGGCTCAAGGAAAAGGTTCAGCCCATGCGTGAGCGCGGAACCGTCGATGGTGTCGACGCCGGCGCCATCCCAGATGAAGTTGGCGGCATTCGCGGTCAGCGTGTACACATCATTGCCGGTTGCGGCCTTGCTCGGTCCGTACAGATACTGGAGCGCCGCGATATCGAGCGGCGCAAAACGCAGCGCGTAGGCATCCGGCGTGGAGTCGTAGCTCATCACCGTCCACGGCGCGGAATCCTCGCCGGGTTCGAGGTAGGGGCCTTCGGCGTTGCCATCGTCGAAAGGATGTTTCAGGCCGAGCGCGTGGCCCAGTTCGTGGATCAGCACCAGCGCGGAATACCCGGTCGCCGACGGAACGGTATTCTCCTGCCCGTTGTTGAGCAGGATGTCGTTTCCGTAGTAGGTGGCGCCGTCCGGATAATAGGCATAGCCGGAGGAGGACGATCCCTGGTCGTTGTTGGCGAATACGATGGTGTTGTGCGCATCGGGACTGGCGGTTTCGACGAAGCTCACGTCGATTACGCGCGAAATGTAATCCATTGCCTGCCGGGCGAACGCCTTCTGCTCGGCGTTGAAGGCGGCGAAACCGGCCGAGACGCCTTCGTCGAAGTAGATCGGCGCCGACGTCGCGAAACAGTAGTTGAAGGTCTTGCCGCTGCCGAGCAGCTTGGTGAAACCGGACGCCTCCTCCGGCAGCATCGCATCCAGCCAGTACGGAAGGCGCGCGACGCCATCGGCCCATCGCCAGTACGCCATGCTGTAGGCGGGCTTGTAGAAGTCGGCATAGATCAGGCCGCCGTTATCCCCGTCGGCGTCGGACACATGGTCGTAACGATCCCGGATGATGTAGTAATCGCTGCCGCCGCCGCCGTACAGGTCATCGCAGCCGGCGCCGCCGTCCAGCGTGTCATTGCCGTCTCCCGCCAGAATCACATCGTCCGCGCTTCCGCCAACGAGCTGGTCGGCGCCATTGGTACCGGTGATCCTCGTCATTCTGCCCTCCCCGATTTCAGTTGCTGCGTGCTGCTCCAAAATGTTTTTTTGGCAAGTCTAGCAAAAGAATTTCAACATAAAGCAATCGCCTTGATGACCAAAAGGAAATTTTTCGATTGAAATGCCTAATTACAACGGGAAGTTCGCCGGGCTTACACGAACGGACAAAACCGGGGCGCCAACGACGGTCAGCCCGGTCGGAAATGAAATGCAATGGAAGAGGAAAGCCGCCGGCGCAGGGCCGGCGGCGCGGCTGTTACAGCTTGGCGGCGATCAGCTTGCCGAGGCGTTCCACGCCCTCGCGGATCTTCTCCGGCGGAACGGTGACGAAGGACAGGCGCAGCGTGTTCTGCTCGGGCGCGTTCGCGTAGAAAGGCGCGCCCGGCACGAATGCGACATTCTGCGCGACCGCCTCATCCAGCAGCTTCATGCTGTCGATATGCTTGGGCAGCGTGACCCAGATGAACATGCCGCCTTCCGGCCGCGTCCAGGTCACGGACGACGGGAAGAATTCGGCCAGCGCGGCAAGCATGGCTTCGCACTGGTCGGCATACAGCTTGCGGATGGTCGGGATGTGTTCGTTCAGGAAGCCGTCCTTGACCACCTCATGCACCACCATCTGCGTCAGCTGCGCGGTGTGCAGGTCGGCGGCCTGCTTGGCCTGTTCCAGCTTGCGGATCAGCGGCACCGGCGCGACCACGTAGCCGAGGCGGATGCCGGGCGTGAGCACCTTGGAGAAGGAGCCCATGTAGATCACGCCGTTCGGATTCATGGTCAGCATCTTCGGCAGCGGCTCGCCGCGATAGCTGAGCGCGCCATAGGGATCGTCCTCGATCAGCGGCAGGCCGAGGCGCGCGCAGCTTTCCACCAGGGCGGCGCGGCGCTCGACCGACAGCGTGCGCCCGGTCGGGTTCTGGAAGTTCGGCAGCGCATACAGCAGGCGCGCGCCCTGTGCGACGCCGGCGAGCTGTTCGGGAATCAGTCCGTGGTCGTCGGTCGGCACCGACACGAACTCCGGACGGTAAACGGAAAACGCCTGCAATGCGCCGAGGTAGCTCGGGGTTTCCACCAGCACCTTGCTGCCCTCGTCGATCAGCACCTTGGCCAGCAGGTCCAGGCCCTGCTGCGAGCCGGAGACCATCAACACCTGTTCCGGCAGGATCTTCGCGCCCTCGCCCGACAGCGATTCGGCAATCCATTCCCGCAACGGGCCGTAGCCGTCGGTCGGACCGTATTGCAGCGCAACCTTGCCCTGGTTCGACAGCACGGTGTCGAAGGCGGCGCGCATGCGCTCGACCGGGAAGGTGGCCGGGGAAGGCAGGCCGCCCGCGAAGGAAATGACGTCCGGACGGACTGTCACTTTCAGGATTTCGCGGATGACCGAGCTCTGCAGCTGCTGTGCGCGCTCGGAGAATTGCCACTGGATGGGTGCAGGATTTTCCATTTTCATGCTTGTCTCACTGTAATGTACGGCGATGGACGCCTCTTTGTTTTCCGGTCTGCTTGTGGCAAACCGACCCTGGGGCGGCGTCGGGTACACGCCGCCCGAACCTCGATTCTAAACTAAGCGGCGATGCTACCTTCGATGCAATTGACGGCTTGCCCGGACAACCAGATGCTGCCATTTTCATAAGCAATGGCAATATGCCCGTCGCGGCCGACGCAGCGTCCCTGCCGCGCGCGGTAATCCTGCTCGCCGCGCCGCTGGTGCAGGTAATAGGCGACCGCGCCGTTGCCGCTGCCGCATACCGGGTCTTCCGGCGTGCCTTCATGCGGCGCGAAGGAGCGCACCTCGACCACGTCGCCATCCATGCCGAAGATGTTGATGCCGTTGGCGCCCGCCCGGCTTGCCGCCGCAGCGATTTTGCCCATATCCGGGCGCAGGCTGCGCAGCAGCTCGCCGCTCGCGACCTGCCCGGTCAGCCATGCCACGCCGAGATCGACCACCACCGGCGCGTCGAGCAGCGCGGCGCCGAGTGCGGACTCGACCGCGGCCCGCACCTCGTCGCCGACCTGCCGGAACTGCGCTGCGGGCAGCGCGATCCGGATGCCGTCCTCGCCGGTCTTCAAGCGCACCAGGCCAACGCCGCATTCCTGCACCAGTTCGCCCGGGCGCCCCGAAACGAAGCCGGACGCCAGCAGCGCATGCGCGCTGCCGATGGTGGGATGGCCGGCGAAGCGCATCTCGTTGGCGGGGCAGAAAATGCGCAGCAGGTAATCCGCCCCCGGCCGCGTCGGCGCGCAGACGAAGGTGGTCTCGGACAGATTGGTCCAGCGCGCGATCGCCTGCATCTGCGCCGTCGTCAGGCCGTCGCCGTCAAGGATGACCGCCACCGGATTGCCCTGGTAAGGAATGGTGGTGAAGACGTCGACCTGGCGGAAGCGGCGCTGCATGTCCTTTCCTTGATCAGCCGAGTTCGGCGATCAGCTCGATCTCGACGCAGGCGCCGAGCGGAATCTGCGCCACGCCGAACGCGGAGCGCGCATGCTTGCCCTGCTCGCCGAACACTTCGCCGAACAGTTCCGATGCGCCGTTGGTCACGAGGTGCTGTTCCGTGAATTCGGAGGTCGAATTGACCAGGCTCATCACCTTGACGATGCGCTTGACGCGGTTCAGGTCGCCGCCGGCGGCCGCCTGCAGCGTCGCGATCAGGTCGACCGCGACCGCGCGCGCGGCCTGCTTGCCTTCCTCGGTCGTCATGTTCTTGCCGAGCTGGCCGACCCAGGGCTTGCCGTCCTTCTTCGCGATATGGCCGGACACGAACACGGTGTTGCCGGTTTGCGCGTACATCACGTAGGCCGCGGCCGGCGCGGCGACCGCCGGCAGTTCGATGTTGAGTGCTTTGAGCTTTTCGTAGACGGACAAGATGTTCTCCAGAATGGTGGCAATCGAATTAAGGGATGACGATTTTATACCGCTAGCGGCGGATCGCGGTCCGCCTGCCGACCGCGACGACCGCGATCACCGCAATGGCAAACAGGAAATTGCGCGCATCCAGCGTTTCGCCAAGAATCAGCGCGGCGCCGATGAGCGTCAGGAAAGGTTGCACCAGCTGCACCTGCCCGACGCGCGCGATGCCGCCCAGCGCCAGCCCTTTATACCAAAAGAAGAACCCAATAAACATCGAAAATATGGACACGTAGCCGAATCCTATCCAGGCGCGCGGCGAGGCTTCCACGCCGTAGTGCCAGCACAGCCACAGCGTGACCGGCAGCAGCACCGGCATCGACAGCACCAGCGCCCAGGAAATCACCTGTTGCCCGCCCATCGATTGCGACAGCCTGCCGCCCTCGGCGTAGCCCATCGCCGCCGCCACCACCGCGCCGAACAGCGCGAGATCGGCGGCATGCAAGGCGCCGCCGCCCTGCCAAACCGCGAACGCGACCACCAGCGCCGAACCTGCCAGCGCCGACAGCCAGAAGGCGAGCGATGGCCGCTCGCCGAAGCGCAGCGCGCCGAATACCGCGGTTGCCAGCGGCAGCACGCCGATCACGATCGCGCCGTGCGACGCCGGCACGTAGCGCATCGCGATCGAACTCAACACCGGAAAGCCGATCACCACGCCGAGCGCGGTGACGATCAGCGCGCGCAACTGGGTACGCGTCGGGCGCGGCGCGTCCAGCCACCACAGCAGCAGCGCCGACGCCAGCGCGGCAACCACCGCGCGTCCGAGCGCCACCAGCACCGGGTTCAGCTCCGCCACCGCCATCCGGGTAAACGGCAGGGTCAGGCTGAAGATGGCGACGCCGATCGTGCCCAGCCACATGCCACGCGTTTCCTGCGTCAATGATGATCCTGTCATTGCTCTCCTCCCTGCGGTCCCCAGAACACCACCCAGGCCGCGAAATCGTCCGTGAAATTCCCGAAGCGGTGCGGCATACCGGCCGGCACGAAAAAGGCATCGCCCGCCTCGAAATCGTGGCACGCATCGCCGATGCGCAGTTCACCCCTGCCCTGCATGACGAAATACAGTTCGTCCTGCGCATGCGGCGTCTGCGGATCGTGGCCGCGCGGCGCATACAGCTCCACGCTCATCGTGCCATGCGCGAAACCGCGCATGAAGCGCTCTCCCTGCGGCCACGCCCCCGACGGCGGCCCTGGCAGGCGGGCGCTCAATTCCGACATCGACAGCTTCATCCCCGCCCCCCCTTACAGCCAGATCGAGACGGCCGAATACAGCGTCAGTACGACCATGACGGCGCAGAACAGGCGTTGCCATTCCGGCTGCGCGAGGTAGCGGCGCAGCGCCGCGCCGGTGCCCGCCCAGACGCTTACGCAAGGCAGGTTGATGGCGCAGAACACCAGGCAGAACAGCGCCACCGCAAGCCACACCGGCTGCACCGGCGGCAGGAAGGCGGAGACGCCGGTCAGCGCCATCACCCATGCCTTCGGATTGACGAACTGGAACAGTGCAGCGCCGCCGAAACTCATCGGCCGTGCCTGGCCGTCATTCCCCTGGCCCAAGGACATGTTGCGCAACTGCCAGGCCAGATACAGCAAATAGGCGGAACCGCAAGCCTTCATCGCCACGTGCAGCCCCGGCATCGCCAGCAGCAGGCTGCCGACGCCGGCCGCGCACAAGGCGAGCATGACGCCGAAACCGAAGACGATGCCGAGCATGTGCGGCAGCGAACGCCGGAATCCGAAGCGGATGCCCGACGAGGTGAGCATGATGTTGTTCGGGCCAGGCGTGATCGAGGACACGAACGCGAACAGCGAAAGCGGCAGCAGTGATTCCATGTTTTCCTCCGTGTTCAACAAGGCAGGGGATCGGCGCTGGCAAGCACCCGCGCGAACATGTCGTGGTCGACATTGCCGCCGCCCAGCGGCAGTCCGACCTTGAGCCCGCGCAGCCGGTCCCTGCGCTGCAGCGCGGCCGCCAGCGGCGCGGCGCCCGCGCCTTCGGCCGCGTTATGGGTGGCGACGTAGTACAGGCGCATTGCGGCGGCCACTTCGTCATCGGTCACGGCCACCACTTCGTCGACATATTTCCGGATCAGTTCCAGCGAGGCGTCGTCCGGCACGCGGCAGGCCATGCCGTCGGCAAGCACGGTGCCGACCGGCGACTCCAGCTTGCGTCCCTGCTCGAAGGAAAGCTTGTATGCCAGCGCATGGGCAGACACCACGCCGACGATGCGCGTCTTGAGAGCGAGCGCGTTGCGCGCGGCGATCGCGCCGCAGATGCCGGACCCCTGCCCGATCGCCACGAAGACCACGTCCAGATCCGGCTGCGCGGCAAACAGTTCCATCCAGTAGGTCGCGACCCCGCCGACCAGGTCGCGGTGAAAGGACGGCACCATGTGCAGGCGCTGCTCCTCGGCCAGGCGCGCCGCGTGTTCGCGGCTTTCCTGGAATTCGTCGCCGTGCTCGACCAGGTTGACGCCGAGCGCGCGCATCGCCGCATTCTTTTCCCTGCTGTTGCCGCGGGGAACCACAATCGTCGCCTGCATCCCGTGGCGACGCGCGGCCAGGCCGATCGACTGCCCATGATTGCCGCGGGTGGCCGAAACCACGCCGGCGACCTGCGGCGCGCGGCGTGCCAGCTCGTGGAGATACACCAGGCCGCCGCGCACCTTGAAGGCGCCGGTCGGCGTGTGGTTCTCATGCTTGACCCATGCCTCGGTGCCGAGCGCTTCGTTGAGCAGGGGCCAGCTGTATTGCGGCGTCGGCGGCATCGCGCGATACACGATGCCGGCGGCGTGGTCGAGGTCGGCGCGGGTGGGAAGCAGCTCGGTCATGGTTCGCTTTCGGGAAAGTTTGGCAGCCGTTCAAGGTTGCGGTTTGTTGTCGGTTGACTTATCCTAAATGAACTTACCGGTACAGTACCAGTACAGTTCATCAAATAATCTTGACCACTGTCACGGCAAAATGACCAATACAGCACCCGCCCGCAGATCCGCCGCGCTGAACCTGGCGGCACCCCAGATCTTGTCGCGCGACGCCGGCGAGTCGCTGGTCGACCAGATCGTGCGCTCGATCGAGTTGCGCATCGACGACAAGCTGCTGCGCAGCGGCGCGCGCATGCCTTCGATCCGCCAGTTCGCGGAACTGCATGGCGTGTCGCGATTCACGGTGGTCGAAGCCTATGACCGGCTGGTCGCCCGCGGCTACCTCGAATCGCGGCGCGGGTCCGGGTTCTATGTGCGCGAGCGCGCGCCGCTGGCGGCGCCGCCCGGCCCCCGTCCGGCCGATCCGGTGCCGCAGCACCTGGATGTGGTGTGGCTGGTGCGCAATATGTTCCGCCAGCAGCTGCCGCCGCAGAAGACGCCCGGCTCGGGCCTGTTGCCGAGCGACTGGCTGGATGGCGAGCTGATCGCCAACGGCCTGCGCGCGATCAGCCGGCAGAACCAGAACCTGCTGGTGCAATACGGAAATCCGCAGGGCTTCCTGCCGCTGCGCCAGCAGCTGCAGCTCAAGCTGGCCGAGCTGGAAATCGCCGCCGCGCCGGAGCAGATCCTGACCACTTCCGGCATTACCCAGGGGCTGGACCTGGTGGCGCGCCACTTCACCCGGCCCGGCGACACCATCTTCGTGGACGACCCGGCCTGGTTCCTGATGTTCGGCTCCTTCGCCACGCTCGGCGCAAAGGTGGTCGGGATCCCGCGCCTGCCGGACGGACCGGACATCGCCAGACTGGCCGAACTGGCCGCCGCGCACAAGCCCAGGCTCTACGTCATCAATTCGGTGCTGCACAACCCGACCTCGACCTCGCTGTCGGCGGCCAAGGCCTTCCAGGTCCTGAAGATCGCCGAGCAGCATGACATCACGATCGTCGAGGATGACATCTACTGCGACCTGCATCCCGGCTCCAGCGTGCAGCCGGCCACCCGCATCGCATCGCTCGACCAGCTGCAGCGGGTGATCTACCTCGGCGGATTTTCCAAGACGCTGGCGGCCAACCTGCGCGTGGGCTTTATCGCGGCATCGGCCGAGATCGCCGAGCGCCTGGCCGACCGCAAGATGCTGACCACGCTCACCACCTCCGAGATCGGCGAGCGCGTGGTCTACAAGATCCTGTCGGAAGGGCACTACCGCAAGCACGTCGACCGCCTGCGCAGCAAGCTGGACGCGGTGCGCGACAAGAACGTGAAGCAGTTGGAGCGCGTCGGGCTGAAGGTGGATATCGCGACGCCGGCGGGCATGTTCGTGTGGGCCGACGCCGGCTGCGACACAAACGTACTGACCGAGAAGGCGCTGGAGGAAGGCTACCTGCTCGCCCCGGGTGCGCTGTTCTCGCCGAGCCAGCTGCCGTCCACCCGGATGCGGATCAATGTCGCCGCGGTATCGGATGCGGGCGTGCTGCGCTTGCTCGAGCGGCACATCGGGAAAGCCGGCTGAAGCGGCACCGTCTCTGTTGCGCCGCAACAAAAGACAGCTCTTGAAATCCGGGAACCCGCCTCCATCTCCCCGCCACATTACCGTTTTTCATCATTACGCCTGACATGACTACATCGACTCTTGAGGAAAAAATGGCTGCATCCGAAAAACAGACCCTGGGGTTCCAGGCTGAGGTCAAGCAACTGCTGCAACTGATGATCCATTCCTTGTACTCCAACAAGGAAATCTTCCTGCGCGAACTGATCTCGAATGCGTCCGACGCCGCCGACAAGCTGCGTTTCGAGGCGATCAACAATGCGGCGCTGTTCGAGAACGATCCGGAACTGAAGATCAGGGTCACCTTCGACAAGGCTGCGCGCACCATCACCATCGCCGACAACGGCATCGGGATGAGCCGCGAGGAAGCCATCGAGCACCTCGGCACCATCGCCAAGTCCGGCACCAAGGAATTTTTCTCGAGGCTGTCGGGCGACCAGCAGAAGGATGCGGCGCTGATCGGCCAGTTCGGCGTCGGCTTCTATTCCGGCTTCATCGTCGCCGACCGGATCACCGTCGAGACCCGCCGCGCCGGGCTGTCCGCCGCCGACGGCGTGCGCTGGGAGTCGCGCGGCGAAGGCGACTTCACCGTCGAGCCGATCGACAAGCCGGGCCGCGGCACCGATATCACGCTGCACCTGCGCGAGGGCGAGGACGAGCTGCTGTCGGTGTGGAAGCTGAAATCCATCATCCGCAAGTATTCCGACCACATCTCGCTGCCCATCCTGATGCAGAAAGAGGAGTGGGACGAGGAAAAGAAGGAAACCGTCATCAAGGACGAGTTCGAGACGGTCAACCAGGCCAGCGCGCTGTGGTCCCGCAGCAAGTCCGACATCACGGCCGAGCAGTACGAAGAATTCTACAAGCACGTGTCGCACGACTTCGAAGGGCCGCTGGCCTATACCCACAACCGGGTCGAGGGCCGCAGCGAATACACGCAGCTGCTGTACATCCCGAAGCGGGCGCCGTTCGACCTGTGGGACCGCAACAAGCGCGGCGGCATCAAGCTGTATGTGAAGCGTGTGTTCATCATGGACGATGCCGAGCAGCTGATGCCGGTCTACCTGCGCTTCGTGAAGGGCGTGATCGACTCGAACGACCTGCCGCTGAACGTGTCGCGCGAAATCCTGCAGGAGTCGCGCGACGTGCGCGCCATCCGCGAGGGTTCGACCAAGCGCGTCCTCGGCCTGCTGGAAGAAATGGCCAACGGCGAGGAGCAGGAACAGAAGGACAAGTACGCGACCTTCTGGAAGGAATTCGGCCAGGTGTTGAAGGAAGGCGTCGGCGAAGACCATGCGAACAAGGAACGCATCGCCAAGCTGCTGCGGTTCGCCTCCACCCATAACGACAGTGACGCGCAGAACGTGTCCTTCGCCGATTACATCGGCCGCATGAAGGAAGGCCAGGACAAGATCTACTACGTCACCGCGGAAAACTACACCGCCGCCAAGAACAGCCCGCACCTGGAAATCTTCCGCAAGAAGGGCGTCGAAGTGCTGCTGCTGACCGACCGCGTGGACGAGTGGATGCTGTCCTTCCTGCATGAAGTCGAAGGCAAGGAACTGGCATCGGTCGCCAAGGGCGGCCTCGACCTCGGCAAGCTGGAAGACGAGGCCGAGAAGAAGCAGCATGAGCAGACCGAGACCGAATACAAGGAGCTGGTCGAAAAGATGAAGGGTGCGCTGGCCGACAAGGCCAAGGACGTGCGCGTGACCTTCCGTCTGACGGATTCGCCGGCCTGCCTGGTGGCCGACGAGCACGAGCTGTCGGGCAACCTGGTGCGCATGCTCAAGGCCGCCGGCCAGAATGCGCCGGAATCCAAGCCCATCCTTGAAATCAATCCGGATCACCCGCTGGTGCAGCGCCTCAAGTATGAGGAGACGAAGTTCGCCGACTGGTCGCACATCCTGTTCGACCAGGCATCGCTGGCCGAGGGCGGCACGCTGGCCGATCCGGCCGGCTTCGTGAAGCGCCTCAACGAGATGCTGCTGGGGATGGCGGGCAGGTAGGCTTCGCCGCGACCGTGCACAAAAGGGCTGCCCATCCGGCAGCCCTTTTTGCTTGCATGCCGTTCAGCCGATGCGCGCCAGCCCGCTCACATCCTCCCCCGCCACCAGCGCGAATTCGCCGTGCGAACCCGCGCTGCGCGCCTCGCGCCAGGGCCGGTATGCCTCGCTCTCGTAGAACGCCGCCGCCGCCTCCTTCGACGGCCATTCGATGATCAGGAAGACCTGCGGCGCCTTCCTGCTCCCTTCGACTTTCTCGACCTTGGGCGTGCGCGCCAGGTAGCGGCCGCCGTAGCGCTCCACCATCGGCGTGACATTCTTCGCATAGTCGGCGACCCAGCTGCGGTCGGTGATGTCGAGCTCGGCGACTGAATAGTATTTCATTATGCGCTCCTGACTTGCAGATGCGGCCAGCGTCCGGCGTTGCGCGCGGCGCACTGTTCCAGCCATTCCTGCGCCTGGCGCCATAGCGTTGTCCTGAATTCCGGCCGGAAGAAGCCGAAATGCCCGATGCGGCGCGCCTGCACGTCGGCCGGCGCGATGTGGCGCCGCTCCACCGGCGCATTGCGGTAGATGCCATGCAGGCGATCGATGCTTTTCCGGCTCAACAACTCGTCGTCCGTGAAACTCAGGGACAGCACGGGTACGCGTATCCTGTCAAAGCCGTCGCGGATCAGCCTTCCCTTGCCATCGACCACGTAGTCCGGATGGCGGCACCAGCGCGACCACTGGTAGACCACGCCCCTGGGCAGGTCGCCCACCATCCGCAACCGCTTGCCGGGGAAATAGCCGAACAGCGGGGTACATAACGGCACTGCCACATACCACATGAACCAGACATAGCGCTTGAGCTTCGGCACGTTGTGACGCCAGTAGCCGCTGCCGGCGGCAACCGTTAGGATGCCGTCGATCAGGTCGCGGTCCGGCAGCAGTCCCGGCAACTGCCCGCCGAGGGAATGTCCCACCACCAGCAGCGGCAGGTTGCGCTGCCATTCCTTCGCTACCCGCAGTGCCGCGTTGTAGTCCCGCTCCGCCCAGATGAACAGGTCGGCTTGCAGGCCGCGCAAGGAGCGTCTGTGCTTCTCGGGAACCGAGGCGCCGGCGCCGCGGTAGTCGAAGGTCAGTACCGCGAACCCTTGCTGTGCGAGGAACTGCGCGAACGGAAAATAGAAGTCCTGCCTGATGCCCATCGCGCACGGCAGCACGACGACCGCCTTGGGCGCGGCGGCAGGAACGAAGCGGGTGGCGGCCAGGGTGAAGCCGTCGGACGCGAGGATGGTTGTGGATTCCATGTCAGCTCCGGACAGTGGTGTCGGGTGGAACCCTTATTTCAGGTTCATCGTGATCTTCGCGGTGAAGACGCGCTTGCCTTCGGTGTCGAAGGCATCCACCGGCACCTCGATATCGCCTGCGTCATCCCACGGCAGGCCCGCGCCGTCGGCCACCACCCGCACGTCGGTCTTCGCCTTGGCCAGGTATTGCACCGTCATCCCGACCGGGATCCACTGCCGGCCCTCGGGGATCGAGACCGTGGTCATCGTGCCCGCCGCCAGCTCCGCCGCATTGCACAGTGCGATCGCGTGCACCGTGCCGATGTGGTTGTGCACCTCGCGCCGGTTGGCGAACTGCACTTCCGCATAACCCGGGCGCAGCGCGGTGAAGGTCGGCGCAATGGTCGAGAAGTACGGCGCCAGATTCGTCACCGCCTTGCTGAACGCTTCATTGCCCATCTGCTGGTACATCCCCAGAACCTGGTTCATTGTTTTCTCCTTGATGTGGTCGTCATCCGGTTGTTGTTTGCCGCTGCCTTTCCGATCGGATAAGGTAACGGCTGTGCCCGCCGGCGGCTCAGGCAGGACTAGAACTTTATTCTAGAATATAATTCTAGTATAACCAGTCTAATCGCGATGACGACCACCACCAGGAAAAGCAGAAAGCAGGAAATCCTCGATGCTGCCCTCGCCTGCTTCAAC
>Ga0196971_1000999_pt1 | contig 14692 bp, 10 predicted proteins | sample S1v_1013CmetaG_FD_148660 | JGI IMG/M metagenome (GOLD analysis project Ga0196971, IMG submission 148660) | Soil microbial communities from Anza Borrego desert, Southern California, United States - S1+v_10-13C | ecosystem: Environmental > Terrestrial > Soil > Desert | place: USA: California... | reverse complement strand
TCCAGCAGCAAGGCGCCCTGCCCCGCCATCGCCCGCGCCTGCCGGACGTCGATGACGTCGAAGCCGGTCGCCTGGGCGAGCGTGCAAAGCGCCGCCAGAACCAAAGCGGTGAGAGTTCTGTAGAAGGCCATATGCGATTTCGTTGATGTTATTTGCCGTCAGCCCTGGCATGGGTCCTGTTTGTCATTCCGGCGCTTGTCTCCCTTGCGCAGCAGGATCCCGAGGTATGCGCCCTAGTCTAGTGAGGGCCCTCCGGCTTGCAATTGACGCACATCAAACATTTCGGACTGGAACATCTCTGCGGCCCGTCGCGCGCAGCCGGCACCTATAATTTCCGGATTGCATTCATCCTTCACCCATGGAAAACATCCCTTCGCTTTTCGCCAGCTGCGCCGCCGCGCTGGGCGGCAGTATCCTGATCGGCATCGAGCGCGAACGCCACAAGGGCGCCGGCCCCTCGCGCGCGCTGGCGGGCGTGCGCACCTTTGCGCTGGCGGGTTTCAGCGGGGTGATTGCTAGCCATCTCGCGCAACCGGCGGTAACGCTGGCCGGCGCGCTGTTCATCGCGCTCCTGGGTACGATCGCCTATTACCGCGACCGCGGCGGCGACCCGGGCGTTACGACCGAAATCGCCCTCTTCCTGACCTATCTGCTCGGCATTGCCGCCGGAACCAACGTGCAGCTTGCCGCGGCGGGGTTTGTCGTGGTGGCCTGCCTCCTCGCCGGCAAGACGCGCCTGCACCATTTCGCGACGCGGACGCTGAGCAGCGTGGAGTTGCGGGACGGCCTGCTGCTGGCAGCAGCGGCGCTGGTCGTCTATCCGCTCATCCCGAACCGCACGATGCCCTACCTCGCCCATGCGAATCCGAACCATCTCTGGCGGCTGGTTGTGCTGCTGATGGCATTGCAGGCGCTGGGCTATATCGCGCTGCGCCTCATGGGGCCGCGCTTCGGGATGGCCATTGCCGGCCTGGCCTCGGGAGTGGTCTCGAGCAGTTCGACCATGGGGGCGATGGGCGCACGCTCAAGGGCGGAGCCGCAGTACGCGGCCGCGTATGCGGCTGCCGCGCTGTGCTCCAACCTGTCCTCGATGGCCATGCTGGTGGCAGTCGGCATGGCCATCGATGCGGCGGCCGTCAGGGCGAGCTGGCCGGTGCTTGCGGGAATGATCCTGGGCAGCGGCGGCGCGGCCGCCGTCGCCATCGCCCTGCAGCCTGCGGCAAACAAGGAGAAGCTGCCCTCGCAGAACGTGTTCAGCGTGCGCCAGGCGGTCGGTTTCGCAGCGCTGCTTACGCTGCTGACGGCTGTCGTTTCCCTGGCCACGGTGCATTTCGGCTCCGCGGCGGCCGAAGCCGGCGCCGCCCTCGCGGCGACAGTGGACATGCAGGCGGCGGGGGCGGTGCTGTTCTCGCTGTTTGCGGGTGGATCGGTGGACGCGGGCACGCTCAAGCGCGGCCTTGCGATTGCGATCACAGCCAATGCCCTCAGCAAGATGGTGATCGCCTGGGCGGCGGGCAACCGGGCTTACGGCGCACGGACAAGCGCGGGTCTGGCGCTCGAGATCGCCGCCGTGTGGGCGGGGGCTCTCCTTTAACCGCGGGGGCGCGCCGCGCAACTTGCCCACAATTGTTGTGGCCAATTCTGTGGACAACCGGGGATAAGCTTCCGCATGTCCATGATTTTCAAGGAAATTGTTGCTTTGATGAAAATCAAGGCAGATGGGCGGGTGCTTATCCCATGCCCTTGCCCAAGGCTTTCTCGAACTGCTTCCTCACCACCTTGTAGCATTCGCAGCTCGCCTCTTCCAGAGCAGCGCGGTCGAGGATGGTGATCACCCCCCGGTTGTAGGTCAGCAGGCCCGCCTGCTGGAAATTGCGGGCCACCAGCGTGACGCTGGGGCGGTGCACACCGAGCATGTCGGCGAGGAATTCCTGGGTGAGCTGGAAGGTGTCGCCCTGCACACGGTCATGGCTGAGGAGGATCCAGCGCGCGAACCGCTCCTCGGTCGTGTGCAAGCGGTTGCACGCGACCGATTGCGATACCTGGCTCAGATAGGCTTGCAGGAAGCGGTACAGCAGGCGCCGGAACTCCGGGGCGCGTCCGAGCAGCTCATTGAACAGTTCCGCCGGCATCCTCAGGCTGTCGCCCGGGATCTGGCAGATCGTGGTTTCGGTGGCCTGCGTGCTGCCGGTCAGCACATCCACTGTCGACATGCCTTCCAGCCCCACGGTGCCGACCTCGACGGCCGCGCCGTCTTCCATGACGGCGAGCACTGAATGTGCCCCGGACAAGGGAAAGTAGACAAAGCGGATATCGCCGCCGCGCTCGAACAGCACGGTCCTGATGGGCGTGGGAAAGTATTCGAGATGCGGACGCAGCAACTGGTACTCATCCTCGGGCAGGCGCGAGAGCAGGTGATTGGGGCATTGCGCAGCAGTAGCGGGCACGTACATGGAAGGTCTCCGGACAATAAACGGCGTCGGCCGACGACGACCCGGCAACTACAGCACAGGTCAATGCGTGTTCGCATGATCTGGCGCAGAGCCCCTCCATGACACTGGTCTATGTATGAAACTGTACCGACCGGAAAGCCGTGCTTTGCTAGATTCTCGCCGTCTTGAACCTGAACCGCCCGCAATGCGTTTATCCGCCTTTATCCTTGAGAACCTGGAGCCGATTCTCCAGGAATGGGAGGACTTTGCCCGCAGCATCCAGCCGCCGCACCGTTCCATGGACGTCATCGAACTGCGCGACCACGCGAAGGAGATGCTCGAAGAAATCGCCGCCGAGCTTGCTGCCGGCACAGTATCGGCCCCGGATGCGAACGGGGACCGTGCCCCGCATATTCATGCCGAGACGCGCCTGAAGTCAGGTTTCAACATCGAGCAGCTCGTCTCCGAGTACCGCGCGCTGCGCGCCAGCGTCCTGCGCCTCTGGATGGCACGGGAGAAGTCGGCGGCATGGTTCGAGGTCGAGGACATGCGCCGATTCAACGAAGCGCTGGACCAGGCGCTGGCCGACTCCGTGGCGCGTTACTCGGCGGTCGTGCGGCGTTCGGAAGACATCTTCCTCGGCGTTGTCAGCCACGACCTGCGCACGCCCTTGCAATACCTGAGCATGGGTGCGGAATTCCTGATGCGCTCGGAGCGGTCCGACCCGCAGCTGATCCAGCTCGGCGCACGCATGTTTGGCAGCACGGCGAGGATGGGCCAGATCATCGACAACCTGCTCGACTTTACCCAGGCCAGGACCAGCGGCATGCGCATCGACCCGCAGCCCGCGGACCTCGCGCTCATTTCGGAGCAGGTGGCGGATGAATTCCGTTTCTCCGATCCGAGCCGCGCGATCGAGACCGAAGTCCACGGCGACGTGACGGGCCGCTGGGACGCGGGCCGCATCGGCCAGGTCTACCAGAACCTGATCGGCAATGCCCTGCAGCACGGCGCCGACGATGCTTTCGTCACCGTGCGCACCGCCGCGGACGGCGACGTGGTCGTGATCACGGTGCACAACTTCGGCGCGCCGATTCCCGAAGCGGAGCTGGCAGGCATTTTCGACCCGCTGCGGCGCTATACGGACAAGGCTTCCGACAAAGCCAAGCAGATGAACCTCGGACTCGGGCTGTACATCGTGCGCGAGATCGTGGCGGCGCATGGGGGCAGGATCACCGTGAGTTCCAGCACGGAGGGAGGCACTGCCTTCACTGTCAGACTGCCCAGGAACCAGCAGGTCTGAGCGCAACTTGCCCACATTTGCTGTGGCCAATTCTGTGGACAACCGGGGATAAGCTTCCGTATGTCCATGATTTCGAAGGCAATTATTGCGTTGATGAAAATCAAGGCAAGCGGCAAACCGGGCGGCCGGCCTTGCGGCGGCGCACGTTTTGCCGCTATCGTGCTCGTTTTGCACGAGGGCTTTCCCCATGCTCCTGTTCCTCGGTTTTGACGGCGTCATGCATCCGGCCCGCGGCGAGCGCACGCTGTTCGAACACCGCGCGGCGCTCGAAGCGCTCCTGCGCGAGCACACGCATGTCGAGGTTGTCATCACCTCTTCCTGGCGCGAGGTGTTCGATACCGATTCGCTGCGCGAGGATTACTTCTCGCGCGACCTCCAGCCGCGCATCATTGATGTCACACCGCTGATACCCGGCGCGATGCGCTGGCAGGAAGTGCAGGCCTACCTTGATGAAACGCGCTACGGCGGCCCGTATATCGTGGTCGACGATGACGCAACGGAATTTCCCGCCGGCTGGGCACCGCTGCTGTTGTGCGACTCCGCCGTCGGCCTCGACGCTGGAAAATGCGCCGAACTCGCCGCCCGCATGATGCAGCGGCCGCAAGGAATTTAAACCGGGAACAACAGGTCAAACGGCAACTTCCGCAGTGAAGGAGCGGCGAATTGCCTTCCGACGCGCCAGCCGGCGACGAACATCCATCCCGACCACGTACTGTCCGCACGATCCTGAGCTGGCTCGTCGTTGCGTGCATGCTGCCGGGCATCATCGGCGCGACCGCGATCTTTTTCCTGGAGTACCGGCAAGCGGCACAGCAACAGGAGAGGGATACCATCCAGACGGCAAGGGCACTGATGCAGGCGGTGGACAACCACATCCTGCGCGTGCAATCGCTGGCGCAAGGCTTGGCTGCATCCGACTCTCTGGCAACGAATGATCTGCGCACCTTCTACGACCAGGCGCGCAAGGCACTGGCGGAAACGCGCCTGGGCTCGTCAGTGGTCGTCGCGAGGCGTGACGGGCAGCAGCTCCTCAACACTACGCTTGCCTACGGGCAGCCGCTGCCGCACCATGGCAATCCCGACATCATCGAGCAGGTGTTCAATACCGCCGAACCCGTGGTGTCGGACATTTTCATCGGTTCCATCCTGCACTTGCCGGTGATGGTGGTGGCCGTGCCCATCCTGCGGGACGGCCAGGTACACGGCTTCCTGAATATCACGATCTCGCCGGAAACCTTCAACGACATTCTGATGGCGCAGGGCCTGCCGGCGGGGTGGGTAGCGACCATTTTCGACAGCAAGGGCACGATCGCCACCCGCAGCCGCGAGGCCGACCGGTTCTCCGGCCAGAAGCCGGCCGATGAATACTTCCGCAAGCTCATGTCTGCCGGAGAAGGCACCTTCGAGGCGATCATGCGGGACGGCGAACCGGTGCGCGCCGCCTACACCAGTTCCCCGCTGACCGGCTGGCGCATCGCCATCTCCATTCCCCAATCCACGCTTGCGCAGCAATTCAACCGCCGGATCTCCATGCTTTCGCTGGGCGTTGCCGCCCTGCTGGCGCTCAGCCTCGCCGTGGCCGGCCACATCGGCGGGCGCATCGTGCGCGCCTTCCATGCACTGGTGGAGCCGGCACGAGCGCTCGGCGCCGGCGAGCCGTTCCGCACGCCATCGGTGGAAATTGTCGAAGCCGCCTCGGTGGCCAAGGCGATGGATGACGCGGCGGTGCTGCTGGAGCAGCGCAATACCGCGCTGCGCGATGCCATGCAGACATTGCGCGAAAGCCAGTACCGCTCGGCGCTGGCGCTGAAGGCCGGCGGCACCGCGGTGTGGGAGCTGGACGTCGCCTCGCGCCGGCTCCTGCCCGCGGACGACCTGCTGTTCGCGATGCTCGGCTATTCGCCGCAGGAGTTGCAGACCTGGGCTGACTGGTTGGCGCTGGTACATGAGGAAGACCGTTCGGGCGTGCCGAGGATGATCGAGGCCGTGATCGAAGGCCGCCAGGAAAGTTACTGGCAGGAGCTGCGCCTGCGCGCCAGTGATGGCAGCTGGCGCTGGGTCTTGTCGCACGCCATTGCCGCCGAGCGCGGCGAAGACGGCCGGGCAGTGCGCCTGATCGGCACGCATACCGACGTCACCGAGCGCAGGCTGGCGCAGGAGCATGCGCGCCAGGCGGCGCTGCACGATACGCTGACCGGCCTGCCGAACCGGGCGCTGGTGTTCGAGTACGGCAGCCATCTGCTGGCCGCCGCCCGGCGCAACCATGGCCGGGGGGCGCTGCTGTTCATCGACCTCGACCGCTTCAAGCCCATCAACGATATCTACGGCCATGAGACCGGCGACCGCGTGCTGCAGGAAGTCGCGCGCCGGCTGCTGGCGGGCACGCGCGATGAAGACCTCGCGGGCCGCCTGGGCGGCGACGAGTTCGTCGTCATCCTGCCTTTCCTGGAGGGCGACCGGCTGCGCGCGGCGACTGTCGCGCAGCACCTGGTCGACACCATCAGCCAGCCCTATCCGATCGATACGATCGAGGTCTCGCTCTCGCCCTCGATCGGCATCAGTTTCTTCCCCGAACATGCGACCGACATCAGCGACCTGATCCACGCCGCCGACCTGGCGATGTACCAGGCCAAGCAATCGGGGCGCGCCACCTATCATTTCTACACGCCGGAACTGGACCAGCGTGCCGAAGAGGCGCATTCGCTCGAAGCCCGGGTCCGGCATGCACTGCGCCACGGCGGCCTGAAACTCTACTACCAGCCGATGATGGATATCCGCAGCGGCGGTATTGCCGGCGCCGAGGCGCTGGTGCGCCTGTGCGACCGGGAGGGCGACGTCATCGGCCCGGACCGCTTCATCCCCATCGCCGAATCGGCCGGGCTGATCGGCGAGCTGGGCGAATGGGTGGTGAGCGAAGCTTGCCGCCAGCAGGGCGCCTGGCTGCATGAAGGGCTGGAGGTCTCGATTGCGATCAACGTCTCGCCGCTGCAATTCAGGCAGCGCGACTTCGCGGACCGGCTCAGCGGCATCATTGCCGAAACCGGCATCGATCCATCCCGCCTGGAAGTGGAAGTGACGGAAAGCGCGATCATGGACAACCTCGACGACGCGATCAAGGTGCTGGCCCGGATCAAGTCGCTCGGGGTGAAGGTGGCGCTCGACGACTTCGGCACCGGGTACTCCAGCCTCAGCCGCCTGACCAGCCTGCCGCTGGACAAGCTGAAGGTCGACCAGTCCTTCGTGCGCCGCGTCGCTAGCGACCAGGCGAGCCGCACCGTGACCGGCGCAATCATCGCCCTCGGACACAGCCTCAAGCTGGACGTGATCGGCGAAGGCATCGAGTCGGAAGAAGCCTTGCGCTACCTGCGGGAACACGGCTGCAACCAGGCGCAGGGATACTGGTTCAGCCGCCCGCTGCCGGCCGCCGAGTTCGCGCGCTGGTGCCGCCGGCAGCAGGAGGCGCGTACCTCGGCGCTGCCCTCCTCCTGAGCCGGATTCAGCTCCCGGTGTAGTTCTGGATGTCGTCGAAATGGGTGCGTACCAGGGCGACGATATCCCCGTCCAGCGCCCCTTCGTCCACGAACCGGTTGAGCAGCGCAATCGCTGCCTGGCGCGTCATCCCGGCGCGGTACGGCCGCTGCTCGGAGATCGCCGTAAACACATCGGCCACGGCGATGATGCGTGCGCCCTGCGGGATCGTCTGCTTGCGGAAGGGATAGCCGTGTCCATCGAGGCGTTCATGGTGCAGCGATGCGTAGGTATTGATCTCCTCCAGCCCGGGTACCTGCGACAGGATGCGGTGGGTGTAGTAGGGATGCTGCTTGATGATGCGCATTTCCTGCGGCGTGAGCTTGCCCGGTTTGTCGAGGATTTCCGCCGGCACCGCGAGCTTGCCCAGGTCGTGCAGGAAACCGGCGGTGCCGATCAGCCGGGTCTTGACGGGATCGATGTGCAGCAGCTGCGCGATGCGCTCGGCCTTGGCCGCGACGGTGCTGGAGTGGATCGCGGTATAGGGGCTGCGGAAGTCGATGATGCGTGCGAACAGGCGCGCCAGTTCGTACAGCTCGTCCAGGTCCAGCGCCACGTTCTGCCCGTCGAAACCGCAACGGATGATTTCTTCCTTGTGCGGGCTGACGAGGTCCAGCCAGAACGATTCCGAGCGCGACGCATGCGTGAAGGCGGCGACGGCCTGCGGATGGTAGCGCCGGCCGGCGTCATCCACGACCTTGCGCCGGATCTCGGTGCTCTGCTCGAGGATGTCGCCGCGCGGCCTCGGCAGCACCGCGACCCGGTCGGCCAGGTGCAGGACGTGGCTCAGCAAGGGCACCGCCGCGTTGTTGAACTCGCTGCCGCGGCGGTAGTTCCATTCGACATGGTGGTAGCGCACCGCTTCCGCCGCGCGGGCAAAGGGCGGAAAGTCACGCAGCAGCAGGTAGCCCTCGATGGCGTGTGTGTGCACGCTCTCTTCGAGCGTGGCGTCCAGCGGAACGTCGCCCGCGACAGCGTAATTCTGCAGCGACAGCCGCAGCGTACCGGACACGGCGCCGACATCGTGCAGCGCCCCCGCGAGGACGGCGTCCTGCCTCTCCTGCACCGGCAATCCGAGGGCATCCGCAATGCGGGCGGCGACGTAGGCCACGCGCATGTGGTGGTCCGACAGGTCCAGCGACAGCAGGTCGAGGGCCCGGGATACGCAGAGGATCAGGTCGAAGAAGCGGACATCAATGCTGCCACTGCTCATAAAGGCCTTCTTGCTGCTCCCTGCACTTAAGCCGCCATCTTCTTGATGGCGGTCGCCAGGTCCTTGTCGGCCTTCATGATGTGGTTGACCAGCCAGTTGCGCAGGAAGGTCGATACCTGCACGGACAGCATGCCGTTGCCGGCATTGAACTTGTTCTGCAGCTCGACGACTTCCCGGATCAGCTTGTCGTGATCCTGCTTGTGCGCCGCATAGCCGGGGTAGGCAATGCGCTGCATGTGGTCCTCTTCGCGCTTGAAGTGCTCGCGGGTGTAGCGGATCAGCTCGGCGAGAATCTTGCCGAGCACATCCTTGCCGTGCCCCGCCGCCATCGCGGTGTGCAGCTGGTTGACGAGGTCGACCAGCTTCTGGTGGTCCTGGTCGATGAAGGAATTGCCGACCTTGAGGTCTTCGGTGAGGGAAAAGTACGCCATGGTTGTTCTCTCCAGTGAGAATAACCACAGAATGATTGTGGTTATATAACTGGCGAAGGGTACTCGAGATTGATCTTTCTCAACCCTCCCATATCCATGGGATTTCCGGAATCGCTTGACTCAGGTCAAGCGACTGCGGCGGCTTGCGGCGCGTCGGCGAGCAGGACGCGGTCGCGTCCCGCGGCTTTCGCCTGGTACATCGCCTTGTCCGCGGCAGCGATCAGAGACGCCTCGTCGGTGCCGTGGAACGGGAAGCAGGCCACGCCGAACGAAGCGGTCACCGAACCGATGGTCTGCCCGCCAAAATCAACGCTTAGCGCTCGCACGCCGGCGCGCAGCTTTTCCGCACGCACGCCGGCATCCTGCAGGTCGCATTCGGGCATCAGGATGACCATCTCCTCGCCGCCGAAGCGGCACACGAGGTCGCCTTCGCGCACGCTGGACTTGATGTGCCCGGCAACCGCGCGCAATACCGCATCGCCCGCTTCATGCCCGTACCTGTCATTGACCGACTTGAAATGATCGATATCGATCATCACCAGCGACAGCGGGCATGACTTGCGGCGCGCACGCGACATTTCGCGGGACAGCGTTTCATCCATGTAGCGGCGATTGAACAAGTTGGTGAGCGGATCGACGATCGATTGCTGCTTGAGGACTTCCTTGAGCTTCGCATTCGACAAGACCAGCGCCAGCTGTTCCGCGAGCGCGGTCGCCAGCTCCGTGCGCCCTGGCGCCAGCGGCGCATCGGCGTCCTGCAACGCCGGCGCTTCGACCGTGATCAGCCCGATGATTTCCCCCTGTGCCGATAGCGGCAGGCAAAGCAGAAACTTATCCTGGCTCGCGCGGCGGTCGTGGTGGGGGCAATAGAGCGCGTCCCTGCCCTGCACCTGATGCACCCGGCCCAGGCGCAGTCCCCAGCATTCGTGCGGCTCGATGGCGTCCTTCGGATCGGACGGCTCCCCCCACTGCGAGGCCTTCTCCAAGAGGTTGCGGGAATTGCGGTACAGGAAAAGCTCCCCGGACGTACCCGGCAGGATCCTGGCCGTGAAGACGGACACGCTTTGCAGCGTCTCGGCCAGCGACATGGATGAATCCAGCGTGCGAACCATTTGCGCGAGCAGGGACAATTCCACGTTGCGGCGCCCGAGCTCGGCCATGCCCCCGCGCAGCTCGTTGCTCAGGCTTTGCAGTTCGATCGCGGTCGAGCGGTGGCGTTTGAGCAGCCGGAACAGGAAATGCAGGGCCACGGCGACAAGGAAGAGATCGATGACGGTGGCGGCCAATGTCGTGACGGCGGCAAGCTCGGCGTAATGCGCCGATTCCTGCCGCAGCTTGTCGCGCAGCGACTGCTCGACGGCAGTGACCGCGGCGACTTCGACGCGGATATCGTCCATGTACTGCTTGCCCCGGCCGGTGGAGACCGACGCCCGCGCCGCCTCATTGCCCTGCGAGCGCCGCAGCTCGATGCTGCGCGCCAGGTCGTCGAGCTTGCGCTGGATCGCGCCTTCGAAACGGTCGACGTCTACTGCGGCGTGGCCGGGGAGCGATGCGCGGCGCAGCGCCTCCTGGTCTTCCAGGCGCGCGACGGCCTTGTAGTACGGCTCCAGGAAAGACTCCTGGCCGGTAATGATGAAACCCCGCTGGCCGGACTCGGCATCCTTCATGAGCGAAAACGCTTCGGCAATGACGGCGATGCGGGTTTCGGATTCAAGCAGGGCGGCATGGAGCTGCCCCGCTTTCTCGGCGGTCTTGAAGGGGACGATCGCCGTGGCGGCCATCACCAGGATCGCGACCGCGATCATCAGTTTTATTCTTCGTTCGATTTTCATGCTTATCCGGAGGACAGGCGCAGCCGGGATTCCCGAAAGCCGGAAGCCGGCTTTCCCTGGAATGGGAACGCCCATCGCGGTTCCGCCTTGTCCAGGCTGCACCACCGCGTATTTCAGTTAAAAAGGCAATTTCCTTGCCAGCTTCGTCACGCTCAGATATTCCACTCCGGGGGAGGGCCGGGCGGGGCATGTGTGGCAAGCAGCGCGGCGAAGGCGGCGGCCTCGACCGGCTTGCTGAACAGGTAGCCCTGCATGCCGTGGCAGCCGTGCTGCGTGAGGAAGTGCTGCTGCTCCCTGGTCTCCACGCCTTCTGCCACCACCTGCAGGTGCAGGCTGCGGCCCAGCGCAATGACCGCCCGCGTGATTGCCGTGCCGCCTTCGTCCAGGCCGATGTCGCGCGTGAAGGACTGGTCGATCTTCAGCGTGTCGATCGGGAAGCGCTTGAGCTGCGACAGGCTCGAATACCCGGTGCCGAAGTCATCGATCGAGAAGCGCACGCCGATATCGCGCAATTCCTTCATGACCGAGACCACATGGTCAGGCCGGTCCATGATGACGCTCTCGGTGATCTCCAGTTCCAGCTGGGGCGCCGGCAGGCCCGTCTCGCGCAGCACCTGCTTTACCTGCGCCGCGAATCCGTCATGCTCGAACTGCTTGGCCGAGACATTGACGGCGACCACGAGTCCCGTGTGCCCTGCGGCCTGCCATTCCTGCGCCTGCCGGCACGCCTCGCGCATGACCCAGGCGCCGATCTCGATGATCTGCCCGGTCTCTTCGGCAATGGGAATGAACTTCGCCGGCGAAACGAGCCCGAGCTCGGGATGCCGCCAGCGCGCCAGCGCCTCCATGCCCTTGATCCGCCCGCTCGCCAGCTCGAGCTGCGGCTGGTAGAAAACCTGGAACTCCTTGCGCGCCATCGCCTGCCGCAGGCTGCTCTCGATCAGCAGGCGCTCGGTCGCCGCCTGGTTCATCTCTTCGCGGAAGAACTGGAAGCGTCCGCCGACGGCTTCCTTCGCGTGGTGAAGCGCAACGTCCGCATTCTTCAGCAAGACATCCGGCGTCTTGCCGTCGGACGGGAAAATGCTGATGCCGATGCAAGCGCTGGCGCTGACCTCGTGGCCTTCGAGGTCGAACGGCTGCGCCAGCGCCGCGAGCAGCTTCTCCGCCATCTCGGCTGCATCCTGCGCATCGTGGATGTCTTCCAGGATCACCGCGAACTCATCGCCGATATGGCGCGAGAGCGTGTCCGAAGTGCGGATCAAGGGTTGCCAGCGCGCCTTCACCCGCAGCAGCAACAGATCGCCGATGTGGTGCCCCAGCGAATCGTTGACGTGCGACAGGCGATCGAGATCGATCAGCATCAAGGCGACGCGGCTGTGGCGCCGCTCGGCGGTGTACACCGCCTGCTGCAGCCGGTCGCGCAGGAGCGCGCGGTTGGGCAGGCCGGTCAGCGGATCGAAGAAGGAAAGCTGCTCGATGCGGTCCTGCGCAATCTTGTAATGGGAAATGTCGGAGAAGATGCCGATGTAGTTGATCACCTCGCCCGCGCTGTCCAGCACGCGCTTGATCGACAGGTGCTCGGCGTACAGTTCGCCCGACTTGCGCCGGTTCCAGATCTCCCCGCTCCAGCTGCCGATGCTGTCGATCTCACGCCACATCGCCGCATAGAAGGCGGCGTCCTGCAGGCCCGAGCTGAGGATCACATGCGTCTTGCCGATGACTTCGCTCTCGTCGTAGCCGGTGATCGTGCTGAACGCGGGGTTGACCTTGACGATGCGTCGCCGCGCATCGGTCACGGTGATCCCCACGGCCGTATTGTTGAAGACCGTATCGGACAGTTGCAGCTTTTTCTCGACCAGCTTGTGCGCGGTGATGTCGGTATACGTCGTGACAAAGCCTGCCAGCCTGCCGCCCACCTGCATCGGCCGGCCGCACACCAGATGCACCTTGCCGTTCTGCCGGCGCCGCTCGAATTCGTGCGGCCTGAACTCCATCGCCAGCGCATGGAAGCGGGCCACATGCTCTTCCGGATCGCCCGGCCCGTACTCGCCGCGTTGCGCGGGAATGCGGATGAGATCGTCGAAGTAGGCGCCCTCGGCGAGCACTTCCGGCGGAAAGTTCAGCACCTCCGCCATGCCATCGTTCCAGTGCCGCAGGCGCAAGTTCTCGTCGAACACGCTGATCCCCTGCGGCAGGTGCTGCAGCACCGCCTTCAGGTAAGCACTCTCGCGCGCCAGTGCTTCGCTCACCGCGCGTTCGCGGGTGACATCGAGCATGACCCCGACCACCCCGCCGAGCGAGCCGTCTCCCTTCAGGTACACCGCCTTGTTGAAGGCCACATGGCGGCGCGTGCCATCGTGACACGTCACCGCCGCTTCGTACACCTGCGTGCCGCCGTGTGCGAACAGCTCGGCATCGGCGCGCGTGTGGATACGCGCCGTCTCCTCGGCCGCGATGTCGAACACTGTCTTGCCGATGAGATCCCGGCGCGCGATGCCCATGTATTCCTCGAACGCCCGGTTACAGCCCTGGTAGCGGCCCTCGGCATCCTTCCAGAAGATCGGGCTGCCGATCACCTCGCCCAGCTCGCGCAGGAACTGCGCCTGGTCGGCCAGATCCTGCTGCGCGCGCTTGAGGTCGCTGATGTCGATCATCACCCCGCCCAGGGAAACCGGCACGCCGTTCTCCACGCTCACCGTCACGGAATCGCGCAGCCACACGGCACGCCCGTCGGCCGCGAGCATGCGGTATTCGAACTCATGGTTGTGTCCGGCCCGGGTTTGCGACGCACAGAACGACATCACGCGTTCGCGGTCCTCGGGATGCCCGGCACGCGCCACTCTGCCACCGGATAGCCGAGGATGCGCTCGGCGGCGGGGCTGACGTAGTTGAAGGTGAAGGTGGCGGGATCGGCTTCCCAGACGATGCCGTCGATGCGGTTCAGGAGATCTCGGAATCCTCCGCGGGGGAGGGCTTCGTCGTCGCGCATGCGTAGTGCAGGTGTCGATGCCATGGAAGCCTCCAGGGTGAAGTTGAGCCGAATCCCTGACAGAGCGCTTCATGCAACCGGACAGGACAATGTGCGTGGTTCTACGCAGCAAATATCATACCGGGGGCTTGATCTAAGTCAACTGTGGGAAACCCGTGGGGCTTCTTGGGTGCGGTGACTGGTTTTCTCGGGGATGGGAAAGAGGCCGTGAGGATAAGTGTGGGCGGGCGCTTTGCGTATCAATAGGGGAATCGTCCGTGCCTTCGTTCAGTCCGTGGGGGTGAAAAATTTGAGCGAGCTGCATGCTAGTAAGCGAAAAGATTTCACGCATTGCTGTTGTAGGTGTTAGACGAGCACGAGTGCGCGTGCGCCCGGTTGAGTCAGTCGTACTCCGACAATTCTTAACCTGGATACCGAGTAACTGTTCCTGCGCACCGCCCGCACTCTCTCAAAGAGCGCGCCGTGCATTCGAACGAAAGCGTGTTCGGTGCACTCCCTTTTTCTAACAGTGCGGAATTCCTGCTAATAGTCCGGCAGCCCAGTATTCATTGAACTATAGTTGCCATTTCATAAACAATCGCCTAGCTGTGAAGCATGAAATGGCCGACATCGAACCCTCTTGGAAAATTTTTCCATCTCGACCTCAAGTCTCAGTTTGCAGTCTGGTTAGTACCAAATTCGCGTCCTTGTCAGCAACCCGCCCAAACGAATTCCCCGTAAAGGAATCTCTAATCGGGCAACACGTTATTGGACATATTAAGGAAGGCTAAATATCGAAAATGATTTTTGAGAAAAAAATGAAGGAGCGCATGAACAAAAATTTGAATGCGATGTTCCTGATGTGCCCCCAATAAACAGTGCCACGGTGATCTAGTAAAGTTCGTTTTCAACAGGGAGAACGAACGTGAAGAAGCGATTTACCGACGAGCAGATCATCGGGTTTTTGAAGCAAGCAGAGGCGGGA
>Ga0196971_1000998_pt1 | contig 14707 bp, 11 predicted proteins | sample S1v_1013CmetaG_FD_148660 | JGI IMG/M metagenome (GOLD analysis project Ga0196971, IMG submission 148660) | Soil microbial communities from Anza Borrego desert, Southern California, United States - S1+v_10-13C | ecosystem: Environmental > Terrestrial > Soil > Desert | place: USA: California... | reverse complement strand
CAACGGCGGCGCCAGTTCGATCTTGCCGGACGGCGTGCGCAGCACTTCCGGGATGCGCGGCTGCAGCGGGCCGAGATCGATACCGCCCGGCGCCGCCTTCACTTTCGCGAGACTGATGCCTTCCGGGCGGCGCCCGAACAGGTCGCCATACGGGCCGAGGCGCAATGCGAAATCGACCTGGCGCTCCGGCCCTTTCGGCTCGGCGAGCGCTGCCAGCACCGCGTCCGCATGCTCGCCCACCGCGCGCCGCACGTCCTCGGCAAAGGATTCGTCATCCATCTTCCCGACGTCCGCATGGGCTCCCAGCCCCCGCGCGATGGCCGCCAGCCGCAGCAGGATCTGCCACTCGGGCGGATGGCCGGGCGCGCGCGGCAGCACCGGGTCGCTGAAGCGCGCGTAGTTGCGGTACGCAAACTGCGGGAAGGCGATGTCGTAATGCAAGTCTTCCAGCGGCGAGGAGCCGGGCAGGATCACGTCCGCATGGCGCGTGGTTTCATTCAGGTAGATGTCGACGCTGACCATGAAGTCGAGCCGCTCGAACGCGGCGGACAGGCGCGGGCCGTCGGGCGCCGACAGCACCGGGTTGCCGGCGATCGAGATCAGCGCCTTCACCTGCCCTTCGCCCGGCGTTTCGATTTCTTCCGCCAGGCAGACCATCGGCAATTCCCCCATCACCTCCGGCGCGCCGGACACCCGGCTGCGGCGGCGGCCGACACTGACGCCGCGGCCGATGCCGGGCTTGCCGACAGTGTTGGCGGCGAACGCCGGGGCCTTCGCAAACATCGCGCCGCCCTCCCGGTCGAGATGGCCGGTCAGCACGTTGAGCACATCGATCAGCCAGTTCGCCAGCGTGCCGTATTCCTGAGTGCAGGTGCCGATGCGGCCGTAGACCGCGGCCCGCTCCGCCCTGGCCAGCTCGCGCGCGAGCGCGCGGATGGTGGCGGCATCGATGCCGCAGCGGGCGGCGACCTGCTCCGGCGCGAACCCGCTCACCGCCGCCTGCATGGCTTCCAGCCCTGCGACATGCTCCGCGAGCCGGCCGAGCCGCACCAGGTGCTCGTCGAACAGCGTGTACACCATGCCGAGCAGCAGGAACACATCCGCGCCGGGCCGGATGAAGTGGTGCGCATCGGCGATGTCCGCCGTTTCGGTCCGGCGCGGGTCGATCACCACGATGCGGCCGCCGCGCGCGCGCATCGCTTTCGCCTTGCCGCGGAAATCGGGCACCGTCCACAGGCTGCCGTTCGACACCATCGGATTCGCGCCCAAAATCAGCAGGTAGTCGCTGCGTTCGATGTCGGGCACCGGGAAGGACAGCCAGTGGCCGAACATCAGCCCGGCCGACAGCTGCTTGGGCATCTGGTCGAGCGTCGATGCGGTAAACACGTTGCGCGTGCCGAGCGCCTTGGCCAGCTTCGGCACATACGCGATCAGGCCGATCTTGTGCACCGACGGATTGCCGACCACCGCCGCCACCGCGTCCGCGCCGTGCTCGGCAATGATCGGCGGCAGGCGCCGCGCGATCTCTTCGAATGCTTCGTCCCAGCTGGCTTCGACGAAATGCCCGTCGCGCTTGATCAGCGGCGTGCGCAGGCGGTCCGGATCCTCATGCAGGTCCTTCAGCGCCACCCCCTTGGGGCAGATGTAGCCGCGACTGAAGACATCGTCGTCGTGGCCGCGGATCCCGATGACCTTGTTGTCGCTGACTTTCAGTTCCAAACCGCAACAAGCCTCGCACAGCGGGCAAATGCGGTAGGCGGTGCTTTCCTGGGTGTGGTCGGGCATGCTTGTCTCCTTCCGATGCCCGTTGCGCGGGCTTTTTTAAATGTTAGACAATTATGGGGGAATCGCCATTACCTTGCAGGTCATTGCCCTTACGGCCGGTGGGGGCGTCCGGCCCGATTTCGGGCGATAATGTCGCATCGAAATAGGAAGAGGAAACAATGGCCACCAAGCCACAGCGCACACTGACCTTCAAGTGCAAGAAATGCTCCAAACCGGTGAAGGTCTTCCTGCAGAAGGTATCCGCCTGCTCGCATATCCAGCCTTATCTCGGCATCTGCGCCTGCGGCGAGGTGCTGCGTCACGCCACCGGACAGAAGGACGCCGTCGAGGCCTACCTCGCGTCGGCCGACCTCAACTGGTCGCACCATCATCATTGATCAGGGCCGGCAGAGCCCGCGCGCCATGCGCCCCAACAGGAGGAATGAAACATGAGTGACAAGAACTTTTCCACGGAAGACTGGCGCCGCCTGCTGCGCCACCTCGGCGACGACCCGGACCGGCAGGGGCTGCGCGACACGCCCGAGCGCGTCGACAAGGCGTGGAAGCACTGGACGTCGGGCTATGACCAGAATCCGGCGGATATCCTGAAGGTGTTCGAGGACGGCGCGGAGAAGTACAACGAGCTGATCGTGGTGCGCGGCATTCCGGTCTACAGCCATTGCGAGCATCACCTCGCGCCCTTCTTCGGCAGCGCAACCGTCGGCTACACGCCGAACGGCCGCATCGTCGGCCTGTCCAAGCTGACCCGGCTGGTCGACTGCTTCTCCAAGCGCCTGCAGGTGCAGGAGCGCCTGACGGTGCAGGTCGCCGATTCGCTGATGGAGCATCTGCAACCGCTGTCGGTCGGCGTCGTGATCCGCTGCCGCCACATGTGCATGGAAAGCCGCGGCATCCGCACCCCGGGCGAAGAAACCGTCACCTCCGCCCTGCTCGGCGAAATGCGCACCAACCTCGGGCTGCGCACCGAATTCCTGTCGCTTGCGAGGGAAAAGGACTGAGCGCACCGGCGCGCCGGCCAGCCGGGCAGCGCGAAGCGCAGCCCGCCCCTGCCTCTGCCGCGCTTGTGCGGGCAACCCCGGCGAAAAAAAACCTCCGCGGCCTGGCGGCGGCGGAGGTCAAACACCAACATCGCTTGGAAAGATTCAGTTCGGCTTGAACTGGGCCAGTTGTTCCAGTGTGTCGGGACGGCCGAACGGCATCATCTGGCCCAGCGGGTTCGTGCGAGGCATCATGATCTCGGGCGCCGCCGGGCGTTGCTGCACTTCCTTCGGCGAGCGGCCGAACCAGCGGCGGCAGGCGCGGCAGAAAGCGCTCGGATCGGAAAAGCCGAGCTGGAAACTCAGCTTTTTCAGCGACAAGTCCCCCTTCTTCAGGTACTGGTACGCCATTTCGCGGCGGGTATCGTCCACCAGCTGCGTGAAATTCGTGCCCTCCTCCGCCAGGCGGCGCTGCAGCGTGCGCTCGCTCATCATCAGCCGCTTGGCGACTTCCTCGCGCAGGGGCTCGCCCTGCGCCAGCATGCTGGTCAGCAGCGCCTGCACCCGCTTGCTGAAGCTGTGCTCTGGCTGCGGCGCGTTTTCCAGCTTGGCCAGCATGCGCACCGTCCAGTTGCGCTGCGCCTGCGCCAGATCGGCCAGCATGCGCAGCGCCCAGTCGGCGGCCATCGTGTTTCCCGCGGCGATCGGCGTTTCCAGTGCGGCGTCGGCGAACTCCATCGCATTGACCGCGGTGCCAAAGCGCACCTCGCATCCGAACGCCTCGATGTACGGCTTTACGTCGGCCGGCGCCGGATACGCATAGTTGACCAGCAGCGGCTTCAGGTCTTCCCTGCCGGCCGCGCCGCGCAGCGTGCGCAGCACCAGGCACCAGACGAAGTCGTAATGCTGCTGCGGCACGCGCCGCTGGCCGCCGGGCAGGTGCAGGCACACGCGGGTGGTGCCGCCGGCCTGCTCGATGGTGCTATGCACGGTGGGCGACACCAGCGGCGTGTAGCGCACCAGGTTTTCGATCGCCGTCTTCACGTCCGGCGACGCGCGCATGATGTGCCCCATCAGGCCGGACTTGTCCAGCGGCTGCGGCTGCGCCGCCTTCAGCCCGAGCAGCGGATCGCCGGATGCCTGGGTCACCAGGTCCCACAGGTGGCTCAGCTTGTCCGACAGCGTCAGCGCGTCGTCCGCCATGCATTCGGACTCTTCGAGCCCGGTCTGCCTTGAAAAAGCGTCCATGTCGAGGCCCCGCGCTGCCAGGCGTGCCTTGATACCGCGTACCAGATCTATCGCCGACGAATAAGTCATGCTGCTCCCCTCGAAAAAATATTGTTCTCTTTTCCGGCGCGGCCGAGCACGAGGCCGCGCCTTTGTCGCTCCAGGATCGGTACCAGCATGCTTTACTGCGGAACAGCAGCGCGCAGGCGCATGCCGATGCGCTGGCGCAATGATTCAATCTTCGGTTCGATCGTCGGCCGCATGTCCGCAGCGAGTTTGTCGCCAAGTGCCTTCTGCATTTGCGGCACTAAAGATTCAAATTTCTTTTTTACAGGCGACTCAAGCATCGCGATAATCTGGCGCAATTCCTCCTCGCTGAATTTTTCGGCAAGGATCGGCGCAACGGTGGATGCGGTCAGCGCTTTCGCATTACCATTGACGAGCGGTGCATTCTCCTCATAAAACTTCCGAGCGTCTTCGGAAATTTCCTTCATCGCCGCCTCCTGGCGGTCTTGCGGCACCCGTCCCTGCAACACCGCGCGAGCTTGGCCGAGCGCATCGGCTACCGGCGCCTGCAGCATCGCCTGGCCGACCGCCTCGACATGCCAGAGCTGCAGCACGCGCTGCACCAGCTCGTTCTTGGTTTGCGGCCCGGCGGCGGAGCCGGCCGCTCCAGCCGCGCCGGCGGTGCCGGCGGCAAGGATGAGGCTCAATGCAATGATGGTTTTGCGCACGTTATGTCTCCTGTCAGTCAAAGTGCTTGGTCAAGGTCACGCCGAGGTAGCGCACCCGCAGGCCACCGCTCACGTCGAGACCCGCGTACGGGTTGTAGACGATGTTGAAGAAGTTGTCGCAGTTCATGTTGCAGCTGCCGCGGGCCGGCACGTTGTAGTCGCCCTTCATGTAGCTCGCCGCGATGCTGATGTCGGTGTTCCTGTTGATCTTGTAGTTGGCGCCGATGCTGTAGAGCTTGGTGTCGGGCAGCGGCGCGATCAGGTCGATCTTGTCGGCCGGGATTGAACTTTTACGCGGCTCGAAGCCGAAGCGCATCGTCAGCTTTTCATTCACCTTCACCTGCATCCCGTAGCCGAAATGCAGCGTGCTCTTGTAGCCGCGCGGCAGCTTCATCTGGGTGGAGTCCGGAATGCCGAACAGGCGCGCCATCTCCAGCAGCTTGATGCTCTGGTCGAACTTCACGGTCATCGCATCCCAGCTGCCCCAGTCCGCCCAGTTCGCGTCGACATTGAACTGGAAGCGCTCGGTCGGCTTGAACTTGAAACCGAGCTGCACCCGCTTCGGGAACGGCACGACGGCGGTCGCATTGCCGGACTGGACTTCCGGGATAGAGGACGGCATGCCGGTGATGCCGGCTACGATCGGCCCGAACAGGCTGGAGTACATGCCCTCGACGAAACGGCGCAGCATAGGCTCGGCGGTAATGGTGTATTGCCCGGTCACCTTGGTTTTCGAACCGCCCTGGTAGACCGCGCCGAGAGCAAACCAGTCCACCGGCTCCCACAGCACGCCGAGGTTGATGGTCGGATCGACCGGCGCCGTCATCTCGAGGCTGATCGCGGCCGCCTTCTTGAACGGATTGACGCGGCCTTCCGGACCGCCGCCGCACAGGCCGACGGTGAAGGTGTCGAGGATGTTGCCGCCGTTTTCCGGACACCAGCCGCGCTGTATCTGGCCGACGATGCCCAGCAGCGGGTTTGGCATGCGCATGTCGGTATTCATCACGATCGCCTGGTGCGCGATCGGTACCGATACGCCAACGCTCAGGGTATCCGAGACCTTGTAGCCGACGCCGGGCGCCGCGTAGACCAGCCGCTGCAGATGCACCAGCTTGCCGTCGAAGCGGCCGGGATCGTTCGGATCCTTGCTGCGGTCGGAGCTCATCGCCTGCGACACATAGTTGGCGACGCCGAAGGTGAAGTCCGAATCCGGCTTCCGGTAGGCCAGGCCGAGGCCGGGCAGAATCACCGCCGGCAGGCGCCAGCCCGGCATGCCGATGCCCGGGATGTAGATCTTCTGCCGCATCGGCCCGGTCGACGTGTTGTTCAACGGGTCTTCGCGCCAGCCGCCGATATTGAAGTTCTCGCCCTGCGTGAAGTGATTCGGGTTACGCAGCGAGACCAGTGCAAATGAGTGCGATTCGGTCGAGCCTGTCATGCGCGCCAGGCCGGCCGGGTTGAAGTGGATCGAATCGGTGCCGGGCGGATCCGCGGTCACCGCGTTCCCGAGCGACATCGCGGTCGGGCTGGTCAGCAGGTTGTCGGTCATCGCGGCATGCGCCGGCGGCAGCGCGCTGGCAAGCAGCAGGCTTGCGACCGGCAGCAGCCTGGTCCGGTACCCCCGGAATCGCCTGCGTTTGCTCAAGCAGCTCATCATCGTCATCCCGTCCCTTTAGAACGACAAAGGCATGCTCAGGCCGAGCGTGAAGTCGGGAGAGTTTTCCGTCAGGCCGATGCCGGCCGTGATGTTGATGGTGGTCTTTGGCGACACGCGCACGCCGAGGCCGAGGTTCAGCACGCCCGAGGTCTGGGTCTTGGTGCGCGACACGGTGCCGTCGCGGAAGTACAGCTTGGTGCCGCGGGCGATCGATTCCTGGATCGAAACCGAGGTAGTGATGCCGTACGAGAGCGCGTACGCGAAACCGACGCCGAAGCCGAAGGCCATGCCCGGCTCGACCCGGGTCAGCACGCGCGTGCCGCGGATCTGGTTCAGGTCCTTGGCTGCGCCGCTGTAGGTCAGGTTGACCGAGCCGAACAGCGCAACCGGGTCGACGATGTGGTTGACCGCGACGCCGGCCGACAGCTGGGGCACGCCGGAACCCGTGGCCAGGTCCTGGTTCGCGTCGACCTTGAACGGACTCTTGCCGGTCGGCAGCCGCAGCGTGCTGTTGACGGTGAGCGAAGGCCGGCCGCGCTGCACGCCAAACGGCTGGTAGCGGGCGCCGACGCCGATGTCGCCGATCGAATGCGACATGCCGCTGAACGCCGGGTTCTCGGAGTACTTGCTGACCAGCGGCAGCACCACGCTCGCGGTCAGGTTGTCGCGCACGCCGTAATCGACCGAGACCGTATTGGTGATCGTGTGCGAACTGTCATTCTCGATGTTGAACAGGGTCAGGTTGCCGTTGGTGATGTCGGCATTGATCTTTTCCTGGCCGATGTAGGAATAGCTGAAGTCATAGGTCGCGGCGAGCTTGCCGCGCTTGATCAGCGAGTATTGCTTGTCGACCGCGGTCAGCGTCTGCTTGAGCAGCGTGGTCTGGTCGGTATCCCCTTCCTGCTTCTTCAGTGCGTCGCGCGCGGCGTCGGTGCCGCTCTGCTGCGCATGGGCGGGCAGCATCAGCGCGGCCGCAATGAAACCAAGCAATGGATGAATTTTCATATCGACTCCCTTTTATGTAATGTAATGACAGCGATGTGGCGATCAGTTTCTGCGCAGGTAGACGCCGCCGAAGCCTGAGTTGAGCGCGCGTTCCATCAGGTATGCGTTGCCCAGCGGTTGAAGATTGGCCTGGTCCCGGACGCGGTCCATGTCGAACACGCCGAGTTCCTGGTCGCTCAGCGCCAGCCTGTCGAGCGCGGGGACGTCCTTCGGGGGATACAGGATGAACAGGGTGTTGCGGTCCCACAGGCTTGCGAATTCATGCACCGAGAGGACGATGTTTCCGGCGGAGGGATCGGCGAGATACACCAGGTCGTCGCGGATGCCGCGCAACACGACGAAGTGCTTGAAGCCGGCATAATCGATCGGCACGATCGCCGGGTGGGCGAGCGTCCGCAGGTCCTTGACCTCGGCGCGGAATCCGGCGCTGTCCACGCCCAGCGATGCAACATAGCGCTTCATGTCGAGCAGTGAAAACCCGCGGCGCTCGATGATCTTTTCCTTTTCGCCGCGTTCGAGCATGCCTTCCATCGCCTGCTGCTCGTCCACCTTGATGCCGATGTAGTTGTTGAGCAGCGTGACCAGTGCCGCCGAGCCGCAGCTGTAGTCGTAGGCCTGGTGCACGATGTTGCGGAACTTGAGTTCCGAGTGCGGCTCGATCTTGACCGGCTGGGTCACTGCCGGCCCGCCGACCACTTTCTGCGGCAGCTCGAACTGGTCCTGCGGGCGGTCCACCGGCTCGAAGCGGGAGGTGACGCCAGCACCGCCGATGCCGAACGCAAGCGCGCCTAGCAAGATCATGAACATGTGTCCATCCCCTTCATCTCTACTCCTGTCGTTGGTGTTTGACGGGTGTCGCGATGTGTCCCGCGATTGACCTGGAAAGCAACTCGCCGCCGAAAAAAAATTAATTTTTTGACAGCTTTCCGAATGGCTTTAAATGTACGAGTGAAAGGGGGGAGGGAAGGTCGTCCGAAAGGACGAGCCGCCATTGCGCGGAGTCAAGCGCAGAGCAGGTTGCGCAGAGCAGTTTTGATTGCCTTATGGCATAGTGAATTGCGTGCAATCAAACCGCCCGGCGCAAGCCCAGCAAGGGCGCGGGATTGCCTGAAGGCGACTAGTGCGATGCGGATCTATCCATGAAGCAGCACGCAATACACGAGAGCATGATGCCAAGCCTTGTTTCACGGCGAATCTGGAGCCGTGCACATGCCGCAATAAGATAACGTCAGGAAATGATGCCGCGACGGCGGGCGAGGGAAATCGCTTCGGTGCGATTGTGCGCACCGAGTTTGAGATTGATATTTCGCAAGTGAGTCTTGACCGTCGTGACCGACACGAACAGCTTTTCCGCGATCGCCTGGTTGCCGCAGCCCTGCGCCAGCAGCAGCAGCACATCGAGTTCGCGCTCGGTGAGTTCACTCGTGCCGGCGCTTGCACTGACCGCGCCGCCCTGGGGTGATGGCGGCGTCCGGCTGTCCGGCCGGGCACGTTGCAGGATGCGTTCGCTGAATGCGCGCAGCGCATTGCTTTCCTGGCCCGACGCTTCCTTCATGCCCTCCAGCACCTCGCGGATGAGCGTGAGCAATACCGGCCCCTCATCCTTGAACACGCGAATGAAGCCCTCGCCCTGCGCATCCTGCAGCGTTTCGCGTATCGCGCGCAGCGCCGGGTTGCGCTGGCCTGCCTGCGACAGCGCCAGCGCGTAGAGCACCTTCACGCGCAGCGCGTAACGCATGCGGCCGCGTGCATACGCTTCCTGCAGATGTTCCTTGAGCAAAGGCAACACCGCGAGTGCCTGCCCGCCATGCACCTGCAGGCGTGCCGCCGCAAGCGTGGGGCTTTCGATATCGGTGGAAATCATTTGCAGGTCGCGGCGCACCCAGGACGGGGACGGACCGACCAGCGCGAAGTGCGCTTTCGCCTGCTCCACGTTGCCGCTCAGGATGGCCGCGCGCGCCAGTTCCAGGCGGGCCGCGTCGACGGCGCGCTGCAGGCGGCGCTGCATGCCGAGCTGTTCGAGCTCCAGCAGCACGTGCAGCGCATCGGTGGCATTGCCTTCCGCGCGCAGGATGCGCGCATAAATGACGTGGCTGGCAATGATCTGGTCGGGAATGCCGGCATCCTTGACCATCGGCAGATAGAGCTTGAGCAGGCGGCGCGCCTCGGCCAGCGAATCCATTTCATACAAGGTTTCCGCCAGGTACAGGCTGGCGAAGCCGCTGTCGGCGCCGTCGCGCAGCTCAACCGCCCTTTCCTCTTCGATGCCGATCAGCGCGCCGATGCGCGCGCTGTTGCTGCGCAACTGCCGCTGCGCGTCGTCGCCGACCAGCGCGAGCAGGCGCGCGCAGGCCGCGCGCAGGTGCCCTTGCATCAGGTCGAGCATGGCGCGCACATAGCCGGCAACGGCGATGCTGAACAACGGGCCGACCGCAGCGTGCTCCTGCGTGACCTGGTCGAGCAGGATGCGCGCATCCTGGTAGCGGCCGGTCGTCGCATAGTAATAGGCGCAGCCCACCATCAGCATGCTGCGCAGCAGCGGCTCCTGCTTCGCGCTGTCCAGAATCTGCGGGTCGTCCCACATCGGCGCCGTTTCGTCGGCGCGGTCGAGCATCATCAGGCTGAAAGTGCGCAGCACGTGATAGCTGGAATGCGGGATCGGCGACGCGCCCTCGGCGTCGGTGACGGTTTCGAGCAGGTGCAGCGCCTCTTCGCCGCGATTGATATGCAGCAAGGACCAGCAATAGACCGACATCAGTTGCGGATGCGCAAGCAGATTGGTCCGGTTCAGCGTATCCAGCCAGCGCGCCAGCAGTCGCACCCGGCCCTGCAGGAACAAGGGCTGCGCATGCCGCCCGAGCAGGTCCAGCACGAGGGCACGGTCACCGGAGGCGATCGCATGGTCGATCGCATGGGTCGGGCGTTTCTGTTCCATGTACCAGGCGGCAGCGCGCCGGTGCAGGGTCGGCGCGAGGCCGGGAAACTGGCGGTCCAGCTGCGCGCGCAGGAAGCCGGCGAACAGCGGGTGGTAGCTGAACCAGGTGCGCTGTTCGTCGAGCGCGGTCATGAACATGTTGGAACGCTCGATTTCCTGCAGCAGCTGGCGGCTGTCTTCACGCCCGGTGACCGCGTTGCAGCTGTCGGCGCAGAACTTCTGCAGGATGCTGGTTTGCAGGATGAAGTCCTGCAGATGGCGCGGCTTGTTCGACAGCACGTCCTCCGCGAGATAGGAAGCGAGCGCGGTATGGGAGCCGGAAAAATTCTGGATCACGCGCTTGGGGTTGTCGCTGCCTTCCAGTGCGAGCGAAGCCAGCCACAGCGCGGCCGCCCAGCCGCCGGTGATCGCATGGAGCCGTTCCACGTCGTGCGCGTCCAGCGGCAGCCCGCGCTTGTCGCGCAGGAAGCACGCGGTTTCCTCGGGCGTGAAGCGCAGCAGCGACGCGTCGATTTCCAGCAGGTGCTGGCGCGCGCGCAGCTTGCCGACCGAAAGATCGGGGCGCTCGCGCGAACCGATCACCAGTTTCTGCTCGCTGCCGAGCAGGTCGATCAGCTGCTGCACCACCGCCAGCACGGCGGGGTTCTGCAGATGTTCGAATTCATCGAGGATCAGGGTGAACGGCAGCGGCGCCGATGCGACCGCGTCGGCCAGGTCGAAGCCGGTGTCCGCCCGCAGGCGGGAATCGGCCAGGCCGCGCGGCGATGTGTGGGGCCGGCTGACCTGGCCGAAGGCTTGCGCGAGGCAGGACAGGAAACGGTCGAGGTCATTGTCGCCCGCATCGAGCGTCATCCACGCGACGCAGCCGCCCTCCTCGGCAAACACATCATGTATATAGCGCAGCAGCGTGGTGATGCCGAAGCCGGCCGGCGCCTGCACCAGCACCAGCTTGGCGCCGGTGGCGCGGCGCACGCGGTCCATCACCCGTTCGGGCGCCACGAAGTGCCCGCCGGTCACCGGCGGGCGGAACTTCGATGGTGGCGAGCGTCGGGCGGACGGATGCTCCAGCACCTGGTAAGGAATCGCTGCCAATCAGGCTCCCCGGATGTAATGACGTAGGCAAGAAAACGACGGTGCCCAAAGGAACTAAGAGGTTACCTAAGCTTGTTGTTGAAACAATAGAGGATGCACTCTAAAAACCGGTTTCAGTTGCTTAACAGCATAGTTGCAGAAGGGACCTGCGTCCACGCACCAGCAGCGTTTTCCCCACTTTTTTCAACGCCGAAGCAACTGTTTGCTTGCCGCGCAGATTCTTTTTTTCAGAGGGGAAATGCTTGTGCCGGCAGTGGCTTTCAGGGCCAAGGATTTGGCTTCGCACGTCAGCCCCGCGGTCCCCGTTGTCAAGGTCGGCTGACCTAATATGAAGGCTCTTAGTATTGTTGAAATATTAAGAGCTGGCCGACACTGGTTCTAGCGTTCGGCAGGTGGTGCCCCCGCATGCCGAACAGTACGACGCGCCTCCAAAAGAGGCATGGAACCAGAGTAAGCGGCAAGGGAAGAAAAAACTTTTTAACACATCACGTTACACATTTGGAGACTTTATATGAAACTGTTCAAGAAATCCGTTATCGCTGCTGCTCTGTCCCTGGTTGCCGGCGCTTCTTTCGCAATGACCCCGATGCAAGACGAAAGCCTGAGCCAGGTTGCCGGCCAGGACGGCGTGTCGATCGCTGCCAACCTGCAGATTCGCGTCGGCGAATTCAAGTACACCGATACTGACACTGCCGGCGGTTCGGTCAGCTTCAGCAACATCGCCTTCACTGGTTCGATCGCAGCAACGATCGACATCATCAACAACGCGACCTTCCAGGGCGAGGCCAGCGCAGCCAGCGGTCCCAGCAGCGTCCTTGGCGTGACGGGCGGTGCCGGTCTCGCAGCATTCTCCCCGGCTGGCGACGTGGTCAAGATCGCGATCCCGCAAATCACGGTTGATGCTGCTCACCAACTGAACATGTCGGTCGACGCAATCCGCATGGGCAACTCTGCTGCGTCCTACGGCTCGTTCGCAATGAACGATATCAAGCTCCAGGGCACCACCGTCTACATCTGGGCGCACTAATCCAGGTGACGTTGTAACTGATCACGGAAGTTGGGCAGCCCCCGGCGTCAGCCGGGGGCTCCGTCATTCTGATGGGCGATGTTTACGAAAGGCATCATTTGGACGCCCGCTGGTCTCCCATTCGATCGCCCTACCACCGCAACTCTTTACCGAGATGATGAGCATGATCCGAGTTGGCCTTGTTTCACTGGGCATTGCTGCCGCGCTGGGCGCCGCTCCCGCATGGGGACAGCTGCGCGCGATGTCCGAGAATGAGCTGTCGGCCGAATGGGGCCAGGGCCTGCTGGTGCTGGAAAACAGCAGCCACGGCGGCCACGATTTCACCCGCATCGCGCTGGGCGCGGACGTGACGCTGAATGCGAACTTCAGGAACATCCGCCTGGGCGAATACAGCTACGCTGCGCGCAACGGCACCGGCGCCGACATCGACATGCCGCTGCTGCAGTTCGGCCGCAGCGACGGCACCGCCGCCGAGCGCCTGGTGCACATCACCAATCCCTATCTCGAATTCGTCTACCGCAATGCCGCCGATCCCGCCAACCGCGAGGTGGTCGGCATCCGTTTCGGCTTTGACGGTATTTCAGGCGACGTCGGCCTGACGCTCGCCGCCCTCTCCGGCTCGATGCGCGTGGACGGCGGCGCGGCCGGCGTCCTGGATTCCCGCACCGACCCGGGCGGCGGCAAGCGCTGGGACGGCGCCTGCGCCGCGCCCTGCCTGAACTTTTCCCAGCTCGGCGCGGTGCGCGCCGGCGACGCCAGCGGCCCGAGCCGCGACTTCTGGATTTCCGCGCTCAAGAACAGCGTGCAGTTCCAGGCGCCCTCCGGCACCACGCAGATGCCGGACCTGGCGCAGGCCGGCATCTGGCTCAACTGGCGCGACAAGCTTGCCGCGATCAATACCACCGGCACACCGCCGCCCAACCTGCCGCCCGCCCGCTGACGCCATGAAGCCGACGTCCATCACTTCGATCATGCTGCGCGCCGCACTGGCGCTCTGCACGCTGTCGGCGGCCGCCGGCGCGCAGGCCATGCAGCCGCTCAGCGACAGCATGCTGTCCTCGGTCGAGGGGCGCGACGGGATGAGTTTCGACCTCTCGAAGTTCGCAATGTCGGGCAATGCGCGCTATACCTACTACGAGCCGGGTCCTTCCGGCGGCAGCGCCTGGGTCGGCAATTACCATGCATCGCGGTCCGACGACCCGTCCAACGAGTTCGGCGACCCCTACCGCCTCGACATATTGGCGGGAACCACCGACTACTTCAACCTGGCTTTCCCGGAAAACGCGAACGGCGCCAAGCGCTGGCAGGCGGCGTACGACTGGGGCGTGAATGCGAACGGGATCAGTTTCGAAGGCGGCAGCGTCGTGGTCAGGGACGCGGTGTTCTACGGTGGCGGCTGGCAGTGGGGCACGCCGCGCGTCGGTGAGGGCTTTGCGTTCGGCCTCGGGCTGCGCATGGAGGTCGGCAACATCCTGCTGCGTCCGCGCGGACGCGACGATATCAGCGCCGTCGAGCCGGCGAGCGTGACCGAGCAGATGAACCTGCGCGGCCTGCGCATCGGCGCGGTGGACGCGAACGGCAACTTCACCAATGCGCCGTGGCAGATCGCCGACGTGCGCACGCAGCCGGGCATCTTCAATGCCGTCACCGACAGCGCCGGCAATGCGCGGCTGCACCTGGGCATCGACTGGCCGGATGCGAACGGCGCGCCGCTCGGTGGATTGCAGATCGACAACCTGTCATTCCGCAGCGGCGGCGGCACGGTGGACCTCGGTTCGAGCCGCATCGGCTCGATGCAGATCCAGTACCTCGACGTCAAGTTCAAGCCCTGAGATGCGAAGAATCATTACTTCATTCCTCACCGCATTCTGCATTGCCGGCAGCGCCAGCGCACAGCAGGCGCTGGACGACGATGAGCTGGCCGCTGTCAGCGGCGCCGACGGCGTCAGCATTGCGATGCACTTGGCGCTGAACGATCCGGCGCACGGCGCGACCGGTGAGAACCGCATCTCGATGGGATTCAACGTCGACGGCAAGACCACACACCTGGTGATGAAGAACCTGCACGGCAGCATCGACATGTTCGCGCTGACCCTCGACGTCGAAACGAAACCCGACGGCGGCAGCTATCTCGCGATCGGGCTGCCGGTACACATGAAATACAACGACTGGGGCTTCGATTCGCTCAGCGTGCAGGCCGATCCGGCGGCCGCGGTTACCGAAAGCCTGGGCCGCATGAGCATCAACGGCACGGTATCGATGCAGGGA
>Ga0196971_1000997_pt1 | contig 14713 bp, 13 predicted proteins | sample S1v_1013CmetaG_FD_148660 | JGI IMG/M metagenome (GOLD analysis project Ga0196971, IMG submission 148660) | Soil microbial communities from Anza Borrego desert, Southern California, United States - S1+v_10-13C | ecosystem: Environmental > Terrestrial > Soil > Desert | place: USA: California... | reverse complement strand
AGCACCTTCCGCAAAATGATTGATCGCCGTTGGCGAGCGGCAGGTGTCGCTTGCCAACGGCGACCGACGGCGACCGCCGCGGAGCGGCGGTAATGACAGGCCTCAAGGTCGTTCGCAAACTGGCCGATGGTCATACTCTCGGCTGGAATGCGGCTGGAATAGGACTTGCCGGCGCCACGCTGGCTCCAATGCACCACGGTGAAGTGCTCCTCCAGAGCCGGGATGAAGTAACGGAGCGACCCCATGTCGGACATGCCCGGCCCGCCGTGTACATAGAGCAGAATCGGGTTCTCCCTGTCGTGGCCACGAATCGTCACCCACTGATCAACGCCGCCCAAAGGGATCGCCTCCAGGGAGGAGATGCTGCGGTTGGGATTCCTCCGGAGGCCTGGAGTGCGGCCTCGAAAGAGCGAGAACATGCGGTATTCCTCCTTCCGACCCTAAGACCTGACCGCGCCCAGAAAGAACTCGATGTGATCTTCCATACGCTGCTCCAGGCTAGCCGTCTCTTCCCCCGCAGCTTTGAGGAGGCTATACTCCGTGAGCATCGCGAAGACGGGGTACTGGTACTCCGACGCCAGAACCATGGGATCCAGGGGCCGTATCTGCCCCGCCGCGACGTAGTGAGCAAAGGCAACCTCGAGGAAGCGCAGCGTATAGTCGATCATGTCCTTGAGAATGATCTCGCGTGCCAACGGACTGCGGTACTGCTCGATGCTGACGATCCGCCAGAGGCGGCTCACCCCGGGGCTGTTCATGTGTGCTCGGAAGCGTTCGTACCCGTTGCGAAGGAGTTGTGCCGGTTCCGTGTTGGCCAGGAGTGCCTGCAAACCCTCCACCGGCGGAAAAACCGACTGGAACTCCCGGCGAAACATTTCCAGAATGCTCTCCAGGAGTTTCTGCTTGCTGGGGAAGTGATTGTACAGGGAACTCTCTTTAATACCAACTGCACGGGTAATGTCCCGGACCGAGACTGCAGCATAGCCCTCCCGCGAAAAGAGGTCGATGGCCGCCTCAAGGATCTCTTCTCTCTTTGACATGGAGCCCACCTCACAACAAGCATAACTAACGAACGTTAGTTAATCAAGCTCCTTCGAAGAGAAAGAGTGGAACCGAGCGGCGCGACTCCCACGGCTATGCGCCCATAACCAGAACGAGCCGCCGAGCCAGAGACAGCCACTGCACGGCTTTTCCTGGTCAATGTCCCTCCAGGCGGCGATAGGCCGCGGAAGAGACACGACCCGACATGCACTACCATGGGATAGGCCTAGGTTGCACCCCCTCCCTGTGGTCGTGGCCGGTGGCCACCTTCTCGCGGGGAAGCCAGCCTCCTGGCGGCCACAACCACAGTCCACGGGCGCGAAAGAGCCACTGAGGTATGCACTGACCACCAGTGCATACCTCAGTGGCTCCTCTGCTTGTTCTTGCCCCTGATCACAGTCATTTTCGATTACAAGTACGCAGTGGCTGTCGTCGTGTGCGAAAGGTGCCGGCCCGTATGTGATGCTCCGGTTGTGGGATCGTCTGGCAACGTGACTACATGAAGATGCGGCAGAAGTGAATGGCTGCGTGCAGCAACTCGGGCAGAAATGGGGCGGTAGTCTTTCGTTCACAATTGTTATGCAGCCTACTCTTATGTTACGTTGAGAGGGGCTGCCCAGTACGAGAGCTGGCCTAGAAGCTCATGACAGACTCAAGGATGGGGAGAGTTGTTGACCCACAGGACCGCCTCGAGTGAACTCGGATGGTGTTGCTAATGAAGGACTTGTCACGGGACCAGGACCTCCACCTTATGCTAATCGAGCTTGCCAGCCGTAACGACCTGAACGGCGTGATTGTTGCTACTGACCTTCGGGCAAACCTCGACCTCTGGCGGAGCGCTCAGTTGGTCCGACCGGCAAAGCCGGTGTTCGAGAAGCTGGAAAACCCACTTTCCGGCACTTCACCCCCCGTGTCCTTGGTTAACCGTGTGGACCTCACTTGCCTACGGGACTTGCCCCAGAACTTTGTCAATCTGGACACGCTGTTCATCCTCGCTGACGGGAATGGCGGCTCGCCTCGAAGCTCTAGCCTCACGCTGGCACCCATCCGAACTGGAGTGGTTCACTGTCGACGAAGCACGTAGAGCCATGGGCGCCACCAGATTCGAGTTCAAGGACCATGCCCCAACCGACCCGGTCCTGCTTCGGCTCTGGTGGACATAGTGACATTCGATTGGCAAAGGATAGGTCGGCATCCGGACGACCATTCGGGCGGAGAATCCCTCCCAACGATTACGGAAGAACTCGGAAAGCCCCTCAGTTCTGCACCATCGGGCCGGCATCTTCAGTCAGATCACGAAATGCGGCTGTATGGCCTATGCAACGGGTCAGCAGCCGCATATGGTTCCGCTCGGGCGGAAGTCTGTCATGCCATTCTGTTAGCGATCACCCGTTGAGGGCGTGAGGTTACTGACAGTCAGGCGACCGGCGCCGGATCGAAATCACCAGTGAGGCGATGGAAATGACTGAGTTTACCTACAGGCGCCTTGGAAACTTCACCTACCACGTGCTCACGGAACCCGTAATGATACGGAGCGTTCTAACCCGCTGGATTCTCCCGGAGATTCAGATGGATCACCAGGAGGACCCCGGCCAACCGTGGACCGTTGAGTGGCTTGAAAGAGCACCACTTCTTGCATTCAAGTTGGCAGCCATCCCACTCGCGTTGATCCAGCCGCGTGCCGACCTCATGTCGTATGAGACCCCGACGTATTGCTTCCGCCGAAGCCTGCACCGACGTGCTGATGAACGAGAACAGGCTATGTTGCGGGGCGTTTCGATTGAACCTTTGTGCGTAATGAAGGAAGGCTACGAGTTGATGGACGGCTATACCCGCTATTCGGTGCTGAAGCGATATGCCCAGGAACTGGTGTACGCCTACGTCGGAGAGGTCGAACCTTAGCCAAAGAAACTTGGCCGACATAATCAGCTGCATAGCCTATCACAGGGCCACACAGCCGCCTTTTGCTTCCGCTCAGGCGGTCCCTTGCCCAGGCGCGTGGTTATGCCCTCTGCCACTTATGCAATGACTGGGCGGCGCACGACGATGGGACAAGATCCCACTAGGAGCGGGCGAACTGCTCTCCAAGTTGGGCGCCGTCGAGATTCCACCAGAAATTCCCGTCACTCTGACGGCCATGCAGGGAAGTTCTCTGTGAATCCCTGAAAATCGGGAGCAATCCGGTCAATGAACCGCCGTTTTTCGCTTGATCCGGGCGCAAACGCCCCCTCTGAAACGAAAAACATCGATCTTAGGGGGCGAGTAGCCCCTTGATCCACGTGATTCCACCATGAATTCCCTTCCACATCGACTGGCATCCGGGAAAAGGTGTTGAAACCCAGAAAATTCCACAGACGAGGGCGAATAGAGTACGGGAACCGCATATGGAGGTGCCAAATGTGAACACCCAGACCCTTGCCTCCGTTGATCGGCATTCCAGCTTGACCGGAATTTCTTGCTTAACGCTTTAGTCCAGACTCGGGCCGGTCTGGTGCGGCCGTGTGCATAGGCGCTCACATGGACTGGCAACGTCAAAACTTCAGCAAACTTCTCATCGTCCAATCAGAGGAGGCTTGACCAAAGGAGGGGGATCTATGCGAAACCTGCGTTACGTCTTGACCGGAATCGTACTCCTTCTGATGGCTGCGGGCTGCTCGTTCTCGGGCGATACTTGGCCAGAATACAGAAACGACACGTTTCCGTTCTCAGTCAAGTACCCACCGAATTGGGAGATCAACAAGGGAAAACTCGTTCCCCCACCGCCCTACGGGACGTCCTTTCAGGGCGACGGTGCTGCGATCTCTATCACGGTGTGGATGGATCCAACGGACGGACGTGAGGCGCCGGGCCTCTCATCGGATGGCTGGAGCTTCTCCGAGGTCAAGGTCGGGGGTGAGAAAGCATCCTACGTTGCTCGTCCATCTGCCGACTCCAAGCCCGGGATTTGGCGGCAAGTCTACGCTACTCACGATGGCAAGGGGTATGAGATTGGCCTCCTGGTGCATGACCCCAGTCGCTCTGTGGAAGCGATCAGAGCGTTCGACCGTCTCCTCCAGTCGTTTCGCTGGGTGAAGTAAGGGAGCATCAATGTCGGGGCCGGCTCACGCGGCGGTTCACCGGAATCATCGCATCGGTCGCATCGCTCCACGCTAATCGGACTCCCATCGCAATACCGAGCGTGTGTTTGCTGCCTGCAACTGGGCCCGGCCGCGCTTAACCAGGGCTACCGGGTGACCGGTAGCCTTTGGTGTTCTGAGGGTTAGGCCGCTCGTCTGTGTAGAGCTTGGGCTTCGAGGAATGCCATCTCGTCGTAAGGCACCCGCTTCACCCACATCGCATGGATGATCCGCACCCAGACGTTGGCCAAGCAGCGTAGGGCTTCGTTGTGTGCCTTGCCCTGCTCCCGTTTGGTGCGGTAGTACGCTTTGCACCAGTCAACGGTCATGCTGGTCTGAAAAGCAAAGAGGTGGAACGTGTAGCGCAGCCACTTCCGGCGTGCTCATCGACGCTTGGGATGCTTGAGGCGTTTCCCGCTTTCCCGGGCCACCGGGCAAGGCAAGTACCAGCCAGGGCTTGCATGGCGCCTGCGTCGATGTATCGGCTCCGGTCATCTCCCCACCCCGCTAGGAGCCGAACCGCCCGTCTTGGTCCACCGCACAGAAGGCTGGCGAAGATGTAGTGGTCGGGGTGGGTCCTAAAAGCTCAGTAATGGCCTTATTGTGGGCTTTCAGTTCCTCCAGGATTACAGGCGATCTGGCGGCATAGGCTGACCACCAGCCGTGTCGCCGTTTCGCACTTGAGGGCAGCGGTGATTGGCCTGACCGGATAGACTCTCCACCTGCTGTTGTCGGACTCAAACCACCGGCCGCGGACTGGCAGAAGAGTACCGCCAATCCGTACGGTCAGTACCTCATCCTGAGCACCTGCTGAAACGGTCGTGCCAAAACAGGGCGGCGGTGGGTAGGGAGAGGGGCGATGCCGGCTAGCCGTAATCCAACCGCCAGCGAGGCCGATCGCGACGATTAGAGCGAACCACCATGGTCCTATACGCCTCCAAGTCAACGGCAGCACCCCCACCGCGACTGAACGGCAGAGCCGGTCCATTCATTCCAGGGAGTTTGTCTGTTAGGCGCTGCCTCCGCACATGACGTAATCCAGGCTCCAAACCGCTCAACACTGCCAGAGCTACCAATCTAGCTGAGCAGCCGCATCTTCGTCCGCTTGGGCGGCCTCCTACGGTACCCGGAATGGGTTGAGGTCACATCACGAGCGGTGGCTGGTCGTAGGCACTCGGATTCGCCGCTCGTTTCCGGGAAGGGTTTCGGAGATGTAAGGAAGTTGCAGGCGAACTGCGTGAGAAGATAGCCTTCTGGCCTCAGAATGCGCTGACTTCAGGCTAGGTGGCGGCATTCTGGTCCGGAAAAAGCGAGAAGGGGTAGCTCAGTGACCTCATCGGCGTCGATTTGAGGAGATTCGCCGCTCGTTTCCGTATGCCATCGGACCCCACCGAAAAATCAGCGGTGAATCGCCACGCGGGCTGCGGCCCCACCTGTGTTCCAGCGCCAGAACTAGACTGTCCCACCGGAATGCACAGATGGTCAACGGAACGCGTCTGCACGCCCACATGCGACTAATGGCCTATGCAACGGGCCAGCAGCCGCATTGCTTCCGCTTGGGCGGACTGCTCCGGTGACCATTCGGTACAGGGCGAGAGGTATGTGGAGTCCGGCAGGGCCGCCGGTTCGGCCGTCCCGTTGTGTGTCGGGCCGTGCCCCAGTCACGGGTGATAGGCGATCTCCGGGTCCCTCCGTCCATTTCCTTCCTTTTGGCCGGACACACTCGGGCCGGTAGGAAGGTGGCCCCGTTGGGGCAAAATGAGAGCCGTAAGATCGGCGGCCGCGATCCGAAATACCCCGGATGCAAGGGCTCAGCTAGCCGCCGTGGGTCCGATACCACGCAAGGAAAAAGATGCCACCGTACACGACGGCGTTCCACGTGAGAATGGAGAAGCCCGCGACCAGCTCGAGTTGCCGTGGCATGCCGCGTGGATAGACCAGAGGCCCGATGTAGTGGAACACGAATCCTTCCCCATATGATTGCTTGCCGGCAAGCCTGCGGAAGTGCTTTTCCACCGGCGTGAGCGGACAGGTCCAACTGAAGAAGTTCACGAGAGCTGACCAGACGACGACAGGGACGTGCACCCAGGCAACTTCCGTCCGGACCAATAACAGGAGCCCCCCAACGATGGCGAAGAGAACGAAGGCAAAGTGACTCGTGAGCGTAGCGTCCGCAAGGAGACCATAGAGTCGTCGCAAGTGACTACCGGAAATTGTATCCTGCAGCGGTTCTGGCACAGGACCTCGATCCTGTTGGGCCAAATGGGTTCACCGTCTTTCTGCGGATATTGCCAAGCCGACCACCTGTCGCTGGCAGTCAGCGGACGCGCCGATTCGTTCAAAGCCTTCGCGCTCCAAGGGTTGGGGCTCCGTCTACACCGCTCAAATAGGATGACTTTGGGATATTTCGATAAGCATGGGAACGAGTCCTTCACGGTGGTGAATCCGGGCCCCTCTTCGGATCGCAACCAACGCGGGTCTCAGAATCGTCATACATCCTGAAGCCCGGGGCAGGGACTCTGGGCCAAGGAGGCAGACTCGATGAGACTCACGGAACGATATCAGTTGATCTATGAAATGCGTGTGCGGCAGCTGCGGCTCATGCGCGGGCTCTCCGATAAAATCGGCAGCGTGGCCCTGGCGAAAGCCCGGTCGCACGACTGGCTGCCGGTAACCTGCATGAACCACCAGTCCGTCCTGCGCCGGAAGCTGGGCGACACAGACCCGCAGCTTCAGGAGAACAAGGTGGTCAACCTGCGCCTGGCCACCGCCACCATGGACGGCGTGCTGATTCGGCCTGGCGAGACCTTCTCCTTCTGGCACCTGGTGGGTCCCACCGAGGCCAGACGTGGGTACCTGCCAGGGCTGGTCCTCCGCTACGGCGAGGCCGGAGTGGGCGTGGGCGGCGGCGTCTGCGCGCTGTCCAACCTGCTTTTCTGGATGGCTTTGCATACGCCTCTGGAAGTGGTGGAACGGCACCACCACAGCTTCGATCCGTTCCCCGACATGCTCCGGGTGCTCCCCTTCGGCACCGGCGCCTGCGTCTTTTACAACTACGTCGACTTGCGCTTCTACAACCCCACGGACGTGACGTTCCATCTCCACACCTGGGTGACCGATGAGCACTTGAGGGGCGCCATCTATGCAGACCAGGAATGGCCCGTCACCTACCGCATTCGGGAGCGGAATCACCGCTTTGTGAAGCAGGGTGGGCAGACCTTCCGGGAGAACGAAGTCTGGCGCCTGCACATGGACCGCGCCACTGGCGAACCCATCCGTGAGGAGCAGCTTATGCACAACTTCTGCGAAGTCAAATATGCGATTTGAACCCTTTCTCCTCTCGTAGTAGTCTTGAGTAACGGAGACCCACGAGAGCAAGGAGGCTCACCGACATGCGGGAGGTTCGCCCAGCCAACCCTCGCAAGCAGAACTGGCTCTGGATCTTTGTGGCCATTACCGCCCTGGGGGTCCTGTTGCCCATCTTCTTCATCGGACGGGTGGTCTGGGGCCGCTCGGATATGGGCTTTGACGTCACGCCCTCCCAAATCGTCATTCGCTTTGGTCCTGACGACGTGCTCCTTAACCGTGACGATGTGGTGGGTGCGACGCTCCTGCCGAAGCCGACCGGGGCACGCCGCCTGGTGGGCACAGCCATGCCCGGCATCTACGAGGGCCGGTGGCGGTTTGCAGAAACGGGACCGCTGCGGCTGTACGCCACACGGCCCGAGCAGGTCGTGGTCATTGAGACCCGTACCGCCGGGCTCTACGGCATCACACCCGAGGATCCTGAAGGCTTCATGACGGCTCTTGCGACGGACGGCACCGGCACGTGGCTCCCCGCCCCGGGCGCATCGCCCTGGCCCGTGGCGCTGGTCCTCCTGGGTATCACCATCCCGATGCTGATCTTCGTGACCGTGATGCTCTCCTACTACATACGGCTGCCGCTGACCATCGTCTACCGGCTGACGGGCGATGCGCTGGAGATCAGCGGCGGGCGCCTCCACCTGGCCCTGCCTTATGGCGCGATCACCGGGGCGGAGTTGATGCAGCCCAAAGGCGGTCCCTTCCGCATGTGGGGCGCCGAGATGTCGGGCCTGCTGTGGGGCAGCTTCAGCTGGCGCTCCGTTGGGCCCAGTCTCAAGCTGTACGCCACCCAGCGCTCCCTGCTGGTGGTGGTGCGGACCGGCAGCAACACGTACGGCATCACGCCTGCGGAGCCGGAGCAGTTCCTGGAAGAGCTGAACAAGCGACTGTCATAGGTGAACGGGCACCCCCGACCTCCCGGGTGTGCCCGCTGCGTCTACCCAAGCTTCGCTGCAGATGCGGGCCGTTCCGCTTCCACCGGGTCCGGCTCTGGCAAGGCCACCGCCAGGGCCCTGGGGTGCACGTGGAAGGCCAGGGCATCGTAGAAGAGCGGCTCGCCGTCAATGTGGGCCCGCACGGGCTCGCTGACCTGCACCCGCACCTGCTGGCCCCGCAGCAGGTGGACCTTGGGGTTGTGGATATGGCCGCCGGTGTAGACTCTCGGCAGGAGGCCGAGCACCTGCCCGCGGGAGAGACCCTCTGCCACGTAGACATCCAGCAGGCCGTCAGAGCGGCTCGCCAGGGGGGCAATCTGCATGCCGCCGCCGTAGTAGCGGCCGTTGGCCACCGCCACCATGGTGATGGGACCCGTGTACTTCTGGTCGTCCACCGTAATCTCCACGTGGATCGGCTTGTAGCGGAAGAGCGTCTGCAGGGCGCCCAACAGATAGGGCAGGTTGCCGCCCAGGCCCGTGGGAAAGGAGCTGGCCGCAGCAGCCACCTCGGCGTCAAAGCCGATGCCCGCGGCGTTCAGAAAGTGCCGCCCGCCAGCAGCCTGACCCAGGTCGATCCGGCGGGTGTGTGGCCCCAGGGCCACGCGCAGAGCTGCCTCCGCTTGCCGGACGATGTCGGAGTTCCGGCAGAAGTCGTTCCCGGTGCCCGCCGGAATGACGCCCAGAGCTGTCTCGCCGTGGGCCAGTTCGTCGGCCACCGCCAGCAGCGTGCCGTCGCCCCCAACAACGATGGCCCGCTCATAGCCCGCTTTGCGGGCCTCGGCAGCGGCCTTGCGGGTGCCCGCCGCGCTGTCGGGGATGACCGCATCGATCTGCCGGTCGCCGGTGACCAGATGCTCGATTCGCCGCCAGACTTTGAGCGCCGCCCCTCGCCCGGCCACCGGATTGATGATAAAGAGTGCCTTCATGCTATGCCCCACGGCTCCCCTTTCGTGCGCAGGCTAACCCGCTACCAGATTATGTTTGGTCTAGTGGCCTGTATGCCAGAAGGAATTCCGGCAATATCCTTGGAAGACGTAAGGGTTCGACGAGCCTCAAAAGGGAGGATTCGACCCGACGTGCTCTATCTCGTTGCCACCATTCTTGTCGCCATGGCCGCTGCAAACGTGACGGTGCTCTGGCCTGGCCTCCCAGGCCGGCTGGAGCGCGTACTGCTCTGGATCGCCATGGTGCCTGGGCTGATCACGCTGGTAGCCCTGCTCCTCGGCTTCGCGGGCCTGCTGACGCCGACCGCGATGCTCCTGGCGCACGGTGCCATCGCCATCGCCTCAGGCGTTGTTGCCTGGCGGCGGGGAAACCTGGCGCTGCGGCTGCCCTCCCCGAAACAAGAGGCGGGCCGCGCCCTGCGCTCGCCCTGGCTCTGGCCGCTGCTGCTGGGCGGCGCCGCCGTCATCGCGTGGCAGGTCTACGTAGGGTTGCGCATCCCCCCCTTCGGCTGGGACGCCCTCTCCTACCACTTGCCCCCCGCCGTCTGGTGGCTCCAGGCGGAGCGCATCTACTCCGTGCCCACCCAGTTCACCTTCGGCTATGCTTACCCCCAGGGTTGGTCGCTGCTGCTGCTGTGGCAGTTGGCCTTCACGGCTACCGATCACCTGGTAAATGTAACGGCGCTGCCCTTCGTTTTGTTCGGCACGCTGGCTGCCTACGGCCTGGCCCGGGAAATGGGCATCGGCAAGCGGTGGGCTCCCTGGGCGGGGGCCTTCTGGGCCCTGACCCCCCTGGTTTTAGAGCAGCTGACCGTCCCCTATAACGATGTGGCTGTGGGCGCCCTCACCCTGGGTGTGTTCTACTTCATCCTCCGGTTCTGGCGGAGCGGCGGACGGTCCACTGGGCCCCTCTGGGTGGTTGGACTGCTGGTGGGGCTGATTCTCGGCACCAAGCCCAACGGTTTTCTGGTGCTGGCCTTCGCCTGCGTGCTCATGCTCTTCCCCCGGGTGCAGAACTGGCGGAGCTACATATCGGCAGTCGTCGGACGGGGGCTGTGTGCCGGCATTCCGGCCCTGGCCCTGGCGGGCTTCTGGTACATTCGCAATCTGGTGCTGTACCACAACCCGCTCTTCCCCGCCAAGGTCTCGTTGTTGGGCCATGTGATTTTCCCCGGCCCCCGCACGATCAAGAACCTGATCAACATGACGCCCACGCAGACGAAGCTGCAGAATCTGGGGCTCTCGCTCAACGAGCATCTGCTGCGCTATACCTTTGACTCGCCCACCGGCGGCCTAGGCCCGGTGTTTACCTGCCTGGGAGGGGCGGCCCTGGTGGCCATGGTCGTGCATGCGGTCACGACCCGTCGCTGGCGTTTGCTGGCCGTTACGCTGGCGGGCGGCGCCATCTTCCTGCTTCAGCCCTTCTGGTACCTGCGCTATAGCCTCTTCCTGCCGGCCCTGGCCGGCGTCGCCTTTGCCTATGTCCTACAGCGTCTGGCCAGGCGCCGCTGGCGCCCCTGGCTTCAGGCCGCGGCCGTGGCGCTGCTGCTCTACCCGCTGGCCCTGGTTCCCTTCCAGCCGCAGACCAGCGCGGAGACCCTCTGGCAGGTGGACACAGCCATCGCCGAAGGCCGGCGGCTCTCGTCCGCCGAGTTCGGTCTGGCCCGGGACTATGCCTTTGTGGATAGTATGCCCAACCTGGACCACCCGGCAAACCGGATTGCCTACACCGAGGGCAGATTCGTCTACCCCCTCTTTGGCCGGAACCGGGACCGGGTCGTCTACTATGTGCCGGCCACCACGTACGACGGCTGGGTCTCCGCCCTGCTGAAGGAGCGGACCACCTTCCTGATTATCGGGGCGGATGATGCCATAGAAGCAGCCTGGGCGAAGAGTAACCCCGACCGGTTCGTGCCATGGGGGCGCTCCTGGCCCTATGCTGTCTACCTGATCCGGTCCGATGAGCCCCGCAACCAGGAGCTGCTGCGACAGGGGGCACGGCCATGACCCACCTACCAAGACGCTGCCTTGCATTTGCCCTGTTCCTGGCCGTGGCTGTGGCTGGCAGCGCTTACTACTGGGTGCCCCTGCGCTACACGGTGGGGGCCAAAAGCCTGGGCTACGCCCGGACGGTTATGTTGAGCAACGCCCTGGAGTGGTGGAGCGGCATGGCGGGCCGCACGCTGACCCACTATCGGGAAGGCTTCCAGGTGGCCCGCATCGACAGCGCCACTGGACGGCTTCTGACCGTGCACGATCTGATTCTGGACCAGCAGAAAGCTGCCTCCGTCCTCCGGGATGTGCAGGCGGGCCAGTACCTGGTGCTGTCTATACACAACCCCAGCCTGGATGACGAACTGGCGCCGCTGGAGGCAGCCCTGCGCCAGCAGTTCGGCTGGAACGGGAGCGTGAAGGAGGCCAACCTGGGTTCTGCCATGATCGTGCTAGCCCGGGACGCGGGAGAGGTCAGGCCCCGCTTGATCGCCGTCAAGACAAGCCCGACCCTCTACCTGGAGGAGAGGGTGCTCAAGCTTCGTGTGGTGCTGCGCGACTACTAAAAACCCGGGGGGCTCAGCCCTCCGGGTTTCGCTTATCGGATTAGAAACAGGACACCGGCCATGATCAGAGCGAGCCCGATCTTCTGGCCCCCGGTGACAGCCTCGCCAAGGATGTAGTGCGACGCAGCCACCACCAGCAGGTAGCTGAGGCTGACCAGCGGGTAGGCCACGCTCAGCTTCAGGTTCGAGATGGCCAGGAGCCAGATGATGGTGCTGACCCCGTAGGTGGCCAGACCGCCCAGTACGTACGGGTTCAATAGCACCTTGAGGATCTTCTCCACCAGGGAGAGGTCCTGCGCCAGCTTCCCCACCGCGGTGACGCCAAGCTTCAGGAGGATCTGCGCTGTGGCAGTAAGGGCAATGCTCGTCAGGGCGAGCGCGTATTTCGCCATGGTGCGGCTGAGCCTCCTCGGTCAAGGCAATATGTAGAGCAGGTAGACCGTGACCCCGCCGAAGAGGCCCATGTCGATCAGCAGGGGCATGTCCCGCAGGACGATGGCCTCCGGCTCGCCGCCCCCGTCCTTCCGGTACATGAGATAGAGATACCGGAAGATGCCGTAGATCACAAAGGGCACCGTGTAGATCAGCCGGCCGTCCTTGGAGACGAGGAACGAGTATAGGGCATAGACCACTAGCGTGGCTGAAGTCACAATGGCGATCAGCTGGTCCACAAAAGCCAGGGGATAGTCCGCCAGAATACTGCGGTGCTGTGAGGGATCTTTCAGCGAGGTGATCTCGTGCCGCCGCTTGGAGAGGGCGATAAACAGGGCCAGTAAGATGGTGGTAATCAGCAGCCAGGGGGAGATGACCACCCGAATGGCCGCTGCACCTACCAGCACCCGCAGGACGAAGCCGAGGGCCAGCGTGAAGACATCGATGAGGACTACGTGCTTGAGATAGAACGAATACAGCACTGTCTGGACCCAGTACACGGCGGCGATGGCGCCGACGAAGAGGTTGATGCGGAACGCCCAGACCAGCGAGAAGGCAGCCAGCAGCAGAGCCAGCGTCGCCGCCTGCGGCACGGTGATCAGCCCCGCCGCGATGGGACGGTTCCGCTTTTTCGGATGCTCCCGGTCCTTCTCCCGGTCGGCAATGTCGTTGATCAGGTAAACGCTGCTGGAGAGCAGCGAGAAGAGCGCGAATACCTGAGCTACCGCCAGGTCCTTGCCGAGATCCAGCAGATTGCCGGAGAAGAGCAAGGCTGGCAGCACGAAGGCGTTCTTGGCCCACTGCTTCGGACGCAGGGCCCGCACCATGTGATACAGACGAGTGGTGGCGGTATGTCGCTGGGATGTGTAGTCCTGCGTCAGGCGCACGGTCAACCAGTCTCCTTCGCAAAGCACGCATACGGGAAGCGCTCACACCTGTTTATCTTACCATCTTGGGAACCGTTAATCTACAGAACAGGAAGACAAGCGCTCCTCACGAAATAATACAGTACACTGCTGACGCGGGGGGAGCCGTTCCGATGCGCCGAGCCTGTCTCGTACTCGTGTTCTTGCTTGGGCTGTGCAATGCCACTGCCACAGGGGCAGGCGCCCGCATGACGGATGAGACGCCTCTGTATTCCCCCTTTGACATGGCCGGTGTGGCCCGCACCTGGGTCAGCCCGGGTACCGATGGCAGCACCAAAGGGCAGGATGATACCTGGCGGACGGTTCCGTGGCTATTCTACAGCAACAACCCCGAGGCCCTCACCCCGTCCACCATGCGCCCGGGGCGGGTTGCGGTGCTGATGCGGTACCGCCTGCTGAACGACAAGCCCTACCGGGTCTACCTGGGCCACACCAACGCCACGGATGGCCCCGTGCAGGTGGCTGTGGTGATCAAGGGCCTGAAGGCCCAGGGCACCTATTCCCTCACCCGCCGCTCCGTGGTGGTCAGCCCCACTCTTCAGTGGCCCACCTGGACGTCCGGTGGCGTCGAAGCCGCCCGGCGGATGCTGGGGGCCGAGTCGGCTGTCTCGCCCTCGCCTGTGGCCGTGACCGGAAGCTGGACCGGCGTGGACCAGGTGGTGACGCTGGCGCCCAACCAGAACCTCCAGGCCTACTACGACCTGGAGGTCACCGGTGGCGACTTTGTGGACCTGGCCGTGGTGGCCACGCCGGCGACCTTCAGCCCCGTCAGCCTCATGGCCTTCGGCTTGTGGGATCAGGCCCCGAAAGAGGCCTACAGCGATGCGAATGAGACCGGTCACCGATGGGGCGTCTTCTACAGCCGCAAGAACGTGGAGCTCTTCGTCAACCTGGACAGCCTTCCGGCGGATGGCAGCCGGGCTGTCACGGACCAGATCGGACACTATGCCTGCCGGGGTCAGGTGAACAAGAGCCTGGACGAGGGGCAGGACTGCCACGGCTGGGCCAACGACGGGTGGATGGCCCGCCCCTATGCGTGGAACAATCCCGCCTGGGGCAAGACGCCCGGGTACCTATACGGCAACTTCGGCACTCTCTACCAGTACACCGTTCACTTCACGGGCGCCAATGCGGATGCCCGCGGGGCGCTGCTGCTAGGTCCCAACGCCAACTCCGAGACCCCCAGGCCCTGGGGCCTGGCCCTGCGTCAGAGCGACGGCTCCACGAAGGGCCTGACCATGGAGAAGGACTGGGGCACCCAGGCCTGGCTGGTGGCCCGTGCTGTCACCCCCGGCTCCAGCGTGACGTTTGATGTGATGGTGCCGGGCAACGTGGACCTGCCCTACCTGCTGTACGCCCTGCGCTACACGTAAGCGTACATAGTTGCGACCCTGCCGG
>Ga0196971_1000995_pt1 | contig 14746 bp, 23 predicted proteins | sample S1v_1013CmetaG_FD_148660 | JGI IMG/M metagenome (GOLD analysis project Ga0196971, IMG submission 148660) | Soil microbial communities from Anza Borrego desert, Southern California, United States - S1+v_10-13C | ecosystem: Environmental > Terrestrial > Soil > Desert | place: USA: California... | reverse complement strand
CATCCGCAGTACCCGAAACCTTCAGGTATTCTTTTGCTTCATCCAACGTTATGAGTGCTTTCGTTGTGTCTAGGTTCATTGTCCCCTCGAAAACAGTCGCCACGAGGCGCCCAGGCATTCCTGGTGCGCCCCGCAGCGTGTCTGTTTATTCGTAGATGATCGTCGCGTTCACCGTCGCGGAAGGAACTAAGCGGCCACCAATGCAAAGATTGGAAACCTTGCTCTTTCCGGTCGTATCCAACGGAATCGTGATGGTTTCGGATGCTTTCACCACGTACTCCCCGTAAAACTGGGCCGCTGTGTGAGCGGTGCAGTTCTTCCAGAGTCGGACGTAACCAACCGTTCCATTGTTCGACAACGTAATGGATTTCAGCTTGGCGCCCCCCGAGATGTTCGGGAATCCGCCACCGCTAAAGTCCAGGGCTCCGAGCGTGGGGATGTTGGTCGCCACGTTGACGTTGTACTGTTCCGCTTTCAATTCTGAAGCTGCGAAACCCGCCAACAACAAGGCGGCGATGCTCAATACTTTTAAGCTCTTCATATTTTCTCCTGGGCTTACTTGCCCCGTTTTGAAGTTTTGCGGGCCGCTGGTTGCTCCTTGTTAGGCTCGCTCGTCTCAGGGGTTTGCGGGATGGGTTGCCCTTCGGGGTTCAAGTTCTGAGCGCCCTCGGCCAATTCCTTCGCATGTTTCGTGCCCTTCTCCACCAATCCTTCGGCAATTAAGCCTTCGATACGATCAGCGGGCAGGTCCTTGATCACAGCGCCAGGCAGATACTCCCGGCCCCCTTTGGTGAACTTTTGCTTAACAGTGACTTCCATGTTCGGCTCCTTTCTTCTTAGTCATGGTGGGCCCAGGGCTTAAAACCCCAGGCCCACCGCTTGATCAATTTGTTTCGCTTACTTCACCAACATCCGTGAGAAGGCCGAGCCTTTCACAACGTCGATGGATAGACGCTCTTCGAAGCGGAACCAGGTTTCATTTTTGATGAAGGCATGGTTCGTACCATCGGTGGCAGAGTTGGACGAATCCACCGAGTATTCGCCGCGGGGCGAAATCCAGAGGTACTGCCCGAAGTTTCCGAAGAGGATCGGGGTCGAATCCGTTCCCGCTCCGAGGTCGGTCGGCAGCTGGTCAGATTCCTCGTACGGGAATCCGAGCACTCGTCCGGGTACTCCGTCCTGCATGGAAGGCGCCCAGATAGGACGGCCATCCGCATCAGTGAGCTTCATGGCAACGCTGAGAGCCGTCCCATTCAGCACGAAACGGGCGCCAGCGCGATAAGGGGCAGATACCGCGAAGATCAAATCCACGAGGTCGGCATAAGCCAAGGTCGCGCCATCCATGGTCACGGTGTTCACGCCAGTGGCGTTGTACACACCGTTGAACGGATCGCCTGCGCCAGTGCTACCAACGAAGGCCACGCGGTCCTCTTCTGCGCCGAAGGCCTGCGCCACGGTTTCGAATAGGAAGCGGTCCAGAGCCACGTCATTGTCGGCAAGCAGTTCATCTGTAACCGGGATGATTGCGGCCAACTTCTTGGCGGTCTGGGTGATCTGCGCAAACGTCACCTTGGTCTGGGTTTTGGCAACACCTTCACCGGTCCAGGTCACAGCCGGATCGGTCAGCTGGGACGGGATGGTTCGGGTTTTGCTTCCCATGGGAACGATGCGAGCGATGCGACGAGCGATAGACGCTTGCTTCAGGATTGGGATGATCTCGTTAGAGAATTCAACCGGGACGGTGTATCCACCATCGGCGTTGGTGTCTTCTCCCATCTGAGTGGCGGCCTTGATCACTTCGTTCAAGAATTGGGAGTCGTTACGCTTCACGCCTTTAAGGAAGCGTCCGAACGTCACCAACTTGTCTCCGGCTTCTGCTTTCGCACCGGGGACGGCGAACACCATCTTGGAGATGGCTTTCGCTTGTTGGATCAGCTTCATCTTTTCTTGAAGCTCACGAACCTCTTTAACGAGCTGATCTTTTTCTGCTTCTACTGCCGCCGGTTGTGCACTTGAAAATTTGGCGGTGATGGCCTCTTGAAGATTTTGAATGCTCTTCAAGAGCTCCTTCTGGGTATCTACTTCCATGATTCCTCCTGTATTTCCGTCGGTTTGGATTTCCGACAAAGTGTCCTCCGCAACAAAAAAGGGGCCGCACCCAAGGACGTCCAGTCCTCGAATGCAGCCCCTAAAAGCTGCGGAGTCGGTAGGGTTTTAGGCCCTTTTCGCCCGCCGCTAAACGGGCACCCGTTAAATTGTTAAGTGCTTATGCTTTCTTAATCACCTCAGTAAGTTGGTTAAGCTGCGCGACGATCAACTTCGTTTCGTCATCTTCCTTCGGTTCAACTTTCTTTTCCTCGACGGTATCTGTTCCATGTGGAACGGCGTTGTCGATCACATCAAGTAATTCGTTGTGCCATACGTCATCGAACGCGGCCTTTAACTGATCCTGGGAAATCCCTGTGCTTGAAATAGGCGGGAGAGATACGCCGTTCTCGTTTGCCACTTTGATCAGGTGATTGCGGTGCGCCTTCCAATTGCGTTGGTCGATTGGCACACCACCGCGCGCGCCGGCAAGGGCGGCCCATGAAGCGCGGAGAACCTTTTCGCTGAATTCACCCTTGTTGTTCTTGAATGGTAGGAGTGGAGACTCAAGAACCTCGTTGTTATTGCCATAACTCTTGGCGCAAAGATCTTTGAACTCCTTGTCGGCCAATGCGTGTGGATTAGCAGGAACTGGCACGATGGAGAACTCAAGGAGTTCGCCATACAATCTCTTCCCATATTCCATTTCAGGACGCGACTTTTTGTCGTCCTCCGTCAAATCTTTGACGTCGTACACTGTAAAACCAACCGACCCCGTGCGTAGAAAGCCAGCATCGACCATCTTGTCCACGGTTCCTGCAAACGGATAGATATCCTCAGGCACGAACTCCACCTTAAGTCGAAGATCACCATCTTCGACGCGTGACTCGTTTGCGCGGCCAACCGGTAGTCCAGAATTATCATGCGCCCATAACACTACGGGGTTCTTCCTAAATGCCTGAAGTCTCCATCCGCTTTGGACGATAACGTCTCCCATGCGATCTCGATCGGAGGTGGACGCTGTGAACCAGTAGGTTCTCGGTTCGTTTTCAACCTTCTTGATCTCGAAATCGACGAATCTCTTAAGCTTTTGTCCTATTTGAATAGGGCCCATTAGTCTCTCCTTATGACCGGCGCAGTTGTGCAACGGCAATTGATCACTTCATCAGCTGGACCATCTGGATCACCTGGGTAGAAAAGGCCGTTTTTAAAACGGACTCCTATAGGTGTTTCATCTCCATCAATCTGGTGACTTTTTCTTACTTCATTGTCCCGGCTTGATATCCACTCAAGAGCTTCAACCACGCCGGACTCTTCATAGGCTTCAACGGCACCCTTGTTTGAGGCAGATATGACCTCAGTCCGTGCGATCATTTCGCTACGCGCACCTCGGGCTATGTCGAAAACCTGTTCGATCCGCTTCTCAACGTCTGATATGGACTCACCGGCCTTGATCGCCTCTTCAAGCTGGGTTCTAAGCGCGTCCTCGGTCGTTTGGTTGATCTCATCGGCAAACTTAAAGGCTTTGTTCTGTATCCAAGTGGTAACGCGCGGGTTGTTCAGGTCAAAGTCCACGTCGAGGTTGTTCTCTTTCGCCTGGTCCTCAAACGCTTCCTTGAAAGCCAAGGTGAGGAGTGCTCGGCCATCCTTCTGAAACACCTTGCGCCAGGCACCACGGTCAAACAGGAATACCGCCAGCTTGGTCTGTATGCCCTGGAATTGGTTTAGGTTTAGCTGCTTATAGGTCTTCTCCCATTGGTTCTGGACGTTGTTGATCACTTCGCGTTCTTGACCTGAGAAGAGTTTCCGTAGGCCAACAATCCATCGGCGTTCAATGGATTCGGTATTGGTTTTGAAACGTGCCCAAACATTGTCCCGTCGAATCTTTCCAGGGTCTTCATCTCTCACTTCGAGTGTTTTGATAGGAAGGAACCCCGATTCTCCACTTGTGCCTGTGACGGATTCCTTTTCGATTGGTGCGAAAGACTTATCCTCATCCTCGTTTGATTCCTCTTCCTGTTCATCATCTTCTGGTTCATCTGTCGGAGGAGGGGCGGGTGGTAATCCTCCAAACGTAACGCGGGGCTGTTCGATAGGCATGACGCTGGTCGGCGCGTTCCAGGTGTCGCCCCATGCTACGGGGTCAAGGTTCCGCTCGGTTCTGACTTCGTTGATGGTTCTGATTCCAGCCTGGGTATGAATTGCTTCCGTCTCGGCTCTCATCTTCTCGTCTTCCTGAAGTGCTTCGATCCCCGCCAAATCGTGGGCCACGTAGATGTCTGGGCCATACTTCGGAGCCAACCGTGCGTTGATCACGCTATCGATCTTCTGTAAGCGCGGGATCATGCAGTTCTTCCAGAATATCCGCTCTTGAATGGTGGCGTTGTTGTAGCTGGCCTCCTCATCGATACCAACCATAATGGGCGGGATATTGAACACGGTGAGAACGTCCTGGCGGGTCATCTTCTTCAGTTCTGGAAACATCATGTCTCGGTGGCTGGATGAAATCTGCTGGTACTTCACTCCATTGCTCAGGAAAGCCGTTTTGAAAGCCTTACGGACGGAACGGTGGACGCTTTCCCATATGGAGAGCATCCTTTTGGCGTTCTCTTCGCTTACATTGGCATCGGACGTAAGCACCCCGCCCGGCTCAGCTGAGTTCTCAAAGAAGGCGCGGTTATAACGATCAGCAAACATCATGGTGTCCGAAGCATCACGGGCCGCAGCGATTGGGGACAGCCCATAGAAGTCGTCCAAAGGGTTCCAGGTTTTAAAGTGGTCCACCTCTTCCGGCTTGAATGTCTTAACAACCTTCCCGTTGACCCTATAGTCATATGCGGTGATGTATTTAACGGGGTCGGCTTTAATCTCAATGCGTGAAGGGTTAAGGGGCCATAGTTCTAAAGGCTTTCCATCAACAATCCTGTTTTGCAGCCAGTAAGCGTTCCCGGATAGGTCATAGAAGCCGAGGGTGGCTTCACGTAGATCGTTGCCGCTCATGATGGGGTTTGGCTTGTCGAGTAGGATCTGAAGCGGATGATCTGCCACTTCCACGGCCTTGCGCGTCTTAGCGTCCCACCTGTAAACCTTAAGCGGCACTCCGGCGCCCTTGGTCTGAATGACCCGAATGCAAGCGTAGAGCCACGCCTGGTCCGCGAATCGCCCTAAGTAGTCGCCCATGTTGTGGATCGATGGCCGAGGTGTTGGCCCGAATGAGTTGGTGCCGGTCCCGATTATCGGGTTCCAGGTCCCCGTGATCGCCTTCTCTCGCGCCCCGAATATCTTTTGCATCAAGTTCATTCGATCACCCATATTCCCGGTTGGTTCTGTCTGAGTTTGTGGTGCGTGTAGATTGCGTATCGTTTGGCGTCCATTAGGTGGTCCATAAACTTCACAGGTTCGTCCAGGACGTTTCCATTCTTGTCCTGTCGCCACTTGTAAGCGGCTCGTTCTTTGTTGAGGTTGATGTTCGAAGCCATGGTGTAAAAGCGTTGACGCTTACAGAAGTCGATCCCGATCTTGACCTCTTTGTCTGCGGGATGAATGTTGAATCCTGCCCGGCTGATCTCTTCGATCCTGTCCGGCTCAGCTGCGTCGGCGTAGATGGGACAGCTGCGCTCTTCCTTGGGAATGACTTCTTCAAGGACTTGGATAAGGGCCGAGTTGGTGAGGCCGGTCTGGTAAATCTTCTCGGTGAGGTAGTGGCTGGTCTCTTCTTTAGTCCCAATGCGGAGGAGAGCCGTCGGAACGTTGAACCCGAAATCGAGACCGTAAATGACCTCATCCATGGATTCTGGGTACTCGTTAAGCAATAAGAACGGGGGATAGATAACACTGGTAAGCCGTCCATATTCACCGTCAGCAAAGACGCGAGCTGCGTTCTCATCTTGTGCTCTGAGGCCCTCAAGGATGTCGATGTAGTCTTTGGATAGGAAGGGATTGTCGCGGTACGTTGAACGGATAACCTCCACCTTTCCAGTAAACGCCGGAGAGAGGACAAGCTTTTGGTTGATCCACCCTTGCTCGTCCGTCGGGTTGAAACTGAGGATGATCTGATTCGGCCGGCCAGGGACTTGTGGGCCAGACATACGGGTTTGAAAGATGATGAAGTCTTCCCACGTAAACTCTGTTGCTTCTTCGAGCCACGCGTCTGTCCATTCCGTTGACTTGATCTTTTCGGGGTCATCGACTGAGAGGAAGGCGATAAAGCTGTTATTGAACGGGTTGGTAATCGTTTTGTAGGTCCGGTCATGTTCGACGAATTTGTAGTAGCCGTAGTCCTTGAGTAGGTCGAGGATGAGTTTGTAGGCCGAGAGGTAGAGCGCCGGTCCCGTTTTGCGAGAGATGATGATTTTCCGGTTCTTGTCGTTCCAGAACCTTTGGATGAGGAGTTGTCCGATTGACCAACTCTTGGTTGATCGAGCTCCACCCTGATTGATGAGATAGGGGACGTTGGCGAAGTAGTTCCTTTCAAAAACATTACTTACTTCCACCCTTCTGGCCTGTCGAGGGGACGAAGAGGACCATGGGGATATCGTTCCCTTCGTCATCAACTGCCCGGACTCCCTGGATTGGTTTGTGCCATCCTGTATCCCTGAGCCATTCCGCGGCGTGAAGGATTTCTGCGTTCTTTCTTGAGGTGCGGAGGACCGAGAGTGCTTTGTCAACGATCTCTTCTCCGTTGTTAGTTTTCGCACGGATCAGCTCTCCAAAGGGATTCTTGGGTCTACCGTTGGGGTTCCCTGACTGCCCCGGTTTAAACTGGGTAGCCTCTTTGCCCTTTCCTGATTTCGTCCTGTTCGCAGGTTCATTGGCGCTCATCGTGGATACGCTCCGTTAAGAGTCGGTTCCTGGTTGCTGGCGACTTGGATATGGTCAGGACAGACCATGTGCCCGTTGACCTTCTTAAGTGGGAAGCGGCGTACACAGTAGGTGCAGTGTGAGAATCCTTCGTTCTTGAGAATGCGTTGAACCATGGCGATGGCAAGTTCTGGGGCCATCTCTTCCGCTCTTATCGTTACCACACGTTCCAGTTCTGCCCTACCGTACTTCCCGATGATTGCGATCGAGAGTTTGACAATGTGGTGTCTTATCCACTCTTTCAAGCTGACACCTCCAAATTAGGGTGAACCGTAAACTCTTTAACGTCTGAGTTCCAAGTGCCGGAGGATAGGACTACGTAGGCTTGCCACTTCCAAACCCCCGCCGTGTCCAAGTCATCGGCAATGGTGACGTATCTGATCTTTCCGTCCGTTCCATTGGATGAGAACGTGGCCGTCTCCTCTACTACCGTCCCTCCGGGTTTCGAGAACCTGATCTTCTTTGAGCCTTCTGTTGAGGCTGAGGAAACGTCCACAACCGTGTCCCCGTCTTTGACGGTAACTTCGAAGACTGTACCTATGTCTCCCTTGTGGATTTCGTTGGCGGCCATTACCGTTCACCTGTGATTGATTCGGTTCGTTTGATCTGCGCGGTTCTTTCTTTCGAGCGGTCAATGTAAAGCGTTTGAGATATTGAACGGGTCACTTGCATGGCGACTGAATAGAGGTCTGATGAAGCAATGACAATCTCCGCTCCCAGTTTTGGAAAGTATCGGGGAGCGAAGTAGCTGTTTGCGAAGTATCGGGCCGCGAACATGTTTAATCGCCATCCAGAGTGACGGCTGTACGGTTTCCGTCTTCGTCTACCGTGGCCGTGATTCGCGCTTTCGTGTCGGGAATGTCTCTTACCGTGACTGTGGAGGTAGCGGCGCCAGAGAGCTTCCCGCCAAGGGCTGAGAAAAGGACCCGCAAGACCTTGCGCACTGTCCAGTTGGTTTCGATTGCGCTAGCGCGGTCCAAAAGGGCGTCGGCGTTTTCGTTCGCCGTTGGGATACTGAGAGCGTCGATCTTGGTTTCGTTGGTGTTTACCTGGGTGATGATTTCGTCTTTGTCGGACGTTAGCTCTGCGCGGGTCGGGCCATCGTAATCGGATAGGGCAGAATCCACTTCGGCATTTACCTGGGCCGCTGATAGGTTGTTAAGGGCTGCGATCGCTGCGAGCGTTGCGTCATCCGATGCTGCCTGGGATGTTGCAAGTTCCGCATTGGTCGGGAGATCATCCACGCTGGATTGGCTTGCCCGGGATGAAATGGTCGCGTTGATGTTGTCCCCAATGATCTTACCGGCTGATCCTGAACCGTAAGCTCCGGGTAATTGCGTGGCCCAAGGGTCTCCGGATGCACCTGCTGCGTTTAATGCCTCCGCAGTGCTTCCAGAAACACCTGAATGGTCCCCGATGGGCTCTTCCCATACCGCCTCCGCAATCTCTTCCGCCGTTGCTCCTCCACCCGCGTCAATGGCTGCAATATCCGCTGCAATTGAAGCTCCTGCCGGGGTCCCAATCTTGGCTTGGATGTCTTCGGTGTCGGCCTGTATCCCGTCAAGTTCCGCCTGAAGGGTGGTTCCTGTATCTACCAGGATCGCGTCCACGTTCGTATCGATGGTGTCTATCTTTCCTTCCACAGTGGAAATAAGACCTGCTACGACTGAGGCGTCTGCTGGGTCAGATGGGAGGTTGTCTGTTTTCGCTTGGATAGCATCGACGACCGTATCGACGGTTGCCAGAGCCGCCGCGGTCGCAAGGCCGCTCTGTAATTCCGTCGTAACGTCCGCCGCAATGGAAGCCGCTGTGATCGCGTTGTTCGCCACTGACTGAATGGCGGCATTTCCCGTACCACTTGAAACGGTAAGCGTTTCCCCTGGGGTTACGGACGGCCTATAAAGCTCAAAAGTCCGGGTAACGGGCGCCATCCCCGCGTGGGTAATATGAAGAACCACTTCCTGGGATTGGTCACCAGCATCCAGGGTCATGTCTTCGTCCAGAAGGAGCTCGTAGACCCCTGGCATGTTGGATGAATCTGTCTCGTTGATGGTAGGAGTAGTGTAGGCGGCTGCAGCGCCACCGTTCCGGGAACGGTAAACAGTGAATGAACTTAAACCTGTTTCCCGGGTCTTCAGGTCAGTCGCATCAAGGGCGACGAAGTATAAATATTGATCCGTTACGCCGCTTGGTATTCTCATGCCGCTAAACCCGAATCAAGATTTTGTATCCCCTGAGATGGAAACGGATCGCCTCCGCCTCCCGCGGCTATTTCTGGGTTGTCGTCAAATTCCGCCCACATGGCGAAATACTGTTCGTCGTTGTAGGCCAGTGAATCTAGAGTTGCTCCATCGACCAACCGTAAGGCTCCACCGGCATTTTTGACGCCAGCCGTAGCGCCCGTTCCCATTGTGTAGAACGCGCCCATTGTGTCGTTGGCTCCCGGCTTAAAGAGTAAGTCGTACGCCAATCCGCCGGTTAGTGTTATTGGAGAAAACCTTGCCCCGCCGCCCCTCTGCGCTGCGTTCCAATCTGTAGAAATCGTCAGGTTTAAATGGTCCGTCGAGTCTTGAACTACGTGAACTGATCCCATATTCGAATCGGGGGCCATCCACAATCCGCGAATCGCTATGTCTTCGGTTGGTGTGATTCGGTTGCCGCGATAGTTCGTGTTGCTGGCGTGCCCTGCTGAATTTACCACCCACGGATTTCCATAGGAATTCCCTGAGGGGTACTCAATTACGTAAGCACCGACCGACCCCGCTTGTGCTGATCCGTCGGCAGTCCAACCAGAGCTATTTTGCCAACAATTGTGCGATCGACTGGGGTTTCCAGAACCTGAGGTTAGTCCGAGAAACCCATCGAGTCCGCCGCGAAGCTGAATATCCGGATAGTTTGATGCAGGGGTTGCGTGTGTATTGGCGATGATAATCCAGATAGTTTTTCCTTGGGGCCACGTTACTCCGGTGAAAGTGAACGTTTTCCATCCAACTCCGCCCGAGAAGTCAACCGTGTCACTCGTGTACTGAGCAGATGGTGAAGTGATGTCTGGTCGGTCAATGTCGTCTCCCGAGGCCCCCGCAGGTAGATAGATGTAAGCCACCATAGAATCTGGTGTGCCTGTAATGGCAGTGCAATAAACGTGTGCGAGGAGGGTGTCGTTGTCGAGTTCTTCAATACAAACGTGTTCGATGCCAAACGAGTCACCAGAGGTTCCATACACCAAAGAAGAGTCAACGGAGAAAGAAAAGGCTGCCCCGGTGTCGTTCCCTACCGCAAACTGTCCAAGTGCCCATTTGTTCGCCATCAGATTTCCTCGACTGTGATGCCGACGTCGGTGAGCCGTAAGGTGCGAGGCGTAGAAAGGTAACTAACGATTTGCGCGGGGGTCCGTGTTTCAAGTTGCTTCTTAATAGCTCGGCGTAAACATTTTGTGATGAATGGCAGGTACTTGACCCGATACTTCGGATCGTTAATGGGATCGTACTCCACCTGCTCATTGGCCTTAACGGTGGTCGCAAAATCTCGCAACTGCTGGGCACCCCAGAAATGGAATGTGTTGTCTCCCACCTTCAAGTCCCATCGACCGTTACGCTCGACAATCTGAACGGTGACGTCCACTTACTTTCCGCTCTCAGATTGTTGGAATAAAAAAGAGGCCCCATCTGCCAGTCGCGGGACTGAACATATGGGGCCTGAAGCTGCGGGTGTACAGCTCACTCGATGGTCAAAAAAAATACGGGTCCGAGCCAATGGTCCTCCATGGCTGCGCACCCGCGTATCTTTATTCTAAGTGATGATTGCTTTTAAGTGGTAGGGGTAAAGTGTTGCGGTTTCTCCGAGGGAAACGTTGATTTCGAGGTATAATCCACGCGCTTAAAAATACATATCGCGGGGTGTTATATGTCGAAGTCCAAGAAACCTGAAACAAGCCTAAAGGGAAGAGATGCAAAAACGGGTCAGTTCATACCTGTGGAGAAGGCCCGACGTAATCCAGAAAAGACGGTGGTTGAAAGAGTTCCTCTTCCTGGAAAAGGTCGCAAATGAAAACTAATGAGGCCCTTGCGCTCGCTTTAACGATCTTGGGAACGGTGGGTAATCCCATCGAACCTGATGGATATGATGTCTTCTATTCGACCACTCCAACGGTTGGCCATCTCTATTTTATGTCGGCTTCGAGCGCACTTCCCAAAACCATTTAGATCGCCCGCATTATATTCCGAATCCTGGCCCGAATGGTCCAAACTGATCTGTCGAGTTGGTACTTCTCTTTGAGAATAAACCTGATCCGTTTGGGCTGCCTTTCCTTGCTTCTGATCATGATCCCTAAGATGAGGTAAGCGTCCACGAGCTTCCGCATCTGGCGGTCTGTTCTTCGCTCCGTCACTTGACCACCCTGAACTTGATGGAAGGGTCGCCAGCGTGCATCTTTTGGAGTATCTTCCAGTTACGCTTCCAGTTCCCGAGTTCCTGGCCCTTAGCTTCCACGTATTCATGGGTTCCGTCCGCGTAGGTCACGTAGAAGTCCGGCCGGATCGCCGTAATATAAACCCCGTCAAGATACAGCTTTGTCCTGGGCTCGCGCTTGATATCTGTGATCTCCCCGACCTTCTTAAGGATATGAAGGTCAGCGCAAACCCGGGCCTCAAGTCCTGATCGGTGAGAGTGGTCCCCGCAAGGCGTGATCCGTGCGTTGTGTTTGTTCTGGGACTTGAATCCCGTACACCCGCATCCGGGGGCGACACACGAACGGGTCGGCGTCCAGTGTGCGATATACGAGTCAGAACAAAGGCAGACGCTTTCGGGCTTAAGGCTTTTGCTTGATCTGAAGTGTTGCTTAAACATCCCTCAGAGCTTCTCGATCTCTTTCCAGATAAAGAAGATGGCGCCCAGCGTTGCGATGACCTTAAGGATGGCCGCTCCAATGGCTCGTATCTTTGGCAAGTGGTCTATCATCACCCAGGTAAGAACCCAGCACAGAACAATCAAAAAGACTTTAAGAAGTACGATTTCCATGGTTACTTCCCTCCTCCGTCTGTCGTCTTTTCCATAAGGTCGCGCGCAATCTCATTCCACGGATTGATCTCTGGTGGATTTTCAGGCGTAAAAGCCCAGTTCGGCTTTATTTCTGCCCACGACCACGCCTCTTTCCCTGCCACATATAGTTTGAACTTGGGCTTATCCTTTGGCATCTCAGGATGATCGAGACTTAAAAGAAGCCCCTCGATCTTGTCTGCAATTAACTGCTTCTCTTTAAGGCTGAACATACCCTTCCCCCTTTGCTCCGCTCTCCAACCACAAGGATTCCAATATCTCAATACCGACGACATTTCCTTTCTGATCCAGGTCCCAATTGATCTGGTTATTAGAGGTTAACGTTCGGACAGTCCTTGTTTTCTTGCGTTTCAGAGGAAGGGCAACATACCACGCATTAGCTTTGCGGTCGTAAGTTAGGTGCGCCTGATACGTTTTCATACTTCTTCTCCGCAATCGTTACAGATGTCTGCCATGCCATCTCGCCCGTTTCTCCTTGGAGCAATGGTCCGATCAAACCAGGTTGACTCGTGCTTACATCCCTTGCTCTCCTCTTTCCCTTCCGTGCCATCTGTTACAGTTGATGGGGAGGTGTGAGAGATGGGTTCGAGCAACGCTTGGAACCTTTCTAAGACGATGCCTCGCAAATGCTCCCAAGTTTTCAAATCACTTTCGCGATTGAATGGATCTAGATGAGACACGTTCCCCCAAGCCACAAGTACGCTGTTTTGAGTAATCGACAGGTTTTCCAGTTTCTGGGCGTACTCGGTCTTTTCCTTCAGCGCGGCCTTGAGCTGCTTCCGTTCAACGGCGAATTGACTAAGCCAAAACTCATCGTTCTTGCTGATCTGATCGATAAGCTCTTTGTTCTCCGCTTCCAGGCGCTTAATGGTTTCGTCTCTTTTCTCAATGATCCGTTCGAGCGCATCGTAATTTAGGTCGGAGTGGTGCTGTCTCTTTTTCAGTCTCTCTATCTCGGCCTTCTGGGATTCGATGATCTTCCAGCAGTAGGCAGAGTTCCACAAGTCGATCGGTACGCTGTTCTCTGAATCATTATCCAGGGTTACTATAATGTCGCACTCACCTTTAAATCCACCGCACCACGCCCGCCCCGCAGTGCTTACAGCCTCAGATCCACAGAATGGGCACAGATTCAGCTCCTCCCTATTGTTCGTTGGCTCGTTGGTCCGCTGCGCTTCGCTCCTCTCATCGGCGGTCATAGCTTAGGCCCTCATCGATACTTTCAAGACGCGCAAGAATCGCTTCTAGAAGTTTAATGATCTTTGCGTCGCTGCTCCCCACTCCTTGGCAAATGTCACAGACCTGCTGGAAATGCTTGGAGCAATCGCATCGTGGCCGTTTGCTCCCCTTCTCTGGTGTGGGCGTGTTCACTTCGTTCACTCCTTCGGTCATGGCTTCACCAGAAAAGCCAGATTCGTCAGCGTTGCGAACAACAGCATGATCTTGATTAAAGCGTTGGGCCACGTTCCTTGTTTCCACAGTGCCGTTAAAACCCCAAACATGATCACGTTTGTAAGTAGAAGTTCTTTCATCGTCGCTTTGCTCCTTCGCCTTCGGATGGGGTGACTTGTGCGGTTCTTAATACGCATTCCTCATTTTCAAACTGTCCGACGCGCTGACGACACCTACAGCATCGGCTTATATTGCATCCGGCTGGATGCTCTGTGTGTGCCCATAGATGCCAACAGTGCTCATGACGCCGGCAAGGGTCACGTCCTGGTGGCCTCTGGCACGGATGCTTTCTTCCATACTCATTCCATTCTTCGGGGTTAAAAATCATCGTCCCTTCTCTCCCACCGCTTTGCGGAACTCTTTAATAAGAGGATCGAAACGCAGCTCATATGGGCACTCGCCTAATGGGTGACAGAAATGCGGGCAACCATTTTCGATTGCTTCCACCAACGCATCCGAAGCGGAACGAAGAGAAGCGTATGCGGCGTCTTTTGCTGCCACCTCTTCGCCTTCAAGGCATTTGAGATAGCCTTCAGCAAAGATGTGATCTTCGTAAGATTGTTTCGGTGGTCGATCGTCTTCCGATCCTGCTGTCCATTTGTTCCATTCGGCTACGATCTGTCTGGCTTTAATCGCGTTCATCGTCGCTTTGCTCCTTCGCCTTCGGATGGGGTCATCTTGGACCTAAATAACGATCTGCGTAGTATCGTGCTGCTGCCTTCGCACCTTTTCCATAAAACTCCGCTACAGTGACGGGACAACATGAATCCGTACAGCCTGGGTGAACTTTCCAAACGGACCAGCCAATAAACTTTCCGTTGTGACGACGGGTGCCTATGTCGTATCGAACAGGCCAATCCTTTTTCTTGAATCGTTTCATTTTGTTCGTCTCCTTCGCCGCACATACCTTGTGTTGTAGTCACGCATATACAGCTTGTTCAATTTATTGACGATGCCTTCTAATCGAGTGATGCGAGTCCCATAGTGACGCAACATTCGCCCAACGATTCGAATAACGTGCCTCTGCACAGGATCAATCGTTCGCCAGCCATCGGTCATCGTCCCTTCTCTCCCACCGCTTTGCGGAAAGCTCTAAGTTCCTTCTCTGCACACTGAATCCCAAATCCAGGGGGCACCATCCTGTTGTACTTCTCAACTGCATCCACCACCGCCTCCGAAGCGGAACGTAGTGAAGCGTATGCGGCGTCTTTTGCTGCCATCTCTTCGCCTTCAAGGGCTGCGAGGTACCCCTGGGCTTTGTATAAATCACCGCCGTAATAAACGCCGTTAAAGA